>WNFT01002149.1_pt1 | contig 24010 bp, 18 predicted proteins | sample 5400191 | NCBI WGS metagenome assembly WNFT01 (sample SAMN13153359, study PRJNA577476) | soil metagenome | isolation source: 80 cm saprolite under Madrone tree | place: USA:California | collected 2016-06-14 | reverse complement strand
GATGGAGTCAAATAGCTGCCGTGACCTTGATTGGCTCATACAACTACGCGCTCGTGGCACTTTCGGTGTTGATCGCCATGTTTGCGTCATACGCTGCTCTGGATCTCGCAGGTCGCGTAACGGCCGCGAGCGGTTGGACTCGCGCGGTTTGGCTGCTGGGCGGGGCCGGTGCGATGGGGACTGGCATTTGGTCCATGCACTATATCGGGATGCTGGCGTTCATCCTGCCGATTCCCGTGGCCTATCATTGGCCGACCGTTCTGCTGTCACTGTTTGCGGCTATCGTGGCGTCGGCTGTTGCGCTGTACGTCGTGAGCCGGCAGAGAATGGGGGCATCTCGAGCCGTCGCCGGAAGTGTCCTGATGGGTGCGGGAATTGCGAGCATGCATTACACCGGCATGGCCGCCATGCGCTTACCGGCCACATGCCAGTTTAATTCCTTTCTCGTCGTCCTGTCCGTCGGGTTCGCGGTTCTGATTTCTCTCGTCGCATTATGGATTAGCTTTCACTTCCGAGATGAGAAACCGCGGATTGGCCGGGGAAAATTAGCCGGAGCCGTCGTGATGGGCGCTGCAATCCCCGTCATGCACTACACCGGCATGGCGGCCGCCAGTTTCACGGCCTCCAGCGTGCCCGCGGACCTGCATCACGCCATTGGCATCTCCGCTCTCGGCACCGCCGGAATTGTCGTCGTCACCTTTATCGTCCTCGGGCTGACTCTGCTGACATCCTGGATGGATAGGCGATTCGCTGCCCAGACCCTGGAACTACAGGAACAGAAGCTGCAGCGAAGCGAAGCGTACTTGGCGGAAGCGCAGAGGCTCACGCATACCGGGAGTTGGGTCTGGCGGATAACGGGAAGAGTCGCCTTGCATCTCTCCGAGGAATGGTATCGGATTTATGGCTTCGATCCCGAAAAGGGCCCGCCGGTTTTTGAAGAATGGCTGCAGCGCATTCATCCGGAGGATCGAGCCAAGTTTCTAGAGGTATTCAATCGCGCGATAGCTCAAAAGTCGCATTACGAGCTGGAATTCCGAATCCTTCTTCCAGGTGGCATTGTCAAATACATCCACACTGTCGGTCATCCTGTTCTGAACGCATCCGGGGATTTGATGGAATTCGTGGGTAGCGCGACGGACATCACCGAACGCAAGCGAGCAGAGCAGGCGACCCGTTTGCTGGCTGCCGTTGTGGAATCGTCGCACGATGCGATTGTGAGCAAAAATCTGGATGGCGTAATCACCAGTTGGAATAAGGGCGCAGAACGCCTGTTCGGGTACAGTGCGGAAGAGGCCGTTGGCCAGAACATCACGCTGATTATTCCCCCTGATCGTCGTGATGAAGAAAGAACGATTGTTGGGCGGCTCACGCGAGGCGAGCGGGTCGACCACTTCGAGACGGTCCGCATGCGCAAGGACGGCACCCTGCTCGACGTTGCTCTGACAATTTCGCCGGTAAAGGATGCCGCGGATCGCGTTGTTGGAGCGTCGAAACTGGCGCGCGACATAACCGAACGCAAACGTGCCGACGAAGCGCTGCGTCAGGCGCAGGCGGATCTCGCACACGTCAGCCGGGTGACCACCTTGGGAGAACTGACTGCTTCCTTGGCGCACGAGATGAAGCAACCTATTGCGGCGGCAATCATAAACGCCAGGACCTGCCTGCGCTTGCTCGCCGCCGGCACTCCAATGGTCGAAGAGGCGCGCGAAGCAGCCTCGAGAATAATCAGGGACGTAACCCGTGCAGCGGATATCATCAGCCACACCCGCCTGCTCTTCCAGAAGGGTAGGCCGCAACGGGAGCTCGTAGATGTAAACGAGATCATTCGAGAGATGATCGTTCTCCTGCGCAGCGAGGCAATGCCCTACTCAATCTCGTTCCGAACCCAGCTGGCGGAAGACCTTCCCCAGGTCATGGGAGATCCTGTGCAATTGCAGCAGGTGCTGATGAACCTCATGATCAACGGCATCGACGCGACAAAAAACATGGACGGCACGCGCGAGCTTGCGATCAAGTCACAGCGTGCGGGAAACGAAGAAGTTGTGGTGTCCGTCACTGATACCGGCGTGGGGCTGCCCCCACAGCAGGCAGAGCAAATCTTCAATGCCTTCTTTACCACCAAGCCCCATGGGACCGGTATGGGGCTGCTCATCAGTCGGTCAATCATTGAGTCGCATGGCGGCCACTTGTGGGCTAGCGACAACTCCCCGCGCGGCGCAAGCTTTTGTTTCACCCTACCCGCCAAAGCCGAACAAGGGAATGACACTAAGACTAATTGAGTCTATCGCTGCGTCGCGGGCCCCCTGGGTAACCTCCCTTTACAGAACGCGCAAACCGGGCAATGGCTGTTGATATAAGATGTCGCACGCGAGCCAGGAGCAATCATGGCCCATCAAGCACCGCTGAAATATGTCTTCTACATTGCCGCCACGCCGGAGAAGGTGTGGGAAGGCTTCGTGTCGCGGGAGTCGAACCGCATCATCTTCGCGGGCGCGGAGCTTCAGGCGGACTTTAAGCCTGGTGGCTTGCTCGCATGGGTGGGCGCGGGCCCCGATGGCAAGCCCATGACCTACGTCCGAGGGAAGGTCCTGCGGTTTGAGCCGCCAAATGTCTTTCAGTACACCTTCGCAATGGCCCAAAACGATAAGGCGTCACGCGCAACGATCGAACTGGTGCCCGAGACCGAAGCCACCAAAGTAACCGTGACGCATGACGAGTGGGCCGAGGATGACCCCACGTACGCCGCCTGCTCCGATGGATGGCCACGTATTCTTTCCCGCCTGAAGACGCTCCTTGAGACCGGGAAGACATTCAAGCCCCATTGATGCAAAGGTTACCTCGAATTGCTGCGGTCTTGGCCCTCCGTTTCGTGTAGGCAATCCCCAGAATCGTTGTGCCGGCGGCTGACTGGACCAATATATGACGCAGAACGGGTGAAACAAACAGGAAACCCCCAGCGTTATACAAAGCAGCGCCCGAGGTTCGGTGCCAAATCTGCAGCGTCAGGAGATGAGGATGAGATTCCGCACTATCGTTTCCGCAGTGGTTCTGATGCTGGTATCCACCGTGGCTTTTGCCCAGGCTGGCAGCCAGAATTCCAATCAGGCCACCGATAAGAAGGGGGAGCAGACCGCACAACCCAATCCGTTCAGCACATTCAATAAGTTCGCTTACGCAAGGCTAAAGACTATTCTCATCAGTTCCGCTGAAAAAATGCCCGAAGAGAATTACAACTTCAAGCCCACGGAAGCCATCCGTAGCTACGGCCAGCTTGTCGGACATGTGGCGGATGCACAATATATTTTTTGTTCCGTCGCGCTTGGCGAGAAAAATCCCGGCCTGAAAATCGAGCAGACCAAAACCACCAAGGCCGACCTGGTTGCCGCCCTCAAAGAAGCTGTTGCGTACTGCGACAAAGCCTATGACAGCATGACCGATGCATCCGGAAGTCAAATGGTGAAGCTGTTTGACATGGACCTGCCCAAACTCGGCGCGCTGAGCATCAACAACATGCATGACATGGAGCACTACGGGAACATGGTCACCTACATGCGCCTGAAGAACATTGTTCCCCCAACAAGCGAACAACCTCCGGCAGCGCAACCGAAAAAGTAATCGCACCGAAAAACTCAGCGGCCCTATAAACGGGGCCATTCATCAACTTGTGATGGATGGCCTCTCAAGACGACAGCAAACGGAACGTATTTACTCTCCGTTCGCATGATTTTTGGAAAGCCTATCCGCCGCGCGCGCCGCGGTGCGAAAGAGAGGCGCTCCCCGCCGCTGGCCGTTCGGGCAATTAACTCTTTGGCTGTCGATAAACCGCCGGTTCATTGATTCTTCGCAATCCCCCATCCGATCATCACATCCAACATCGCTCGTCCATTCTTCTCGGGAAAGGTTCCCATGATTCGCGTCGCTCGTCTTATTGCGCTCTTGCTCCTCTGCGCGCTCGCCGTGCAGGCCCATCCCGCCCTGGTTAAAGTCCGCGTGCGTGTGATCCTCGTCGATCGCGACCTGAACCAGAAACCCGTGCCTTTTCTGCTCGTTTCGCTCAAGAGTGGCGCGAAATCCGTGGAGGTAAAGACCGGCCTTGACGGAACCGTGGAAACCCAGCTTCCGCCAGGAAAATACGTGATTACCACGCCAAAGCCCGCTGAGCTGGGCGGTCGCTCCTTTTCCTGGAACGTCTCACTGGCCATCACGGGCACTCAGGAGAGCGTGGATCTCACCAACGATAACGCCAAGAGCGAGGAAATTTCTGCGCCTGCCTCGCCCCGCGGGGGCGAAAGCTCTGGTGGAGGGGACCTCACCGAACAGTTCAAGCGGCTGAAGAACACGGTGGTAACCGTGATCAGCGAATCAGGCCATGGCACGGGCTTTTTCGTGGACAGCAAAGGCCTGGTCCTGACCAATCAGCACGTGGTCGGCAATTCCAAATATCTGGCCGTTCAGTTTGACCGCGAACGCAAGATCACCGCCCGGCTGATTGCGGCCGATCCGCAAAAGGACGTCGCGCTTTTGCAGGTAAACTTGGCAGCGTTGCCGAACGCCGCGCCAGCGCCGCTCTCCCGCGCAACCGCAGGCAAGCCCCCGGTCCAGGAAGGCGAGCGAGTTTTCACCATTGGCAGCCCGCTGACCCTCGACAAGATCATCACCACGGGAATCGTCAGCAAGGTCGAGCCGCACACCATTATTTCGGACATCAACATCAACCCGGGCAATTCCGGCGGGCCGCTTTTCAACGGCGCCGGGCGGGTGATCGGCCTTACCACCTTCGGCACCCGCGGCAACGGCGGCCCGGGCGTCTCCGGCATCGTGCGCATCGAGGAGGCTCTGACGCTGCTGGAGCAGAATCGCGCGAAAGCTACCGGAAGTGTGCCGGGCACATTGCTACCTGTCGAGCCGCTGACTCCCTATCCCGTCGAAGGCCTGAAGGAAGCTTTAAAGGGCGACAAATTCGATGCCCGCCCGTACTACCTTACGGCTGGAGACTTCAACATCGCCCTGTCTACGCCGCCATTCGACTACCGCGAAGTGGAGGAGCGCCGGCTTGCAGCTGAACGCGTCCATAAGAAGCGCAACAAGAAGAACGAGCAAGCCTCCGAAAACACTGACGATTCGGACGCCCCGAAACAGTGGGAAGAGGACGCCGGCGCACACCCGGCTGTCTTCGTAATCTACGTGATGCCCCAGGCCAAAGAAGGATTCGGCTCGGCGCTGGGCCGGTCGTTCAACGTCAACGCCACCGCCAAGCTCAAATTCAAAACCGATTTTCAGAGTATGAAGCTGTTCTGCAGCAGCAAGGAAGTGGAGCCCATCCTTCCAGGGCGGGTTCCGGTAACTGTGTCCGTGCGGAATCAAGCGGTCAAGATGGACGATTCCACTTATAAGGGTGCTTATCTCTTTTCTCCGGACGCTGTGAATCCGGATTGCGGCGTGGTCAAACTTGCGATCTATTCCTCGAAAAGCGAAGAGCCTGTAATCAAAACACTCGACGAGAAAAGCGTCCAGCACATTTGGGCGGATTTCGAAGCCTTCCGCCGGGCCGAGCAAGAGGCCAAGGTTGCTAAGGCTCACTAGAGATAAACGAAACCCACCAACTTACTCGTAGCGCAGCGCCTTCATCGGGTCCACGCGGCTGGCGCGCAGCGCAGGAATGTATCCCGCCGCGCACGCTACCATGGCCAACAAACCCGTTGCTAGTCCCAGCGTCCAGGGATCATGCGCTTCCAACCCGTAGAGTTGGCTCTTAACGACGCGCGTCAGCAAGAGCGCTGCCGGAACACCGACGCCAACGCCTATCGCGATGAGCGTCAGCACCTCACGCATCACCATGGAAATCACCTTGCCCTGCTCCGCGCCCAGCGCCATGCGAATCCCAATCTCTCGCGTGCGCTGCGCCACGCTGTAGGACATCACGCCGTACAATCCGATAATCGCCAGCACAGTGGCTACAAATCCAAACACGGTAGACAAGCTCGCAATCATTCGCTCCGTCGAAAGCGAATTGCTGATCTGCGCCTCCATGCTTCGCATCGCATAAATCGGCAGATTGGCGTCCATCTCTCGCACCTTCGCGCGAATCGAAGCCATCAACTGATCGGGCTCTCCCAAAGTCCGCGCGTAGATCGTCATGCCGCCTAAGTAGGGACTATTCATGTATGGCACGTAAGCCTGGATCGGAATTTCGTCCCGCAAGTTCGTGTACTTGATGTCTTTCACGACGCCGATGATTTCCATATCCGTGGGCGTTCCGGGATCGGTCCCAAATCCCAGGTGCATGCCCACCGGATTCCTTCCCGCGAAAAACCTTTTCGCAAGCTTTTCGTTGATGATTATCGTCGTGGGTGTCGTATCGAAATCGTCTGTCGCATTGGCCCGTTTGACCACGCGATTATCCGTCAAGCGGAAGTCGCGCCCCGCAATAATCGGCACGCCCAGCGTCGCAAAGTAACCAGGTCCAATCTGATTCATGTACGACTGCGGATGATCATCCGGCTTCGTCGGCGCATAGCCTTCCGCCGTCATCCCGCTGTCCCATTCGTTGTCTTCCATGATACGCATCGAAGCCACAGACACAGACTTCACACCAGGAATCGTGCCCAAGCTGTCGGTTAGCTGCTGATAAAATCCATTCAATCGCTGCGGTGTGTAGCCGTTCAGCGACGGATCGATATTGAACGCCACCAGCCGCTCCGCCGGAAACCCGGGCCCCAGGTTGCTCAAATTCTTCAAGCTCCGCAAGAAAAGTCCCGCGCCGATCAGCAGCAAAAGCGATAGCGCCACCTGCGTCACTACCAGCGCATTCCGCAACCGTCCGTGTCCTCCGCCAACGACCGCGCCCGCCTGGTCCTTCAGCGTTCGCCCCACGTCCGGACGTGTGGATTGCAACGCCGGCGCTAACCCAAAAACCAATCCGGTCGCCACCGTCACCGCCAGCGTGAACAACAAAATTCGCAAGTCCGGCGCGGTGGAAATCTTTAGATTCCCCGAGTCCGAAGGCAGGTAAAGCGCCATTAGCGCCTTGTCCGCCCAAAACGCCAGTGCCAATCCTAAAATCCCGCCCAGCGCGGAAAGCGACAACGTTTCGATTAGCAATTGGCCCACAATGCGGCCACGCGTCGCTCCCATGGCTAGCCGCACCGCAATTTCTTTCTGTCTTCCTGTCGCGCGGGCCAGCAACAGGTTCGCGATGTTCGCGCACGCGATCAGCAGCACCATCCCCGTCGTCGCCATCAACACCCACAACGGTGTGCTCAACTCCCGCCGCAGCGACGCCCGCCCTTGCGAGCCCGGCAAAACGTCAATGCAGCTTTTCAAGAACTCTTTGCGGTCATACGCGGAAGCATTGCGAAAGGCCGCTTGTTTCACTTCCTGCTCCAGCATCGAATGCATGAAAGGCTGCAGCGACGCCTTAGCCTTCTCTTCCGTAACGCCCGGTTTCAACCGGCCAAAGGCATTCACCCAGCGCGATCGCCGGTCCGTCAAGAACTTCATAGGGCCGATGATGATTTCCTTCTCCATCATCACTGGGATGAAAATCTTTGAAGACGCTCCCAGTTCGACGCCGTCAAACCCCGGCTGCGCCACGCCAATGACCGCCATCTGGTAGTTGTTCACCAGCAGCGTCTTCCCGATGATTTGTGGATCGCCCCCAAAGCGTCGCTTCCAATAGTCGTAGCTCAACACCACCACCGGGTGTCCATCCGGCACCCGATCATCCTCGGGACCGATCGGGCGCCCCAAAACAGTTCCTACACTCAAAACGCCGAAGTATGTTCCCGAGACTAGTTCCCCCAGCGTGCGCTCCGCTTGCCCCCCGTACGTCATGCTCACCGGTTGCGGAAACCGGCAGAACATTCCGGAAAAAACTTCATTGTGATCCTGGAAGTCGCGGTACATCGGGTAGGAGATCGCGTTGCCGCCCCAGTTGTTTCCGTAATGCTTGCCGCGTGTAGTCAGCAACACCAACTGCCGCGGATCTTTCACCGGCAGCAAGCGCAGCAACACCTGATCGAGCAAAGTGAAGATCGCCGTATTCGCGCCAATGCCGAGCGCCAAAGTCAGCGCCGCCACAACGGCGAACCCACGGCTCCGCCGCAAAGTCCGCAGCGCATACGCAAAGTCCCGCCCCACCATCTCCACCCACTCGCGCATAACCATCCCACCCTCCGCCTTGGAGTGCGGCGGTCTTGCCGCCGCTTTTACGGTTTAAGCCAATCGATGCGGGTCACACTCCGTGCTCCACCCAAGCCAATACTTCCTGCCTTTCTATACGCAATGACGACGAATAGGTTCCCTTGGTCTTGTCGAATCTTTCCGCATCGTGGGGTATATTCGGCCGACTGTGCTGTGGTTTTATCAGCGCACCTTACGATAGAGTGACCGAATGCCTTCCCCTCGCGAGCACAACAAAAGTCTCAGAACGTTTCCCGCCATTCCCGCTGAGGCAGCCCTCAGCTTCCTGAAAGATACCAAGGGCGCGCTTACCTGGACCGCTCGCGATGTCGCTGGCACGCTGAAAATCGATCGCCGCGAAGCGGAGCAGGCTCTCGCTTTACTGCAAGCCCAGGGCTACATCCAGCCGGCTCGTGGCGGCAAAGGCGAATGGATCACGACGCCCGCTGGCGAAAGCGTCGCTGGCGCGAAGACTCCCCGTTTCAGCCGCGAGAGTATCGAGCAATCCCTTGCCGAGCTAAAGAGTCGGGTCCAACAGAACAATAAAAATCGTCAAGTACCTTTCCGCATTACGGATGCGGTAGCATTTGGTGATTTCCTTTTGCCTGACCGCGCTCGAGTCCAATCCGCCGACGCAGGCATCGGTCTTGTGCGCCGGCAAGATTCGCCGCGTCGCGACGATTCCTCCAACGCGACGCATTCCGCCTCGGAAGCGCAAGCCGAACGCAAATTCCTCCGCGAACTGCGCGCCAAGTCCGCGCACCTGAACGTCCGCCCGTATGCCGAGTGGATGCGCAGCCGTACGCACCGCGATCTACTGTAGCAATCTTCTCTAACGACGCAAGCTCTTCCGCTACTCGCTCCGCAGCGCGCTCATCGGTGAAATCGATGCCGCCCTGCTCGCCGGTATTATCGCCGCCACAAACGCGGACGTCGCAAGCGCGCCTGCCGCAATCATCAACGCCAGCGGATCCCAACTGGAAACGCCATAGAGCTGGCTGGAGATCAAGCGCCCAGCCCCGATGGCCAGCGGCACTCCGAGAATCAGCCCGCCAAGCACGCGCCAAGACGCTCCGCTCAACACCAATCCCACCACCTTCGCGCGTTCCGCCCCAAGCGCCATGCGAATTCCGATTTCGCGAGTGCGCTGCGCAACCGTATACGCGGTGACGCCGTAAAGTCCGACAGCGGCCAGCAGCAGCGCCACAATTCCAAATAATCCCGCAAGGCTGGCCACGGCACGCTCCTGATCGAACGACAACTCCACCTCTTCGCGCAACGTACGTACGCTGGTCATCGTGAAGTTCGGGTCTACGTCCGCCAACGTCTGCGTCAACAATGGTTCGAGGCGCCCCGGAGCAGCATTTGTCACCAGCAGGATTCCGCCTACGAAATGCGAATTCACTTCCACCATTTTCATCACTTGGTTCTTGTACTCAACGCTTTGTGCCAGCGGCACGTAGAACATAGGTCTGGCAGGCTTCTCTAGCGCGAAGCCTGCAAATTTCGCATCGCGCACAATGCCCACGATGCGAAATGTGCCCGCGTTCTCGGGCAGGTCCATCCCGAAATGCGCCTCGAGTGGATTTTCGCCGCTCTTGAAGAAGCGTTTTACGAAGCCCTCGTTCACAATGGCCACCGGTGCAGCGGTTTCGTTGTCCGCTTCAGTAAAATAGCGGCCTCGCACCAAAGGCACTTCAAGGTTCTGCAAGTAATTCGCGCTCACGCGATCCCATGACGACCCCGATTCTTCGCCAACCTTCGGCTCGGGATGCCCCGCCACCAGAATTCCTTCGCCCCAGTTATCTGTAAGTGGGTTGTAGAGCGCCAGCCCCGCGCCTTGCACGCCGGGCAAGCGATTCAGCCGATCTTCCAGTTGCCGATAGACCGCTCTCAATTTCGCTCCCGTATAGCTCGCCGGTGGATTGTGCAACGCAACCAAGACACGCCCTTGCACCTTAAATCCAAAATCCTGGTTCTCCAGTTTGTTCAGGCTCCGACCCAGCATCGTCGCTCCCGCAACCAGCACCACGGAGAAGGCAGCCTGCACCAGCAGCAGCGCCTTCCGCGCAAACGTGGACCGATCGCTCGCGCCCCGCCCCGAACCGCGTAACGCATCCACCGGGTTGGTACGCGTAGCGAACCACGCCGGGGCCGCCCCAAAAATCATTCCTGTCATCAATGCCAGTGCAAACGCAAAGCCCAGCACGGTCAATGATGGTCGAGTACTGATCGGGAGAAAATGCGCGGTGTGGAACGCGAGCGCCAGCAGCAACCGCGCTGCACCAACCGCAACGAGCAGTCCGGCTATCGCTCCCCCGATCGCGAGCAGAATGCTCTCCGTCAGCGCTTGCGTGATGATCTGCCGCCGCGTCGCGCCGACCGCCATCCGCACGGCGATCTGTCCACGCCGCGCCACGCCCCGCGCCAGCAACAAATTCGCCACATTCGCGCACGCAATCAGCAGCACCAATCCGCACACCGTAAGCAGGATCTGGAGGCTCCGCCCGTACGCTTCTTTCATCTCCGCCACGCCAGCGCCGGCGGGAACCACATTGAGCACCTGCTTCGGGAGCACATGCTCCACTTCCGGCATCCAGTTCGCGGGATACCCGGAATCGTGAAGCATCCATTGCCGCAGGATTTCGGTCAGTCGCGGCGACATGCCGGCAACCGTAGCTCCAGGTCGCAAGCGTCCAATCATGCGCAGCCACGCCGACACAGATTGGTGCAGAAGAGCGCCTTCTCCTCGAATCATCGGTTCCTGTTGCACCGGAATCCAGATATCAGGTGGATCGCTGCGCAGGGTCTCACCAAAAAAGCCGGGCGGCGCGACTCCGATTACGGTGAAGGGATGCCCTTCCACAACAAACGTTGCCCCAACCACGGTCGGATCACCACCATACGTGCCCTGCCAGGCGCGATGGCTCAGCACCGCGACGGGCGGAGCCGAGGGCCGGTCGTCGTCTGTCGTGAACACTCTTCCGCCAAAGGCGCCGACGCCCAGCGTGGAGAAATAATTCCCAGTGACATACTCCGACCGCAGCGGCCGCGCAGCCGATTCCACTCCCTCGCGGCGCACGCTTAATCCCCCGCGACCGGCTTGAAACGCCATCACTTCTTCAAACTCCGGTGATTCCGCTTTAAGCCGCTCGTACAGCGGGAACGAAAACATCCCCCAGCGGTCCTGCGGACCGCCCTCGACGCAGCAATCGTCCCCCTCGCCCACGCGGTAGAGGCGGCCGGGATCCGTGACAGGCAATGACCGCAGCATCACTGCGTCGATCAACGTGAAGATCGCAGTCGTTCCTCCAATTCCCAATGCCAGCGTAAGCACCGCCGCCACCGTAAACACGGGCGAAGACCGGAACTGCCGCAGCGCATAACGCACATTGCCAATCAGGTCGCGCATCTGCCACACCCTCCCGCTCTCTTGTCACGTACGGATACGTACGGAAGGCGCCCGGTGTTCCCGAAGGACACATATACAAGCAAGAGGATGGGAATGATGGACTTGGATGATTGCCTCGATAATCGGGAATCGGCATGCCGTGACGTGCTTCTCGATTATCGAATTCCTACACGCCCTTACGGCCTTATCCAGCATCCATCCGCTATGACTACCCGTCCGTAACGCTCATTGCACTCGGAGAGCAGCGGATGAGCGCTGGCCCTTTGCTCGTGCCGTACCCTGGCGGTCAGGAGAGACTCATGCGCATTCTCAACTTTAGAAGGGTTGCATCTTTTACGCTGGCAGGAGTGGTTTGCGGAATTGTCCTTCCCAATCGTGCGCGAGGCTTTGATTACAAAGGTGATGACAAAGACGAAGCGGCCGCAAGGGGAGCGGTAAAGCCGGAAGCTCCTTCTCCAATAACGGCGCGTGAGCGCATGCTTCTGGACCGCCTGGAGGAGTTGGAGAAGCGCGTCGCGGAGTTGGAAGCGAAGGCTTCGCCCACAGCCGCGGCGCTGGCTGGCGCGCCGGATGCCGTGCCCGGCGCAGAAGTCTCACCTCTTGAAGCAGCGTCACCGCCAGATGCTCTGAGCACCGCTTCAGCTAGCTCTCCGGTTGGTCCGGCGTGGCCAGTCGAGCCGCGGGCCACAGAGAAGGGTAAGTCGAGTCAGCAGAACCCGTCCGAGCCTTTCGGGTTCGCGGATTTCACGTGGCTTAACGGGAACCCGCGCACGAAAGACGTTCCGCTGGACACGAAATTCTTCACGCCAGAGATCCGCGCCGACGTTGCTTATGTGTACAGCTTCAATCATCCGAGGGACGACACGATTGGCGGATCGAGCGAAGTTTTTCGTCACGGCGAAGTGCAGGTGACACAGCTCGGAGTGGGCGGCGATTTTCACTACGATAATGTTCGCGCGCGCCTGATGACCCAGTTCGGGATGTATTCGCAGACGACGCCGCGCAATGATGCCAGTTCAGCACGCGGACAATGGCAACTAGACAATGCCTACCGCTATGTCTCTGAGGCTTGGGGCGGATACCACTTCAATAAGCTGCATGGAATTAACGTCGATGCGGGAATCTTTTTGTCCTACATCGGACTCTTCAGCTACTACCAGTTCGACAATTGGGCATATCAACCGTCGTACGTCTCCTCGAACACTCCCTGGTTCTTCAACGGAGTGCGCGTGCAGGTCTTCCCGACGGAGCATCTGAAAATCGAGCCGTGGTTTGTCAATGGATGGCAGGCCTATGGGCGCTTCAACAATCGGCCCGGGCTTGGAGTGCAGATCCTGTGGCGGCCGAACGGTTGGTTAGAGGTAATTGGCAATGAGTATGCGCTTGGCGAGGAGATCTTGAACAATCCCGGCCGTGTGCGCTATCACAGCGACGACAGTATCGAAGTTAAATATCTCGACCGACAGGAAAATTTCCTAAGTAAAGCGGCCTTTTCACTGACAGGTGATATCGGATGCGAACACGGCGGAGGCGTGAGCTGCGCCGGAAATTCCGCGAAAGGCCCGAAACAGAGTTTTCTGGGTTTCATGCTCTACAATCGCTTTTGGTTTGACCATGACCGCTACGGTCTGACGATCGGAGGAGGCAAGATTAACAATCCAGGGCGCTATTTGGTGCTGCTGCCGCCAATCAATGGCGCGACGGCAGCCTCCGGCACGCCGTACTTCACCGAAAATCCGGGGGACCCGTACAAAGCGTGGGATGCTTCCGGCACGTTTGATTACATGCCCAGCCAATACATCACATTCCGGTGGGAATTCGACCATCGCGCGGCCAGCGTGCCGTATTTCAGCGGCCCCGGCGGGGTCACGCCGATATCGTGCCCCACGGCTCCGCTGGTCGAGAATATTTGCGGCACGCCGGGAGCCTTCGTGCCGGGCTTCACTCCGGACCTAAGAAAAATCGAAAACCGCATCAATTTATCGATACTCGTGAAGTTCTAAAGCAGGCTTCATCGACGACATGTTCGCGCAGTCCTTGACGGCGCAGTGCCACGTTCGTTTCTGGGGCGACAACAGACAGGTACTCTGCTCTTGCCAAACGACCAAAAAAATAAGGGCGCATCAGCCGTTAGGCTTCTTGCGCCCTCTTAAATTGAGCCGTAAAGTTTTTAGGCTCCCCGGTTCAATCTGGCGTGAAGATAAGGCTGCCGTTCTTTATAGTCAACGGGATTCGTCTTCGATACCTGTGAAGATCTGTCGACAGGTGTGCAAAATCAGGTGGCTGGCTTAGGAATGATGCAGCTTCATTATCGCTGCTTAGCGGAAAGTCCTAAGGGGCACGCTCAGGAAGGTCCGCGTAACTGTTTTTCCAGAAAGCTTCGAGCGAAAGCGAGCCACTTGCGAACTCCTGCACGCTGGACGCTGTGCTCGCGACAAGTCCGCCGTCTGCCGAATCAAAAATGACCACGATGCCCTGAACGGAATTTGCCAACGAGGTTGCCGCGCCGGAAAATTTGCGAAACAGCGATGCCGCAAATTCGAGTTTGGCGGTTGCGGGCGTGTCCTTCGGCTCACGCGAGGCCAGCTGCACTGTGTAGATTCGCACCGTTTTCCCGCGCAGAGGCTCCCAATCTCCGGGGAAAGTGCTGGTTTCCTCGCGTGTCACGCGAAAGACGTCCGCCTTGTCGCTGGAAGCAGAATCGTTGGGCGATTTCAGCCGCGCGGAAATGGCGTCGGGTAAATCCAAGGCGCTTCTGCGAATGTAGCCGCGGGAGGCGCCGGAAATCTGCACGTGAATCCACTCACCTTCAGCGTCAAGAAACTCGAACTCGTCGTCGGCCGTAGCGGTAAACAAAACGCGCGATCCCGTTGCTGGTTTGGCGAGAACCGGTGTACCGGATTTCCGCACCACGACCAGGTTCGCAGGATGTACCTGGTTGTGTTGAATTTCCTGAAGGCTTTGCAGCTCTTGATTGAGCTTTTGTGTGCGCTGTTCTTCCCCTTCGCGCTTGCTTCGCAGGGGAGCAATCTCATCTCCACTGGATCCGGTGGACGGTTCCGATGAGGATATTGCGCCGTTCCCTGCAGAGCCGGTACTCGAGCCGACGGAAAAATCCCGTTTCGGCCTGGGAGCTTCCACACTCGACCGTGGAACCGTGAGCGGCTTTCCGCCGAGCTTGTCGCTAAGGCGGTCGAGCAAATCCAATTCCAGCCTGCCGTTTGAGGGCAAAGCCTGGTAACCCGATTTGGATGGATCGCGATCTGCGTACCAGGCCGTGATTTTCGCGGTTACGCGAAGGATTGTGGTGTTGGGCGTGTCGGCCAGAACATCGATCGAGAACTGATAGAAAGCTCGCTCATATCGACTGAGAGGCTGGTCACCGAGGGCGACAAAGCCGTCCACGACCGGCAATTTCTGTCCGGCGTAGGCCTGCATTTCCTTCAAGGTGGATTCGACTTCTTCTTTGGATTTGGGGAAGGTACGTGCATAAGGCACCGCCTGCGCGAAGGCCGTCGCGGCAAGCCAAAGGCTGAGCAACATCGCCAGCGCACCGGGTTTGAGAACGCTGGAAATCAGAGGCGATGTCTTCACGGGGGCCGATGTCTTCACGGAAGGGGTTCCAAGTGGTCGATGGGTAACCAGCCACGCTGCGATTGCGGCGTCTCCACGCCAAGCCAGTGCGGGGTGACGATCACAACGACTACCTCCGTATATGCCGCCAGTTCGGCGATATTCGCCGCGGAAACGAATGGGGCAGCCTTCAATCGCGCGCCGGGAGCCTTCACGCGGCGCTCCACGTCGTGGCGCAGCGCGTCGATGCGGTGCTCCAAATCTTGCGCTGAATTCTGCGCTGCCGCCAAGCGGCTGCTCTCATCTTCCCGCTGGCGAAGCAAAGCCTGCTGCGCGAGCGCGATGCTCTCGCGGTGACGTTGCGCATCCGCAGCCTCTTGCTGTGCTGACTGCATGGCTTGGAGCCGTCCCTCAATGGCTTTGTATTCGTCGCTCTCCACAGTGCCGTCGGATGCGTGCGCGACGCGATGCGCTTTCTCCACAAATTTTGCATCGATACGCAGGCGCGTGCGCTCTGGGCTGACGCTGGTCAGTACATAACGCACTGCGACGGTGCCGAGATCCGCGCTGTCCAGAAAATGGCGGGGCGCCACGACTTCAGTGCGAACCTTGTAGAAAACCTTGCCAGGGCCATCCCACCGCCCGAAGAGCGGAGTAGATTCCACGGTAACTGCCTCAGTTAGCGTCTTATCGCGGTCGTACATATAGGTGCCGCGGATCGTCTGATCGCGGACGATCTCTTGCAAGACTTGGAGGGCGTCGTCGTACGAGGCCGGAAGCTCCCTAACCAGGCCAGCGGCAGGCAGATCGCGTTCTCTGGCCCGAGCCAGTGTCCCAACCGCGCAGAAAAGCGAGACCATCGCAACCAGTCGTCCGATTCTCCTCACCCCGATTCTCCTCATAAGGCCTTCGAACCAGTAAACGCGGCATTGAGTTGCTCCGCGAGCTTCGCACTTGTCCCCAATCCGCGGAAGTCTTTCCTACCCGCGCCGCGCGGATGTGTCAATCTCAAAATGCCGCAAACGACTAGTACTCCTTGTCACTAAAGCGCGCTACATGAAAAATATTTTGCAGAAAAATAACAAAACACTTGCATTCGTTTTTTTGTAGGAGTAGATTCCGGCTCGGTTCAGGGACTTTGGGGATATTTGTTCTCGTCCTTTATTGAGAAAGAGCGAGGGCAAGGTCTCCTGCTGTGCTTTGTAGTGGGGTTTCGAGCACCGCGCTTCTGCCAGGCTGCATGCGGCGTGAGTTGTATGTGTGTCTGCGCCTCCCTGTTCCGTCAATCCGTGATGATCATTGCTATGAGATGTTCGAGTTGTGACGTCTTGGAGGCGGTATGCTCAAGCTCGCATCGCAGTCAGTAAGGCAAAGACTTTCCTGGCTGCCATCCTTGGTTGTCTTCGGATTCCTGCTTTTCGCCATTGTTCTTGCTGACACGCGCTCGGCAATGGCAGTTCCACCGCCATCGCTGCGTATGCGTGCCATTCCCGCGTTCGCGCGCAAGTATGGGATGCCGTGCTCCGCTTGTCATGAAGCGTGGCCCAAGCTCAACAATTTCCTCCCATTTTCCAGCAAGCCGCGTATTGGCCAGTGGCGTTCCGCATCACGCCCAACTGGCACCGAGAAAGCGTCGACAAGACGGACCTGACGAATCCGGCCACCACGCTGACCACCGAGGGGCAGCTCACCACGCATGGCTTTGACCTCTCCGGCCTCGACATTCTTACCGCCGGGACGCTGGCCAAGAACATCAGCTTTTTGCTGGTGCCTTCGGCGGACAACACCGGCGCGTTTCATTTTGAATCCGCCAACGTTCGCTTCGACAATCTACTCCACAGCAGTTGGCTCAACGTGAAAGTCGGCAAGTTTGAGCTCGACAACATCATTTCCGAGAAGCGAATTCTCACGCTTTCCCAACAAGGTGGTCTATACCAGATCTACCATTTCGTCCCGGTTGGCGATATCAACCCTTTCGGTCTCGGTGACAACCAACTCGGTGCCGAGCTCTCCGGCCACTCCAAAAACGACTACACCCGATATTCCATTTCCCTGCTCAGCAGCAATGACGGCAACGTGGGCCTTCCCAATGGCCACGGCTACGACACATATATGACGGTCAGCACGGCTTTCGACGCAGGGAGCCTTGGCCTGCAGCGTGTGGGGGCTTTCGCCTACATCGGCCGGGCGCCCACATATGTCTCCACAACCGCCGGCGGTACTGCGATCGCGGACGGCCTAGGACAAAAATCCTTCTACCGCGCCGGGTTATACGGCCTTTTCTACATCAAGAAACTTGATTTCATGACGATGTACACACACGCGGGAGACAGTGCTTTCCTCGGCACGGGCACTCCGGCGTTCGCCGATCTTCCTGCGGGTGCGCGCGGGCCAATCTGGAATGGCGGCATGATCGAGACGCACTACACGCTGAATCCGCAGTTCATTCTGATCAACCGGTACGAGCTTATCCGGATGTCGCGTCAAGCTCTGGCGACCAATCCCGGCAATCTCGGCGACATTGATTCGCTGACGTTCGGCTATCGCTACTACCCGTTCATCTCCAGCCGCGCGGGCTTCGCGTTCCACAACGAATATGCAATCGTGCGCCAGCGAGGCGTCGCACCAATTTCCCTTACCGACGTCACTAGCAGCAGCGTCTTTATTGGCTTTGATTTTATTTTCTGAGGAAACGAGGACATTATGAGCGCACACCGAATCGCGAAAGCCCTGTTCCTCACAGCAGTAGTTCTGCTGACCGTTCCACTTCTAGCCACTGCCCAGGAAACCGAATCGCACATGGGCAAGCTCACTGGCCATTCCGATGCCGGCAAGCAGCTCTATTTTCGCTTTTGCTGGGGATGCCACGGCTTTCGCGGCGATGGCGGCGGCGAGAACTGGCTGCCGACCGGCAATTACCCTACGCAACCTTATCTGAATATCCAGCCGCGCAATTTTGACGCAGCCGTCTTTAAGTGCCGATCGACGCCGACCGGAACTTTGCCGCTGGACGAAGATCTTTACAACTCCGTCGGCCGTGGCTTCGTTATGAGCAACATGCCACCTTGGATTTCTCTCACCAAGCAGCAGCGCGCCGACCTCGTTGCGTTCGTCAAAAGCTTTTCGCCGCGTTTCAAGAGCGAAAAGCCCGGTGATGCGATTAATGTCCCACCCGAGCCTAAGCTCAGTGTCGAATCGATTAAGCACGGCCAGGAGCTTTTCCAAAAGCTGGAGTGCTGGAAGTGCCATGGCCCGGAAGGACGCGGCGATGGCCCTTCGGCATCGACCTTGACCGATAGCAACGATCAGCCGATTCGTCCCTACAATTTCGCAGTGGGCTCGCGCTTCAAGTGCGGTGCGACCAACCATGACCTCTACAAAATTTTTATGACCGGGTTGGACGGCACGCCAATGCCCTCTTTCGCCGACGTGATCAAGCCTGAAGAGGCCTGGGACCTGGTGCATTTTCTCCGCACGCTGCAAGTCACCAACAAGAGCCCGGAGCTTGCGCTCTGGGAATCCACCAAGGAAGGCGCGGCACAAATCGCCTCCAGAAAAGTCTCTGGCACCCACACCGGTTCCGGTATCAACCAGTAGCGTCACGGATGCGAATGAATTCGATCAAGGAGCAATGTTCATGAGAGCAAAAGTAATCTCAATAACAGCAGCGCTGGCGCTGATTTTTGCCGCTGCCCTGCTGCATGCGCGGGCCGGCGGTGGAACCATCAGTGGGAAAATCACCTACGAAGGCACGCCGGCAAAGCCCAAACCTATCGACATGTCCAAGGAGCCAAGTTGCGCCAAACAGCACGCCACTCCTATCGTGACGGAAACGGTCGTCACTGGCCCTAGCAACAGCCTCGAAAATGTCGTCGTCTATATCTCGGCCGGGGCTCCCGACGATGCTCCGCCGAGCGAACCGGCGACGTTCGACCAAAAAGGCTGCCAGTACATCCCACACGTCCTCGCTTTTCAAGTGAATCAGCAGCTCAAAGTGGTCAACGACGACCAGACCTCGCACAACATTCATCCGCTTGCCAAAGTAAATCGCGAATGGAATAAATCGCAGCCTCCCGGAACGCCGCCGATCGTCGACAAGTACGATAAGCCCGAATTCATTCCCGTGAAGTGCAATGTGCATCCCTGGATGCACGGCACGTTCGCGGTTCTGAAGAATTCACATCACGCTGTTTCGGGACAGGACGGCGGCTTCAGCTTGCCCAATCTTCCCGCCGGCAAGTACACCGTCACTGCGTGGCACGAGTCCTATGGCGAGCAGACGCAGGAAGTGACCATTTCAGGCAGCGAGACCAAGACGATTAATTTCGTCTTCAAAGCCAAGCCGTACTGACGGAGAGCGCCGCATCTGAATTGCGGCGCAACGTAGTTGGAGGAATAACGCGTGGGAAAATTGTTCGGAGTCGTTCTAGCGATCATCGCGATCGTCTCTGCGTATCCTATCGTCGCGCACTGGTACGTTCAGCCTGTGGACATCTCCACGCACGGCCACGCGATCGACGAGCAACTCGCCGACACGATGGCCGAAGCCGGTCTTTCGTTCCTGGCCGCTCAGTTACTCCTCGCCTTTTTTGTGTGGAGGTTCTCCCAGCGCAAGCCCGGCTCCAGGGTTTGGAACATCCCCGGCGGCGCCACATTAATGGTCGCCGCCGCTTTCATCCTGGTTGGGACGGAAATTCTCGCCCTCGGCGTACTCGGGCAAAAAGCCTGGGCCAATGTCTACTTCACTCCCCCTAAGCCCGATGCCATGCAGGTGCAGGCGCAAGCCGGGCAGTTCGCTTTCTATTTCCGCTATCCCGGCGTCGACGGAAAGTTCGGACCGCTGCATCCGGACAAAATTGACGAAGGCAACTCGAACTTCTTCGGTCTCGACCCTGCGAACGACGTCGAGTCTCGCGACGATATCGTGTCCGCGGAGCTCGATGTGCCGGTGAACCGGGAAATTCAGTTGCTCATGCACGCCAAAGACGTCGGACATTCCTTTTACGTCCGCGAATTGCGGATACAGCAGGACTTTGTCCCCGGCCTGGACCTCGCCGTCCACTTTACGCCGACGCAAGTCGGCAAATACGAGATCGTCTGCACGCAGCTCTGCGGCCTTGGGCATTACAACATGAAGGCTTATCTCAACGTGCTGCCCCAGGAAGATTTTGATAAATGGATGAAGCAAAAAATTTCAGAACAGTAGAGATAGCCGGACCGAATTTCGCAGCTAACAGGGACGGCCATAAAAAGGCTGCGCCTCGTTTGTGGTGTCAGGTAAGCGCGACTTTTTCTCACAAGGGGTGAGAATATGGAACAAACACTGCCACAGCCCGCACACGTTCACGCCCCGCCCGAGGGGTTCCTCCGCAAATACGCCTTCAGTCTGGACCATAAAGTGATCGGCAAGCAGTATTATGGGCTCGCTTTGATTGCCGTCTTCACCGGGATGATTCTGTCCTGGCTCATGCGTTTCCATCTCGTCTGGCCGAACGCGAAAATTGTCGGGCTCGACCTGATCTCCAAGACCGGCGCTCCCGGCGGCGTCATCACGCCCGAGTACTACCTCTCCCTGCTTACCATGCATGGCACGCTCATGGTTTTCTTCGTGCTGACGAATGCGCCCTTCGCCGGCTTCGGCAACTATTTCCTACCTATCCAAATCGGCGCCGAAGACATGGCGTTTCCACGGTTCAACATGATGTCCTTCTGGACCACCGCCGCCGCCTTTGTCGTCTTGGTCCTCGCGTTCTTCATTCCAGATGGGCCTCCGATATCCGGGTGGACAGCCTATGCTCCTCTTAGCGCTGTTGGAAGCGACGCCGGCCCTGGACTTGGGTGGGGACAAAATCTTTGGGCCATTTCCATTGGACTTTTTTGCATCGGCCAACTCCTCGGCTCGCTTAATTTCATTGCCACCACGCTCGACCTGCGAACCAAGGGCATGACTCTCATGCGCATGCCGATATGCACTTGGGCCTGGTTCATCACTTCCTGCATCGGCTTGCTCGCATTTGCCGTGCTGCTTCCAGCGTGCCTGCTGCTAATTCTCGACCGTATGGCCGGAACAAGTTTCTTCATCCCTTCTGGTCTCGTGGTGAGCGACCGCCTGCAGAATCATGCCGGCGGTTCGCCTTTGCTTTGGCAGCACCTCTTCTGGTTCTTCGGCCATCCCGAAGTCTACATAGCCATTCTTCCCGCCATGGGAATCGTCTCGCATGTGCTGGTCACCAGCATGCGCAAGCCGCTGCTCAGCGCGAAAGTCATCATCTATTCAATGATCTCCATCGGGTTCCTCAGCTATATGGTTTGGGGACACCACATGTTCGTCAGCGGGATGAATCCTTTCTCTTCGCTGCTGTTCTCCTTCCCTACTCTCACGATCACAATCCCCGCCACGATTCTGACTCTCATCTGGCTGGGCAGCCTTTATGGCGCCAACATCCGCATCACCGCCGCTTCCCTCTTCGCATTGGGTTTCGTGTCCATGTTCGTGAGTGGCGGAGTCAGTGGATTTTTCCTGGCGCAGCCCTCCATCGACATCTACCTCCACGCCACGTATTTCGTCGTCGGTCACTTTCACATGGTCATGGGCGTGGCCGCCATCTTCGGCATTCTGTCCGGAACGTATTTCTGGTTCCCCAAAATGACCGGCCGGATGATGAATGAAACTCTGGGTCAGCTTCATTTCTGGTTCTCGTTCATCGGCACGTACTGCATTTTCATGCCGTTTCATTACCTGGGGCTGGTGGGAAACGTGCGCCGCTACGCCTCGTTCATCGACGACTTCATGCCCGCGCTGATGCCGGTGCACCGCTTTGTCACCATCGCCGCTTTAATCACGGGCGCCGCGCAATTCGTTTTTCTTTACAACCTGATTCATAGCCGGTTCTACGGCAAGCCCGCTACCGATAACCCCTGGGAAGGTACTTCGCTCGAATGGAGCATTCCGTCTCCACCGCCCTGGAATAATTTCGGCGGCAAGCACCCGGTCGTTTACCACGACCCCCATCAGTACGGAGTCAAGGGCGAAAAAGGCGATTTCATAATGCAGGATTCGCCGGAAATCGTTACAGGATAAGAAGGCAAGAAGACCATGGCCGCCACAACTATCGTCACGACCACCGTATCGAAAATTCCTGCCCCCACGCGTGTATACGGGCAGGTTGAGGCCTCTCGCAGCGGAATCTGGGTGGGCATTTTCGCGATCATAATGTCGTTCGCCGCCCTGACCAGCGCGCTTTTGGTGCGCCAAGGATCGGGCGAGTGGTCGCACATCGTCCTCCCATCCATTCTCTACGCCAATACGGCTGCATTGCTGCTGAGTAGCTTCACGATGGAAATGTCGCGCCGTGCGCTCGCAAGGTCCGCCGGTGTTTCGGCTTGGATCGCCATTACCTTGCTTCTGGGCCTGTCGTTCGTCGCCGGACAATACTTAGCCTGGCGCCATTTGGCCGCGCAGGGACTCTACCTGGCCACCAATCCCAACAGTTCGTTCCTTTACGTATTCACCGGAATGCACGCGCTTCATCTTCTTGGCGGGATCGCGGTGCTCGCCTACTTGCTTGGCCGCGTCATCGGTCGCCACTCATCTCTTCGTCACCACCTGCTCGATAACACCGCCGTCTACTGGCATTTCATGGGCGGTCTGTGGCTTTACCTGCTTTTTGTGATTAGCACCAGGCTCTAAGTCCAAGGGGAACAAACGTGAGCGAAATTGACATGGCCATGCACAGCCACGGCGGCGAGTTGGCGGAGGGCTCTCCTTACCAGATCCCCTCACGCAAGCTCACCATGTGGCTGTTTATCATCTCGGACGCCGTCACATTCGGCGCTCTCCTCTTTGGCTACGGGTATCTGCGCACCGCTAGCAATGACTGGCCGACGCCTTTCAAGTTCAATCCAAGCATTCTCAACGTCATGATCATGACCGTCGTGCTGATCACCAGCAGCCTGACGATGCTTGGAGCGGTGGATTCCGCCAAGATCGGCAACAAGGCCAAAACTCGGCGCTTTCTCTGGTCCACCATTCTCCTCGGCGCAATTTTCGCCGGACTGCACATCCGCGAATGGTTCGGCCTGATCGACGAGGGCGTCCGCCTGTTTCAAAATCCCTGGGGGTCACCTTTGTTCGGCGCAACGTTTTTCGCAATCACGGGCCTGCACCTTCTGCACGTCATATCCGGCGTCGTGGCTATTGCGGTTATTTCGCGCGGCTTCTCTCGCGGCTGGCTCACGGCTGGTCACGTTGAGACCACCGGGCTTTATTGGCACTTCGTGGATTTAGTGTGGATGTTTGTGGTGCCCTTGGTGTACTTGCTTAACATTTCCAAATAACAACGCCCAAATACCAACGGAGACAAGAAATGGCCGGTTCCGCAGCAGCAAAGAGTTCCGCAACATCAAAAAACGTCATCGTTAAATATCTGCCCGTCTATTTTGTTTTGCTGGCCATTGCTGCCCTGGAGGTCTTCCTCGCTTACCAGCATTTTCCCGTGGGCTCGCTTCTTGTCATCCTTCTCGCGCTGGCAATTTGCGACGGGGCGCTGGCCGTCATGTACTTCATGCACCTTGCCGAAGAGCGCCGCAGCTTATTTTTGACGCTCATTCCTGCGACGATTTTTGTTCTGCTCATGATGAACATGATCTGGTCGGACAGCTTCCGCCTGCTGCACATGAAACCATTTCCGCACTAATAGATCTACTGTTGTAGCAACGTGATTCTGTCACCTTAACGGCCACGTAAAACTGTCACCCCCCCGGGATCGCTGAATGTTCCAGGCGGGCGTCGCCATAGTAGAGCGTGACGCGCCCATTGAGGGCCTGATAGATCTGTACTTTGGC
>WNFT01001548.1_pt1 | contig 24022 bp, 22 predicted proteins | sample 5400191 | NCBI WGS metagenome assembly WNFT01 (sample SAMN13153359, study PRJNA577476) | soil metagenome | isolation source: 80 cm saprolite under Madrone tree | place: USA:California | collected 2016-06-14 | reverse complement strand
CCTGGCAGATCATTGAAATCCGCGTAGACACGTGGCGCGCTCATCAGGGTCGCCTAACAGGTCTCATGCTCAGCGGCGAAGGGCGAGCATCGCGAGCCCGGCGCCCGCTGCAGCATGCTGTTATCCGGCTCTTTCGTCGCCGGCGACATAATCGGACGGCATGTGTGCGTTTATCGCCCTGTGGATCGCGCGCATGGCGTCCACCAAGTGATCGCCGCCATGGCCACGAATGTTGAACTTCCATTCCCACACAGCATCCGTCGTTCGACCCCTTTCGAAGGCTCGAAGCGGCCTCGCTAAGTCCAAGTAGATATCGGCCAAATCATCCGCAAGGGAGGCCTCTCCCGCAGGCTCGTTCTCGTACGGATCGAAGACCTCGAAGTAGTTGTCATATACGCCCAGAAGACGTCTCAGGGGCAGCAGAGGGGACTCCACCTGAAGCGTTAGGTCTTCGTCCGAAGGATCAACGTCTGGAAGCTCGATGCCCGCGGCGTAGATTCTCGCGAGGACACGGGCACACGAATGGAGGAATGCATGGGCTGTTGTATCGCTCGCACGCTCCACAAGCTGGACGTACTGTCTCACTAGCGAGACGAAGTCATTAGGTGCCGTCGTCATACCGCCTGTCCGGATAACTCGATCTCTCTTGAACTTCGTTATCCGGCTGCGTAGTTCTGGATAGCGCGACGAACGAGCCCGGCCGAGATCCGAAGGTGGCCGAGTTTCTGCCACGTTGCCCCACACAGCTCGGCTCGCCTGCCCTGATACACCGCGAGGCGTTGCAAGATATCACCTGGGCGTCCGCGACCAGTCCGGTCTCTCTGCCCTCCGCGGTCATGACAGGAACATCCGGTCGGCGGGACTCCGGACTCCGGCCGGTCCCCGGTTGAGCACATGCGTGTAGATCATCGTGGTGCTGACATCCTGGTGGCCGAGCAGCTCCTGGACGGTCCGGATGTCGTGACTCTCCTCGAGCAGGTGGGTGGCAAACGAGTGACGGAAGGTGTGGCACGTGGCCGGCTTGGCAATCCCGGCACCGCGGACCGCATCCTTCACGGCGCGCTGGAGGACGGATTCGTGGAGATGGTGGCGGCGGCGCTGGCCCGTGAGGCCATCCATATATAGGCGGGTGGCCGGGAAGATCCATTGCCACCCCCAGTCCCGGCCGGCGTTCGGGTACTTGCGCGTCAGCGCGCCGGGCAGCTCGACCCAGCCAGCACCGTGCCGGACATCGGCCTGGTGTTGCTCTCGCACGCGCTCGATGTGGGCGCTCAGCACGGACTTGACCGAGGCCGGCAGCATCGTCACCCGATCCTTGTGCCCCTTGCCGTCGCGTATCAGGATCTGGTTCGTTGCGAAATCGACGTCCTTGACTCGTAGGCGGCAGCATTCCAGCAGGCGAAGTCCTGCCCCGTACAACAAGATGGCCATCAGGCGTGGCACCCCATCAAGTCGCTGGAGGACGGCGCGAACCTCGTCGCGCGTCAGCACGACGGGCAGGTGCTGGGGCCGCTTGGCTCGGACGACGTCGTCGAGCCATGGCAGCTCTAGACCGAGTACCTCGCGGTACAGGAACAGCAGCGCGCTCAGCGCCTGATTCTGGGTGGAGGCCGCGACCTTGTCGCGGACGGCGAGCGACGTCAGGAACGAAGTGACTTCGGCCGCGCCCATCTCGGCCGGGTGGCGCTTGCCGTGGAAGAAGATGTACCGCCTGATCCAGTGGACGTGCGGCGGCTGTAGTGGCGAGCGCGGACGGTCTCGCGAACGCGGTCGAGAAGCCGAGGCTTCGGCGCGCCGCCGGGACCGGCTTCACGGACCCTGTGTGTCGCAGCGAGGGTGTCCTCCGACAGGAGGAGATACGAGAGGTGGCCGATGATTTCGCGCCCCCTTTTATTGTGCGTCTCGAACATAGCCGAGCGGATTCGAGCCAGCAAGGCGTATCCGACGGCTGACACGCTAGTGCTCGAGCTAGATCCCGGGCGCCGTCACCGTGCCATCCTTCAGCCGCGGTCATCGGGGGACCTGACGCAGCCCCTTCGTCGCGTCCAGCCAACTGACGTCTCGCGGGAGGATCGCGCCACCGGAACGGTAGCGGTAGACCGTGGGGTCGTCGACCCCGGGAGGAACCTTCCCGTCGGCACGGAGAGCCCTGGCGGCGGTGATCACCCGTCGTCGGGTCCGGATGATCATCGCGTCGGAGGCTCCCAGGTGCTCGTGCGTCCGGTCGACGATCGGCCCCATGCTCTCGGTGATCGCCTGATCCTGCTGAAGGACGCCGGCGATCCCGGTGAAGCTGTCTGTGCGTTGCGCCTCGCGATCGATCAGGTAGTCGTTGTCCCGGTTCCGCACGAGGCGGAACTTGCCGAGCCAGTCCGTCGTGTCGGGCAGGAAGTCGAGGCTGCCCGGTCGCTGCACTCCGCCACCCCCCACCCGTGTGCGCGGCACCGACATGCTCCAGAACATCACGTGCTCGTCGTCGATCGGCACCCAGGCGCGAACGAGGATCTGTACGCCGAGGACGCCGGTCGGGATCATCGTGAAGAACGGGAACAGGAAGTGGGCGATGCGCCAGTAATAAGTGTCCGCTTGCGCGGGGCGGTAGGCGCCGTAGGACGTACCGAACTCGGTGTCGAGGACCTCGTACTTCGGCGCGCGGTCGGCGACGAGGTAGTGATCGAAGCTGCCCGGCGTCGTGTCCTCGGGGCGGACGGCTCCGAGGTGCAGGAAACCCAGGTGGCTCGTGTCGATGTCGCCCTCGAGGGCCTGGAACCAGTTGCACTCGCGCAGCACCTTGAGGACAGCGGACTCGCCGCTCGATACCATGTTGGGCTCGATGTCCGGCAACGGTGGCGGCACCGGGCGTGGCCCCAGGTAGGTCCAGACTATGCCGTTGCGCTCACGGCAGGGGTACGTCGTTGCCCGGATCTTCGAACGAAAGTTGTTCTCGGCTGGCTCGTTCGGCATGTCGACACAGACGCCGTCGCAGTCGAACTTCCAACCGTGGTACACGCAGCGAAGGCCTTCCTTCTCGTTTCGACCGAAGAAGAGGGAGGCGCCGCGGTGAGGGCAGGCGCTCTGGATCAATCCCACCTTCCCCGACGTCACGCGAAAGCCGATCAGGTTCTCGCCGAGCAGGCGGACTCGGACGGGCGGACAGTCCGGCCCCGGCAGCTCACTGGAAGTGAAAACGGGAATCCAGTACTGCCGGATGAGGTTTCCCATCGGCGTGCCTGGTCCCACGCGACAGAGCAGCTCGTTGTCTTCTCTGGAGAGCATCGTGCCCCTCCCCTCCGACGACCTCAGCGAAACGCTGGCATGACCTCGCGGGCGAAGAGCTCCATCGAGCGCAGCACCCGCGCGTGCTCGACGTCGCCGAACCAGAAGCTGCAGTTGAAGTGCGTGATGCCCACGAGCTCGCGGATGCGCCGGATCTGGCGGATGCAGGTGTCCGGCGTGCCGATGACGAGGAAGCGATCGAGGAGGTCGTCGACGTCGGGCTCGGTCGGCGCCGGCACCGGGACCGCGTGGCCCTTCTCGACGCGCTCGTAGTGGTTGCGCAGGCTGAGCGTGACGCGCATGTTCCAGCGGGCCTGCTCGGCGGCCGCCCGGGCATCGGCGACGCTGTCCGCGACGTACACCGCGCGCTGGACGCCGATCTGCAGCGGGTGCGGCGGCGTGACCTCGGCGACGGCCTTGTCGAAGAGCCGGCGGAACTCGGCCAGGCGCTCGATCGAGACGCCGAACCCACCGGTGAGGACGTTGAACCCGCGGCGCACGGCCGCCTCCAGCGAATCCGGGCTCTGCGCCGTGATCCAGATCGGCGGATGCGGTTTCTGGAGCGGCTGAGGGAACACCGTCGTCTCGGGGATCTTGAAGAGCTTGCCGTCGTAGCTGAAGGCCCCGCCCTCGAACGACTTCATGATGATGTCGACGGCCTCGTCCCAGCGCTGGCGCCCGCTCTCGAGCTCGAGGCCGAACCGCTCGAACTCGTAGTGCTGGTAGCCGCGGCCGAGGCCGACGTCGAGGCGCCCGCCGCTCAGCAGGTCGAGCGTGGCGATCTCCTCGGCGACCACCAGTGGATGGTGGAGCGGCACGACGATGACGGCCGTGCCCACCCGCAGCCGGGTCGTCTTCGCCGCGATGTACGTCGCGAGCTGGGCGGGGCGTGACAGGTACCCGTACGTCGAGAAGTGATGCTCGGCCAGCCAGACGTTGCGGAACCCCAGCGCCTCGGCGGCCTGGGCCACCTCGACTCCGCGCGAGTAAATCTCCTGGGAGGTGCGGGCCGACGGCGACTGCATGAGCAGGAACGTCCCGAAGTCCATTGGCTCTCCTTGTCGAGGCAGCGATCATAGCGCGGATCGGCGCGCCCCCGCGCCGGGCTCGCGATAGCGTCCCCCGGTTCGTGGAGCTACAATCTGGCCCTCGAACGTCAACCGGTCGTGGCCCACGTAAGGCAAGGGAGGTCGAAGACATGGCTGTTCGCATAGGGGACGAGGCACCGGACTTCACCGCGGAGACGACGGAAGGCAAGATCCGCTTCCACGAATGGATCGGGGACAAGTGGGCGATCCTGTTCTCGCATCCGAAGGACTTCACGCCGGTCTGCACCACCGAGCTCGGCTACATGGCCGGACTCAAGCCCGAGTTCGACAAGCGCAACACGAAGATCCTCGGGCTGTCCGTCGATCCGGTCGGTGATCACGAGCGCTGGGCCAAGGACATCAAGGAGACCCAGGGGCACGCCGTGAACTATCCGATCATCGGTGACTCCGAGCTGACGGTCGCGAAGGCGTACGACATGATCCATCCGAATGCCGTCGGCGGGAAGCGCACCGCCGCGGACAATGCGACGGTCCGCTCGGTGTTCGTCATCGGTCCGGACAAGAAGGTCAAAGCGATGCTCATCTATCCGATGAGCACGGGCCGCAACTTCGACGAAGTGCTGCGCCTGCTCGACTCCTGCCAGCTGACGGGGAAGCACACGGTCGCCACCCCCGTGAACTGGAAGCCGGGGCAGGACGTCATCATTCCGACGTCGGTGTCCGACGAGGACGCCAAGAAGAAGTACCCGCAGGGCTTCAAGACGCTCAAGCCGTACCTGCGCACGGTCGCCCAGCCGAAGTAGGCCGCGCGTCGTCGATCGGTGAGAGGGCGCCCCGCGGCGCCCTCTCGTCCGAGTAGAATCCGTCTTCCGAACGTCATGGCTCCTGTTCCCGCGCGCCGCTCGACCCTTCAGGGCGTTGGACAACCGGTGCTCCGCAAGGAGGACGAGCGCCTCGTCACGGGCGCCGGGTGCTACAGCGACGACTTCGTTCTCCCCGGCCAGGCGCACGCCGCCTTCGTGCGGTCGCCCCACGCCCATGCGCGCATCCAGAAGATCGACGTCGCCGACGCGTCGGCGATGCCCGGCGTGATCGCGGTTCTCACCGGGCACGACGCCGTCGCCGACGGCTTGCAGCCGATTCCCCACCGGCCGGTCCCGTCGAACCCTCACGAAGTCCCGCTGAGGAGCCGGGACGGCTCGGCGTTCTTCATCGCCCCGCATCCGCCGTTGCCGGCCGACCGCGCGCGCTTCGTCGGCGAGGCGGTGGCGATGGTCATTGCGGAGACCCCGGCGATCGCCCGTGATGCGACCGAGCGCGTCGTGGTCGCCTACGATCCCCTGCCCGCGGTGACGGGAACGCTCGAGGCTCCCGCGGCCGGTGCCCCGCTGGTCTGGGACGACGCCGGCTCCAACGTCTGCGTCGACTCCATCGCCGGCGATGCGGCGGCGGTCGATGCGGCGTTCGCGCGCGCCGCGCACGTGGTGAGGCTCGACACTCAGGTGAACCGTGTGACTGGGGCGCCGATGGAACCGCGAGCGGCGCTCGGAGCATGGGACGGTGCCACCGGGCGCTTCACCGTGTATGCCGGGTCAGGAGGTTCGTGGAGGATCCGGAGCGACGTGGCCGGCGTGCTCGGCGTGCCGGAGGCGTCGATTCGCGTCGTGGCGCGCGACGTCGGCGGCAACTACGGCACCCGCAACAGCTGCTATCCGGAGCACGCGCTGGTCGCGTGGGCCGCCCGGTGCCTGGGCCGCCCGGTGAAGTGGACCGGCGACCGGCGCGAGATGCTGCTCACCGACTACCAGAGTCGCGACCTCGTGTCGCAGCTGGAGCTGGCGCTCGATGCCGAGGGCAACTTCCTCGCCGTGCGCGGGACCAACACCAGCAACGTCGGAGCCCACGCCGTGTCCTTCATCCCTCTCGCCAAGGGCGTCGCGGTCTCGACCAGCGTCTACCACGTGCCGCTCTCCTCGATGCGAGGGCGCGCGGTGCTGAGCCACACCGCGCCGACGACGCCGTATCGCGCGGCGGGCCGGCCGGAGGTCATGTTCGTGATCGAGCGGCTGATCGACATCGCGGCGCGCCGGCACGGCTTCGATCGCGTGGCATTGCGGCGGCGCAACCTCGTGCCGCGTGACGCGATGCCGTATCGCAACCCGCTCGGCCTCGTCTACGACAGCGGTGACTACGCAGCCGCCCAGGATCGCGTGGTCGCCCGGGCCGACTGGGACGGCTTCGAGAAGCGCCGCCTCGCGGCGCGCCAGCGTAGCCGGTACCGCGGCATCGGCCTCGCCAACTACATCGAGCTCAACACCGGCGTACCGCGCGAGCGCGCCGAGATCACGGTGCGTCCCGACGGCCGCGTCGACGTCGTGCTCGGCACGCTGTCGGCCGGCCAGGGTCACGAGACGAGCTTCGCCCAGCTCGTCGTCGAATGGCTCGGTGTCGGCCTCGAGCAGGTCCGGCTGATCACCGGCGATACCGACCTCGCTCCCGTCGGCGGCGGCTCCCACTCCGGGCGCTCCATGCGGCTCGGCGCTGTCGTGATGTCGAAGGCCACCGAGCAGATCATCGAGAAAGGCCGGCGCCTCACGGCGTGGCTGCTCGAGGCGGCCGAGGCCGACGTCGAGCTTTCCGAGCGGCGTTTTCGCGTGAAGGGCACCGATCGCTCGGTCGACCTGTTCGAGGCTGCGGCCGCTGCGCTACGACCCGATGCGCCGGCTGAGCTGCGGGGGCCGCTGGCCGGGATCGGCGACGAGACCATGAGCGTGCCGTCCTATCCGTACGGCTGCGCCGTGTGCGAGGTCGAGGTCGACCCGGAGACCGGCGTCGTCGAGATCGTGCGCTACACGACGGTGGACGACGTCGGCCGCGCCGTGAACCCGCTGATCCTCCACGGCCAGACGCACGGCGGCATCGCCGCCGGCGTCGGTCAGGCGTTGTGGGAGCAGTGCGTGTACGACACCGCCACGGGCCAGCTCCAGTCGGCCACGTTCATGGACTACGTGATCCCGCGGGCCGACGCGCTGCCGTCGTTCGCGACCGAGATCAGCGAGGTCCCGTCTAGCTCGAATCCGCTCGGCCTCCGCGGCGGAGGCGAGGGTGGCACGACGCCCGCGCTCGGCGCCGTGATCAACGCCATCGTCGACGCGCTGGCCGATTTCGGTGTGGAGCACGTGGAGATGCCGGCGACTCCGGAGCGGGTGTGGCGCGCGATGAGGGACGGCTAGGAACGCGAGGACTGAGCCGCGAGCAACTTCTGAAGCCGACCCGACAGCTCGTGGACGAGGACGGGCTTGGCCAGGACGTCGTCGACGCCAGCGTCGGCGAGGTCCTCGTCGCTCAACAAGACGTCCCACGCGGTGAGCATCAGGATGGGGACGGACGGCTTGGCCGCCTTGCACTTCGCCGCCACCTGCAGGCCGTTGAAGCTCGGCATGGCAAGGTCGGTCAGGACGATGTCCACGGCGTTGCGCCCGAACTGGGTCAGGGCGCTGGCCCCGCTGCGCGCGGTGATCACCGTGAAGTCCTTCGACAGGACCTCCTCGAGCATGGCCAGGAGCTGCGGATCGTCGTCGGCAATCAGGACGGTCGGCTTCATACGCCGCTCTTCTGGTGCTGCTCACACCGGTCGACACAGGCGAGCAACTCACGGACCTGGAACGGCTTGGCCAGGAACGTCGCACCCGTCGCTTCGGCGAAGCGCCGGACGTGCTCGGTGCGCCCCGACATCAGCACGAAGCGGGACACCACGTCCGGCCGGAGATCGACGACGCGGCGGTAGAGCCTGAGGCCATCGATGCCCGGCAGGACGACGTCACAGAGGATGGCGTCATACGTCGAGGCCGAGAGCTTCTGCCAGGCCTCCGTGCCGGTGCGAGCGACGTCGACTTCATGCCCTTCGGCCGTGAGGATGTCGTTCACCAGGGCGGACAACGTGTCGCTGTCGTCGGCAACCAAGATTCGCATCCGTGCGGCCTCCTTTCCGAGCGTGGCTCCCCTTGGGGTATCGGCAGGGGGCCCGGCCTTCCGGAGGGAGGCTCCCCCGTCAGGACCAGGTGCGCCATTCCTCGACGAGGGCCGTGATCACCCGGACCGGAACCGGCTTCTCGACGATGCGAAGAGGTTGCCCGGGCAGGAGCGCCTTGATTTCCGACGAGGGCCGGCCCGAGATGAAGACCAGGCGGCGCAACAGGTCGGGGCGCATCTCGGCCAGCCTGCGGTAGAAGGCCACCCCGTCCAGGCCGGGCATCGTGATGTCACAGATCATGACGTCGTAGGTGTCGCTCTCGAGCTTCGCCAGCGCCGTGCTGGCGTCGCCGGCGGTGGCCACGTCGCAGCCCTCGAACACCAGGCAGTCTTCGAAGTACGAGGCGACGGCCGGATCGTCGTCGACGACGAGAACGCGCAAGGCTTTGTCGGTCACGCGTTGGTTATCGGCAGGACGCTCGGCGGACCGGAGGGCACGGCGGGCACGGGCGGCCGGCCAGGCTCAGGTGACCCAGTCGGCGATGAAGACGTTCAGATCCCGCGGGGACGCCGCGCCCCGGCTCGACGAGAAGACGAGCCGGTGTCCATCGGGCGAGAACATGGGAAACGAGGCGAACGTCTCCGCGTACGTGATCCGCTCGAGGCCCGAGCCGTCCACGTTGACGAGGTACAGCGCGAAGGACCGCCCGCCCGGGTCGTGCAGGTTCGACGCGAACACGATGTGCTGGCCGTTCGGGTGCAGGAACGGCGCGAAGTTCGCGGCGCCGTTGCGCGTGACCTGACGCAGCCCGGTGCCGTCGGCGCGCATCACGTACAGCTCGAGCGCGCGCGGCCGCACGAGCGAGCGGGCCAGCAGCGCGCGGTACTCGTCGAGGTCCTCGCGCGTCTTGGGCCGGTGAGCGCGAAACACGATCATCCGGCCGTCCCACGAGTAGAACGCCCCGCCGTCGTAGCCCGGCTCGTCGGTGAGGCGACGGACGTTGCGCCCGTCGCCGTCCATCGTGTAGAGGTCGAGGTCGCCCTGGCGGAGCGAGGTGAAGACGATGCGTCCGTCCGGCCCGATCGCGCCCTCGGCGTCGTACCCATCGTTGTCGGTGAGCCGCGTGAGATGGCCGCCGTCGGCGTCGGCGGCGAAGATGTCGTACGTGGGATAGATCGGCCACACGTAGCCGCCCGAGCGATCGGGCGGCGCTGGGCACGCGTCACCACCCAGATGGGTCGACGCGTAGATCAGCTTTCGCCCATCGGGCGTGAAGAAGGCGCACGTCGTGCGGCCGCGGCCCGTCGACACCAGTCGCGCCTCGCTGCCATCGTCGCGCATGGTGAAGATCTGATCGCAAGCGAAGGGCGGACGCGTCGACTGGAAGACCAGCCGCGTGCCCGCGCGGTCGAAGTACGCCTCGGCGTTCTGGCCGCCGAAGGTGAGCTGTCGCAGGTTCGTCAGATGACGCTCGCGCTGATCGATTGCCGGCGCGCCCTGTGCGGACGCTCTCCGAACCCGTACGACGTCGCGCAATGCCGCGCACGCCCCGACCAGTCCGAGCTTGAGGATGCTGCGGCGATCGAGCGCCCAGGCGAGGCTCATGATTTCGATTCTAGCCCTGCCCTGCCGCGTTCCTTCGTGGTTTAATCGCGCGCATACCAGATCCGACGTCCGTCGACCTCATCGTCAGCGGCGGCTCGATCATCACCATGGACGCCGCGCGCCGCATCATCCGAGACGGCGCCCTGGCCATCACGGGTGATCGCATCGTCGCCGTCGGCAAGGGCGCCGACGTCCAGCGCTCGCATCGCGCGGCCCGCACGCTCGACGCCAGCCGGTCCGTCATCGTCCCCGGCTTCGTGAACTCCCACATCCACTTCTATCACCACATGCATCGGGGAATGGCGCCGGACACGTTCGACGGCAACCAGTGGTCCAACTTCGTCCACGCGCGCGTGGCGCCCGTCCTCACCGTCGAGGACGAGATCTGGGCGGCCTATCTCGTCCTCATCGAGCTGATGAAGAGCGGCAGCACGACCTACCTGGCGGCCGGCTCCTACAATCCGGGGCCGGTGCTGGAGGCGATTCCCAGGGTCGGGCTGCGCGGCTTCGAGAGTCGCCGCACGTTCGACCACGTCCACCTCGGCCACACCTCGCTCGCCGAGTCGACCGAGACGTGCGTGAGGGAGAACGCCCTCGTGATGGAGAAGTACGCGGGCGGCTTCGCCAACAACCTGGTGCGTCCGTGCGTGAACATCGTCGGCCTGGGCCGGGTCAGCGACACGCTGATCGTGAAGTCGAAAGAGCTGGCCGACAAGTACGGCACCATCCTCAACATGCATCAGTGCGCGTTTCCCGAAGAGGTGGAGAGCATCCGGCAACGCACGGGGCGCACGCCGATCAAGCAGCTCGAGCACCTCGGCGCGCTCGGACCGAACGTCGTGCTCGTCCACATGCTGCACGTGACCGACGAGGAGATCGAGATCCTGGCCCGCACGCGAACCCAGGTCGTGCACAACCCTGGGACGGCGCTGAAGATCGTCTACGGGCTCTCCAAGGGCGGCAAGTTCCCCGAGATGCTGAAGGCCGGTGTGAACGTCGCGCTCGGCACCGACGCCGGCGACTGCGCCAACTTCATGGACATGGTCCGCGCCATGTACCTGGCCGCGCTGCTGTTCAAGGACATCCGCTTCGACCCTGGCGTGATGGGCGCCGAGACGGCGCTCGAGATGGCGACCATCAACGGCGCGAAGGCGCTCGGGATGGCCGACGAGGTCGGCTCGCTCGAGCCCGGCAAGAAGGCGGACGTCGTGCTCTTCGACGCCGACACGCCGGAATGGCAGCCCCTCTACTGCGAGCCGTACAACCTCGTGTACTCGGCGTCGGGCGGCAGCGTCGACACCGTCATCGTCGACGGCAAGATCGTGATGGAGCACCGCGAGGTGAAGACGATCGACGAGCGCGAGGTGATCGCGCGGATTCGCGAGCTCAGTCGCGGCGTCGAAGCTCGCAGCGGTGTCAAGCCTCCCACGAAATGGCCGATTAGCTAGGCTGAACCCTCGGGCAGCAGGCGGGCCGCCTCCGGAGACCACGAGACGACGACCTCGGCGCCGGGCGCGAGTGCGACGGGCGCCGCCGAATCGTTCTGACGGTACGCGATCAGCCGCTCCCCCGTCGACGCGCGTAGATGGACGTGAACGGCCGTCCCGACGTAGACGACGGCTTCCACTCGCGCCGGCAGCGCCGTCCCGCGCGACGTCCCCGTCGCTCCCACAACGAGCTTCTCAGGACGCACCGCCACCACCACCTTCACTCCCTCGGCCGGCGCGTTCTGCCCACTGGCGCCGACCGCGACGAGCGCGCCCCCGTCGGTCCGGATCGTGACGGCACCCATCCCCCGCTCGATCACCTTGCCCTCGAGGAAGTTACAGACGCCGATGAACTCCGCGACGAAGCGCGTGCGGGGCGTCTCGTAGATCTCGTGGGGCGCTCCGACCTGCTGGATGCGGCCCTGGTGCATCACCGCGATGCGGTCGGACAGCGTGAGCGCCTCCTCCTGATCGTGCGTCACGAAGATCGCGGTGATGCCGACCTGGCGCTGGAGCGACTTCAATTCGACCTGCATCGCCTCGCGCAGCTTCTTGTCGAGCGCGCCGAGCGGCTCGTCGAGCAGCAACACCGCGGGCTCGACGAGGAGACAGCGGGCCAGCGCCACCCGCTGCTGCTGTCCGCCCGAGAGCTGGCGCGGATAGCGGTCGCCGAGGCCGGTGAGCCGGACCATCTCGAGCGCCTCGCCGGCGCGCCGTGCGATGTCGGCCGGCGCCGCCCGGCGCATGCGCAGGCCGAACGTCACGTTCTCCATCACGGTCATGTGGGGAAACAGCGCGTAGTTCTGGGCGACCAGGCCGAGCCCGCGGTGATGGACGGGCACGTCGTTCATCACGCGGCCGCCGATGATCACCTGCCCGGCGTCGGGGCGGACCAGCCCGGCGATGATCCGCAGCGTGGTGGTCTTGCCGCATCCGCTCGGACCGAGGAGCGACACGAACTGCCCGGGCTCGACGCGCAGGTCGAGGGCGGCGACCGCCTGCACCGCGCCATACCGCTTCGCGATGCCACGCAGCTCGACGTCAGCCATCTTCGAGCCGCCCGCGGACGTGCTCATTGACCGGCCAACGAGGTGATCTGACCGATGCCGTAGACGCGATCGAGGAGGAAGAGCAGCCCGAGCACCAGCGCCACCTGCACCGCCGAGATGGCGCCGACGATCGGATCGAAGTCCTGGTTCACGAGGTAGCTCATGATGGTGACCGGCAGCGTCGTCGTCCGGGCCGTGGTGAGGAAGATCGAGACGGGCACGTTGTCGAACGACGTGAGGAAGGCGAAGAGGCCTCCCGCCACCAGGCCAGGCCGGAGCAAGGGCAGCGTCACGTGCCAGAAGGTTTGCCACGGCGTGGCGCCCAGCACGCCGGCCGTCTCCTCGAGGCCACGATCGAGGCCGCGATAGACGGCGAGCGTCGTGCGCAGGACGTAGGGCACGGCGATCACGACGTGCGCGGCCAGGATGCCCCACGCCGTCAGTCCGAATCCCGAGGCGCCGAGGAAGAACAGCATCGCGACACCGAACAGCACGCCCGGCAGGCTGAGCGGCGAGAGCAGGAACGTCTCCAGCACCGCCTGACCGGGGAGTCGATGGCGGACCAGGGCCATCGCCGCCGGCAACCCGATGACGATGGTGAGCAGCGTGGTGAGCGCGGCCAGGACGACGCTGTTGCCGAGGGCGGTGATGAAGGTCGGATTGGACAGCGCGACGCCGAACCAGCGGAGCGACAGTGCGGTCGGCGGGAAGCGCGCGATCTTGTCGCTCCCAAACGCGACACCGACAGCGACGACGATCGGCAGGCTCAGGAAGGCGAGGACGGCCGCGCAGTAGAGCCGGAGGATCAACGGCCCGTCACGCGGCGCCGCGCACGCGGAACACGCGGGCCTGGGCGTAGAGCAGCGCCAGCGAGAGCACGAGCAGGAGCATGCCGAGGGCAGCGGCGAAGTTGTTGTTGAGCAGGCTGATCTGCTGGTAGATGAGCAGCGGCAGGACGAGCGTGTCGCTGCCGCCGAGCAGCAAGATCGACACGAAGCTGCCGATGGTGAGCATGAAGACGAGGGTGACGCCCGCGCCCACGCCCTCCATGCTGAGCGGCAGGATCACGTGGCGAAAGCGTGACCACCATCCCGCCCCGAGGACGGCGGCGGTGTCCTCCAGGCTCTCCGGGATGCCTTCGATCACGCTGGCCAGCGTCAGGATCATGAACGGCAGCAGCACGTGAGTCAGCGCGACGATCACGCCGAACCAGTTGTACATCAGCGGCAACGGCCGCTCGGCCAGGCCGAGCGCCACCAACAGCGTGTTCACCGTTCCCGCGCGCCCCAGGAGCACCATCCAGCCGTAGGAGCGGATGACGATGCTGACGACGAGCGGCGAGATGACGAGGAAGAGGAGGACGTGGCGCCGGCGCGAGCGGGTACGCGCCAGGAAATACGCGACGGGATAGCCGAGCACGAGCGCCAGCACTGTCACCGCGATGCCGAGCGCCACGGTCTGGAGCAGGACGCGCAGGTAGAACGCGTCACCGAAGGCCTTGGCGTAGTTCGCGAAGGTCATCGCCGAGCCGGCCGGGCTCTGGAGCGGCGACAGGTACAGGCTCTCGACGAGCATGACCCCGAACGGCAGGACGAAGAACGTCAGCAGGAAGACGAGGAGCGGCGTCAGCAGGAGCGCCGGCATTCTCGCTAGGCGCCGATCTCCCTGGTCCACGCCTCCATCCACTGCGGGCGCAGCCGCGACAGTTCCTTCCACGGCACCTGGATCCAGTTCTTGAAGCTCCGGTCCAGCGAGGTGGGATCCTGCTTCTCGCGCGACGCGGGCGGGTAGTCGTTGTTCTGATGCGTCATGTAATAGCCGGGGAAGAACTGGTTCCAGAGGGCCTGGTTCTTCGCATCGGATGCGCAGTTCAGGTACTCCCAGCCGCCGTCCGAGCCGTTCTTCACCTTCATGAAGCAGATCGTCAGCATGGGACTTCCGGGCGCCGGGAGCGCGAACTGGATGTGCTTGTTGCCGGCGGCCTGCACGCCGAACGTGCGGCCGTCGGTCCACGCCGCGAGGTCGACCTCGCCGCTGGTCAGCGCGGTGCCCGGCTCCGCGTTGCTCGTCCAGAACTTGGTGATGTACGGCTTCATCTCACGCAGCCGCTTGATGACGGGGGACGGGTCGTTGAGGCTCCCGCCGAGCTCGCGGTTGATCAGCCACGTGATGGCCAACCCGTCCGTCGCGGTCAGGTGCGGATAGAGCACGGCGCGGCCGAACTCGCCCTTGGCCACGCGCTCGGTGAACTCGATCCAGCTCTTCGGCGGGTTCTTGACCTTGTTGGCGTTGTAGGTGACGCCGTCGCGGCCGCCGTCGAATCCGAAGGCCCATCCCTCGTACGGCTCTCGGAAAATGGGCAGGATGCCGGCCGCGTTCGGAACCTTCGCGGGCTGGAGTTTTTCGATGATGCCCAGCTGCGCATTCTGGAAGACGTCGGCGTCGGTGCCGATCATCGCGTCGATCGCCGGGCGGTCGCGGGTGGCCATGACCTTCTGCACGAAGTCGGTCGGCGTGCCCACGACGAGCTCGACGTCGCCGCCGGTCTTGCGCTTGTAGCACGGGATGACGCCGGCCTTGAGGCCATCGACCCACACGCCCGCGAAGCTACCGGCCACGATGTTGGGTCCCGCGGCCTGAGCGAAGCGAGCCGCCGCCAGTGAGCCCGCCGACGCCGCCGCCACCGTGCGCAGGAACGCCCGCCGAGTCGTCTCCGTAGCCATGATTGCCTCCCTCACCGGTGGCCGCGATCGGAACACCATCGCGGCCCGACGTAATCACGGGGCGCGCGTGATTGTCAAGCCAACGACCCGCTACACGCCTCCTCCCTTGTCTCTCCAGTCGTAGGCAAACATGCGCACGCGATACTTCGGCGATCTCGTGACCGGGGTCCAGAACTCCACTCGGTCGAAGGGCCCGATGCTGGGGCCGAGCCAGATGACCCTCTGGTTGATGACGCGCCCGCTCTCGTCGAGTCCCTCCACGAGGAGCTGAACGCGAGTAGCGGTCGCGCCGAAACGGCTCACCACCATGCCCTCGAGCGCGGGCTGGCCTTTGCGCTCAGTCGGCTGCCAGTCGATGGTGAAGAACTGCTCCCATCCGACGGCGAACGGACGCAACTCCTGGCCCGCCTTCGGCTCCAGCGCCGAGTCCAGGGACGCGCACCCTGAGCTGCCGAGGATCAGGATCGAGACCGCGAGCGCGTCCACGGCTCTCATCGCTCATCGTCGAGAATCTGCTGGATCTTCTCCTTCGGCACCGCGATCTTTACCCCGGATCGCTCGACTTGCAGCAGCATCGACACGCGCGAGTCGCGCTCGCTCCAGCCGCGATTGAGCGCCTCGGTCAGCTCCTCCAGCGCGAGATTGGCCACGCGCATGGGCACGCGCAGCTCGCGGGCGAGCTCGGTCGCCAGCGTCACGTCCTTGTGGGCGAGCCGCAGCGTGAAATCCGGCGGCTCGTAGGTGCCGGGAAGGAACTGATCGCCGAGGCGATCGAACGTGCGGCGACGGCCGAGCGCGCCTTGCCGCACGGCCTGCCAGAGCGCGAGCGGCTCGACGCCGCCCTTCACGCCGAGCGTAAAGACCTCGGCCAGCGCGGCCTGGATCGCGTAGCCGGCGCAGTTGTGCACGAGCTTGGCGACCAGGCCCGCCCCGATGGGGCCGACGTACATCGCCTGGTCGCCGAGCGCGTCGAGCACGGTCTTGTACTTGTCGAACACGGTGCGATCGCCGCCCACCCACAGCGCGAGCTTGCGCGTCCGCGCGCCCTTGGGGCCGCCGCTCACCGGCGCGTCGAGCAGGTGCAGGCCACGAGCGGCGAACTGCTCGTGCAGTCGCCGGATCAACGAGGGAGAGTTCGTCGTGAGATCGAACCACACCGCGCCCGAGCGCATGCTCCCGAGCAGGCCGTCGTTGCCGAGGGCGACCGCCTCGACCTCGCGCGGGCCCGGCAGTGAGGTGAAGACCACCTCGGCTGTCTCGGCGACGTGGCGTGGACTGTCCGCCCACTTCGCGCCGGCGGCCAGGTGGGGCGCGGCCGCCTCGCGACGGATGTCGTAGACGGCGAGGTCGTGACCGGCCGCGCGCACGTTGAGCGCCATGGAGCTGCCCATGATTCCGAGTCCGATGAACCCGATTCGCACGTTGGCCTCCTACCGTTGACGGAGTGATGTCTCGAGGAGCTCGAGCGCGGCCCTGGCGAAGCTCCACATGTTGCGCTCGCGATCGCCGTGCTTGGTCTCCAGCGTGATGGCACGCTCGACGCGTCCTGCGACGGCGATGCACGCGTGCCCGGGTGCGTCGCCGTAACGATTGCCCGTCGGCCCGGTCGCGCCCGTCTCCGCGAGTCCCCACGTCGTGCCGAGCAGCGCGCGGATCGCGCGGGCCTTCACGAGCGCGTAGGCCTCGGTGCTCGAGCGAATGCCCTCGACTGCGGTGTCGGGCACGCCGAGCAGCGCGCGCCGCGCCGCTTGCGTGTAGATCACCCCGCCGCCCTGAAAGTAGGCCGAGGCCCCGGGCACGGCCAGCAGGGCCGCCGAGATGAGGCCGCCGGCCGATGATTCGGCCACCGCAATGGTCTCCTTGCGTTCCTTCAGCAGACTTCCGAGCGAAGAAGCTAGCGCCGTCAGCTCGTTCATGATGACCTCCACGTACCTGAAAAATCGACGGTTTCCCGGCGGCCCTCGCAACGCGCGAACCGCTAGACCGATCGATATAGGAACTCTGATCCGCGGATATATTGCTCTCGCTCTACGCCCCTTTTAAAGTCCTCCCCACGTTGGAGGGGGCCATGAGGAAACTAAAGATCGCACAAACGCTCAAACTTCGGTTCCTGGCGCGATTCGGATACATCACCAGTCTGATGCTGATCGCTCTTGGGCTGTTCGGTACGCAAACGGCCAGTGCCGCCGTTCTCGACACGCTGCATTACAACGGGCACACGTACTATTTGATCTCGGAGAACACGTACGAAGGGGCTGCGTCCCAGTCACTTTCGCTCGGCGGCTACCTGGCGACGATCAACGACCAGGGAGAGCAGGACTTTCTGTGGAACTCCTGGAAGAACAGCCTGGGAGCCGGCGAGGGCCTGTGGATCGGCCTGGAAAGGAATCACGACGGAATCTTCGTCTGGATGAACGGCGAGCCGGTGAACTTCACGTATTGGGCAAGCAACGATATTGGTCCTGAGCCCAATAACGGCTTCGGCCGGTACACAGAGAACTACGGGAACATGGACAGCCGGTTCCACCCAGCTGGCGGCTGGAACGACGTGCCGAACAAAGGGGCGGACTGGCTGACCGACCGGGGTATCGTCGAGGTCAATGATCCAGGGAATCCAGGGACCGGCGACATCAGTACGCCGGAGGTCTCCACGCTGGTGCTGCTGGGCACGGGGCTGACCGGACTGGTCCTGCGCCGTCGCCGTCGCGCACGCGCCGCCCAGAATGGGGACGCAGCGGTTGAAGTCTCGCAGGAGTCGAACTCGACGCCGGTGGCCTAAAGCAGTAACAGCACGACGCGTCCGAGAGGTCGACGAAGCCCCTCGGACGTCGGAAGTCAGGTAGGATAGCGCCGACATGGCGCGGATGACCGGGGGTGAGGCCCTCGTCAAGACGCTCCGGCGCGAAGGCACGCGGGTGGTGTTCGGGCTGCCCGGTGTTCAGCTCTACGGCGTGATGGCCGCGCTGCGCGAGGAGAAGGCGGTTCGCTTCATCGCGACCCGTCACGAGCAGGCGATCGGCTACATGGCGGATGGATATGCGAGGGCCGGCGGCGGGTATGGCGTCGGCCTGGTGGTGCCCGGCCCGGGGCTGCTGAACACCACCGCGGGACTCAGTACGGCGTACGCGGCATCGTCGCCGGTGCTGATGATCTCGGGACAGGTGCCGCGCGCCAGCATCGGCAAGGACGTTGGCGTGCTGCATGAGGTCAACGATCAGCTCGATGCGATCGCTCCCGTCACCAAGTGGCGGAAGCGGGTGGTCGAGATACGCGATGTGCCGGCGGCAGTGCAGGACGCCGTGCGCCAGCTCACGACCGGGCGGCCGCGGCCGGTGGAAATCGAGCTGCCGCCGGAGACGATGGAGGACGAGGACGAGGTCGAGCTCCTCGATCCGTTACTCGTCGTGCGCGCGGGAGCCAGCGCTCACGACGTCGAGCGAGCGGTGTCGCTGCTGCTCGCGTCGAGCCGGCCCGTCATCTATGCCGGCGGGGGCGTCCACGGCGCCGGCGCTCATCAAGCGGTCGCCGACGTCGCCGAGTATCTGCAGGCGGGCGTCGTCCAGTCGGCCGAAGGCAAGGGCGCCGTCAGCGATCACAACGACCTCTCTCTCGGCGCGTCCATCTATCCCCAGAGCCTCCTCAAGAAATACCTCGAGCAGGCGGACGTCATCCTGGCCGTCGGCTCGCGCTGCGCGCTGGCGGGGTTCAAGCCCGAGCAGCAGGTGATCCAGATCGACGTCGATCCCGACGAGATCGGGCGCAATCACCGGAAGACGTTCGGCCTCGTGGGCGACGCGCGCGCCACCCTCGAGCAGCTCCTGGAGCGGCTGCGAGCGGCCACGCCGCCGCGCCCCTCGCGCAAGACCGAGCGCGAAGCGCTGCGCGCGGAGATCGCCGCGACGCTGACCCAGGAGCCGCAGGCATCGATCACGCGATCGCTCCGCAGCGCCGTCCCCGAGGACGCCATCGTGGTGGCGGGCATGACGCAGATCGGCTACTACACCCGGCCCTTCTGGCCCGTGTACCGGCCACGCACGTACCTGACCTCGTCCTATTCGGGCAACCTCGGCTTCGCGTTTCCGACGGCGCTCGGCGCGAAGGTCGCCTGCCCCGACCGTCCGGTCGTCGCCATCTCGGGGGACGGCGGGTTCCTCTACAACGCACAGGAGCTGGCGACCGCGGTGCAGTACGGCATCAACGTGATCGCGCTCGTCTTCAACGACAACGCGTACGGCAACGTGGCGCGCGATCTCGACGAGGCCTGGGGTGGAAGCTACGGCGCCGAGCTCACGAACCCCGATTTCATGAAGCTGGCGGACGCCTACGGCGTGGTCGGGATGCGGGCCGACACTCCGACCGACGTGGGCGCGCTCGTGACGAAGGCGCTCCGGCTCGAGCGGCCGGTCCTGATCGAAATCCCGGTGGGCCGGATGCCGAGGCCCGTGTTCTTTCCGCCGCGGCGCAAGCCGACGCGCAGCTGATCGAGACGCGCAGCTCAATCCATCGGAGGAGGACGTCATGCCGACAAGCGCGCGAAGCTACGACGTGGTCGAGGGCTGGGAGCAGCTTCCGTCCGGTTACGTGCACCGCGACGTCGCGGGCGTGGCGGTGGACGGTGAGGATCGCGTGTTCCTCATCTGCCGCGGCGACCATCCGGTCATCGTGTACGACCGCAAGGGCAACTTCCTGAGCTCCTGGGGCGAAGGTGAGTTCACCTATCGCACGCACGGCATCACGATCGGCCCCGACGGCACCATCTTCTGCACCGACGACGGCAATCACACCGTGCGCCAGTTCACGCCGACCGGCAAGCTGCTCATGACACTGGGGACGATGAACACGCCGTCGGACACCGGCTACGACGGCAAGGATTCGATCCGCATCCCGCGCCCCGGTGGGCCGTTCAACCGCCCGACCAACGTCGCGGTGGGCCCGAACGGCGACCTCTACATCTCCGATGGCTACGGCAATTGCCGCGTGCATCGGTTCTCACCGACCGGCCAGCTCAAGCGATCGTGGGGCGTGCCCGGCAAGGGCCCCGGCCAGTTCCACCTGCCCCACGGCATCGCCGCGGCCGCCGACGGACGGATCTTCGTCTGCGATCGGGAGAACGACCGGATCCAGATCTTCAGCCCGGACGGCGAGTACCTGAGCGAGTGGACCGACACGCAAAGGCCTACCCACATCGTGTTCGACCCTCAGGGCCGCGCCTACGTCTCCGAGCTGTGGTGGCACAAGGGCCAGACGTCGCAGCGCCACGGGCCGATCACCGACGCGCGCTTCGGCCGCGTCAGCGTCTTCGACAAGGACGGCCACCTGATGACGCGCTGGGGAACGCCCGACGCCACGGCCGCCGGCAGCTTCGCCGCGCCCCACGGCATCGCCGTGGATTCGCGGGGCGACATCTACGTGAGCGAGGTCACCCACACCTTCGCGATCAGCCGCGGGCTGCCGGGATCCCACACGTTCCAGAAGTTCGCGCTGAAGGCGTGACGTTCGGGCGCTGGCTGGCCGCGCGCGCGGTGACGGCTCTCGTCGTCACCGCGCTGCTGGCGGGCTGTGCCGGCGAGCCGAGCGTCTGGACCCCCAATCAGCAGGACGACTGCGAACGCCGCGGCGGAGTGTGGCGCACCACGCTCGGGTTTTGCGAATTCCAGAGCGGCGGCGCCGGAAGCATGTAGCGCACGACCCTCCCGGGGCACCCTGCGTGTTCACGTCGACCAAGGTCGGCACGCGAACGCGGCGCACTACCGTCCGCTCGTCTCGATCCTCGAGTCCTTCACGCAAACCGAGATCGAGCGCCGCGAGCGGTTGCAGAAGCTCTCGCTGATGGACCAGGGCATCACGTTCACGGTGTACGGCGAGAAGGAGGGGACCGAGCGCATCTTCCCGTTCGACTTCGTCCCCCGGATCATCCCCGCCCGCGAGTGGGAGCGGATCCAGGCGGGCCTCGTTCAACGCGTCACCGCGCTGAACCTCTTCATCCTCGACGTCTACCAGGACCAGCGCTGCCTCAAGGACGGGATCGTGCCGGCCGAGCTCGTGCTCTCCCGCAAGGAATACAAGCGCGAGCTCCTCGGCGTGGTCCCGCCCCAGCGCATCTACACCCACGTCGTGGGCACCGACATCATCCGCGACGGCAACGGTGAGTACATGGTCCTCGAGGACAACTGCCGTTGCCCGTCCGGCGTCTCCTACGTGCTCGAGAACCGCAACGTCCTGAGCCGCGTCTTCCCGGAGTTCTTCACCGCCTACCCGGTCCGTGGGATCAAGGACTATCCGAACCTCCTCCTCAGCGCGCTGCTCCACGCAGCGCCGCGGCGGACGGACAAGCCCGTGGTGGTCGTCCTCACGCCCGGCATGGCGAACTCCGCGTACTTCGAGCACTCGTTCCTCGCCCGCGAGATGGGCGTGTTCCTGGTCGAGGGCCACGACCTGATCGTCGAGGACAACCACGTCTTCATGCGGACGACGCGGGGCCGGCAGAAGGTGGACGTGATTTACCGCCGGGTGGACGACGACTTCCTCGATCCGCTCACGTTCCGGCGCGACAGCCTGCTCGGTGTGCCTGGCCTCATGAACGTCTATCGCGACGGCAACGTCGCGCTGGCCAATGCGCCGGGCGCCGGCATCGCCGACGACAAAGCGGTGTACGCGTTCCTGCCCGAGCTCATCAAGTACTACCTGAGCGAAACGCCGCTGCTGCCCCAGGTGCCGACCTATCTGGGCATCCGGCCGAAGGACTTCGCGTACATCCGCGAGCACGCGAGCGACCTCGTCATCAAGACCACCGGCGACTCCGGCGGCTACGGCATGCTCATGGGGCCGTTCGCGTCGAAGAAGGAGACCGAGACGTACCTGGCGCGGATGCGGAAGACCCCGGGGAACTACATCGCCCAGCCGCTCATCGAGCTGTCGGCGCACCCGACCTACGTCGAGGGCCGCTTCGAGGCGCGTCGGATCGATCTCCGGCCCTTCATCCTCTACGGCGACGGGATCCGCGTGCTCCCGGGCGGTCTCACGCGCGTCGCGCTGCGCGCCGGATCGTACGTCGTCAACTCGTCCCAGGGCGGCGGCAGCAAGGACACCTGGGTCCTCACCGCCCGCGAGACCTGATGCTGTCGCGCGTGGCGGACTCGCTCTACTGGATGGGCCGCTACCTGGAGCGGGCCGAGAACATCGCCCGCCTCCTGCTCGTCACCGAGGACTTCTCGACCGAGACGCAGGGGTTCGCCGAGGACCTGGCCCAGGGCGTCTGGAAGGATCTCCTCGCCATCTTTCCGGCGGCGCAGATGACGCGGGCGGCCTCGCCGTTCGCGCCGCTCGCCGTGCCCTACCTGCACGGATTCTTCCTCGACGCCGGCAACCCGTACTCGATCCACTTCTCGGTGCGCAAGGCCCGTGAGAACGCGCGCTCGGTGCGGGAGGCGCTGACGCTCGAAGCCTTCCTCGCCATCAACGAGACGTACCACGCGCTGGAGACGTACGAGACCCGCGGCCTGGCCGACCTGCCCGCCTTCCGCGCCGCGCTCACCGCCACCCAGAAGGGCCTGTTCACGATCCTGGGGGCGATCGACAATACGTTCGCGCGCGACGAGACGTGGCGGTTCCTCAAGCTGGGCGAGGCCGTCGAGCGTCTGTACCGGAGCGCCAGTGTCCTGCGCGTGAAGCTGCCCGCGCTGCTGGCGGCCGAGCCGCGCACGGACCTGCCGCTCTACTACACGCAGTGGCGGACGCTGCTGCGCGCCCTGTCCTCGCTCGAGAACTATCGCCGCGTGTACGGGGCGCGGCTGGAGCCGCCGCTCGTGATCGCGTTCCTGCTCTTCGACGCCAGCGCGCCGCGCTCGCTGCGGTACGGCGCGGCCGCGCTCAAGGAGTGCCTGGAGGCCATCGCCGGCCCCGGCGACCTCACGCCGCCGGCCCGTCTCGTCGGACGGCTCCACGCCGGCCTCTACTACGGCGAGGGCGAGCTCATGCGCGAAGCCGATTACGCCGGGCTCCTCGATCGCGTGTCGGGGGAGCTCAGCAAGGTCCACGACGCGCTCGCCGCCCTGTACTTCGTGACCTGATGTTCCTCGAGGTCGAGCACCGCTTCGCCTTCGAGTACGACGCCTACATCAGCGAGTCGTTTCTCGAGCTGCGCGTCCAGCCCAAGACGACCACGGGCCAGACCGTCGCCGCCTTCGAGCTGGCGGTGGGGCCGCCGACGAGCGTGTTCCGGTATCGCGACTGGAACGACAACCTCACGCATCACTTCACGATCACGAAGTTCCACGACCGGATCGAGGTGGTCGCCCGCTCGCTCGTGCAGACGCACCCGGCCGGGCCGCCGGTGGCGACGCTGCCCGACCGGCCGCCACTTTCGGCGCTGCCCTATCCGTTGCGCGACTTCCTCGACTTCGGTGGCCCGGTCCGGCTCACGCCCGCGCTGCGGACGGCCCACCGCGCCGTCGGCAACGGCGACCGGGCCCCGATCGGCGAGCAGGTCCGCGCCCTCGGCGAGTACATCCACCGGACGTTCGAGTACCGGAAGGACGTCACCCGCTACGACTCGACGACCGAGGATTTCATGAAGCTCCAGGCCGGCGTCTGCCAGGACTTCGCCCATCTCATGCTCGGGTTCCTGCGCCTGCGCGGAATTCCCTGCCGCTACGTGAGCGGGTATCTCCACGTCGAGAGCAAGTCGCGCGAGCCGTCCCAGAGTCACGCCTGGATCGAGTTCTATGCGCCGAGCGAGGGCTGGGTGCCCTTCGACCCGACGCACAACGTGGAGGTGGACGAGCGCTACGTGGTCGTCGGCCACGGCCGCCATTACGACGACGTGCCGCCGAACAAGGGCATCTATCGCGGTGTCGCGGAG
>WNFT01001004.1_pt1 | contig 24027 bp, 15 predicted proteins | sample 5400191 | NCBI WGS metagenome assembly WNFT01 (sample SAMN13153359, study PRJNA577476) | soil metagenome | isolation source: 80 cm saprolite under Madrone tree | place: USA:California | collected 2016-06-14 | reverse complement strand
GGTATTAGTCTTTCAGCATGCAGCATCTACCTGCGCTGGATCGCGAGACGCCAAAAAGTATCGACATTCGTCCGTCTATCTCGCGGACCGTTGCTTCATGGATCCTGTCTCTACTGATGGCAACCTGGCCAGAGGGAGCCGGCACCGACAGATCGCGACGGGTTCGCTCAAAGCGCAACTTGATCCCCCCGTGGAGCTGGGCCGAGAAAAATCGATATGACGCAAAACGAGGTCGTCATCTGCGATGAACCACCGAGAGCTCACAGGGGTGATCGTGCTCGCCTGCGGCGCGCTTGGACGTGCGAACATCCGGATGCAGATGGTAAGGATGGATGACAAAAGCCGGGCGCGAGGCCCGGCTTTTGTTTCTGCATTTCGCGATTCGCGTGTTATTTCAGATCAAGCTGCTGCCCTGTCCACGAACCCAGAACCCTCCGGATCTTGCCGCGGTCGACCGCGCCCTTGTTGGCGGCCGCCGCCGAGCCTTCCACCTCTTTCGCTACCGCATCGAACTTGGCGGTCGCACCGTCCAATGCCGCCCAGTTCTTGAAATAAACCACGAGGTAAAGATCCGGATCATTCTCACCGCGCGGCTCTACTGTGATTACTTTGTAGCCGGTGACGTAACCCGCCTTCTTCGCCGCCTCCTGGGTTTTCTTCCACGTCGTGTCGAGGAACATCATGTAATCGTCAAACTTACCGTATTCAGTCCGAATCGCAGATACCTGAACGACGGGCCCCTCAGTGAACGGATGATCATCCGCAAACGCCCCGAGGCTCGTAAACGCAAGACCAAAGAAAGCCGCAAACGCGGTGAAACGGCTATTGATTGTCATAAGTTTTCCTTTGCATGATTTGGAATTTTTGTAGAAAGGACGCGCCGGAAGCGTGCCCCGTCCAGCTTCGGCCCTAATATCATAACCGCAATGGATGACCCTTGAGGATGCAATACGCTCGCGATCGGTAGTTGTGCGTCGAGATTCCGCGGAGACTGCAGCGAGGGGCGCTACCTAAGTTGCTGATTTTGATCGAGCCGTAACCGTATTGCTACGACTTCGATTGCGCGGCCAGGGATACACGCAGGCATTGCGGGCGCACTGGAACCGCGCGCATCAGCCGAGCACCGCTGAAATGCCGGCATTGATCGCACCCCCACCCAGGATCAGCCACGCAAACAGCGACGCCGCCAGAGCCAATGGTTTGACTCCCGCCGCGCGTATCGCCGAAATATGTGTCGTCACGCCGAGCGCTGCCATGGCCATGGCCAATATGACCGTGTCCAAGTTGATCGCGGCGCCAACCATGGATTTCGGTAGTACGCCCATTGAATTGAATGCCGCGACGCCGACAAACCCAAGCGCGAACCACGGAATGACGATGCGCGATTGCGGCGCACCGCTCGGGTCATGTGCATCGGTCGGCTCATGCGCATTGCTCGGCCCACGTGCATCGCTCGGGTCACCTGCATCGCTTGGTTCGTTCGCATCGGTGCTGCGCGACAGGTAAGTCGACAGGGCGGCTAGAAATGGAGCCAGCATCATCACCCGCACCATCTTGGTGATGACCGCTGAATTGGCGGCGCCCTCGCTGATCGATCGTCCGGCGGCGACCACCTGCGCAACTTCGTGGATGGTGGAACCGGCAAAGATGCCGTAGGAGGCGGGTGACATCGCGAGCAGGTGATATCGATTGGAAAAATAATAGATTGCCGGGTACAGGAAAATCGCGAGGGTGCCGAATACGACTACCGTCGATACGGCCACCGTGACTTGCTCGGCGCGGCCGCGCACGACCGGATCCGTGGCCATGACGGCCGCGGCGCCGCAGATCGAGCTGCCGGCGCCGATGAGCATTGCCGTCTTGCGATCGAGCCCGAAAAGCCGTGTGCCCATCCACCAAGACAGCGCAAATGTACTGCTCAATACGAGGAAATCGATGGTCACTCCGGGAACGCCGACGGTGGCAATGTCCTGAAACGTCAATCTCAGGCCGTACAGAATGATCCCGAGCCGCAGCAATGTCTGTTTCGAAAAGGTCACCCCACCGGCGCCGGCGCGCGCAATCCGCGGATAGAGCGTGTTGCCGACGATCATCCCGAGCGCGATTGCCAGGGTGAGTGCACTGATGCCGGTGGATTCGAACCATGCAATCTTCCCGAGTGCGATCGCGACGGCGGCCAAGGCGCCCACGAGAACAATGCCGGGAAAGCGATCAGTCACGGCCCGCCAGGGCTTGGGCGGGACTGGGGCTACGGCAGGGACGCCGGAATTCGTCGGTGTGCGCATGGATGGGTCCAGGTCTCGGGTTCACTCACGCATGCCACTATGACGATGGATTGCGTACACGTAAAACAGATTATCTGGCTATAATCTATCGAGAAAGCAGCTTGATTGTGAACCAGCCATGCATATTACCTTGCGGCAGCTACAGATCTTTCGCGCCGTTGCGCTCAGCGGGAGCACGACCGCGGCTGCCGACAGCGTGGCATTGTCGCAATCGGCGACCAGCGGGGCGCTCAACGAATTGGAACGCGCCCTGGGTACCCGGCTCTTCGACCGGGTCGGCAAGCGTCTCATATTGAACGACAGCGGCAGGGGTCTCCTGCCCATGGCGCTTGCCGTGCTGGACGGGGCAAAGAACATCGAAGCGGCGCAGATCTCCGGAGACTACGCGGGGCACGCCGACCTGCAGCTCTTTGCGAGCACGACCATCGGCAACTATGTTCTGCCGCGGATGCTTGCGCGCTTTCAAGAGGAGGTTCCGTTCTCGCGAGTGCAATTGCGGATCGGCAATACCCTCGATGTCGTCACCGCGGTGCGAGAGTTCGCGGCGGATCTCGGATTCATCGAGGGACCGTGCCACGCATCCGATATGATGGTCATTCCCTGGTTGGAGGATGAACTCGTCATTGTCGCGGCGCCCGCGCACCCGCTGGCGAAGACCGCTAGGCGCAGAAAGATCACCGCCAAACAATTGAGCGAGGCGCAATGGCTGCTGCGTGAGCCGGGCTCCGGTACGCGCGAAGCGGTGGAGCATGCTCTGTTACCGCATCTGCAGCACATTCGTTCGTCGATGACGTTGGGCAGTTCGGAGTCGATCAAGAACTCGGCGGCGGAGGGGCTGGGCTTGAGCTGCCTGTCGCGCTGCGTCGTGCAGGATTTGGTGACGGCGAAGCGGCTGACCGTGCTGGCAACGGGATTGCCCCGGTTAACGCGGCGCTTCGCCCTCATATACCCCGAAACGAAGGTCCTTTCGGCGGCCCTGCGCCGATTCGTTGCCCACTGCGAGCGGAATTCCTGAAAATAGATGACGCACTGAATGCATGCGAATAGCGCGGCGTGCCGCTCGCCAACCTGGGATAGAATGAATGGGTGATGCCCAGCCGGTTCTTGCCGGCGATACGTTGCTTGGGGAGACAGTTGCGTGAGGCTGCGTTCTCTTTTGTTTGTTCCGGGCGACAGGCCGGACCAGATGCAAAAGGCGGCCGTTTCGAGGTGAAATCATGTCTTTCGAGAAAAAGGTCATTATCGTCACCGGTGCGGCGCGCGGCATCGGCCAGGAATATAGCCGCCGGTTGGCCGCGCTCGGCGCAGCGGTGATCGCGGTGGACATCAACGCCTGCGACCAAACTGTGGAAATCGTCAAGAGTGCGGGCGGTCGAGCCATTGCCGGGAAAGTCGATGTGACCGATATGGCGTCGATCGAAGCCGCCGTGGCGGCGGCCGAGAGCGCCTTCGGGCGGGTGGACGGGCTGGTCAACAACGCAGCGCTCTATGGGGCGCTGCGCGGCGGACGCTTCGATGCAATACCGGAGAAGGAATGGGATGCGGCGATGGCGGTGAATGTTCGCGGCATTTGGAATTGCTGCAAGGCCACCGTCCCGGCGCTCCGGCGCGCGGGCGGAGGCAGCATCGTCAATATTGCATCGCTGGCCGCGACTTATGGGCTTCCGTACGCGCTGCATTACACGACCTCCAAGGCCGCGGTGATCGGTCTCACGCGGGGTCTGGCGCGCGAGCTTGGCCGCGAGGGAATCCGCGTGAACTCGGTCTCGCCGAGCGCCGTGCTCACGGAAGGGACGCGTGAATTCTTTGGCCCCAAAGTCGAGAAGGTGCTTCAAACCGTGGCGGCGGGCCAGGCGATTCCGCGCAATTTGGAACCTGCCGACGTCGCGGGATCGGTCATCTGGCTGCTCTCCGATGAAAGCCGGTTCACGACGGGGCAGAACATTGCAGTGGACGGCGGTACGGTGATGCATTGAGCATGCTCTGAGTGCGCGCGGGACCATACCATCGTTGTCGGAAATGCCAAGATGATCGAGATTGCTCGTCTTTAGGGGCCGCCGCCGGCACTCGTGGCGCCGATCCCCTCAGAAAGAGCGCGGAAGCCCGAGAACATGCTCGGCGATATAGGAGAAAATCAAGTTGGTTGAAATCGGCGCGACCTGATAGAGGCGCGTTTCGCGAAACTTGCGCTCGACGTCGTACTCGCTGGCAAAGCCGAATCCGCCGTGCGTCTGCAAACAGACATTCGCCGCCTCCCAGGAGGCTTTCGCCGCCAGATATTTCGCCATGTTGGCTTCCGCGCCGCAAAGCTTGTGCGCGTCGAACAGCCTGCAAGCCTTGAAGCGCATCAAACTGGCCGCCTCGACCTCGATGAACGATTCGGCGATCGGAAACTGAACGCCCTGGTTGCGGCCTATCGGCCGGTCGAAGACAACACGTTCGTTGGCGTACTTGCTGGCGCGCTCCACGAACCAATAGCCGTCGCCGATGCATTCCGCGGCAATCAGGGCGCGCTCGGCATTCAGGCCGTCGAGGATGTATTTGAATCCGTCGCCTTCGGCGCCGATCAAGTTGTCCGCGGGAATCTCCAGATCGTCGAAGAAGATCTCGTTGGTTTCGTGATTCACCATGTTTGGAATCGAGCGCAGGGTCATCCCCTTGCCGATCGCCTCACGCAGATCGACGATGAACACCGACATGCCGTCGGTCTTGGCCCTGACTTCGGCGAGCGGCGTCGTGCGCGCCAGCAGCAAGAGGAGATCGGAATGTCGGACCCGCGAAATCCAAACCTTTTGACCGTTGACGACGTACCGGTCACCTTTGCGAACCGCGATCGTCTTGAGCTTGGTGGTGTCGGTGCCCGTGGCCGGTTCGGTCACCGCCATCGACTGCAGTCGCAGCTCGCCCGCGGCGATCTTGGTCAGATAGTCACGCTTCTGCACATCGGACCCGTGACGAGCGAGCACATTCATCACATACATCTGGCCGTGGCAGGCGCCGGAATTCGCACCCGCGCGGTTGATCTCCTCCATGATCACCGATGCTTCCGTGAGGCCCAAGCCGGATCCGCCGTACTCGGCCGGGATCAAAGCGGCCAGCCAACCCGCCTTGGTCAGCGCGGCGACGAAGTCGACCGGATAACCCCGCTCGGCGTCGATCTTGCGAAAATACGCGTCCGGAAATTCGGCGCACAGTGCGCGTACGCCGCTGCGGATCTCATCGTAGCTTTCGGCTGGCATCGTTTACTTCCCATAACCGGTTAGTGGGCGTGTCCATTGTACCGGCTAAGCGCGGTTTTGCCTTTGACCCTGATGCCGAGCCTCCCGGCCGGCGGGTGTTCATCACGCCTTGGACCCGAGAATTCGGTTGGAACCGCGCGACGACGGCGGGACTCGTATCGGCATTCTATTTCAGTGCCCCATTCATTGTTCTAGGGGCCTTTGCGATCAAGCGCTTCGGCGCGGTCCGGCTCCTGGCCGTCGGTATCGTTCTCGAGGCGGTGAACGTCTGTCTCCTCCCGCTCACGAACGCGCTCTGGCAGATGGCGCACGGCCTGCGTCGCCATTGTACCAATAGTCCTTTCATTCACGTGTTTGTTGGCCCAACAGCGGTCCGCCTTCATCGGCCACCGAAGTTGGGTGTCAAACGTTAGGTTGTCAACCGGTCGTTCGAGATGGACTGAATTCCGGATATGGCCATCTTCTTCAAGGCGGCGCAGGGTCCATTCCACACAATACGAATCTCGCCGGTGTCATCGGGGGCGTCGTAGTGCCTGGTGGTGATCGCCTGCTTCTTGTCGATGAACGTCTCGATTATCGCTCCATCCATCCAGATGTGCAGTGTCGAGAATCCATCCTGATCGGGGCTGAGCGGCAGCAATTTGTCGCCGATGGCGACGAAGGGTGCATCATTCGCCCTCGAATACGCGACAGTGAATATGGTCGTGGTGCCCGCTTTTGAATGCAGCTGCATTTCGAGAGAGCACTCGCTGCCGCCGGCTTTGAAAATGCAAATGACCTCACCGGCACGGTTGTAGATAGCCGCGCGCGCCAGCGACTGATTCAGTTCCTGCGAAGTGCGCGGATCGTTTATGTAAATCGTATTTAGCCGCAATGAAGCGAGTTCGGGAGCAACTTCCACCATCAAGGCGCCGTCCGGCCCGATCGTAAGCACGCGTGGGAGCGATATGCTCCCAGACCACCCTGCTGCGCGGATGGCGGCTGAATCGCGTGTCTCCTGCACCCATCCCCATATTATCCGCCGGTTGCCGGCATCCGACATGGTTCTCGGTGCGTAGTAGGACCCGTGATCCAGAATCCCTTTCCTCTCGGAGTGAAAGCGGAGGTCCGACTGGTCAAAGGTACCGACCTCCCAGCGGGTCGTGTGTTCCGTCGAGTAGAGGAGCACATGTTTATTCCCCAAGGGGAAGAAATCGGGGCATTCCCACATTTCCCCGCTCGGAACCGGATTGGAAAATGAGCGGCCGTTCCACGTCCCTTGGGCCAATGGATGCAGGTATTCCCAGCTCACGGTGTCCGTCGAGCGATAGAGCAGGACGGCGCCGCCGGCCTGCGGAAAACCCGAACCAATCCCCAAGTACCAGGTGTTCCCGTCTTTCCAGGCGAATGGATCGCGAAACCCGGTAATTTTCAGACCGGCGGGCGGGAGGTCGATGACCGGCGCGTCGCGTTTCTTCCACACACGGAGGTCGTCGTCCTCGGAGGTTGCAATGCATTGCACCTCGCGGATTCCCTCGGCACGAATAGTTTCCTGATCTCTGGAAACCTTCGTCACTCCGGTATAGATCACATTCGCGCCGTCCGCACCCGGCAGCACGCCTCCCGTGAACGTGCCATGCGCGTCATAGCTGCCATCCGTGGGCGACAGTGCGATCGGCATATGCCTCCAATGAACTAAGTCGGCGCTGACGGCATGTTGCCAGCCCCTTCCGCCGAAGCTCCCATGAAAGAAGACGTGGTACTCTCCGCGAAAATGGCGTGGCGCGCACGGATCGCCGACGAAGCCTGCCTGGGGCAGCAAATGATATTGCGGCCGCAGAGGATCGCGCATGAGCTTATCCCTAAGCGCCACATCCGGTGAACCAACGCTGCCGCGCAAGAGCTCGGACGCAGGAGAGCCGCTGCTGTGCAAGCCGGCAATCGTCGACAACAAAAGAAAATTACGCCGGTCCATGGTGAGTCCTGACAATCATTGACTATGGGAACCCGCGCAATGCCTTGCGGTAGGGAAATTCCGGGCCGCGATGTCGGCATGTGGCCGCGGCGGCGCTCGCTGCGAATCGACCCAGATCTTCTATTTCGCCGGTCGACAGAGCGGCCAATTCCGCCGGCGATGCGCGTCGATTCTCTTCGAGCCAAGCAAGCATGGCGGCTTGAAAACTATCGCCGGCGCCGACGGTGTCGGCGACCACCACCGGGACCGACTGAATCTCGATTTTTCCCGCCGTGCGTGAATAGCAGGTCGCACCGCGCTCGCCGCGCGTCACTGCAACGAGTGAGCACCGATATGAGAGCCAACTTCTCGCAATTCCGTCCAGATCAGCCTTTGCTCCATACAGGTTCACGAGATCCTCTTCGCTGACTTTGATGAGGTGAGCATGCTGTCGAAAACGTTCGACGGATTCCCGCCACCGGCCGGGGTTGGGCTCGATGGCTAGGCGGACATTGGGATCAAAACTGACGAGAACCTTCTTTGGAGCAGCGCCAATGAGTTCGAGCAAATGCCCCGATGACTGCACCGATACGATCGGAATTGAACCCACGTGAATGCCATGCATGACATTCCACTGCCTCTGCACCGCCGCCAATTCCGGGTGAAATAGAGTGCTATCGAGACCGTAGAATGTGTACCGCGGTGCGCCCGCGGTATCAACGTCCACCATTGCAAGAGGCGTGCTTTTTGCCGTGCGCCGGATGAATTGGCGATCCACGCCCTCCAACTGCAGGCGGATCTCCAGATTGCGGCCGAGGGTATCCTCGGCAATTTCCGTGGCCAGGGAGGCGGCGCAACCGAGTCTGGCAAGCGCTACCGCGACATTGTAGGGCGATCCGCCTGCCTTTGCCGTAAGGCCGACTTTCCGGCGAACATCGGTGTCCAGTGGATCGACGAACACATCGTACAGCGCTTCGCCACAGATCAGAAACATATTAGCGGTCCAATTGAGTCGGCCCGATGGGTCAGCGCAGAATCGTCGGCAAGGAGTGCGCCGGAGGAGCGGTGGCCAGCGTGATTCCAAGTCGTTCCGAGATCTGTTCGAGCGGCACGCCTTTGGTTTCAACGACCTGCGTCTTCACCCAGATGAGCTGCAAAACCATCATGCCAGCGAAGAACAAGAATACGTAGCCCGGTGGAAATGCAGCAACGGCTTTCGGAAACAACGTCGTCAAAATAGCCGCGAATATCCAATGGGTGAAGCTGCCCAGCGCCTGGCCCGCCGCGCGCTGCTGATTCGGAAAGATCTCGGCGATGTAAACCCAAATCGTCACTCCCTGACCGATGGCATGGGCCGCGATGAATGCGAATATGCAGATCGGTACGATGGAATAGTGCTCGGTAAAGAACGCGTATGCGACGAGGCTAAGCGAAGCGATGTAGCCGAATGAGCCAATGAACAGCAGGGTGCGCCGCCCCAGGCGGTCAATGAGCCGGAGCCCCACGAATGTGAAGGCGAGATTGGTCATGCCGACGCCCACGGATTGCAGCAGCGCGGCCTTCGCGCCGAGCCCCGTCAATTCGAATATACGAGGCGAGAAATATAAAATCGCATTGATGCCCGACATCTGATTGAAGAAGGCAATCAGAAACGCGAGCATGATGGGCACGCGGAGTCCGCGATTCAGAAACGGCGCCGCGGCGCCGGCTGAGGAAGGGACCTGCCCCATCGCGTCCGCTTCGGCTTTGAGCTCCGTTTCCGAAGCGTCGGGCTTGATGAGCTTCAGCACCCGCATGGCGGCGATGACGTCGTGCCTTCTGCTTACCAGCCAGCGAGGACTTTCCGGAAGGCCCAGACACAGCCCCGTATAGATGACCGAGGGCACGGCTGCGACGCCGATCATCCAGCGCCACGCGTTCGGTCCCATTCCGGACAGCAGCGTGTTGGACATATAGGCAATCACAATGCCGAAGACGATGTTGAATTGAAACATCCCTGCCAGGCGTCCGCGATACCTGGGAGGTGCTATCTCAGCGATATAGAGCGGTGACGCGACCGTGGACATGCCGATCCCCAGACCGCCGACACCGCGAGCGATGATAAAAGAATAAACGTCCGGCGCCAGAGCGGACCACGTGGCGCCGACGAGATAGAGCAAACCGATAAAGAGCAATGTCGCCCGGCGACCGAACTTGTCGGCGGGCCAACCGCCGAGCAAGGATCCGATCACGGTCCCGTACAAGGCCGATGCGATCACGGCGCCATGGATGCCGGGGCTCAAGTTCCATAAAGTCTGGATTTGCTTTTCGGCTCCGGATATGACGACCGTATCGAAGCCGAATAGAAACCCGGCCAGCGCGGAGGTGATCGACCACAGAAGGATGCGTGTGCCCACGGGCTACTTCGCCCTGAAACAGGCGACGTGCGCGCCATTCTTTATCATTGGAGGTTCCAACTGGAATTGAGGGTATACACGGCGCCTGAGTCCAACCGGATCGGCTGGTCCGTTTTCAAGGTGACTTTATTGTAAGGAGCGGAGGGAAATTCAATCACAGTCATCACGGTCTCGCCTTCATTGATGAAGATCTCGAGCGATGACCGGTCCAAGAAAAGAGCCAAAGAGATCACCGGGGCGGTATTCAGCATCGGCGCAAACTGTTCGGCGGCAAAGCGTGGATCGAAGTCGATTGCACCGGACTTCGACCTGTCCAGTTCATAGCGCCGTAGTTTCTTGTTTATCCTGAATACCGTCTTTTGATGCTCTGAATTTGCGAATTCCATTGTAATCAGGTCGGCCGACGCGGTGTCGATCTTGAGATCCAATTCCAGCAATCCGGAAGAATTGCGTCCCGACCGCGTCAGATCAACGTCGCTTCGAACCGCTTGCCGATCAATTCGCTTGCCCGAAGCGCGCAAGCCTGCAAGCTCCGCGACCGGCGTTGAATGGAGTTCGAGTCCGCGGGTAGACCGAACAAGCTTCAATTCCCTCGGCACCGTCATCGCGCTGCGCCATTGCACGCTGGGAACCTTTTGCGCGTAGATCCAGTTACTCATCCACCCCAGGAACAGGCGACGTCCATCCGTGTCGGGTATGCCGGACCACGTCACGCCCGCATAGTCGTCGGTGCCGTAGTCGATCCACAATGCAGAGGCGGCAGTGCCTGCTGCCGGCGTCACTTGCAGGCGGGGCCGTAAGTCGGGATCGAGCGAATACCGGTGTCCGTCGAAATCGCCGATGAAATACTGAGTCGCGCTGCCGCCGTTCGGTCCACCCGAATTGACGCTGACGAGGAGCACGTACTTGCGCGACGCCTCGCCCTCGACCGTCATCGCAATCAAATCGGGGCACTCCCATACGCCCTGATGCGTTCCCCATTCGCGGCCGAAATCGCTTTCATGAACCCAGCGCTTTAGATCCTTGGATGAGTAGAAGCCCACGTGATCGGCGACGGCCAGGGTCATGATCCAGCTTTTCGTGGGCTCAAACCATGACACGTTTGGATCCCGAAAGTCTCTGATGCCGGGATTCGCGAGCACCGGATTGTCCGGATCCTTGGTCCAAGTGCGTCCCTTATCCAGGCTGTAAGCAATGCTTTGGTTCTGGAAATCGATGGCGCCGGCCTTTTCGATGGTGGCATCGTGATTGGTGTAAATTGCCACGAGCGGTGGGTGATCCCGAGTGCCGAGCTCCGACGTGTTATTGCCGTCGTTGACCGCGCTGCCGGAGAAGATCGTACCGTGCTCATCCGGATACAGTGCGATCGGCAGATTCTGCCAATGCACCATATCCCTGCTGATCGCGTGTCCCCAGTGCATCGGGCCCCACTGAGTGCCATAGGGATTGTATTGGTAGAATAAATGGTATTCACCGTCCAGAAAGACCAATCCGTTGGGATCGTTCATCCAATGCCCGGGCGGCGAAAAATGGTATTGGGGCCGATACTGTTCGTTGTACTCCCGAGTCACCCCCGGTGCCGATGCCATCGCGAGGCACGCACTTGCAAGCGCGGCAAGCGTCATCCATTGCCGGCACCGGGTGCCGGCAATGATGGCAAGCTCAGTAACCCGGATTCTGTGCATACACGCCGCCGCTCAAATTGACCTGCACCTGGGGTATGGGCAGATACTCGTCCCGGCCCGCCGTGAAAGAAGCGGCGGTCAAGTAAGGCCGGCGAAGGCTCTCGTCGGCGAAATACCGATCCAGTGTCTGCTTGGCGATGCCCCAACGCACGAGGTCGAAGAATCGGAACCCCTCCAAACCCATTTCGAGGCGGCGCTCGTTGCGCAGCGCCTTGCGCGCCGTCGCCTGGTCCGCGAAGGCGGGGTAGGGCTTTACATCGTACAGAAACACGGCGGCGGCGTGCGGATTGGTATTGAGGTCAGCCGTGCTCGCGGCCGCGCGTGCCCGGAGGGCGTTGATGATGGATAACCCGCGGTCGCCCTGGTTCAGCTCAACCAGCGCCTCGGCCTTGAATAACTCGAGATCGGCATAGCGGATCAGGACCGTGTTCATCGAGGAGATGAAGAATGGGCCATTCAACACGAGCGCCGAGCTATCGCGCGAGACGAGATCTTTCATGCCGATATTGCTGCCGTAAAAACCCGGATCGCGCGCCCAGTTGTCGCCGTCGTGAATGCAGGTGGGTCCTGCGATCGTGCAGTACTTGAACGGCTTCCCTTGAATATTGACGGAATGATCGAGCCGCGGGTCGATGGGCTGGGTCGCGTAATTGCCGTTTGCAAATGAATAATCGGCCGCCGGGCCCGCGCCATTGTAGCCGTCGAAAGGCAGGCCATTCAGCGTCTTGAAGGAATTGACGAAATCTGCCGACGGCATGTGAAATCCACAGCACCCGAAACCGCTGTCGCCGACCGGGTAATTCAAAGCGGAACTGAACGTGCCGCGGCCGCCGTTGCCCTGCGCTGAACCGTCATTCACCGAGCGCTGTATCGCGAAGATCGACTCCGGGTTGTTATCGTACTGCGGCAGAAAGTTCTGAGAATAGTCGGGCAAAAGCGCGTAGTGACCCGAGTTCTCGATATCAGTGACGAGGCTGACCACCTGGGAGAGTTTTCCCTGATCGATCGATAGCACTGCGTGGCTGGTGGGGTCTTGCACGTACGCCTGATAAAGCAGTGTCTTGGCCAAATAAGCTTCGGCGGCATAATAATTTGCCCGCCCCACCTGCGACTGGGTTTTCGGCAGGTTGGCCATCGCGGCCGTGAAGTCCGCGGCAATGGCATCCCACAGCTGCTGCGAGGTCATTGCCGTATTCGAAATGATGGCCGTGGGCGGCACCGTCTCGTCGTAGTACGGAACCCGATCGAAGTGTATCTTCAACCAGAAATAGAATACGCCGCGAAGGAAATGCAACTCACCGATGCGGCTCGTCTTGGCCGGATAATCCCCGGCTGAGACCGGATTGATCGCCGACAATGCCGTATTCACGCGCGAGATTCCATCGAACCACCGGATCCAATACCGATTGGCGGCGTCGATATCCTGCGGCGCCGCCGTGACCAAGTTGAACAAGGTCAATAGATGGTAGTAATAGACGTCTCCCGGACCGTTTCCGCCTTTGTGGGCATCGCCCCCTCGAATGTTGCCCGTCGGCCAGAAAAAGTTCGGATCAGTGTAATGGTCATTGCCTAGCCATGAGTACGCCGCGGTGACGAGGCCGTCCAGATTGGCCGGCGTCGATATCTGTGCCTGCGAGAGCGATCCGTCGGGTGTCTTGTTCAGCGATCCGCTGCCGCAGGCGACCATGACGCCGGCCGTGGCCGCCGTGATCAACGCCTTCGCGGGCAATCCAAGTCGTTTCAGTCTGTTCATCACCATTCCCCCTTAATATCTCGTCAATCTGTGTGTGCGGTAAGATTCGGACCCTGGTTAGAAGCTGCCGTCGAAGCCCACCGTAAAGCGCTTCGGAATAGGGAAGGGTGGGATCGGATCGCCGACGTTCGGCTGTTCCGGATCCTGCAGGACCGTACCTTTCGGTTTGAGGATGAGCAGGTTCTCGCCTTGCAAATAAACCCTCAGCCTCTTCACGTGCACGGGAGCGCGAAGCGATTCGGGAAGGTTGTAGGAAAGCGCAAGATTGCGCAGCTTGATGTAGGACGCGGATTCGTAAAAATAGCTGTCCGGGACCTGTCCATAGCTCAGCACAGCCGCGGGAATGCTCGAGCCGGTATTGGCCGGTGTCCATGCGCTCAACACGCGGCCGCCGTAATTCGCACCCGGATTTGCGGTGAAATCGGTGAGGCCCTTGAAGTAGTTGTAGATCAGGCCGCCTTTCACGCCCTGCCACGCCATATTGAACGACCAGTCCCGGTAGTTCGCATCGAAATTGACGCCGAAGATGTACTTGGGATCCGTCGTACCCAAGAACCGCTGATCATTGGCGTCAATTTTTCCGTCGTGATTCACATCGACGATGCGCAACCCGCCGACGTAGGCGCCCGGCTGGCCGGAGGCGGCGACCTGCGCAGCGTTCTGAAAGATGCCGCCCGCGGAGTAGCCATAGATGCTGTTGATCGACCTTCCGAGAATGGTTTGAGTGCTGCCGTTCCCGGGATACGCGCTCACGACGTCGGCCGGCAGGCTGATGACCTTGTTGGTCGCATGTGAAATGTTGCCCGAAAGATGCAAGTTGAGGGGCGATGACATGTGCGGGATCGTGAACTCGATCCGATGCCCAAGCTCCAACTCCCAGCCTCTGTTATCGACGGTGCCGCCGTTGACGACGCTCTGTGCGCCCTCGCCGGCCGTTGCCAACGGGACAGTGGTCGTCAGGATATTCGACGTGCGCTTGCGATAAACATCGAAGGCGCCGTCGAGGTGATTATTGAACATGACGAAGTCGACGCCGAAGTTGATCTGCTTCGAAGTCTCCCACTTCAAGTTGGGATTTCCGGTCGCGGTCTTCGCGAAGCCGGACGGCAGTGTCCCGGTATTCACGCCGTTGAGGTCGTACGCGGTCCCGATCTCTTGTTGACAGTTGGGACCCGGGCAGGTGCCCGTGCCCACGGGATTGGCGAACAACGACGTGGTCGAGTAGCGCGGCGAATAAATGGTCGTGCCGGCGGCGGTGCTGATCTCCTGGTTGCCGTTCGTGCCGTCGCTCAGCCGAAATTTGAGATCGTTGATCCAATGGATCTTAAAGAATTCTTCTTGGGAAAGGCGCCAGCCCACCGCCGCCGAGGGAAATATTCCCCACCGATTATTGGCGCCGAATCGTGATGAGCCGTCGCGGCGTACGGTCGCGGAGGCCAGGTATTTGCCATCGTAGTCGTAATTCAACTTGCCGAAGTAGGATCTCAGCGTCCATGAGTCGCCGCCGCCGCCGGCGGTGACATTCTGAGTGGCCTGGCTCAAAAAGGTGTAAGTGTCCGCCGGCGAGGCAAAGCCGGAGCCGGCTCCATAGAAATTCTCGGTGTGGTAGTCGATATTCTCGTAACCGCCGAGAACCTCGAAGTGATTCTTTGCCCACAACGTGAATTTGTAGTCCGCCGTGTCGGTGACCGTGATCGAACGGTTCCAAATGTACGATGTATTCAAGTTGTCGATCAGGAGTACGTTGCCGGTATAACCTCCCGGCGTGTAGTTGCGGTAGTATTTTTGACTGTAGTCCGAGCCCACACTGGTGCGCAGCGTCAGGCCGTCGATGGGCCGCAGCTCCGCGTACAGGTTGCCGAGGAGTTTGTTCAGGTCGCTGGTGGCGCCCTTGGTATCGTTCAGTACCTCGACGGGTTGCCGGTGATCGGTGGTGCCGGCGGCGGGACCGCCGTAGCCGCCGGTGGTCGTGTAGATTGGAATGATCGATTGAGTTTCCAGTGCCTGCGCGAGGATGAATGCGGCGTTGTAATTGACCGCATTTTCCTTCTGGTCCGTCAGCATCAAGTTATCGCTCACTATGAGCTTGCCGTCGAAGAACGTGTGATCGGCGTTGATGCGGAAGGACAGGCGCCTGAACTGGGAATCCTTAACGACGCCGTGGGCATCGTAATAACCTACGGACGAGTAAAACCGGGAATCCTCGGTGGAATTGGAGAGCGAAATGGTGCTCTCCGTAATTTTCGAGTCTTCGGTGACCGCCTTGAACCAATTGGTATTCGACACGCGCTGCGTAAGGGCGGGATCGATATAGCGATTGCCCGCGGCGTCGGCGTAAGCCCCGATCGTGACGCTGCTGTAACCCGAGGAGCTGCAGGGCGTGCTCACACAAGTATATTTATACAAATTGCTGACGGTGTTCGGGTCGGTGCCCGAGTTGATGCCCGCCTGGTAGAGCACCGCCGCACGCTGGCCTGTCGTCAACGGATTGATATTGTACGAAAAATACTGCCAAGTCTCGGAGGCGGTGACATTCAGGTCCATGTGGCCGGTGCCGCGCTTGGTCGTAATGACGATGACGCCGTTGGCGGCGCGCGCACCGTATATGGCGGCGCTCGCGGCATCGCGCAGCACTTGAACCGACTCGATGTCCTTGGGATTTAGCTCCTGCAGGCCGGTGGTGGTGTTGAGAGGAACGCCGTCGACAATGTAGAGCGGCGCATTGAAACCCAATGGCCCGAGCCCCTGGCCGCGGATCAACACCGAGGCGTTGCCGCTGGGATTGCCGTCGGTGTTGATTTGAACACCGGGAATTTGCCCCTGCAGGTTCTGGATGATGCTCCCGGACGGACGGTCCTTGATTTCATCCAGATCGGCAACGGACACAGCCCCGACGATGTCCTTCTTCTTTTGGGTCGTATAACCGGTGACGACTATGGCGTCGAGCGCCGACTCCACTGTCGCATCGGTTTCTTGAGCGGCCGGCTCTTGTGCTACGGCGATGCCGGCAGATCCCACCCCGAGCAGGGCGGTCAGGAATGTCGGCGTCTTTACGAACCATACTTTGTGATTCAAGTTCTTATCTCCCCTTCAAAGGTTGTGGTCGGCTTAAAATCCGGTCATCGGATGCACTGCAGATGGGTGCTGTCGGCGCCAAGCGCGCCGAACGGTATTCGACGGCAGAGGACGGCGAGCAACGGGGGAAGGGAATCACTTGCACGGGGCGGTTGGCCGGCTTCCGGCTTCTTCGACTGTGGACGACCAGCGCGCGCCAATGACGATGAGTTAGGCACATCCCCCCCAAACCTAAATTCTGTGAATGAGCCTCGAAGCCATTCTTTATTCGCGAAATCGAAACGTTTCGAAATATCTCACCACTCATGGCCAAATGCAACTGCAACTTGAAAATAGGTAACCAAAGGGCCGACGCGTTGAATCTGGAAGACAGCAGGTTTGCGCGGTGTGATCTTTGGTAACCTATTGAGACGAAACGTTTCGGCGAATGAGCCGACGGGGGATTTGGTCAAATGGCTACGATCAAAGATGTTGCCCGGGTAGCCGGCGTGTCGATCGCAACGGTATCGGCGACGCTCAACGGCACCGCACGGGTGTCAGAAAAGCGCTCTCGCCGCGTCTGGGATGCAATCCGGGAGGTTGGCTATACGCCTCACGGTATCGCGCGCAGTCTTCGACTCGGCCACACCCGCTCGATCGGCTTGGTCGTCGGAGATATATCAAATCCGTTCTTTACTTCTCTCGCGAAGGCAGTGGAGGCGCGCGCGAGTGCGGCCGGGTATATGGTGATCCTTGCAAATAGCGACGAGAACCCGGAAAAAGAGATCAGTCTGCTCAAACTGCTGTTGGAGCAACGCGTTGCGGGCATTTTGCTCGCGCCTGCCGGCTACACAGCTCCCTACCTGTCGGCGCTGTCGGCAATTGCCCGGGTGCCGCTGGTCCTGGTGGACCGGCAGCTGCCCGGGGAATCGTATGACGCCGTTATCGTCGACAATCTCGCGGCCGCGCGCACGGTCACCGATTACTTAGTACGATTGAATCATGAGCGCATCGCCATTGTGATCGGGCGCGAGCACTTGTCGACTACAGACCAGCGCGTGCAAGGCTATCGGGACAGTTTGCAAGCCGCGAAACTCGATCGGCATCCCGATCTCGAAGTGGTTGCGGATTCGCGCATTGAAACAGCTTATGAAGCCACTCAGCGCCTATTGAGCATGCCCGAACCTCCGAGCGCGATCTTCGCTGCGAACAATCTGATGATGCTTGGTGCCATCGAGGCGATATTGGACATGGGTTTTCGGTGTCCCGAACAGGTTTCTCTCGCGGGCATCGATGATTTTCCGTGGAGTTCCGCGATTCGGCCGCAACTGACGACCGTTTCGCAGCCCATCGAAGCGATGGGAACACATGCGGTCGAGAAACTATTGGATCGAATCGCCAAGAAGACCGTTGCGAAACGAACGACTGCCAACACGACCGTGTTGCAACCATCCTTTCTCATTCGAGATTCTTGTGCCAATCGGATCGCTCCGGCGCGATCCCGGCAGCAAGCGACGCGTAAACGTCATGCCCGATGACAGCCCTGGCATCACGCAACGCGCCGCATGCTGCGGGACTGGTTACGTTCGACGACGTGTCGGAACCAGAGTCTGACGCCGAAACGTTTCGTGTCGTGATTTCGGGCTGGGCCCGCCGTTGCCCACCCTTTGCGTCAGGTGCCATGTGCGGCAGCCTCATATGCTTTGGCGGCCATCGCCGCGGAATCCTCCCAACCGCCGCCGAGCGCACGGATGAGGTTGACGCTGGCGCTCAGCTGCAGGGTATCGAGATTGAGCGCCTGTAGCTGCGTCTGAAGGAGGGTGGTCTGCGAGGTGACGACGGTGAGATAGTCGGTCGCCCCCTGCTTGTAGAGAGCCATGGAGAAATCCAGCGTACGCTGCGCGGCGTCGACCGCGGCCTTCTCGTCCACAGCGGCGTCGTGGTAGTGATTGAGGGTGGCGAGGCTGTCCTCGACCTGCTGGAACGCGCTGACGACGGTGCTGCGGTAGTTCGCAGCGGAGAAGTCGAACTCGGCTCGCGCTTGGGCGACCTGCGCCCGGCGCAGGCCGCCGTCGAACACGCTGAGCAGGGCGTTCGGCCCGATCGCCCAGAAACTACTCGGCGCGCTCAGCCAGTTCGAGGCGGAGGTGCTCTGGAAACCGCCCTGAGCGCCGAGCGTGAGGGTGGGGAAATACGCCGCACGCGCGACCCCGATGTTGGCATTGGCCGCGATCATGCGCCGCTGCGCGCCGGCGATATCCGGACGGCGCTGCAGCAGGGTGGTCGGGACGCCGCTGGGAATCTGCGGAAGCGCGATGGCGACGATCTCGGGCTTGATCGAGAACGTCGAGGCGGAAACGCCGAGCAGCGCCGCGATCGCGTGTTCCATCAGCGCGCGCTGCGCGAGCGTTTGCGCCGCCTGGGAGCGTGCCGCATCGAGCTGGGTCTGCGCCTGCGAGACGTCGAGGCCGGGCGCGATGCCGCCGTCGTGGCGCTGCTGGGTGAGGCCGAGCGCGCGCGCATACGCCGTCACCGTCTGGTCGAGGATGGCGCTGTCGCGGTCCAGGGTGCGCAGCTGAATGTAATCGTCGACCAGCTGCGCGATGAGGGACAGGCGAGCGTTCTCGAGATCCGCGGCGGACGCGGCTGCGTTAGCCTCGCCGGCGGCGACCTCGTTGCGAATCTGCCCCCACAGGTCGAGCTCGTAGCTCACGCTGCCGCCCAGCGTGTTGGAATCGAAGTAGGTCCGCAGGGTGGAAGTTCTCAGCGGTGCGTGCACCGATTGGCGATTGCGCGTGACGCTGGCGTTGAGTCCCAGCGTGGGAAACAGCCCCGCGCGCGCCTGGTCGGCGAGCGCCCTGGCCTGCGCGTAGTTGGCCAGCGCGGCGGCGAGGGTCGGGCTCCCGTCGATCAACTTTTTCTGCAGTCCGTCGAGCTCCGCGTTGCCGTAGAGTGTCCACCAGCTGTCCCGCGGCAGGCGGTCGGCCGGCTGGGCCTGCGTCCACGGCCCGGTTTCCTTGTAGGCATCCGCGGTGGGAATATTCGGAGTTTTCAGCGGCGGCGCGAGCGAACAGGCGCCGAGCAGCAGCGTCAGTGCTGTGAGAGGCCAGAGGCTGCCCTCAACCCTTTTCATTCTTATTCTTCGCCTTGGCGGCGAGCACGCCGCCCGGCGCCGCGCCGGCAAGGCGTACCTCGGTCCGATTGCCGATTCCATCGGGCGGGTTTTGGATCACGCGATCGTTCGCTGCCAGGCCGGAGGCGAGTTCGACGACCGCACCCAGGTCGCGTTGGATCGACACCGGCTTGAGCATTACACGGTTGTCGGCGTCCACGGTGGCGATGGAGAGCCCCTTGGCGTCGAAAATCAGCGCGCTCGACGGCACGCTGAGCACATTGGCGGCGCCGCCGATCTGCAGATGAATGCTGGCGTAGTCGCCCGGCATCATCTCACCCGCGCTGTTGTCGACGATGAGTTGCATCAGGGTCGTGCCGGTGGTCGGGTCGACGGCCTGGGCCGAATACTCGACCGTACCGCCGTAGGTCTTGCCGGGATGCTCGGGCACGCTGATCGTGGCCCTGGTGCCCGGCGGCACGCTGGGCACATAATTCTGCGGTACGTTCACATAGACGCGCAGCTTGGTCGTTTCGGAGACGACGAACAGTTCAGCGGCGCCGGTGGCCCCCACATTGATCAGCGCGCCGATGTCGGTTTCGCGCGCAGTGACGATGCCGTCGAACGGCGCGATCAGATGTTTGAAGCCTTCCTCGGCAACCAGGCGGTCGACGTTCGCCTGCGCCGCCTTGACCTGGGCGACATTGGCGTTGTAGGTGAAGGTGTGCTGGTCGACGTCTTGCTTGGCGACGGCGTCGGTGCCGGCCAGCGCCTGCCAGCGCTCCGCGCCGATTTGCGCGAGCTTGGCATTGGCCTCGGCGACGCTGAGGTCGGCGCGCGCCTGCATGAGTTGCTGGTCGAGATCGGGCGTATCGATTTCGGCGAGCACGTCTCCGGCCTTCACCTTGCCGCCGATGTCGTGCTTCCAGCTTTTCAGGTAGCCCGGGACGCGCGCGTAGATGGGCGCACGGATGTAGGCTTCCAGGCGCCCGGGCAAGTCCAGGCCCACCTGATTCTCCACATGGGCCGGGGCCACGATGGCCACGGTCGGGACCGCCTGCGCTTCGGTCAAATTGTGCAGACGCGAATTTTCCGACGCGCGGGAGACCAGGCCGTAGGCGACGACAGCGACGGCGAGGAGCACGAATGCGCCGCCGACCAGGCGCAGCCGGCGTGGAACAGGGCGGCGATGATTGAGATCAGGCTGGGGCATGGGATCCTCGGAGGTTGATTTCCGGCTCAGGTTTTGGGCCTTCGCGCCGGTGAACGATGCTGAACACCACAGGGACAAAGAAAAGCGTCGAGACGGTGGCGAAGATCAGGCCGCCGATCACGGCTCGGCCCAGTGGCGCGTTCTGCTCGCCGCCTTCGCCAAGGCCCAGCGCCATCGGCAGCATGCCGATCACCATCGCCAGCGCCGTCATCAACACCGGGCGCAGACGCACGTATCCGGCCTCGAGCGCGGCTTGCGTCGCGTCGCCGAGCTCGGTGAGTTTCTCGCGGGCGAAACTGATCACCAGTACGCTATTCGCGGTCGCCACACCCATGCACATGATCGCGCCGGTGAGCGCCGGCACCGACAGCGTGGTATGCGTCGCAAACAGCATCCAGACGATGCCGGCGAGGGCCGCGGGAAGCGCGGTGATGATGACGAAGGGATCGCTCCAGGACTGGAAGTTGATCACGATCAGCAAATAGACCAGCACGATGGCGCCGAGCAGCCCGAACAGCAGACCGGAGTAGGCGCTGTTCATGGTCGCCGTCTGGCCGACCAGGGCGACGCTCGCGCCCTTCGGCTTGTCCTTGTCGTTCCGGGCGATGATTTTCTGGATGTCGGCGGAAACCGCGCCGAGATCTCGCCCCTGGGTCGTCGCGTAGATCTGTACCATCGGGGAGATGTCGTACTGCGAAACCACGGCGTTGCTGTGGGTGCGGTGGATATTGGCGATGCCGCCGAGCACCGTGGTCGGCCCGCCGCTGGCGTTGATCGGCAGGTTCTGCAGCGCCGGCAGCGTGTCGATCTGGTATTGCGGTGTCTGCAGCGCGATGGGATAGGTGACGCCGTTCTTCTCGTTGAGCCAGTAGACAGGCGCAACCTGGCTGGAGCTGGCCAGGTTCACGACCAGGCTGTCGGTCACGTTGGCCGCGGTCACGCCGGTGTATTGCGCGCGCGTGCGGTCGATGTTGACCTCGAGCGTCGGCTGCCCGGCCGACTGCTGGATGCGCGCATCGGCCACGCCGGTGACCCCGCGGATCTGCGCCAGCAGCTCGTTGGCGTAGGCATAATCCGCGCCGAGATCGTTGCCGCGGATCTGCAGATCGATCGGCGCCGGCGCGCCGAAGTTGAGGATCTGGCTGACGATATCCGCCGGCAGAAACGAGAAGCTCACCCCGGGGAAACGGCGCGGCAGCTGGTCGCGCAGGCGACTGACGTAATCGGCGGTCGGCGCGTGCCCCTCGTTGAGCGAGATCTGGATGTCTCCGTCCGACTCGCCGATGGTGCCGGTGTTGTTGTAGATCGTATTGATCGACGAAAGATAGGTGCCGATGTTGTCCACTACCGCCGCCACTTCGGCCGGCGGGATCACCTCGCGGATCGCCTTCTCCACGTCGGCGAAACGCGCGGCAGTTTCTTCGATACGCATGCCGACCGGGGTCCGCACATGCAGCAGTATCTGACCGCCGTCGACCTGCGGGAAGAAATTGCGGCCGAGAAACGGCGCGAGCAGGAACGAGACGGCAATGACGCCGATAAAGCCCCCGACGAACAGCCTGCGATGCTCGATGGCGAGCGCCAAGAGGTCGTGATACCCGGCGCGCAGCCGTACGAAGAGCGCCTCGAAGGCGCGCTGGAAGCGCACCAGGGGGTTCCTGGAGGGCGGCGGACCGATGACGTTGTCGTGCTCGTCGACGTGGGCCGCGTGCGCGCGCAGCAGATATTTCGCCATCGTCGGAACCAGCGTGCGCGACAGCAGGAACGAGCAGACCATGGCGAACATCACGCTCTCGGCCATCGGCACGAACAGGAAGCGCGCCACGCCGCTCAGGAAGAACATCGGTATGAACACGATGCAGATGCACAACAGGGACACGAAAGCCGGTACGACGATCTGTGAGGCGCCGTCGATGATCGCGGCTTCCACCGGTTTGCCGCGCTCGAGGTGGTAGTTGATGCTCTCGATCGTCACCGTCGCCTCGTCGACGAGTATGCCCACGGCGAGCGCCAGGCCGCCCAGAGTCATGATATTGAGCGTTTCGCCGATCGCGGACAGCGCGCCGATCGCGCCCAAGACGGACAGCGGAATCGAGGTGGTCACGATCAGGGTCGAGCGCCAGCTGCCGAGGAAAAGCAGGATCATCAGGCTGGTCAGCGCCGCGGCGATTATACCCTCACGGATCACACCCTGGATCGACGCGCGCACGAATACGGACTGATCGCCGATCGGTTTGATGTCGAGTTCATCCGGCAGCGAGGGCTTGATGAGTGTCAGCATCTTCTTGATGCCGCTGACGATGTCGAGCGTCGAGGTCATGCCGTTCTTGAACACGCTGATCAGCACCGAGCGATTGCCGTCGACGTGCACGACATTGACCTGCACCGCGTTGCCGTTGTGCACGTGGGCGACGTCGTGCATGTAGACCATCGCGCCCCCCACGCTCTTGATGGGCAGGTCGCCGAGGTCCGCAATTTTAGACGGCGCGCTGTTGAGGTTGACGGTGTATTCGTAGTCGCCGATCTTTTCCGTGCCGGCCGGGGTGTTGAGGTTCTGCGCGGCGAGCGTATTGGCGACGTCGAGGCCGGTCAGGCCGCGCGACTGCAGCGCGGCGGTGTCGAGATCGAACATCACCTGCGGTGTCTTGCCGCCGAATGGCCAGGGGATGCCGGCACCCTGCACCGTGACCAGGCGCGGCCGCACGAAGTTGAGGCCCAGATCGGCGAGAGTCGGTTCGGCCAGCCCCTTGCCCGACAGCGCGAGCTGGATGATCGGCACCGTCGAGGCGCTGTAATTGACGATCAGCGGCGGCGTCGCGCCGGGCGGCATCTGCTTGAGCAGGGTCTGCGAAATCGCGGTGACCTGCGCGTTCGCGGTGGCGATATTGACCGAGGGGTGGAAGAAGATCTTGACGATGCCGAAGGTGGTGTACGAATTCGACTCGATGTGCTCGATATCGTTGACCGTGGTCGTCAGTGCGCGCTCGAACGGGGTGATGATGCGCCCGACCATCTGGTCGGGCGGCAAGCCCTGGTACTGCCAGGCCACGCCGATGATGGGCATGTTGATGCTCGGAAAAATATCGACCGGCATCCGCAGGGCGGCGAGCGTGCCGATGAGCAGTATGAGCAGGGCCGCCACGATGAACGTGTAGGGGCGACTCAGCGCGATACGAACTATGCCGAGCATGTGGCCACCGACAATCGACTTGGGTTCTTAACATACAATTTCATTTGGTACCGCAAAGGACCTTCGCAACCCGCGCTCCTCACGGAGCTTCAGTCGGGTGAGAATGGGGCCGCCGGATCGGGGGATGATTGCAGGACCCGTCTCGATCATTACATTTGAAATGTTCC
>WNFT01001629.1_pt1 | contig 24030 bp, 7 predicted proteins | sample 5400191 | NCBI WGS metagenome assembly WNFT01 (sample SAMN13153359, study PRJNA577476) | soil metagenome | isolation source: 80 cm saprolite under Madrone tree | place: USA:California | collected 2016-06-14 | reverse complement strand
AGCTGACGGCCCTGCTGGCGCCCACGGTCAACTCCTATACCCGCCTGGTCAAGGGCGCCTGGGCGCCCACCACCGCCACCTGGGGGATCGACAACCGCACGACCGCGATCCGCATCGTGCCCGGATCGGAGAAGACGCAGCGGGTCGAGCACCGGCTGGCCGCCTCCGACGCCCATCCCTACCTGGTGGTGGCCGCCAACCTGGCCAGCGGCCTGGAAGGCATCGACCGCAAGCTCGCGCTCCCCCCGCCGGTGACCGGCAACGCCTACGAGGTCCAGGCGGCCCTGCCCGAGGCCTCGCAGCTCCCGGCCACCCTGCGCGAGGCCACCGCGGTCTTCGCGGGCAGCGAGATGGCGCGGCGGTGGTTCGGGGACGCGTTCGTCGATCACTTCGCGGCCAGCCGCGACTGGGAGACCCGGCAGTTCGAGCGCGCCGTCACCGATTGGGAGCTGGCCCGCTACTTCGAGATCATCTAATCGGCCTCCTCGCGTCGCGCCATCCGTCGTTCAAACGCGTACCTCGTGTCCTTCGAGCGGGGCGCCCTCTGACCCGACGCAAAAAAGCCGCTTGACAACCCGCCGTTCTGGTATCATTTGGACCCACATTCTGTCCGTCTGGGTTTGTTGAGGGAGCCTTGGTCGCGCCCCACCGCTTGGAGTCGCGGCCAGCAAGTGGGGGGAGTGTCCCGATCGTCGTGCGGCCGTCGCGCCCTTAGTAGAGACGCAGGCTTCCTCTGGCTGTGCCTGCTGGCGAGCACTTCCGCTGCCGCCGGCACGTTCACCGTGTTCGGGCCGGAGACCTACCGCCGGAACACCGGCGCTCCGGTCACGATCGTCAAGACCTTCTCCGCCCTCAATCCGAGCACCTCATACGTTCTCCGCGTCCACAACAGCGGCATGGAGGACGGAGAGTTCGAGAAGGTCTCGAGCTCCACCATCACCGTGAACGGGACCCAGATGCTAGGCCCCAACGACCTGAGCCCGACCGTCACCACCCTCGACAAGCCCGTCACCCTGCGCGTCAGCAACGAGATCGCGGTGCAGGTCCGCGGTAAGCCGGGGGGAGCCCTCGTCGTGGAAATCATCGGCACCGACAACGACCGGCCGACGATCACGGCCCGCGCGGACCCGCCCGCCAACGTCAACGGCTGGAACAACACCAGCGTCAACGTGACCTTCACGTGCTCGGACGCCACCTCGGGGATCGCGAGCTGCACCGGACCCGTCGTCGTTTCCGCCGAAGGAGCCGGTCAGGTGATCTCCGGCACTGCCGTGGACCGGGCCGGCAACACGGCCTCCACGAGCGTGACCCTGAACGTCGACAAGACCCCGCCGGTCGTCACCGTGACGTCTTCCCCCGCCGCCAACAGCAACGGCTGGAACAACACTCCGGTCACGACGCATTTCACGTGCGCGGACGCCTTGTCCGGCATCTCCACGTGCCCGCCCGATCAGGTCGTCGCGACCGACGGCGCTAACCAGACCGTTAGCGGAACGGCGACCGACAAGGCTGGGAACACGGCGTCGGTCACGAGCGCGCCGTTCAGCATCGACCAGATCAAGCCGACGATCACGGTCGCCCTGACGCCCGCGCCGAATGCCAACGGCTGGAACAACACTCCGGTCACGGCGCATTTTACGTGCACGGACGCCTTGTCCGGCATCGCCACATGCCCGCCCGATCACGTGATCGCGACCGACGGCGCCAACCAAGCCGTCAGCGGGACCGCGACCGACAAGGCCGGGAACAGCGCCTCGGTGACGAGCGTGGCGTTCAGCATCGATCAAACGAAGCCGACGGTCATCGTTGCGCTGACACCCTCGCCAAACGCCAACGGCTGGAACCACACTCCGGTCACCGCACACTTCACCTGCGCGGACGCCTTGTCCGGCATCGACACGTGCCCGCCTGATCAGCTCCTGAGCGCCGACGGCGCCGGGCAACAGGTCACCGGAACCGCCGTTGATAGGGCGGGTAACAGCGCGACGACGAGCGCGACCGTCAACATCGACAGAGCCGGTCCGAGCATTACGGCAGCGGCCACACCTTCAGCCAACGCGGCAGGCTGGAACAACGCCGACGTGACCGTGACGTTCGACTGCGCCGACACGGGATCAGGGATTGCCTCGTGTCAGGCACCGGTGGTGGTCACGCAGGAAGGCGCAGGTCAGGTTGTTTCAGGCCAAGCGGTCGACAACGCCGGCAATACGGCGACAACAACCGTCACAGTCAACATCGACAAGACCGCGCCCGTTGAAGCGTTTACGATCGCACCGCCCGCATCGGTCGTGCCCGGGGCCACCATCAGTTTCTCTGTAAACGTCACCGACAACGTCGGGATCGCATCGGTCGCAGTCTCCGCGAACAGCACGACGGTCGATACGCGCAGCGCGGGCCCTTTTAACTTCAGCGTCCCGGTAGCGGCGGACACCGTGCCAGGCACGAACGACATCATTGCCGTCACGGCAACCGATCTGGCGGGCAATTCCACGGTCATCCAGCAAACGGTGATCGTCCGCGAGTCGCAACTAAGTCTGTCCGTGGTTCCGCCGGTGTCGCCGACGCTTGAGACGTCCGAGGCTATTTCTGGATCGCTCGGAGGCGCGGTCGGCGGAACGACCATCGCGGTGACTGGCGGCGCGTCCGCGGCGAACCAAAGCCTTCCCTCGGGCCAGACGCAATTCGGTCTCGTGATCAAGCCCGTTGACGAGCTACTGGCGATCGGACCGGCGATTACGCTGACGTGCGGAGCGCCTGACAGCGATATAACCGAAACCGCAACCGGGTACTCGATCCCTTGCGACAACAAAGACACACTCCCCCCCCTCCCAGAGACCAAGATCGTGCCCTTCGAGATTGGGTTCCCTGCTGGTGCACCGACGAGTGCGCCGGCTGTGGCCGGTGTGATTCTGCTCGATGGTCAGATCAAGACACTCAAGGAATTCTTCAAGGCAACGCTGCTTCTGACGAACGTCTCCAGCGATTTCACGCTGACGGGCCTTTCCGCGAAAATCATGGTTCCGGACGGCGGCCTCTCGCCCGTCGCTCCCGCCAGTGGAGCCATCACGATGGACGGCCTCGTCGCCGGCGCACAGGGCTCCGGCCAGTTCATCATCCGCGGTGACCTCATCGGAACGCACACCGTAACCGTCAACTTCGGTGGTCTGGCCACCGGCGGCGGCTTGACCACGCCCATCCCTTTTTCAGGCAGTGCGTCGACCAGCGTTGAGGTGAAAGGGCCTCCGAACCTCAACGTGACAGTGGCGCATCCGGATGAAGTGACGGCGGAGGTGCCCTACACGCTGACGGTCAATATTCAGGACACGTCCACGCTCGACGCACTGTTCGCTTCACTCGAGTTGGACCTGGCCGGAGCCGACCTGATTGACCCGACTACGGGGCTCCCGTTTACTGGAGCGACCGTCGCATCGCTGGGGAATATTCTCGCGGGACAGACCGTCTCCCAGAGTTACACCGTCATTCCGCACATCTCTGGTCCGATCACGAGCTGCGTTGGTGGCGCGACGATCAACATCACACTGTCCGTCGTGTTCTCCGGTAGCGGTGGGCCGACCTGCGCTATCGGGACGCTGCCAAGTCAGATCGTGAGCGCGTCAGGTCAGCCCACGGTAACCCTCTTGCCCGCGCCCAACACGACGAATGTGCCGCTGAACGCGACGATTGCCGCGTTCTTCTCGGATGAGATCCAGACGCAGACGCTCACGCTTGGCTCGAATGGGACGTTCCGTCTTGCCGACGACACCGGCACGCTGGTTGGCGGCGCACTGCAATTCTCCCCGCTTACCAATGGCGCGACAGCGGCAGTATTTCGGCCGAGTTCGCCGCTGAAGGGCACTACGACCTATACGATCTTCATTTCGCCCGACATCTTCGACGCCAACGGGGCGCACCTCGCTTCGGGGATCACGGCCAGCTTCACGACCGCGCCGCCTCCGCCGGCCGACACCACCCCTCCGCAGGTCACGGTGCAGATCCAGCCGCCCGCCAATCCGTCGGCGATCCCTGAGGGGCAGCTCGTCAGCGTGCTGGTCAGTTCGAATGATGATTCGGGCGTCGTCTCGCGGCTTGACTTGCAGATCGACGGCCAACTCGTCGACGCTCGCGGACCGGTGTCCTCCGTCACCTTCCTCGTGGACACGTCGGCGCTAGAGCCTGGCAGCTCGCACGTCTTGACCGCCGTGGCGACCGATCCAGCCGGCAACACCGCCTCCGCGTCAGTGAACATCTCGATCATCGGCGATTCGAACCCACCAACGCTTTCGCTGACGGCCGCGAACAGAGTCGTCCGGGGCCAGACTCTGCCGGTGTCGGTGCAGGCCAACGATGACGTCCTCGTCGCGCGGGTGGACGTGTTCCTCGACGGCGGCGCCGATCCGATCTACTCGGGTTCGGTGGCGCCGTACCAATTCAACATCAACACCGCGTCGCTCGCGAATGGCTCCCATCAATTGTTCGCGCTCGTGACCGATGGCGCCGGGAACACGGCCCAGGCGTCGCACGCCTTTTCGGCGGTCTCCGTAACCAGTCTCGCGATCTCGCCATCGCCGGTCACCATCACGGGAATCGGCGCCACTCAAGCCCTCATCGTGACCGGAGCGTTTTCCGATGGAAGCGTGGCCCCGATCACGTCCGGGCTGAGCTTTCTCTCGAGCGACACGAGTCGGGCAACAGTGAGCTCTTCGGGCGTGGTCACTGCCATCGCTCCAGGTATCGCGACAATCGCGACCGCCGCTCAATCGCCGACGCCGCTTGTGGCCACCGTCGGGGTCACTGTTATCGCGGGGGACCCCACGACGCTCACGCTCGTCAGCGGGGATCAGCAGAAGGCGCTCATAGGACAGCCGGTCGCTGCGCCGTTCGTCGTCGGAGTGATGGACGCCAACGGTCTTCCCGTGCCCGCTGTCGCCGTTACGTTCCAAGCGGTGACTGGCGGCGGGACTTTGACTGTTGGGACGGCCGCTACCGATTCTCAGGGTCGGGCCTCCACGACGCTAACGCTGGGAGCCACGCCAGGACCAAATACGGTCACGGCGACAGGAGGCACACTGGCGGGAAGCCCCGTCACGTTCCACGCAAGAGGCATCAGCAATCAACCCCCGACGCTCGCGAATCCGGGCAATCAATCCAGCACGGAAGGCACGGTCATCTCGCTTCAGTTGACGGGCAGCGATCCAAACGGCGACCCGCTGACCTACAGCGCCACGGGATTGCCCGCTTCGCTCAGTGTCAACAGCTCAAACGGCCTGATCGCTGGCACGCTGTCGGTCACGGCCGGCGCCTATCCAGTCACCGTCACGGCGTCGAACGGGACGCTCTCAAGTAGTCAAACCTTCACGTGGACAGTTACCGCGCCGCTAACGCCATTTGTCGACCTCGCGACGACGCTGAGTGCGTCGCCGACCGTGACGTCGATCGGCGGCAGCGTGACGTACACCATGACTGTTTCGAATCGCGGATCGGCGACGGCTACTCGTGTCGTCACGACCGATGTACTTCCTGCGTCGCTTGTTCTCGTGAGCGCGTCGGCCGGTTGCGCGAAGAGCGGCACCACGATCTCGTGTAACGACGGCACGCTTGCGCCCGCCCAGGTCGTTACGCACACCATCACCGCCGTCCCGTACACGGCAGGGCAGATCACCAACAGCGTCACCGTGGCAAGTGCGCAGGTGGACGTCGCGCCGATCAACAACACCGCAAGCGCGGCCATCACGGCCATTGCCTCGCCGCCGGGAGCGCCCGGCCTGTTACCGACGGGAGCGGCGGAGGTGTTCACGTCCACCAGCGCGAGCTGGAGTCCGACGGGTGCGATGAGTATTCCACGGGGAGGTACGACGCTGACGGTGCTTGGCGATGGGACCGCGCTCGTTCTTGGTGGCATTGACGTTTCCACGACGACCCCCTCCGCGGTCGCCACTGCGGAAATCTATAACCCATCGACGGGAATCTGGACGGCGACAGCCTCATTAGCAGCGCCACGGGCGTTTCACACCGCGACGCTTCTGCCGACGGGCGACGTGCTGATTACCGGCGGAGTTGACGCTTCTGGAAACCCTGTTCCGACTTCAGAGGTCTATCGCGGTCCGCCGATTCAGAAGATTGCGCCCATCCTCACCTGGGCGACTCCATTGTCAATCGCTCACGGAACGCCGCTCGGCAGCCCGCAGCTCGATGCGTCCGCTAATGTGCCCGGCACGTTCACATACAGTCCGCCGTCCGGCACGGTCCTCGCCGCCGGCTCGCAGACATTGTCGGTCACCTTCCTGCCGACCGACACTGTCCACTACACGACGGCGACTGCCACCGTCACGCTCACGGTAACGCCATGATGGTTTGGCAGTCAGTACGCGGAGTCGTCCCCAGACTCCTTCGTGCTGCGTTTGTCGCGGCTGGCGTGGCCATATCGCTACCCGCTCACGTCAGTGCCTTCAGAGTGTATCACACGATCAAGCTTGAAGCCAGCCTTGATCCGACGCTACAACAAATAGTTTCGGACATCAATTCGGCACGGTTTTTGCTCGGTCTGCCTCCCCTCTTCAGCGACGCAGGTCACTACGAGATTACGAACGACGCACTCGGTCAAATACAACAGCTCTTAAGACCGTCTCGCGCTGCACTTGAGCAAATAGCGACAGCGAACGAACAGGTCGATCGGGGCGAGACTCTACTCGTGGAACCATACTTCGCGAACGGAGTCCTGGTCTATCTAATACCCAATCCTGCTAGTTACGACTACCGACACCACTTCGATCGGCCACGCGATAAGTCCAGCGACGATGCCTTTAAGATTGCGGTGAACTACCTTAACGACCGGCGGACCGCTGTGGTCAACCTTCTCACAGGGCCGAGTGCCTGCAGTAACGTGCCTCGAGCTCTCACTAACCTTGGCTTTGCGCTTCACGCCGTTCAGGACGCGTACGCGCATTCTAATTACGTCGACCCTTTCCCGGTCGACAAGAATCCCTTCGATGCTGCCGTACGGGATCCCACCCAGTTCCTTCAGTCGCCGAATTGGCCCGCCAATCTGCAGCTCACTCTTTACGACAAGAACTACCCTTCCCGTGGCGATCCGGAAAATCCAGATGGACTCTGTGCCAACGGATTTCCAACTGACGTTAACTACTGCCATAGGTTCTACTCTAAGGACGTACCGGATAACTTCTTCGGGGCAGTCGGGTACCACGACGCCTACACTGCCGCAATGATCTCCACGATACAATTTGTTCTGCGGATCGCAACCGATCCGAATTCATCGATAAATTGGCAGGCCGTTGTCACATACAAGACACCGGCTGATGTCTGTCAGATTCAACCTCCTCCACCCCCGACGTGTCCATTGAGCGCGACCGTTGACGGCACGGCGGAAGGTACTCTCGCGTTCGATTCGGACCTCTCCGGTCGTTCACAACTGTGCACCCAGGATGTCGATATCAAACACACTCCCGTGAATCCGCCGACCCCCATTACGACCGGGGGCGCTGGGCAGCAGGCAGCCCAAGAGCCACAGTGGTCATTAGCGGCGAGTTCGGGCGTCGACGGCTTGGGCAGGATCGCATACCAATTCGGCGCGCCTGGAGTCCGCGGAATTCATCTTGTGAAGCCCGATGGTTCCGGTGATGTTCAACTGACGCCGTCATTCAATAGCAGTATCACCGGTGGACCCGAGATCGGGGCTCACTTTCCGTGCGCGGAGGCTCGTGATCCTGCGTGGTCGCCAGATGGTCAGTACGTCGCATATGCCTGTCTCGTGAACACGCAGACAACGAGTAACTACGACATCTGGGTTCACGCAACTAGCGGCACACCAGACGATCCGAGCGACGACTTCGACTATCCGCTACTAACGTTGGATGGTTCGCTCGAGTTGCGCCCCGCGTGGTCTCCTGACGGCACGAACATCGCGTTCGTTACGAACGCCAAAGGTGTCGCGGCCGCAGGTACAAATTTGAAGATCGCCGTGACTCATGTGCTCCCCGCCGTTACGCCCATCGGTCCTGGCGGTGGTGTTCCGTACGTTCAGTCGATCGGGACGTTCAGCATCTTGGCGGACGATGGTTTCAGCAATTTCTCGCCCGCCTGGTCACCAGACAGTCGTGCGATCGCCTTCTCGAGTAGCCGAAGTGGTGGACGTGACATCTATCGCATGAGCTCCATGTATGGGACGCGCGATCTTGGCACGTTTGTGCGCCTCACGAGTGACCTGGGAAGCGACACGAATCCTGCCTGGTCATCGGATGGCAGAACGATCGCCTTTGCATCGGATCGAAGTGGCACGGGTCAGATTTACGTAATGTCCGCTTTGTTGGGCGAGGCTGATACTGGGAACCTTCACCGAATTACAAACGATTCGGCCAACGAAAATGACCCCGCGTGGAACCCTCGTACGACGGCTGTCCAGAACTCGCTGATCGTCGTCCTATCCAGCGTCACTGTCGCCTCGGGTGTCGCTGCGCCTACCGGAAGCGGCAGTGTAACGGTATCGGATGGCTTCGGAAGTGCCGTTTCTGGCGCAGTGGTAACGATCGTGCCACCATCGACCGGGAGCGGAACGCTAGCCTTCGCCCCGGCAGCGGGCGTCACAGATCGAGGCGGCGGCTTCGCGTTTGTCGTGGCGGAACCGACGTTGCAAGCCCCAGCGGATTACCAGTTCACCGTGAATGCTTCTGACTCAACCACGGCGCGGTCAGGGTCGGCTACGGCTACGATTCGAGTCGGAGGCAGCGCACCGCCGTTGCCCGGACCGATTCCCGTGCCCCCACAAGCGCGGCTCCCGGTCGGCCAACCGGTGTTCCGGCAGCAGACGAAGTTGTCCTTTGTCCAGCAGGCGCAGGCGGCGAGCATTGAGGCTCTGCGCGACCTTGCTCTGGAGGCGACGGGATTCAGTGCCCTTTTGGGTCCAATCGGTGGAGCAGCCTGGGACGCGTTCACGATTCAATCGCTATCGAGCAATTACATAAGAGCCGCTAAGTACCTCTCGCTAGCAAACGACCCACCCGACGCCAATTTCACGGCGCTCGCACCGCCCGTGATCAGGGCACCAGTCTCGATCATCGCGAGCGGCGGACCGCTATCCGTCAACACGCTGACTCTCATGAATCAGACTCTTTCCGAAAGGGCAATCACGAACGCCTACCTGGACGCGCTCATAGCATCGATAAACCGGTATTCGACAGCCTTGACGGCCGGAGATCTCATAAGTGCCGCTCTTCAAAGGAATGCAATTCTGGCGTATGAAGATACATTGACGCTTCTCCTGCGAACTGAGGCAGATACCACTAATCACCTGGTCACCAGCATTCAGGCTGATGGTCTTCCGAATCCTCAGGTTAGCTCGAGCGACATCGCTGCGCTGCAGAGTGCGATAGCAGCTAATGGAATGCCGAGTCGGATTAGCCAGTTCCTTCTCCAGCTGGGCCTTACGTCGAACGACATCGACGCCATTCAGAACTCATTCATAGGGGCGACGGCCTCTTCGCTGGCTGGGGATTTGATCGCCTCATTGCAAGCAGACGCTGGAACCTCCCAAACGACGTCTGTGGCCTTTGCGCAGGCATCGCCGGCTGTGCCGCTACTGCTTCCGACGATCGCCATCGCGGGGGGCACGTTCGTGTATGACGGAAGACGGCATGGCGCGACGATGACGGCGACTGGTGTGAGCGGCGCGCCAGTGCGTGGGCTGTTCAGCGTCACGTACTCGCCCGGCGGATCGATGGCGCCTTCGAATATTGGAACGTACACCGTCACCGCGCAATTCACGAGCACCGATCCGAGCTACACGAACGCGACTGGCACCGGCACGATCACAATCACCAGCGGGACGCCGGTAGGCACAGTCACGAGTGTCGGCGGCATGCAGTTCGCCCGCGTAAGCCATCACGCCACGCTGCTGGCGAATGGCCTGGTGCTCGTGAGCGGTGGGCACACCAGCGGCAGTGCCATCGCGCAGGCGGAACTCTTCAATCCGAGCACCAGCGCTTGGTCGGTGACTGGCAGCAATGTGATCCCGCGCTTCGATCACACGGCCACACTACTGCAGGACGGCCGGGTGCTCGTGACGGGCGGTGTTTCGGCGATTGGCGACTGCAGTTCGAATGCAACCTCGGAGACCTACGACCCCGCCAAGGGGACCTGGTCGCTCATAGGACGGCTGTCGTTCCCGGTTGGCACCGGGCACATCGCGATTCGACTTGTCGATGGCCGTGTGCTCGTGTCAGGCGGCGGCGATCGCTGCGGCTCGGTGTTCAGCACTGCGGCGCTCTTCGATCCGTCGACGGATACGTGGTCGGCAACTGGTGGCATGACGACGGCCCGAGAGTTCCACAGCGCGGCGCTGTTGCAAGACGGACGCGTGTTGGTTGCCGGCGGGGTCAGAGGTTCGCCCCTCACAACTGACGCGAGCGCCGAAATCTATGATCCCACTGCCGGCACCTGGACTGCCGTGGCGGCGATGGGGACGGCTCGGGGGACCTCCTGTAACGGCTACGTCCAACCCTACCTGGCGGCGCTTTCCGGCGGAGCGGTCCTCGCGGCCGGCGGTTTTTCTGGTGCGAACTGTTCTCCAATCATTCCAGAACGAACGGTCACGGATGTCAGCGTAACTCCGAACTCGGTGCAACTCGCCGCCCTCGGCCGAACGCAGCCGCTCACCGTCAACGTTCAGCTCTCGGATGGATCGTCACAGCTGTTCACCGGCCCTCTGCAATTCGAGTCGGCAAACGCCGCTATCGCGTCGGTCGACGCGTCCGGTGTGATCGCCGCCATGGGCGTGGGCACGACCACGATTACCGTAACACCATCCGGGTTCGCTCCCGTTGCTGTCGCGACGACGGTTGACACCGCGCACTTGACGTCAATCTCCGTAAGCCCACCTGCGATCAGCTTCATCGGGTCGGGGCAGACGAAGTCGCTCGCGATCAACGGGCAATTTTCGGACGGCTCGCAGCAGTCAATAAGCACCGGCCTGACCTTCTCGTCATCGAACACTGCGGTCGTGGGCGTCGATCAGACCGGCCTGGTGACGTCAGGCGCCAATGGCACCGCGACTATCACTGTCTCAGCGTCGGGCGTACCACCGGTTCAAGTGCCGATTCTCGTAAAGTCGTTGATTGCCCTCGCGCCTTCGCCGACGTCGCTCACGCTCATCGGATCTGGCCAGATACAGGCTCTATCGATCGTTGGGCAGTACTCGGATGGTTCCCAGCAGACGCTCGCAACAGGGTTGACCTTCATCTCATCGAATCCATCCGTGGCTCGCGTCGATTTGAGCGGTGTCGTCACTTCCGGCACCAACGGTACGGCCACGATCACTGTCACTGCCGCGAATGTTCCCGCGATCCAGGTGCCCGTCACCGTCAAGTCTCTGGTGAGCATCGCGCTGTCACCGCAGACGTTTGCCCTTACCGGGACGGGAGCGAGTCAGTCCCTCACCGTGACGGGCACGTATTCTGACGCGAGCACGGCGCCGGTTGCTTCAGGCGTCACGTTCTCGTCGTCCGATGCGACCGTCGCGACGGTGAGTCCCACGGGTGTCGTCACATCCGTAGCGCCTGGAACCGCCACGATCACCGCGACGGTTGGGTCGGTCGCGCCAGCGCAGGTGAACGTCATCGTGAACCCTGCGCCAACCGTGTGCCTACCGGCGCCTTCTGGCCTTGTTGGCTGGTGGCCAGCGGAGGGCAATGGCAACGATCTGATCCACGGCAATACCGGCACGCTCCTCGGCGGCGCCACATTTGCGAGCGGCAAGGTGGGACAGGGATTTAGTTTCAATGGAACAGATGGATTTGTCGAGATTCCCGATGCCCCGAGCCTCGACATCCAAACTCAAATTACGCTGGAGGCCTGGATCAGGCCGACAACCCTGGGAGGAAGGATCCTTGACAAGATTACCGCAGGCACTGCGGATGGCTATCTGCTGGACACAGACTCCGAGGGCAGACTGCGGCTGATTGTCGGTAGCCGTTCAATGAGCTCGCCGCCGCTGCTGACAGCCAATAGCTTCAGCCATGTTGCTGGAACGTACGATGGGCAGCAGCTGAGGCTTTACATTAACGGTGCCTTGGTGGCAACTCTGGCAGGTGGTGTCTCAATACCTCCGAACTCGCGAACGCTTAGGATTGGAGCCGATTCCGACGGCCTCAGTCGGTCCAACGGTGTGATCGACGAGCCCTCTGTGTACAACCGCGCACTCTTGGGCAGTGAGATCCAGGGCATCTTCGCGGCCGGGAACGCCGGCAAGTGTCCGCCAACCGTGACGCCGCCTCAGCCGATGGAGGCCGATGCCCCGGTGTTCTCGGTGCTCAATCTCGCCGGCATCACCGGTGGCCAGCCGCTGTCGCTGGAAGTAGACGGTCGGCCATTCTCGGTCCTGAACACCGCCGGTGGCGCGCCCAACCAACCAACTTCAAAGGAGTCTGATGCCACGGTCTTTTCTGTCCTGAACACCGCAGGTGGTGCACCCAGTCAACCGACGTCGAAAGAGTCTGATGCCGCGGCTTTTTCGGTCCTGAACCTCGCCGGTGTCACAGGCGGCGAGCCGACGCACATGGAAGCGGACGCAGCTTCGGTCTCCGTGCTCAACACTGCACAAGCGCCTCCGGGCACGTCGTCGCCCATGGAGGCTGACGCGACTGTCGTTTCGGCATTCAACCGCGCTGGAACGGGCGATCAACCCGTGCTCGCAATGCTTGTCAGCAGCTACGGCAGCAATAGCGTCCTGGAGTACGACCTGACGACAGGTGCCTTTGTCCGTGCGTTCGTCCCATCTGGTTTCGGCGGCTTGGTGAGCCCCGACGGCATTCTCTTCGGCCCGGACGGCAATCTGTACGTCGCCAACAGCGACGGCGGCCCACCAGCAGTCTTGCGATACGACGGCCAGACGGGATCGTTCATCGACGCATTCGTCAGCGCCGGCAGCGGAGGTGCGATCGCCTTCACGGACATGGTATTCGGGCCCAATAGGAATCTATACGTCAGCGACTTCAGTGCGCACGACGTGAAGGAGTACGACGGCGCGACGGGCGAGTTCATCAAGGTGTTCGCCTCGGTGAACCCGATCGGGGCCGCCTGCTGTCCACAAGACCTGGCGTTTGGACCCGACGGCAACCTGTACCTCGCAACAGAAGGAGATATCCAGGAGTTCGAGGGGGCAACGGGAGCATTCATCAAATCGTTCGCGACGGGCAACACAGACGGCCTTGTGTTCGGCGCGGATGGAACGCTCTACGTCAGCACATTCGGTTCCGGCCCCGGCAACTCTGGCGGCCAGATCCTGAAGTACAACGCGACGACGGGTACGCTGATCGGCGTGTTGGTTTCGGCCGGCGCCGGCGGGCTCCGATTTGCTCATCACATAACGTTTGGCCCCGACGGGAAATTGTACGCGGTCGACTCGGCAAACAGTCAGATTCTGCGCTTCGACGGAACGACTGGCGCGTTCATCGACAGGTTTGTGGCTCCCGGAAATGGCGGCCTCAATACTCCGGTGAACCTCATTTTCGGATGGGTTGGCCGATAGAAGGCAATCAAGGAGAAGTGCAATGCAGTCAGTATCTTGGCCTTACGGACTTCAGGTCCTCTCTAAGTGGCACCTGCTCCCTGTCGCTGTTTTGCTGCTAGTGTCCGTTGCTGGCGCTACCCGCGCGGCGGGGCAGAGCTTCAGCAGCGGTTCCGATGGCAGTGACGGTGGGTTTTCGCCTTCGGGGCCGCCTGGAACTGTCGTGCTCTTTGATCCGAGCCAGTCCCCAGGCAGCCAGGTCTCGGCGAACATCTTCAATTTCACGACCATCACGATTCCCGCGGGCGTTACGGTGCGGCTCTCTGGGAACGTCATCAACGGACCAGTGTTCTGGCTGGCTCAGGGCAACGTGGACATTGAAGGGGCGATCGATCTTAGCGGAGGCGACGGGCAGGATGGCACGCAAAACCCGTTCACGCGCGTTCCCTCCGTCCCGGGTTCTGGAGGGTATGCGGGCGGAGTCGGTGGCAACTCAGCCCAAACGCCGTTGTCGGGAAGCGGACCGGCTGGCGGAGCGCCCACCGCCAGTGGCTGTTGTCACGCTGGGGGGGGAACGTTCAGTGGGAATAGCTTCCTCATCCCGCTGGTCGGCGGCTCGGGGGGTGGCGGAGGATGGACACATGGGAGCAACTATTTTGACGCCGGTGGAGGTGCTGGCGGCGGTGCCCTTCTAATCGCCAGCTCGACCCAGATCATCGTAAATGGCGCGATTGACGCGAACGGAGGTCCCTCGGGCGCAGCTGCTCTTGACACGTGTGCTGGAGGAGGTAGCGGGGGCGCCATACGTTTGGTCTCCAATTCGGTTACGGGAGCCGGCCTCTTGCGCGCGAATGGTGGTGGTGCCAAGCAGCCAGGCTGCGTTGGCGCTAGTGGTACCGTTGGTGGCCCTGGTCAAATCCGCCTGGAAGGGTACAGCATTCCGTTTTCTGGCTCTGTCCAGGGAACGGGGGGGCAGTCAAGTCCTTTTCCTCTCCTGCTGCCGACTGCGGGTTCGCCTTCAGCGAGGGTCGTCAGCATCAACGGCGTGCTCATTACCCCGAATCCGAACACGTTCCCCGACATCACCATTAACACCGCCTCCCCTGTGCCGGTCGTGATCCAGACGCACAACATTCCGACGACCGCGACGATCAACCTGACGATCCTCGATGAAAACGGCGTACCGGACACGGTGATTCAAGCGCCGCCTCTCGGTGACTGCGATTCCTCGAAGGTGTGCACGACCACGGTGGACACGGTATTTCCGTTTGGCGCTTCGCGCGGATTGACGAAGGTGACGTGGACGCAATAGAGGGAGTCGCTGCGGTGACTCGCTGTGGCCCAGGCCTCGTCGGGGCGCTCGGTGGTGATCGTCCGTTTCGTGGTTCGGGCGCGCCAGGCCCGGACGAGGATGCGGTCGAGGCGGCAAGAGGATCGAGTGCAAGAGAAGACGCTCCGCTCGGGACACGCGTCGAAAGAAAGGCCCGGACGTCATGGTGCTCCAGTTCAACTATCCGACCACGATCCTCTACGGCCCGGGCGCCGTGGCCGAGCTGGCCCAGAGGCTGGCTCGCGGCGCGGACCGCCGTTTCGTGCTCGTCACGGACGCGGGGGTGGTCAAGGCGGGGCTCGCCCCGCGCGTCCAGGGCGCGCTCTCCGCGGCCGGCCTTCAGGTCGAGCTCTTCGCCGACGTGCACCCCAACCCGGTGGAAGACGACGTTGAGAAGGGCGCCGGGGTGTTCACGGGTGCCCGGGCCGCCGGCCTCGTCGCCCTCGGCGGCGGCAGCCCCATGGACGTGGCCAAGGCGATCGCCGTGCGGGCCACCCACGAGGGGCCGCTGTCGCGCTTCGACGACAAGCTCGGGGGCGACCGCCTGATCGAGCACCCGCTGCCACCCGTCTACGCCATCCCGACCACGGCCGGCACGGGGAGCGAGGTGGGGCGGTCGGCGGTGATCATCACCCGCGACACGGGCGTCAAGACCGTGATCTTCCACCCGGCCTTGATGCCGCGGGTGGCGGTGCTCGATCCCGAGCTGACCCTGGGCCTTCCTCCGCACCTGACCGCGGCCACCGGCTTCGACGCCTTCACCCACGGGCTCGAGGCCTACCTCGCGCGCGGCTTCCATCCCATCGCGGACGCGGTGGCCGTCGGCTGCATGGAGCTGGTGCTGGAGGCGCTGCCGGGCGCCGTCGCCCGGGGCGACGACCTCGAGGCCCGGGGCCGCATGCTCCTGGCGGCCAGCATGGGAGCGACCGCCTTCCAGAAGGGCCTGGGCATGATCCACTCCCTGGCCCACCCGCTCTCGACCCGCTACGGCATCCACCACGGACTGGCCAACGCCCTCCTCATGCCCGTGGCCCTCGCCTGGCAGCTCGAGGAGAAGGCGGCGGCGTTTACGGACGACCTGCGGGGGCGGTACCGCCGCGTGGCGCGGCTGTTCCCGGGCCGCGCGCAGGCCGACCACCGCGACCTGCCCGAGGCGATCCGGGCCTTCCGCGCGGAAGTCGGGATCACCGACGCGCTCCCGGCCCGCGGCCTCCGGCGCGAGGACATCCCGGGGCTGGCGCGGGAGGCGTTCGCGGACCCCTGCCACGCCCTGAGCCCCATCCCGGTGACGGAGGCCGACCTCGCGGCCGTCTACGCGCGCTGCCTCTGACCTGACGTCGTCTCTCCGGTGTGGCCCTCTTTTCGCTTGTCGCCGCGGCTGGAACTGCCTATCGTTCGGGGAGACGGCCCAACCCAAGGAGGCGGTTACATGCGACACGTTCCGAGACGTTCCCACCTGCCGGTCGTGAAGACCGCCATCGTCGGCGCCCTTCTGGCCACACCCTTCGTTGCCCGCTCGATGATGGCCGACGACGAGACGACGACTCCCATCAAGCACCTGGTGGTGGTCTTCCAGGAGAACGTTTCCTTCGACCACTACTTCGCGACCTACCCGCACGCGGCGAATCCTCCGGGCGAGCCCCCGTTCTTCGCGGCCCGGGGGACCCCGACCCTGAACGGGCTGGACGAGGCGCTGCAAGCCCCGAACAACCCGAACGCGGTGCAGCCGTTCCGGCTCGACCGCTCGCAGTTCCAGACCTGCGATCAGGACCACGGCTATAAGAACGAGCAGCGCGCGTTCGACTCCGGTCTGATGGACCGCTTCGTCGAGGCAGTGGGGCGCGGCGCGGGGAATTGCCAGGACTACGGCCGGGGCCCAGGGCTGGTCATGGGCTACTTCGACGGCAACACGGTCACCGCGTTGTGGAACTACGCGCAGGTGTTCGCGATGAGCGACAACTCGTACGCCACCGGGTTCGGCCCGTCCACGCCGGGGGCGCTGAACCTCGTCTCCGGCCAGACGCACGGGTTCGCGCATACGAGCCCGGCGGTCACCCCGAACGGCACCGTCATCGGCGACCCGCAGCCAGCGGGCGACATCTGCGACACCCGGGACGTCACCAGCTCCGATCCGAACGCCAAGAACGTCGGCGACCTGCTGAACGCGAAAGGGGTCACGTGGGGCTGGTTCCAGGGCGGCTTCCGCAACTGTACGCAGACCCACACCAGCATGGGCGGCCAGGTGAGCAAGGACTACATCCCGCACCACCAGCCGTTCCAGTACTACCCCTCGACCGCAAACCCGAGTCACCTGCCTCCCTCGTCGGTGGACAGCGTTGGCTCGCAGGACCAGGCCAACCATCAGTACGACCTGGCGGACTTCTTCGCGGCGCTCGACGCCGGCAACCTGCCGGGGGTGAGCTTCCTCAAGGCGCCGGCCTTCGAAGACGGCCACGCGGGCTACTCGAACCCGCTCGACGAGCAGAGGTTCATCGTCTCCGCGATCAACCGCATCCAACGCTCGCCGTTCTGGCACGACACCGCGATCGTGATCGCGTACGACGACTCCGACGGCTGGTACGACCACCAGATGAGCCCCATCGTCAACCAGTCGCAGGACCCCGCGGTGGACGCCCTCGATGGGACGTCGTGTGGAACGAAGCCGGAGAACGTCGCCGGCGGTTATCAAGATCGCTGCGGTTACGGTCCGCGGCAGCCGCTCCTGGTCGTCTCGCCGTGGGCGAAGGAGAACTTCGTGGACCATCGGCTGACGGACCAGACGTCGATCCTGCGGTTCATCGAGGACAACTGGCAGACCGGGGGGATCGGCAACTTCTCGCTCGACGCCAAGGCGGGGCCGCTCGATGGCCTGTTCGACTTCTCTCACCCGCGCGGCCGGAGACTCTTCCTCGACCCGTCGACCGGCCTGCCTGCGGGCGCTGACGAGCGAGGGGACCAGGGCCAGCAGGAACGTTGACGCAGCCCATGATGCTGACGGGAATCCCTTGACACCGTGCCTCGAGGGGGGCCTATAATCCGCCACCAAAAACCTACGAGCCGCACGCACGGCGCTTCCCCGCCGACGACGGTGGTGACCGTCGATCGCACGCCGCCCAGGGAAGGCCGCGCACGCGCGCAGGAGGTGTCCATGCCACGCTCTGCCGGCCGCCGGTCCCTCGCAGGGCGCGCCGCCCTCGTCGTGCTCACGGGCGCGGCCCTCCTTGCGCTCGCCCCCCCGGCGCGCGCCCAGTCCACTTACGGCGCGGTCGTGGGCGTGCTCACGGACAGCACCCGGGCCGTGGTGCCGGGCGCCGCGGTGACCCTGAAGGAAGTGCAGACCAACGTCACGCGCTCGACCACCGCCGGCCCCCAGGGCACCTACGAGTTCCTGAACCTCACCCAGGGCCAGTACGAGGTGACGGTCGAGGCCAGCGGGTTCAACAAGCTGACCACGAAGCCGTTCCCGGTGGCGGCGCGCCAGACCGTGCGCATCGACGTGGAGCTCCAGAACGTCGGAAGGTCGGAGGAGGTGACGGTGACGGGGGCCGCTCCCCTCATCAACACCGAGAACCCCACCATCACGGGGAGCAAGAGCAACCGCGAGATCCAGCAGCTGCCCTTCACCTTCCGCACCTTCAACACCTCGCCGGTGGACGTGATCGCGGTCCTGCCCGAGGTCCAGAAGGGAGCGACCCAGTCGGACTTCTCCCTGTCGGGGGGCCAGGTCTACCAGAACGAGATCTCGGTGGACGGCATCTCCACCACCAACGTGCGTCGCAACGGCATCGGGGACGGGGGCCGCAACGTCTTCCCGTCCGTGGAGGGCATCGAGGAGATCCGGGTCAGCTCGATCAACAACAACGCGGAGTTCACCCAGGCCGGCGACATCACCACCATCACCAAGTCCGGCACCAACCGCCTGCACGGGAGCGGCTTCCTCAACTTCAACAGCGAAGGGCTCAACGCCAACCCCAACTATTTCTCCAAGAACATCCCCAACCAGTCCGACAACAAGAACTACGGGGGCAGCGTCTCCGGCCCCATCATCCGGAACAAGACCTTCTTCTTCCTGACTTACGAGCGGCTGCACATCGCGAGGACCGGGGTGACCAGCGCCACCGTGCCGGAGGCGGATTTCCGCGCCGGCAACTTCTCCCGGCTGGCGAGCCCGATTCTCGATCCGCGCACCGGCCAGCCGTTCCCCGGCAACGTGATCCCCGCGGACCGGATCAACCCCGTGAGCGCGATCATCCTGTCCAAGTACATCTCGGCTCCCAACGAAGGGCTCGCCCTCAACCGCTACTCGATCGACGCCACCGAGACCAGCAACCAGCTGGATCTGCGGATCGACCACAACTTCAGCCCCACCCACACCGCCTTCGTGCGGGTGAGCGGCAAGGAGCTGAAGAGCATCAGCCCCACCACCTACGAGTCGGCGGGTCCCCGGGTGGACGAGAAGCCGAACCGCAACCTCGCCCTCTCCGACAACTGGGCGATCACGTCGTCCCTCCTCAACGAGTTCCGCTTCGGCTTCACCAAGGCGGACCTCACGAACCGCACCGGCCTCAAGGGCCGCGACTTCGTGCAGGCCACCGGCCTGCGGCTGATCTCGCAGAACCTCCCGGACATCACGGGCACCACCTACATCGACATCGCCGGCTACACGCGCTTCGGGGAGGCCAAGGAGGAGCCGCTCACCACGCGGGCCATCCAGTTCAGCGACAACGTCACCTGGATCAAGGGCCGGCACACCTTCAAGGCGGGGGCCGACGTCCGCCACTACAACTGGACGAGCCCGCTGAACTTCACCGGCGCCGACGACTTCGGCGTGTTCCGCTTTCGCAGCACCCTCACCGGCGGCACCGGCAACGCCCTGGCCAACTTCCTGCTGGGCATCCCGAGCGAAGTGGACCAGACGGCCACCGGGCCGGGGGTCGACGGCATCGACACCCAGTACGGGTTCTTCGTCCAGGACGAGTGGCGGGTCAACAGCCGCCTCACCCTGAACCTGGGCGTCCGCTACGACGTCTTCCCCGGCTTCAAGGACGGCGAGCTGAACATCACGAACTTCCTCCGCGACACCCCCAACGGCGACGTGGTGGTCCCCAACGAGGCCTCGCGCCAGCTCTCCAAGCCCGACTTCACCAGCGGCCTGGGCAGCTCGAAGATCTACACCGCCCAGGAGGTGGGGTACCCGGAATCGCTGCGCTTCACGGACAAGAACAACGTGGCTCCGCGCATCGGCGTGGCCTGGCGGCCGCTGGGGGACAACCGAACGGTGATCCGCGCCGGCTGGGGCATCTACTACACGCGCATGCTGGGGGCCATCTTCAACTCCCTGACCGGCATCCACACCTCGGACAACCAGACCTACGGCAACGCGTTCGACCCCGCCACCGGCGCCTTCGGCATCGTGCTTCCCAACACTTTCGCGGGCACGGCGGGAAGGGGCGGAGCCGCGGTGGGCAACCAGAACTTCTCCACCGCCAACGACCCCTACTTCAAGGACCCGCAGACCCAGCAGTGGAGCCTCAGCCTCGATCGCGAGATCGGCAACCGCAACGCCTTCCGCTTCACCTACTCCGGGCGGCGGGACCGCGGCCTGACCCTGGCCCCCGACCTCAACCAGATCCTGCCGAACACCATCGGCTTCCGCAACCTGCCCCGCACGGCCCGTCCCTTCCCCAACTGGAACCGCGTCAACACCCGGGACGGCGGCGGGGAGGCCGACTACCACGACCTGACCTTCCAGCTCCGCGGCGAGGCGGTGAACGGCCTCTTCTACTCGGCCACCTACAAGTGGACGCACGCCACCTCCAACATCGAGCAGACGCGGGCCCGGGTGGACTTCGTGGGGGAGATCAACGACCGCACGGACGACCGCTTCGACCCGGAATACACCCGGGGCAAGGTCACGGCCATCCCGGACCACCGGGTCACCGCCACCCTGATCTGGGAGCTGCCCTTCTTCAAGGGCAACGCGGCCCTGGGCGGCTGGACGCTCTCCAGCATCGTGACCGCCCAGTCGGGCTTCCACCTGACGGCGCTCTACAGCAGCCACTGCGGCTCGGGCACCAACTGCTACAACGCGGAGAAGGCCGACGCCGTGGCCGGGCAGGATCCCAACTCCGGGCCCAAGACGACCAGCCAGTGGTTCAACACCGCGGCCTTCAGCAACGCGGCGTTCTTCAATGCCGCGGGACAGCCGATCTTCGCGGCCCGCTTCGGCAACGCCGAGAAGGGCAGCATCCTGGGCCCGGGCCTGTTCACCATCGACCTGGGCCTCTTCAAGGACTTCAAGCTGCACGGCGACGTCGCGCTCCGGTTCCAGGTGCAGGCCCAGAACGTCACCAACCATCCGAACCTCGGGATCCCCGAGACCGATCTCTCCAGCCCGAACTACGGCCGCATCACCTCCCTGCTCTCGGGCACCCTGGGCAGCCGGGTGGTCGTGGTGGGAGCGAGGCTCACGTTCTAGTCCCGGTTTCCGCGGCCTCTCCGGCCTCCCGGCATCCCAGCGCTTGCGGGACCTGATCCTGGCCGTCGACCAGGGGACCACGAGCACCCGTGCCTGCGTCCTGGACCGGGAGGGCCGGAGCCTCTCCCGCGGCCAACTCCCCCACCGCCAGATCTACCCGCGCGAGGGTTGGGTCGAGCACGACGCCGACGAGATCTGGAAGAACGTCCGCCGTGGAGATGCGGGCGATGGCCGAGGACCGGGACGCCGCCGCCCGGGTCCGAGAGACCACGGGCCTCGCCCCCGACGCCTATTTCTCCGCGTCGAAGCTCCGCTGGCTGCTCGACCACGTGCCCGAGGCCCGGGTCCTGGCGGAGCGCGGCCGGCTCCGCGCGGGAACCATCGACTCCTGGCTGATTTGGAAGCTGACGGGCGGGACCTCTTTCGTGACCGACGCCTCCACCGCCGCGCGCACCCTCCTGTTCGACATCCGCAGGATGCAATACGACCCCTGGCTGCTCGAGCGGTTCGCCGTGCCCGAGGCCATCCTGCCCGAAGTGCGCCGCAGCGACGAGCTCCTCGGCTGGGTGCAGGGGCTGGACCCCGGGATCGACGGCACGCCCATCCTGGCCGGCCTGGTGGACCAGCCGGCCGCGCTCTTCGGCGAGGGCTGCCTGGCCCCCGGCCAGGCCAAGGGCACCTACGGCACCGGGTGCTTCGTCTACCTGAACATCGGCGGCTCCCCGCGGCTCAGCGGCCATGGCCTGCTCACCACGATCGCCTGGCAGCGCCAGGGGGGCGTCGTCTACGCCCTCGACGGCGGCGTCTTCGCCGCTGGCTCCGTGGTCGAGTGGCTGGGCCGGCTGGGGCTCGTGTCCGGTCCCGAGGAGGTGGACGTCCTGCTCGCCTCCGCGCCCGCTCCCTCCGGCGCGGTCACCTGCGTGCCCGCGCTGGCCGGCCTGGCCGCGCCATACTGGGACCGACAGGCCCGCGCGGCCTGGCTGGGGATGGGCCTGGGCTGCGGCCGTGCGGACCTGGTGCGCGCGGCCCTGGAGGGCGTCGCCTGCCGCGTGGCCCAGGTCGTGCGCGCGATGGAGAAGGACTCCGGCCTCACCATCGAGTCGCTCCGGGCCGACGGAGGGCTGACGAGCTGCCGCTCGCTGATGCAGATGCAGGCCGACCTGCTGGGCGTTCCTCTCGAGGTGGCGGCGGACGCCGAGGCGACCCTCCGCGGGGTCGGCTTCCTGGCCGCGCGCGCGGCCGGTCTGTGGCAGGACGACGAGGCGGTCCTGAGGAATCGGCCCCCGGGTCTGGTGGTGGAGCCGGGGGCGGCCTCCGCGGACCGCCAGCGCCCGCTGGAGCGGTTCGAGCGGGCGGTCGAGTTGACTCGGGAGTGGCATGCCGGCCGCGTTTGACGTGGCCGTGATCGGGGCGGGCGTGGTGGGCGTCGCGGTGGCGCGCGCCCTGGCCGGCTTCGAGCTGCGCACCGTCCTCCTCGAGGCGGGGCCCGACGTGGGGACGGGCACGAGCAAGGCGAACACCGCGATCCTGCACACCGGCTTCGACGCGGAGCCGGGCTCGCTGGAGGCACGGCTCGTGGCCCGGGGGTACGCCCTCATGGGGCGCTACGCGGACGAGGTCGGCATCCCCGTCGAAAGGACCGGGGCCTGCCTCGTAGCCTGGAGCGACGAGGAGCTGGCGCAGCTTCCCGGGATCGAGGACAAAGGCAGGGCCAACGGGTGCCGGGACCTGCGCCCCGTGGGCCCGGAGGAGTTGTACCGGCTGGAGCCGCACCTCGGCCCGGGGGCGCGGGGAGGCCTGCTCGTCCCGGGCGAGTCCATCCTGTGCCCGTTCACCGCCACCCTGGCCCTCGCGACCGAGGCCGTGGCCAACGGCGTGGAGCTGCTCCTGGGCCGCCGGGTGACGTCCGTCGGCACGGACGGCGCGTGCCACCTTCTCGGCTGCGGCTCGGAGTCGGTGGCCGCGCGCTGGGTGGTCAACGCGGCCGGTCTGCAGGCGGACACGGTCGAGGAGCTGTTCGGCCACCGGCGGTTCCGGGTGAAGCCGCGCCGTGGAGAGCTGATCGTGTTCGACAAGGCGGCACGGCGGCTGGTGGGGCACGTGCTCCTGCCCGTGCCCACGAAGAAGAGCAAGGGGGTGCTCGTCGCGCCCACCGTGTTCGGCAACGTGCTGCTCGGGCCGACCGCCGTCGACGTTGCCGACAAGGACGACCGCTCGACCACGCGGGAGGGCCTGGATCTCCTGCGGGCCCGGGCGGAGCAGATCCTGCCCCCGCTGGTCCGCGAGGAAGTGACGGCCACCTACGCCGGAGTGCGGGCGGCCACCGAGTCGAGCGATTACCAGATCCACTGCGACCCGCCCCAGCGCTACCTCTGCCTGGGCGGGATCCGGTCCACCGGGCTTTCCGCCTCGCTGGGCATCGCCGAGCACGCGCTGGGGCTGCTCGCGGGCTCGATGGCCCTGGTCCCGAAGCCCGCGCGCACGACGGTGCGGATGCCCCCGGTCGGCGAAAGCATGGTGCGCCCCCACGAGGACGCGTCGCTCGTGGCGCGCGATGCGGACTACGGGCGGATCGTCTGCCACTGCGAGAGGGTGACCCTGGGGGAGATCCGGGACGCCATGCGGGCGCCCATCCCGGCCCGCAGCCTCGATGGGCTGCGCCGGCGGACGCGGGCCTTGCAGGGCCGGTGCCAGGGCTTCTACTGCCTG
>WNFT01001029.1_pt1 | contig 24032 bp, 24 predicted proteins | sample 5400191 | NCBI WGS metagenome assembly WNFT01 (sample SAMN13153359, study PRJNA577476) | soil metagenome | isolation source: 80 cm saprolite under Madrone tree | place: USA:California | collected 2016-06-14 | reverse complement strand
TCGCTGCTCGACTGCGTCGCGTCCGTAGCACTCTCGTCCGGACTCCCGGCATCTGGTTTCGTTACTTCCTGCTCGTTCGTGGCCGCGTCGTCGCCAGCCCAGCTCCTGGTCCCCCCGACCGTGTAGACGGTTGCCATCGCCAGCACCATAAGCGCAAGCGTCCCCCAGCGTCTCACTCTGGCCATACGGTTCTCCTCTCTGCCTGTGTCGTTGTGGGTGCTGCCCGCTCTCCGCGATCGCGAGCCCCCGTCTCCTCCGCGCTCCTCAGCGGCGACCGTCCACCGCATAACGAATAAGCTCCCTCGCCGGTTGACGACGAGGCCACGCGGGCTCGCCGCCCTGCCGGGATCGCGCCGCCCAGCGACCGCCGGGGGCGCAGACTGCGCCCGTTTCGCCGCGCCCGAGACCGATTGGCTTCGGACGTTGATGCTCGGGTGTTGTCCAGGGATTTTACGCATCCGATTTTCGAGACTCCGCCGGGGCCTTCGGCTCGCCTCCGTGGCCTGCGAGGCTCGGGCGCCGGCGCGGCGCCGCTTCGGGCGATCCGAGAAGGGCGGCCGCCGGCGAGGATCGTCGCGTACGCGCCCGGGCACCTTCCGCACCACATCGGAGCTCGCAGAGCTGGTGGTGGCCTTGGACGCGCGGATCGTCGAGCACACGGGCATCAGGGGGCGGTCCGTGGTCGACGAACCGGGACGTGGTCGACGTCGTCTCTCGCGTCCGGGTCACCGTGGAGTCGTAGTAGACGAACTCGACCACGTTTCCCTCGGAGGTCGTGAATGTAGACCGAGCGCCCGCCGATCCATGGGTGAACCCGCGTCCGAACCGGAAGACGAGGCGCCCGCAGACGCGCCTGAGAGGCGCGTGGTCTTCGAGGCGATTCCCACGGCGAAGGGGTGAGGCGTGCTCGACCAATCGCAGGGTGTCGTCCGCTCGAGTTGGTCGATCTGTGGAGCGGCCCCGGGGGACGCCCTGGGCCGGACGGGCGGCACACGCATCGCTCCTCACGGGCACACGGTCCTCCGTCGGGGCGCCAAACAATTGGGTAACCCCTCAGGGACGGGTGCTAACCTCGACGATAGGATCCGGGGCTGGCGGCCCGCGAATCCCGGTAGGTCTCCGTAGCCCTCGTCGGGAGGACGGAAGACATGGCCAAGCGGTCGAGGTCGGGCGGCCGGTCCAAGGCGCTGTTGGACAAGGGGGTGCGCTTCCGGCTGCTCGTCGACAGCGTGATCGACTACGCGATCTTCATGCTCGACACCGAGGGCCGGGTGGTGACCTGGAACGCCGGCGCCGAACGGATCAAGGGCTATCGCGCCGAAGAAATCAGGGGCCGGCACTACTCCTGCTTCTACCCCGAGGAGGCGCTCCGGGCGGGGACGCCCGCGCATCTGCTCAAGGTCGCCGCCGCGGAGGGCCGGTGCGAGGACGAGGGCTGGCGTCTTCGCAAGGACGGCTCGCGCTTCTGGGCCAACGTGGTGATCACCGCAGTACGCGACGGCGCCGGCCGCCTGCGCGGATTTTCCAAGGTGACCCGCGATCTAACCGAGCGGAGACGAACGCAGGAGGCGCTCGACGAGAAGACCCGCGCCCTTGAAGCGGCCCAGGAGGCCTTGGTCCGCCGAGAGCGCTTGGCCATCCTGGGTCAGCTGGCCGGCGGCTTGAGCCATGAGCTGCGGAACCCGCTGGGAGTCGTCAAGAACTCGGTGTACTACCTGCGGATGGTCTTCCCAGACGACGAGCCGGCCCGAAAGCATCTTGCGATCATCGAGCGGGAGGTAGAGACGGCGAACCGGATTGTGACCGCGCTCCTGGACTTCGCGCGGGTTTCCGTGCCTCGCCGAGTTCCCTCGGACCTCAACGCCATGGTGCGGGCGCGCTTGGATCGCGAGGCGGTTCCGCACGGGGTCACGGTGGCCGCGACCCTCGCGGAGGATCTTCCGCCGGTCGCCCTCGATCCGGAGCAGATCGTGCTGGCGCTCGGCAACCTGATCCTGAACGCGCTGCAGGCGATGCCCAGCGGCGGCGCCCTGACGGTCGAGACCTCGTGGACCGCGCGGGCCGTCCTGATCGGCGTGGCCGACACGGGGGTAGGGATCGCGCCCGAGCACCTGGACAAGATCTTCGAGCCGCTGTTTACGACGAAGGCCAGGGGAATCGGCCTCGGGTTAGCGGTGGTGAAGCGCCTCCTCGAAGCCAACGGGGGTCAGATCACCGTCGAGAGCACGCTGGGGCAGGGGAGCCGATTCTGGTGCGCTTTCCGCGCGCCTCCGAGGCCTCCTAGGCGGTTCCATGCCGGCGCACGCCGCCCCGGACCGCGGTGGCCAGCGCGGCGGCCGTTGGGAGCGTCTCACGATCGACGAGACGCTGACTCTCGCCCCGCGCAGCACGGGCGCGACCCGCGCCGAACGCGGCGGGTGGCGTGGCGACTCCCCGTGCTCAGTTTCGGCGAACGTCAGCCGACGACATCGGTAGCGATCTCCCTCGCCCGCGCTCGGCCCGCGCCCGGAGGGCGCGAGAGTGTTCGGCCCCGGGCCCAGAGCTTCGGCGGGGGTGCTCCCGGCGGTCGGGGTCAAGGGACGCGTGACGTGCGCGCCGCCGAGCCTCCTGAGGGGGAGGGGTTCTCGCGTGACTCGGGGCGACGTTCGGGCTTCTGACGACGAGCGCGTCGCGGCTCAATCGAGGTCGCCGTACGAGCGGTCCACAAGGTCGTCGGCGCGGATGCCGAGGTCGGCCTGGAGCCGCCCGAGGTGGTTCAGCGCTTTCCCCAAGACCTCCGGCTCGTCGACCGTCTCCTCGAGCTCGACGAAGCTCCCGAGTCCCTCCACGAGGTCGAGATGGACCTGGACGCCTTCCCACCGCCAGATTTCGCGCGTCTTCGTGACCCGCGCGCGGATGCCGAGCACGGCGCCGAGCAGGGCCCGGAGGGCGGACGGGTCCTCGGTGCTCGCCAGGTAGACTCGGCTCGGCTTCACGGCGGCGAGGTCAGACCGCTCGTAGTAGATGAGCTCGGCCGGATGTCCGGCCACTTCGCGAAGCTTGAGTCGGCCGCGCTGAACCGAGAAGTAGGTGTCCACCTGGCGCAGCGTCGCCTCGTAGGTCGCCCGCCGGCGTAACCGGTCCCGGACGCGAGCCAGATCGCCGCACCGGGCCTTGAGTTCGGCCAGGAGACGCGGGCCTGACGCGCGATCCGCAGGGGTCATCGGCGCTCCGTTCTGGGACCGCCACGATACCATCCGCCTCACCCGCGAAGACAGGGGCCGTCCTCGTCTCCCGCGCGAGCGCGGGCCGGGTGGTCGGCGCCGGGCGACGCGGGATGACCGCCGATGATCGAGCCGACGGGCGCCGGCACCGATGGAGGGGATGGAGACTCCACCGTGCCCCGGTTCGTCTTCGAGCTTCCACCTGGACCGGCCGGATCGGGCATAATCCCGGGCGTCGGGCGCCGCCGGGAGGGACCGCCGGCGCCGCCGGCACGGGTCGCCTTCCTCCGACGGGCGCGCCCGAGCTCTGCGATCTCGAGTGTTGGCGGACAACGCGAGGGGATCCGGCATGGACGGATACGTTCTCCGGGTGAGCGAGGATCGGCTCGGCGTCGGTGCCCGGTACGGGCGTTCGCTGCCCCCGCTGAACCGCGTGCTCTACGTCCTTCAGGGAGAGCTCCGGGTGTCGAGCCGAGGAGCGGAGTTGAGCGTGCGCGCCGACAGGGCCTGGTTCGGCGCGGCCGACTGTCTGCCGACCGCGGGACCGACGGGCGCCGTGATGCTCCGCTACGAGCTCCTGGGGGGTGGAGGCGAGAGCGGGCCGGACGTCATTCCGGGCACCGCCTCCCAGGCGCTCCTGCAGCATCCGATCCGACTCGAGCCCGGCGAGGAGTACCTGATGCGGTGCGATCGCGTCGACTTCGACCCGGGGGGAGTCGCGCTGCCGCATCGGCACAAGGGGGGCGGGATTCGCTGCCTGATCGCGGGCGCGCTCGAGCTCAGGGTTGGCGACGAGTCGCCGCGCACGATCCAGCCTGGGCAGGCGTGGTTCGAGAGCGGGCGGGAGCCGGTGTACGCGGCGGCCTCGCCCGAGATCCCGACGAGCTTCGTCCGGGTCTCGATCCTCCCGCGCGCCATCCGGGGCGAGCGATCGATCATGTACGTCGACCCCGGGGACGCCGGGCGTGGCAGACCGAGGAAGTACACGATCTTCGTGGACGAGCCGATCGACCTTGAGACCGTAACACCGTAGGCGATCGGCTCTGCCGGACCCGAGCGGATCGCGGAACGAGGACACGGCCGGTGCCCTCGGGGGTATAAGATCGTCGACGACCCAAGGGCCGCACGGCGCGCGCGGAGGCGCCGCCGGGGGCGGCGTCCGGGCGCCCGGGCGAGAGGCCCTGCCCAACGAGGACAGACACGAGGCGGGCCCACGGAGTGTGAGGCTGTGTCACGACAGATGGCCGAGCTGATGTGCCGCGATCCGTCTGAACCTCGCGCCGGCGAGACGCCGCCGGTCGGGTGCCGAGCCCGCGCATGAAGACCCTGATCCGGAACATCGGGCAGATCGTCAGCGGCGACATCACGCATCCCGTCGTCGATGCCGACTCGCTCCTGGCTCGGGACGGCGTCATTATCGGGCTCGGCCAGCGGCTCGAGGACGACGCGGACCTCGTCGTCGACGCCAAGGGCTCGACCGTGATGCCGGGGCTGGTCGACTCCCACGTCCACCCGGTCTTCGGCGACTTCACGCCGCGGCAGCGCGCAATCGACTTCGTCGAGTCGGCCATGCAGGGCGGCGTCACCACGGCGATCTCGGCCGGCGAGGTCCACCTGCCGGGGCGGCCTCGGGACATCGTCGGCCTGAAGGCACTCGCGATCGTGGCCGCGAAGTCCTACGCGAACTTTCGGCCCGGCGGCGTGAAGGTGCACGCCGGCGCGCCGATCCTCGAGCTGGGCCTCACGGAGGCGGACTTCGCCGAGATGGCGCAGGCGGGCGTGACCCTGGTCGGCGAGATCGGCCTCGGCTCGGTCAAGACCGGCAAGGACGCCGCGCCGATGGTCGAGTGGGCCCGACGCCACGGGATGACCGTCACGATCCACACCGGCGGGCCGTCGATCGCGGGCTCGAGCGCCATTACGGCCGAGGTGGTGCTCGAGGCGCACCCACACGTGGTCGGCCACATCAATGGGGGCACCACGTCGATGACGACCGCCGACATCGAGCGGCTCGTCGCGACGGACATGGCGCTCGAGATCGTCCACTGCGGGAACATGCGGACCGCGCTCCACACGCTCCGGCGGGCGCAGGAGGCCCGCGCGACGGCGCGGCTGATCCTGGGCAACGACGCTCCGTCGGGGACGGGGGTGGTCCCCCTCGGGATCCTGCGGACGATCTCGCTGCTGGCCGGAGTGGGAGGGATGCCGGCGGCCGAGGCGATCGCGTGCGCCACCGGCAACACCGCGCGCGTCTACAAGCTGAACGCCGGCGTGATCACCGCGGGCCGGGCGGCCGACCTCGTCGTCTGCGACGCGCCGGTCGGCTCGGCCGGCAAGGACGCGCTCGGGGCGCTGGCCGCGGGCGATCTGCCGGGCATCTCGATGGTGCTGATCGACGGCAAGATCACGGCCGGCCGAAGCCGCAACACGCCACCGGCGGCGCGGGCCGCCGAAGTCATCAAGGGCCCCGGCCCCGCCGGGGCCGGCCACTGACCGCCCCCGCGGTCGACCGGAGCCGGAGACGTGGCGAACAGGCGGGGAGGAGGGCAGGGGCCGGCGCGCGGCCTCCGCCGACGCGGGTGAGGGTCAGGCCGTTTCGCGGCTACCGCTTCGATCCCGCGAAGGTCGGGGACATGTCCTCCGTCCTGGCGCCGCCCTACGACCAGATCGGCCCCGAGACCCAGGCGCGGCTCTACGAGATGTCTCCCTGGAACATCGTGCGCCTCACCCTGCCCCGTGAGGGCTATGCGGCCGCCCGGGCGACGCTCGACGCGTGGTGGGCGGCGGGGATCTTCGAGCAGGAGCGCGAGCCCGCCATCTATCCTTATCAGCAGGTCTACGTGGTCGACGGCGCGCCGGTGACGCGGCGCGGGTTCGTCGCGCTCGGCGAGCTAACCGAGTACGCGGAGACGGTCGTCCAGCCCCACGAGCGGACCCACGCCGGTCCCAAGGAGGATCGGATGCGCCTGCTCGAGGCGACCGAGGCCGATCTGGGTCTCGTCTTCATGCTGACCCGGGACCCCGACGGGGCCCTCGGCCGGGCGACCGAGCCCGCGGGTTCGCCCCTCGTCGAGGCGCGGGACCTCCGGGGCGAGACCCATCGGCTCTGGCGCCTCACCGACCCGGGGGTGATCGCGCGCGTCCAGGCGCTCATGGCAGACCGGCGCGTCATCATCGCCGACGGCCATCACCGCTACGAGACCGCCCTCGCCTACCGCCGGGCCCATCCCGCCGCCCGCGGCAAGCTGATGGCGTTCTTCGCCCTCGACGCTCCCGGGATGACGATCTTCGCCAACCACCGCCTCGTCCATCGGGTCGACGGGTTCGCGCTGGACCGGCTCCTTGCGCGCGCGGCCGACTGGTTCGAGGCTCGCCCGCTCCCGACCCCCATCCGCCCCGAGCCCGGCGCGATCGTCGTCGTCGCCGGCCCGAATCCCGACGGCGCCCTGCTCCGGCTGCGCCCGGGGGCGGCGGCGCGGATTCCGTGGCCGGCCGGCACGTCGTCGGCGTGGCGGGGGCTCGCGGTGTCGGTGCTCCACGAGGCGCTCCTCAAGCCGTTCCTCGACATCACCGACGACAAGCTCGACCGGAAGAGCCACGTCGACTACTCGGCGGACGCCGACGAGGCGGTCACACTCGTCCGGAAGGGCGTCTACCAGGCGGGGTTCCTCATCGACCCGACGACGCCCGCCGAGCTCGCGGCCGTCGTCGCCGGGGGCGAGCTGATGCCGCAGAAGTCCACGCACTTCTACCCCAAACTGCTCGACGGGCTCGTGTTCTACCGGCTCAACGAGGAGTAACCCATGAAGATCCGCAAGCTCGTGACCGTGGTCGAGGAGATCCTGAGCGACGGCGGCCGCCCGGCCCGGCGGCCGCTGAAGAAGGTGGCAGCGTTGGCCGTGCTCGAGAACCCGTTCGCCGGCCGCTACGTCGACGACCTGGCCGAGCTGGTCGACGCGGGCGAGGAGCTGGGGGCCCTCCTCTCGAAGCGGGCCACGGAGGCCCTCGGGGCGCCGGCCGAGTCTTTCGGCAAGGCGGCCATCGTCGGCGAGCAGGGCGAGCTCGAACACGCGGCCGCCCTCCTGCACCCGAAGCTCGGCGCGCCGCTCCGGGCCGCGATCGGCGGCGGCAAGGCGATCATCCCGTCGGCCAAGAAGCTCGGCGGGCCGGGCACAACGATCGACGTGCCGCTCCACTTCAAGGACGCCATGTTCGTGCGCTCGCACTACGACGCGATGGAGGTGCGGCTGCCGGACGCGCCGCGGGCCGGCGAGATCGTGCTCGCGATCGCGCTCACTGACGGCGGCCGCCCGCACGCCCGCCTCGGCGGCCTGACGAAGGAGGAGGCGAAGAAGGAGGACGGGCTGCGTTAGTCTGGCCGCCGGCGCACCCAGGAGTGAGAAATCCACGGGGGTGCACTCGACGTTCTACGTGACCGGGATGGAGCACTCACCCACGGGGGCGACGGGCTCGGCCTTCGAGCCGACGAACATGGGGGTGCCGCCGGCAGTGCGGGAGACGCTGGAGCTCCGATAGAGCCGCAGTGCGGGTGCGTCCGCCGTCCGATCAAGAGCCGAAGAACGATGCGATCCACATTTCCAGAGTCCGATCGTGTCTCTCCGGCGGCCCGATTATTATGGCCCGCAGCTCCTCCCGATAGCGCGCCCTGAGGACATCAGGACTGAGCGGCACCGTCTTCGCTAAATAGGCCACGTCCTCACGGTCGACCGGGTTATTTCGGGTCAGCTTGGACAGCGCCAAGTCATGAGGTTCCAGCACAAACATCCGGAGGTTACGGAACAGGCCGGGGAACAGTTCCGTCGCGCGCTCCGCATACGATTCTGGACGATCCGCAACCGTCACACGCTGGAAATACACTCCATGCTTCTTGGCGAGTTCCGACTTCGGGCCAGCGATGTGCTGGAGAGTTTGCGCCGCGTCGGACGGAATAATCTCGATATAGTCCACGTCGCTAGTCGGGCGAAGCAGGTGGTAGCAGACCGCAATGACGAAGCCGCCGAGACAATGAAGCTCCACCTGTCGCGGCAACAGACGGTCCACGTCTGAGAGAAACGCCCCCCAAGGCGAACCGAGTTCAGGCGACGTCGTACCGAACGGCATCTACTGTCCAGTCAGTGAGGAGATTCCAATGCTTGGCTTCCGGCGGGCGGTGCTGCGCGAGCCATCTCCGCTCAGCCTCAGGGAGCGACGCCCTGCACAACGTGTCTTCGCGAGCTAGACGGCTCCTCTCGACTTCTTTCTCAAGCTCATTGAGGACCTGAGCCTTGTGCTTGTCTCCGGTGCGCTCAGCGAGACGGCGCGCAAGGCCGGCGACGAAGCCCAGGCGATTCTGTAGATCACGAAGCTTGGCCTCCCGCACGAGCCATTCCCGGTCAACGGTCGAGTACCTCAACAGAAGCCAGGGGAGCGCCTCAACAAGGCGGGCCTCGAGGTCGTTTTGAGCCAGGGCCGTGAGCAGAACTTCTGCCGGGTTCTTGGGCTTCCAGTGCCGTGGGCGCAGGTAGGCGAATCCTGGATACCCCAGCGCCGCAAGGTCATTTGCCAACGCCTGAGCACTGGTGTAAGCAGGAGCCGTCGCTGAAGCTGGTAGAACGGTTGGCGACAGCCCGTAGAACCGCATCGCCTGTCGAGCCAGTTTTGGAGTAACCCTGCGACTGCCATTCTCAAGCATCGCCAGGTAGGACTGGGAAACACCCAGACGAGCAGCCGCTTGCAGCTGAGTGAGGCCTTTCCCCTGCCGTCCCGTCTTAAGCTCGGTGTCTGTCATCGCAAGAAAGAGCTTATCACAATATTTGTAATATTGAAGTACATAATAGCTCGATCGTGGGCCCAGGGCCCAGGAAGCGCGCCCAGGTTGGTGACGTCGAGGGTGGCGGGCTGGTCGCGATGACCGAGGTATAGATCGGACCGCTGTAACGGCGCCCCACCTGCCCGACCTAGCTGAGCTGAGATAGTCGGTGGGAACGGAGAGATCTCAGTAGGAGGGGGAGGTAGGCCAGCGGCCCCTTCGGGTTCAGCGCTTGCACGGCGGCGACGACGTTCAGCGATTCCCGCAGCAGCTTGATTTGTCCCGTTTCCGCAACAAGTCGTCCCGCGCGAACAGATGATGGATCAGACGTCCCGTGCTGGCCACCCTCGTGTGCGTCATGTATTCGGCGAAGACTTGGTCGGGTGTTTCAATCGGGAACCTTCGTGTCCTTCGGTTTGAATCCGAGATCCGCATAGAGCTTTCCGACCTGATATAGAAATCTTTGATCTTGGTCCGACGTTGATACCGTGTCGGCATACCGACGGCGTGGAGGAATGAAAGCTCGAGCACACCATCTTCCGCGAAGAGCCGCGCGTGCCGAGGACGTCGGGCGGGTCAATCAGACAGCGACGAACCCTCCTGTCCCACACCAACCTGGAAAGGCGGATGAGGCCGTCGGCCCTCGGCGCGCGCGGAGGCCGTGTCGATCAGGTTTTTAGCCGTGGCCGTACAGGACCTTGCGCTGGGCGATGATCGCAATCGCCGCCCCGATGAACGCGACCACGACCGTCGCGAGCCTCCCCGCGTCTGGCGAGGCGGCCACCGCCGAAAAGATCCCGCTCGCCGCGCCGCTGCCGCCAAGGCCGAGGACGAGGTCCCAGACCAGCCCGCTCCCTCCGTCCCGCCACACGATCCCGGCCAGCCAGCCCGTGAGGAGCCCCACGAGGATCCACGTCGCGAACGTTTCGAGAGTCATCGGTCTTCGTCTCCCTCTGGGCACCCGTCCTCCGCCCGCTCCTCTTCAGATTGCCCTTGACTTGTACCTCTACTATGTCATAAATTATATAACAAGTAGACCATATATAACTATGAAGCAGCGCTGGCAGGCTGGCCGGCACCGGAGGGGCGGGATGTTCGCGAAGAAAACGAGAGTCCTCCTCATTCTCTCGCAGGACGTCCTGGATCGGGCCCGGGTCTGTGCGGGGCGGGCGACGGCCACGCTCAAGCTCCCCGTGAGTCTTCAGATCGTCCTCCGGGCCCTGATCGAGGAGGGGCTCAAGCGGGACAACGACCCGGTCTTCCTCGCCAACGTTGAGGGGCAGGCCAAGGCGGTCCGCCTGATGCGCAGCGTCGCGCGTCGAGACGGGGGCGCGGCCGGGGGACGGTTGGCGCTACGGTCCGGAGTCCTGCAGGGACCGAGCCTGCGCGGGGCGCAGGGGCGCCGGAGGTGAGGAGGGCCTGGGAGCGGTCGGGTGACGAGACGCGGCCGAGCGACGGAGCGAGATGCCAGTCAGGTGTGACGCCGAACGCCCAGCGTGCGGACAAGGAGAGGACCATGTCGAAATGGATCGGGGTGACAGTCGTGGCGGGGGCGCTGGCGGTGACGGCCCTCGGCTGCGCCCAGCAGCCATGGTGATTCTTGGCAGAGGGCCGAGCCGCCCTGACGGCCACGATCTCTCGATCGCGCGAGCCGCGAACGGCATGCGCCCAGGCGATGCTCGCATGAGCCGCGGGGCGTGCCGGGTCGTCGGGAGTTTCGTCGGTGCCGCCGCGCAGGGAGCGGGGCCCCGCCCGGCCCTGCTGATCGGATTGGGCTCACTGGCCCGCACGCCGGAACGGGCGGCCGTGCGGTCGAGCACACGTGGTCCTGACGGGAGTCCGGAATGAGCGAGATGCGCCTGGTCGATGAGGTCACGATGCGAGCCGTCTGCGGTTATCTGCACGAGATGTTCCCCGAAAAGCGCGTCGTCCCGCGCGTCACCCGAGGGGGTGTCCAAGAGTTTCGGATTGACGACATCTACGGCATGCCGCTCCACACCTTGGCCCTCAGCAGTGCCTTCTTCGGCGCCCATGCTGCGGCGACCATTCCCGCGGTGCTGCGCCAGTTCGAGACGGCCGAGGCGTTGAGGCGAGCGGGCCGAGCTGTCGTCGAAGTGTCGGACGCTGGCGTCACCGTTCGACAGCCGGGAGTCGGTCGGCCCGAGAGCTCCCCGCAGCCCGGAGACCCCCAGACAGAGCATCCGGCTCCAAAGCGCGCGTAAGTCCTTCAGCGACGCTCGGGTGCACGGGGTCGTCCGGGGCCGTCCCCCTCACCCGTTGAGGCCTGCGTCGGAGGTGACTCCAAACGGAGCCACCTCCTTGGCGCTACTTGCCCGCGACCGTCTCCTCCCGGTAGGCCGACGGGATATACGCGAGCTCGAGGCGGATCTCTCTCAGCTTCTTCACCTTCAGGGCTGCGGCGGGGAACTCGACATCCAAGGACTCGGTCGCCTCCTGCCCGGGGTCGAGCCGCTCGCTCCCGTGGGTGGTGAACTTGAGGGTCGGTTCCGTCCGCGTGGCCTCGAGCTTAATGGACTGTCCCTGGCCGTCGATGTACTGGATCTTCCCGCCGACGAGGTGCACGGTCTGATTGGCCGACGTATTCTTCAGCCGGAGCGTCCCGTGAGCTTCGCCGGGGAGACGACGCGGTCGGAGCCTTGCTCGACCAGCTCCGTGACCTTCATCTCCGGGACCTCGCCGGCGATGATGCCGGCCTTCACCGTCACCGACGCCGGCGTCACCTTGTAGCTTCTGTTCTCGACTCCCGCCGCCGTCGCGAAGTCTCCTCGCCGCGCGTGTCCGCGACCCGGGTCATCGGTCCCGCGCCCTTTTCCCTTGACTTCAGGGATTGTACGATATAACTTATATAAAAGCAATGAATAATATAAGTAGTCGAGAAAAGGAGAGCCAAGCGATGAAGATCCGTCCATTGCACGACCGCATGCTCGTCAAGCGAGTGGCAGAGCAGGACACCCGCCGCGGAGGCATCATCATCCCGGATACCGCGAAGGAAAAGCCGCAGGAAGGGAAGGTCATCGCCGTCGGGAACGGGAAGGTGACCGACGAAGGCAAGAAGGTGGCGCTCGACGTGAAGGCGGGCGACCGCATCCTGTTCGGCAAGTACTCGGGCAACGAGGTCAAGATCGAGGGCGAGGAGTACGTGATCTTCCGCGAGGAAGACGTCCTCGCCATTCTGGAATAGTCCAATCCGTCATAACGGGAGAGGTGAGACATGGCAAAGCAACTGAAGTTCCACGAGGAGGCACGCGCCGCCCTGCTCCGGGGGGTCAATCTCACGACCGCCGCCGTCAAGGCGACGCTCGGTCCCAAGGGGCGCAACGTCGTGATCGACAAGAAATACGGCAGCCCCACGATCACCAAGGACGGTGTCGCCGTCGCCAAGGAGATCGAGCTGCGGAACGCCTTTGAGAACATGGGTGCCCAGATGCTGAAAGAGGTGGCGTCCAAGACGTCGGACGTCGCGGGCGACGGCACCACGACCGCGACCGTACTGGCCCAGGCGATCCTGAAGGAAGGGCTGAAGAACGTCACGGCGGGCGCCGACCCGATGGCCCTCAAGCGCGGGATCGACAAGGCCGTGGAGAGCGCGGTGGCCGAGCTGACGAGGCTCTCCAAGTCGACCAAGGAGAAGAAGGAGATCTCCCAGGTCGCGACGATCGCCGCCAACAACGACAGGACGATCGGCAACCTGATCGCGGAGGCGATGGAGAAGGTCGGCAAGGACGGCGTCATTACCGTCGAGGAGTCGAAGTCGGCCGAGACCGTGCTCGACGTCGTCGAGGGCATGCAGTTCGACCGCGGTTATCAGTCCCCCTACTTCGTCACCGACGCCGAGCGGATGGAGTGCCTGCTGGAGGACGCATATATCCTCATCCACGAGAAGAAGATCGGCGTGATGAATGACTTGCTCCCGCTCCTCGAGCAGGTGGTGCGGGCCGGCAAGCCGTTCCTGGTCGTCGCGGAGGAGATCGAGGGCGAGGCCCTCGCGACGCTCGTCGTCAACAAGCTGCGCGGAACGCTCCACGGCGCGGCCGTCAAGGCGCCCGGCTACGGCGACCGGCGCAAGGCCATGCTGGAGGACCTCGCGATTCTGACGGGGGGCAAGGCGATCACGGAGGACCTCGGGATCAAGCTGGAGAACATCAAGCTCGAGGATCTGGGGCGGGCCAAGAAGGTCGTGATCAATAAGGACACCACGACGATCGTGGAGGGGGCGGGCAAGACGTCGGCGATCGAAGGGCGGATCAAGCAGATCCGGGCCCAGATCGAAGAGACCACCTCGGACTACGATAAGGAGAAGCTGCAGGAGCGGCTGGCGAAGCTGGCCGGCGGGGTCGCCGTGATCAAGGTGGGGGCGGCCACGGAGACGGAGATGAAGGAGAAGAAGGCCCGGGTGGAGGACGCGCTGAACGCGACCCGGGCGGCGGTCGAGGAAGGGATCGTGCCGGGGGGCGGGGTCGCGCTGCTCCGGGCCGCCACGGCGCTCGAGAAGCTCAAGCTCGAGGGCGACGAGAAGGTCGGCGCCAACATCGTGCGGCGGGCGCTCGAGGAGCCGATTCGGCAGATCGTGGAGAACGCGGGCCTCGAGGGCAGCGTGGTCGTCGAGAAGGTGAAGGCCGCGACGACATTCTCCCGGGGCTTCGACGCCGAGACGATGCAGTACGTCGACATGGTCGAGGCCGGCATCATCGACCCGACGAAAGTGGAGCGGGTGGCGCTGCAAAACGCGGCGTCGATCGCGTCGCTCTTGCTGACGACGGAAGCGTTGATCACCGACCTGCCGGAGGCGACGTCGGCTCCCACGCCGCCGATGCCCGGCGGCGACATGTATTAAGTCGGCGCGACGCGCTGACGGAACGCGGCCTCGGTCGGTCATCTGGCCGAGGCCGCGCTGCTTCGAGAGGAGACAGCCATGAAGCGGTCGGTCGTGCTGGCGACGTTGGTGGCGATGGCCCTGGCCGGGTTCCTCTGGCCCGTGGACGCGTGGGGGCGCGCGGGCGGCGGCCGGTCGCTCGGAAGCCGCGGCTCTCGGAGTTACTCCGCTCCCGCGCGGCCCTCTCCCTCCCCGAGCCGCCCCGCCCCGCCGCCGTCGTCAGGTCAGCCGTCCCCTCAACGCCCGGCGTGGATGGGCGGCCTCATGGGCGCGATTGGCGGCTTCTTCTTGGGGGGGCTGATTGGCCGGCTGCTCTTCGGGGGGATCGGAGGCGGGTTTGGCGGCGGGTTTGGCCTCATGGAAATCCTGATCATCGCGGGGTTGGCGTATGCCGCGCTTTCCTACGCCCGGCGGCGCCGGGAGACGGTGCCGGCAGGTCCGCAGGGGTACGCGACGTCCGAGGGCGCCGCCCCCACGCCCTGGCGGCCCGAGTCTCCGTTCCCGGCCACCGCCACCCTCCCGGGGCCGGAGGCGCCGAGCGACCTGGATCGCGGGGTCGCGCATCTTCGCCAGATGGACGGGGCGTTCGATTCGGCGCGCTTCGCCGACACCGCGTCTGACTTCTTCTTTAAAGTCCAAGCCGCATGGATGGCGCGGGATATGGGAGCCGTACGGGACCGACTGACGCCCGAGATGCGCGCGACCCTGCAACAGGAATGCGACCAACTCAGGGCGGCTCACCGCGTCAACCGGCTGGAGAACATCGCCGTCCGTACGGTGGAGGTGACCGAAGCCTGGCAGGAGGAGGGGCAGGACTTCGTCACGGTCCGCTTTCTGGCCAATCTACTCGACTACACGACGGACGAGACCGGGGCCCAGGTGCTGGAGGGGAGCCGGACCGAACCCGTGAAGTTCGAAGAGTACTGGACGTTCGTCCGTCCGGTCGGGCCCAACCCCTGGAGAGTCGGTGCGATCCAGCAATAAGCCGTAGAGGCATCGGAGGCCTCAGGCGCCGGCGCCGGTCGCTCTCGCCCGATTGGATCGGCGCTCGGGGTGCGGGTCGACGGGCCGGGGGACTCGGCCCGCGCGATCATCGGCGGAGAGCGCGCCACCTCGCGTCACGGAAGATCGAAATCGCCGGCTCACGGGCGGCCGGGCGTCTGGCTCGCGCGCGGCGTTTGGGACTATACTGGGCCACCACGCGGTGGGCGGCGCTCGGCGGTCCGGCGCCGCACGGGAGGCCAGACATGACGACGTCCAATCGGCGAGAGTTTCTCAGAGTCACGGCCGGCGGTCTCACCCTCGCCGGCCTCGTCGGGCGCGCCGCCGGCGCCGAGGCCACGATCAGACCGGGCGGGCACGACGTGCTCCTGGTCGTCGACGTCCAGAACTGCTTCATCCCCGGGGGCTCGCTGGCGGTGAACGGCGGCGACGAGATCGTCCCGATCATCAACCGCATCGCGCCGGCCTTCCGGAACGTCGTCCTCACCCAGGACTGGCACACGCCGGGACACGTGTCGTTTGCCTCCTCCCATCCCGGCAAGAAGCCGTTCGAGACGGTCCAGCTCCCGTACGGCACGCAGGTCCTCTGGCCGGACCACTGCGTCCAGGGCACCGAGGGCGCCGCCCTCGCGCCCGGCCTCAGCATCCCCCACGCCGAGCTGATCATCCGGAAGGGGTACCGGCAGGACGTCGACTCCTACTCGGCCTTCTTGGAGGCCGATCGGAAGACCCCGACCGGCCTCGGGGGCTACCTGCGCGAGCGCGGCCTCCGCCACGTCTACCTGGTCGGGCTCGCCACCGACTTTTGCGTGGGGTGGTCGGCGCTCGACGCACGCAAGGCGGGGTTCGCGGCGACCGTGATCGAAGACGCCACGCGGGGCATCGACGCGGGGGGCTCCCTCGCCAAGGCGTGGGCCGACATGACGGGCGCCGGCGTCAAGCGCATCAAGTCGGCCGACATCGCCGTCTGAGCGTGGCCCTCCGGCCGGGCCGCACCGGCGGCGTCCGGGCGGGCTCCGCCGCGTCCGAGACGAGGCCCGGATGAGATACGGGCTGCGCCTCCCGAGCTTCGCGCTCGGGCCCCGGACGGCCACGCTCGCCGAGATGGGCGCCTATCTGCGCCGGGCCGAGGACCTCGGCTTCGACGTCGCGGTCTCGATCGACCATCTCCTCCTGACGCCGCCGGCCTACGCCTGCACGTGGCTCGAGCCGATGACGCTCTTGGCCGCGCTGGCCGGCGTCACCCGGACGATCAAGCTCGGCACCATGGTGCTCGTGCTGCCCCTCCGCAACCCGGTCTACTTCGCCAAGGAGTGGGCCACGCTCGACCTGCTCGCCGGGGGGCGCACGATCCTCGGGATTGGCGTCGGCTGGCACGAGGCGGAGTTCGCGCTCATGGGGGTCCCGCACCGGGAGCGGGGACGGCGGACGGAGGAGTGCCTCGAGATCGTGCAGGCGCTGTGGGCGGGCGACGACGTGACCTACGAGGGCCGGTACTACCGGTTCCGCCACCTCACGATCGATCCCAAACCGCTGCAGACGCCGCACCCCCCGATCTGGATCGGGGGCGGGACCCAGCCGTCCGAGCAGGTGTACCACCAGACCGTCCGGAACATCGATCCCGTCCTCCGGCGGATCGCCCGGTACGCGGACGTCTGGGTGCCGCACTCCTCGGCGACGCCCGCGATGGTCCGGGAGGACTGGGAGAAGGTCCAGCGGTTCGCGCGCGAGCTCGGCCGCGACCCGCAGGGGATCGGGCGCGTCTACTCCAACTTCGTCTGGGTCCTTCGGCGCGGCGAGCGGCCGGAGAGTGCCGCCCCCTACTTCAAGACGTACTCCGGCATGGACCTCGACTACTGGAAGACGTACTACCTGCTCGGCGAGGCGGAGGAAGTGGCCGAGCGCATCCGGGCGCGGGTCGATGCCCTCGACGCCGGCGTCGATCACATCGTGCTCAACCCGCTCACCTGGGACCCGGGGCAGCTCGAGCTGCTGGCCGGCGAGGTCCTGCCTGCGGTACGTCGGTAGAGCGGTCCGGCGGGTCGAGGACCCGCGGCTCCTGACCGGTGCCGGTGGCTACCTCGACGACCTCCGCCTGCCGGAGCTCTGCGCCCTCGCCTTCGTCCGGAGTCCGCACGCCCACGCGCGCATCGAGCGGATCGACGCGCGCGAGGCTCTGGCACTCCCCGGCGTCGCCGCCGTCGTGACCGCGGCGGAGCTCCGCGAGCGCGTGCGGCCGCTCGCGCCCCGGTTCGAAGCCCCGGGCTTCCGGCCGACCGAATGGCCGGCGCTCGCCGACGGCCGGGTGAGCTTTGCCGGCCAGGCCGTCGCCGCGGTGGTCGCGGCGACGCCCTACCTGGCCGCGGACGCGCGGGAGCGGGTCGCCGTGACCTACGCGCCGCTTCCGGCGCCGCCGCGCGAGGTGCTCTTCCACGCGGAGCACGCCACCGGCGATCTCGACGGGGCCTTCGCCGCGGCCGCCCTCGTCGTCCGCGAGACCTTTCGCCACGCCCGCTGCGCCGCCTCCCCCATCGAGCCGCGTGGACTCATCGCCCGCTGGACGGAGGCCCTGGGGCTCGAGGTCTGGGCCAGCACCCAGACGCCGCACCTCCTGCGACAGGCGCTCGCCGCCCACCTCGGACTGCCGCCGGACCGCGTGCGCGTCATCGTGCCGGACGTCGGCGGGGGCTTTGGCCAGAAGCTCCACGTCTTCCCCGAGGACCTCGCGGTCCCCGCGATCGCGCGCCTGCTGGGCCGACCGGTGAAGTGGGTGGAGGAGCGGCGCGAGAACCTCCTGGCCGCCTCGCACGCGCGCGAGCAGGTGGCGGAGGTCGAGGCGGCCGCCGCCGCCGACGGCCGCGTGCTCGGGCTCCGAGTGCGCCTCACCTCGGACGCTGGCGCGTTCCACATCCACCCGCTCACCCAGGCGGTCGAGCCCCTCGGCACGGCCGCGATCCTTCCCGGGCCCTACCGGATCCCGGCCTACCAGTACACGGCGACGGCACTCTCGTCGCCGAAGCCGCCGCTCGGCGCCTACCGCGGGGTGGGCATGGTCATGGGCGCCTTCGTCATGGAGCGCACCTTGGACCTCGTCGCCGAGCGGCTCTCCCTCGACCCGGTGGAGGTCCGTCGGCGCAACCTGATCCCGCCCGACGCGTACCCCTTCTGCTCGGCGTCGGGGCTCGTCTACGACAGCGGCGACTACCCCCGGGCCCTCGCCCGGGCGCTCGAGCTCGGCGGGTACGCCGAGCTTCGCGGCGAGCAGGCCCGCGCCCGCGCGGCGGGCCGGGCGCTCGGGATCGGCCTGGCCTGCTACACGGAGTACACGGGCATGGGATCGGAGACCTACCGGCGGCGCGGGATGGTGGAGGTCGTGGGCCACGAGGCCGCGGCGCTCGAGCTCGAGCCGGACGGGCGCGTGCGCTGCCTGCCGAGCTCGCCCTCGCAGGGACAGGGGCACGGGACCGCGCTCGCCCAGTTGGTCGCCGACCACGTGGGCGTTCCGCTCGAGCGGGTCCTCGTCGCCCCCGTGGACACGTCGGCCGCCCCCGCCGGCGGCGGCACCTTCGCGAGCCGGGGCGCGGTGTCGTTTGCCGGCGCCGTGCCGATCGCGGCGGAGCGGCTCCGGCGGAAGATCCTCGCGGTCGCGGCCAGCCTCGTCGAGGCAAGCGTCGACGATCTCGTGCTGGAGGGGGGGGTGGTGAGGGTCCGCGGCGTCCCGGACCGGACGGTGTCCCTGGCCGAGGTCGCCCGCGTCGCGCCCGGGCTCGAGGCCGAGGCCCGGTTCGACCCGCCGGGGCCGACCTTCTCGGGCGCGGTGCACCTGGCCGTGGTGGAGGTGGACCTGGAGACCGGGCGGGTGGCCGTCCGGAAGTATGTCGTCGTCGAGGACTGCGGTCCCGTCCTCAATCCGCTGCTCGTCGAAGGGCAGATCCACGGCGCCGTCGCCCAGGGCCTCGGGGAGGCGCTCCTCGAGTGGCTCGCCTACGACGGGGAGGGCCAGCTCCTGACGGCGACCCTCATGGAATACGCGCTCCCGGTGGCGAGCTCCGTGCCGTCGCTCGAGCTCGACCACCTCGAGACCCGGTCGCCGCTCACTCCCGGCGGCGTCAAGGGCATGGGGGAGGGCGGCACGATCGGCGCGCCGGCGGCGATCGCCAACGCGGTCGCCGACGCCGTGCGAGGCCTCGGCATCCGCGTCACCGCGCTGCCGATCCTGCCCCGCGATCTGCGGGCGCCGTGAGACTCGGGATCAGAGGCCGGCGGCCCGTCGCCGCGGGCCGGGCCGTCGATCCGTAGATCCTCAGCGGGCGGGCGTCCCGAGCCTCACCAGGAAGTGGGCGCGGCGGTTCCTGGCCCAGCACGCCTCCGTCCGCTCCGTGCAGAGCGGCCGCTCCTCGCCGTAGCTGAGCGTCGTGATCCGCTCGGACAGGACGCCGTGGGCCATGAGGTAGTTCGCGGTGGCCCGGGCGCGATGGTCGCCCAGGGCCGTGTTGTAGTCGTTCGTGCCGCGCTCGTCGCAGTGCCCCTCGATCAGGACCAGGGCCTTGGGGTTCGACAGCATCCAGTCGATGTTGGCGTCGAGGATCTTCGTGTCCTGGGGCCGGACCACGTACTGGTCGAAGTCGAAGTGGATGTCGTGCAGCCGGGGGCTCGGCGCGAACTCCCGCGCCTCCGGCCGGACGGCCACGTTCTCCGGGTGCGGCGTCTCGACCGCCTCCGGCTCCGGCGCCGCCGCGGGCGCGGCCACGCTCAACTCGGGGGCGGCGGGCGGCGGCACGGTGAGTTCGGCGGTCTTCGGCTCCCGGGCGCAGCCGGCCAGGACCGCCGCCGACACCAGCACGAGAAGGTACCGACGATTGCGTGTTGTCATCGCCTCTGGCCCTCCCGCGCCGTATTGTACGCGGGGGCTCGGGGCTGCGCCAGGTCCGAGCTTTCTGTGCGCGGCCCGATCCGGTTCTTGGTATCCTTTGGGCAACTATTTCCCCTTTCACGGAGGAGGGTCGAGATGCGAAACGAAGCCTTCGCGCTGCTGCTCGCGGCGCTGGTCGTCCCGGCGGCGGGCTGCGCGTCCAAGGACTACGTGCGGGCGGTCGTCGGGCAGAGCCAGGCAAAGCTCGACGCCGAGCTTCGCGAGCAGGGCCAGATACTCAGCGCGCAGGTCAGGCGGCTCGACGCCGAGACCGCGCGCGCGGAGGCGCAGGCCAAGCAGCTCTCCGAGATGGGCGGCCGGTTCGCCAAGCTGGAGACGTCGGTCGACGAGTTCGGCAACATCTCCCGCAGCGCGTCCGCGAAGGCGGACGAGGCGGTGGCCCGCGCCGAGGAGATCCAGACCCGAGTCTCGCGGCTCCTCACCACCCGCGGCAAGCGACGGCTCGTCGAGACGATCCAGGTGCACTTCGGTCTGGACCGCGCCGACCTCACCGACGCCTCCCAGACGGCGCTGGCCGCGCTGATCCGGGAGCTCGCGGAGAACCCCGCGCTGACGGTGGACCTCCAGGGGTACACGGACTCGACGGGGCCGGTCGAGTACAACGTCGAGCTGAGCGATCGGCGCGTGTCGTCGGTGCGGCGCTTCTTGGCGGCGCACGGTGTCGACCTGTCGCGGATCAACTGGATCGGGATGGGCATGCTCCAGGACAAGGGCTCGCCGGCGGAGCGGGCCCAGAACCGCCGCGTCACCCTGCGGCTGATGCTCCCGGACGAGGGCTTGGGCCCGCAGCAGTCGAGCGCGAAGCCGGTCGAGGAGCGAGGCCGCACGCCCGAGAGCTCGCCGGCCACGGAGGCGCCGAAGGTTCAGGAGCCCGCGGCCGCGGCGGCCCCGCCCGCTCCCGCGGCGAGCCAGGAGGCCGGGAGCTCCACCGCTGAAGAGCCGAAGGCGCCGGAGCCCCAGGGGGTGGCGCCCGCGTCGAACGAGGAGGGCGGCGGCAAGCCGAAGGACGCGTCGCAGTAGCGGTCAGCGCCGAACGGTCGGGCTCCCGCCGAGGGCCTCCTCGACGTCCGCGGGGGTGATCGGCGCGATGTCGCCCCAGAGCGAGCACTTGATCGCGGCGACGGCGGCGGCGGCGTCCACCGCCTCTTGGAGCGAGCGGTTCCGCCGGAGGGACCAGAGGAACCCCGCCACGTAGGCGTCGCCGGCGCCGATCGGATCCACGACCTGCACCGAGTGCCGGCGGGTGGGGCGGTAGAGGCGGGTGCCGTCGAGGGCGACGGAGCCCGCCTCCCCCTGCAGCAGGATCACCGTCGCGGCGGGGGCCAGGCGCGCGAGGCCGGCGATGAGCCCCTCGGCCGGCCCCGTGAGCCCGAAGACCGTGCGCGCCTCCTCGGCCCCGGCGAAGAGATAGCGGACCCGGGGCAGGAAGCCCAGGATCACCTCGCGTGCCTCGTCGGGCTTCCAGAGCCGGGCCCGGTAGTTCACGTCGAACGAGACGACGGGCGCCTCCCGGAGCGCGCGCTCCACGAGCGCGCGCGGTCCGGCGCCGAGTGCCGGGGTGATGCCGGTCAGGTGCACGAGGCCGGCCTGCCGGACCGGCTCCCAGTCGACGTCCTCCGGCGTCAGGCCCGCGAACGCGGAGTCGCGGCGATCGTACACGATGCGGATCGGCCGCGGCGGGGCGCCGTACTCGACGTAGTAGGCGCCGAGCCGCGTGTCCGGCCGCAGCCGGACGTGGGCGCAGTCGACCCCGTGCGACTCGAGCTCCCGTCGCACGCGCTCGCCCCAGGGGTTGGCGGGCACGGCCGAGATCCAGGCCGTCCGGAGCCCGAGCCGCGCCGCGGTCGCGGCGACGTTCGCCTCCGCCCCCCCCAGCTGGACGTCGAGCTGCCGCGTCGTCTCGAAGCGTCCGGGCGACGGGATCGCGAGGCGCAGCAGCACCTCCCCGAGGGTCACGAGGTCGTGGATGGCGGCTCCGGCCGCGGCCTTCGGAAGAGGCGCGTCCGCTTCTTCAGGACCTGCAGCGTCATGAAGACGACCGCGCCGAGCGCGAAGAGGGTCGTCCACAGCGGGTCGAGGCTGAGCCGGCCGTCCCGGCGCCCCCGCTCGGCGAGGTCGAGCAGGAAGAGGAGCGTCGTCACCTCGAAGATCGCGTAGTGCTCGCGGACGAGCGCGGTCTTCCAGCTGAACGGGCGCATCGCCGGCCGGAAGCGGCGGACGGCCGGCACGAACGCGGGGACGCGGGCCGCCCACGCCCGGAAGTCCGGGCCGAACTTGGCCTCGAGGTACCCTTCCTCGTGCACGGCGATCCGCTCGTAGTAGAGGGCAGCGGCGAGCGACAGGATGATCGGGACGAACCACGCGCGCGGAACGAGGGAGAGGCCGAGCGCGATGACGTAGTTGGCGAGATAGAGGGGGTGGCGGACGACCGAGTAGGGACCCGTCGTGTTGAGCGACTCGGCCTTCTGGGCCCGGGTGTTGCGGCCCGACGTGCCGCGGGCGGCGGTGCCGACCGTGTACATGCGAAGGGCGACGCCCGCCGCGGCGATCGCGGCGCAGCCGAGCTTCCAGGCCAGCTCTCCGGCCCGGCTCCGAAACGGAGGGGGGGCGCCCACGACGCCCGCCGCCAGGAGCGGCACGAGTGCCAGCGGCAGATAGCTGCGCCAGCGAAAGAGCAGGTCACCGGTATGGCTCAGCCGCTCCGCGAGGGTGACGGGCCGGGGGCCCGGGCGCTCCGCGGCGTCGGGGACGGCCGCCATCACGGGAGATCGAGCAGCAGGAGCTCGGTCCCCTGCGTGGCGGTGAGCTCGAGCCCGCGGACGCCGTCGATGCGCGCCTGGTCTCCCGCCAGGAGCTCGTCGCCGTCCAGACGGACGCCGCCCTCGATCACGAACAGGTAGCCGCGACGGGCCGGATCGAGCGGGTGGGCGATCCTCTCACCCGGATCGAGGGCGCCCAGGAACAAGGTCGCATCCTGGTCGATCGCGAGCGTCCCCGCGCCGGCGCCGCCCACCACCGGGAGCAGGCGGCCGGCGCGATCGGCGCGCGCGAGGGCCCGCTGCTCCCAGCGCGACGGTTGGCCACGGTGGCGCGGCAGGATCCAGACCTGAAGGAAGTGCACGGGCTCGGTCGCGGAGGGGTTGGACTCGGCGTGCGTGATGCCGGTGCCCGCCGACATCAGCTGCAGCTCGCCCGGCCCGATGCGGCCGCGGTGGCCCGCGCTGTCCCGGTGCTCGAGCGTGCCCGAGAGCACGTAGGAGACGATCTCCATGTCGGCGTGGGAGTGCGGCGGAAAGCCGGTCCCGGGCGCGACGGTGTCGTCGTTGAACACGCGCAGCGGTCCGAACGCGACGTTCGCGGGGTCGTGGTAGTGGTCGAACGAGAAGTGCCAGTAGGTCGAGAGCCACGACGTCTGGTGGTGGTAGCGCTCTCTCGCCCGGACGACGCGGACGGCCACCGTCAGAGCGCCGCCGTGAGGCCGCCGTCGACCGGGAGCGCGACGCCGGTGATCCAGCGCGCGTCGTCGCTCGCGAGGAACAGGGCGGCGGCCGCGACGTCCTCGGGGTCACCGAGGCCGAGCGGGTGTCTGGCGACCAGCGGGTCGAACCGTCCCGTCCGCTTGAGCTCGGCCACGAGATCCTGGTTGAGGTCCGTGGGGACGAAGGCGGGGCAGACCGCGTTGACCCGCACGCCCTCCCGCGCGTGGTCGAGCGCCATGCACTGGGTCAGGATGACGAGCCCGCCCTTCGAGGCGCCGTAGGCGACGCGCGCGGGCGCGCCGGCGAGGCCGTTGACGGACGCGATGTTGACGATGTTGCCGCGGCTCCGGATCAGCTCGGGGAGCGCCTGCTTGCAGAGGCGGAAGACCGCGGTCAGGTTCACGTCGAGCATCCGCTCCCAGTCCGCGTCGGTCGTGTCGAGGGCGGAGGCGCGCGTGGTGACGGTTCCGGCGTTGTTCACGAGGATGTCGAGCTGGCCGAACGCGTCGACGGTCGCGCGGACGAGCCTCGGGATATCAGCGGGCTTGGTCACGTCGGCGGGGACGGCGAGTGCCCGGCCGCCCTCGGCGCCGATCCGCCGCGCGACCTCGCGGAGCGGCGCCTCGCGCCGCCCGCTCACCACGACGCTCGCCCCCTCCTGGGCGAACCGAAGCGCGATGGCCCGGCCGAGTCCGGTCCCCCCGCCGGTGAC
>WNFT01001096.1_pt1 | contig 24052 bp, 21 predicted proteins | sample 5400191 | NCBI WGS metagenome assembly WNFT01 (sample SAMN13153359, study PRJNA577476) | soil metagenome | isolation source: 80 cm saprolite under Madrone tree | place: USA:California | collected 2016-06-14 | reverse complement strand
AGGCCGAAGCGACTCGTGGTATTGCCGCTTTCGCCGTCGATCGCTCGCGATCGTCCCAGGCCGCGTACCCGCCGAAACGGCGTACCGGCGACCAATCCGGCATGGCCGGTGGCGGCGTCGCCTCGTCCAGATGCGCGAAGTCTCCAGCACCGTAGACGATCTTGCCGCCGACCACGGTGAGGTGCGCCGTGATGTCCGCGATCTCGGTCTCGGGGCAGGCGAAGTAGTCGCGGTCGGGAACGAGGAGATCGGCAAGCTGGCCGACCTCAATGCGACCTTTCTTGCCCTCCTCGTTGGAGAACCAGGTGACGTTCTCGGTCCACATCCTGAGCGCGGTTTCGCGGTCGAGGCAATGGCGCTCCGGATAGAGTCGCAGGCCGCCGACAGTCTTGCCGGTGACGAGCCAGGCGAGTGAGATCCAGGGATTGTAGGAGGCCACCCGGGTGGCGTCAGTGCCGGCGGATACGCGAAGGCCCTTCGCGAGCATTCTGGCGAAGGGTGGTGTCGCCGCCGCCGCGGCGGCGCCGTACCGTTCGACGAAGTACTCGCCCTGATACGCCATGCGATGTTGCACCGCGATGCCGCCGCCCAGGGCAGCGATGCGGTCCATCGACCGCTCCGAAATGGTCTCGGCGTGGTCGAAGAACCAGTTGATCCCCTGCAGAGGGATGTCCCGGGCCACGCGCTCGTACACGTCGAGCGCGCGGCTGATCGTCTCGTCGTAGGTGGCGTGCAGTCGCCACGGCCAGCGATTCGTAGCCAGGATGCGTACCACGTCCTCCAGCTCACGCCCCATCTCTGGCGGCATGTCGGGGCGCGGTTGGCGAAAATCTTCGAAGTCGGCGGCCGAGAAGACCAGCATCTCGCCGGCTCCGTTGTGTCGGAAGTAGTCGTTCCCCTGTCTGTAGCTTGACGTCTTCACCCAGTTGAGGAAATCCTCCTTCTCGCCCTTCGGCTTCTGCGTGAACAGGTTGTAGGCGAGGCGGATGGTGAGCTCCCGATCTTCGTCGAGCTTGCGGATGACGGCGTAGTCGTCCGGATAATTCTGGAAGCCGCCGCCGGCGTCGATGGCGCCGGTCACGCCGAGCCGATTCAGCTCACGCATGAACTGCCGCGTGGAATTCACCTGGTAGTCGAAGGGCAGCTTTGGGCCTTTGGCCAGCGTCGCGTAGAGGATCCCCGCGTTCGGCTTGGCGAGCAGCAGTCCGACGGGAACGCCACGCGCGTCGCGAACGATCTCGCCACCTGGCGGCTCGGGAGTGTCCTTGGTGTAGCCGACCGCCCGCAAGGCGGCGGCGTTCAGAAGGGCGCGGTCATAGAGGTGGAGCAAGAACACGGGAGTTTCGGGGGCGAGGGCGTTGATCTCGTCGAGCGTCGGCAGTCGCTTCTCCGCGAACTGATGCTCGGTGAAGCCGCCCACCACGCGGACCCACTGAGGCGGCGGCGTGACCGCGATCTGCCGCTTCAGCATCGCCATGGCATCCGCGAGCGTGCGGACGCCGTCCCAGCGCAGCTCCATGTTGAAATTGAGACCGCCGCGGATGATGTGGAGGTGGTTGTCGATCAAGCCGGGTAGCACACGTCGTCCCTTGAGGTCGATGATGCGCGTCCCCGACCCGGCGAGAGAAAGCACGTCCGCGTCGTTGCCGACGCGGACGAACTTGCCATCCCGGATCGCGACCGCTGTCGCGCTCGGATTCGAGCGATCGAGGGTCGTCACCCGGCCGTGATGCAGGATGAGATCGGCCGCCGTACCTGCGCTGCTCATGATCGAGCCTCCCGTACATCAGTGATGCGTGTCTGTGCCGGTGGGTCGGCCTGGCCGCCCGGCAGCGCGCCGAAGACATGCTGGCCACACCGCCGCTGGTTCCGGAACTTGTCGGTCATCGCACGTTGCCGGTCAGAATCTCGACTCGTGGCAACTCGACACGGCTCGTGTCGACATCATCGTCGTGGTCCTTCCCCATGTTTTGGCGCCGAGCCGGGCTCCCCGGTGACGGTTACCGAGCGATCTCGGCAAGAACGCATAACCGGGGTCCGCGCGATCGGGCAGGATCTGCCCGTACGGCAGCGCCCAGGCGGAATCGGCAAAGATCGTCAAGTCCGCTCCGACGACGAGGGAGACGATCGCGAATGCTCCGAGCACGCGAACACTCATCAGGCGGCCTCGCGTCGGTTCCCCTCCGACGCCATCTCCCTGTTGAAGTCGAAATCGGTGGCGGCGCTGCCGGTGATCAGTCGGGCCCCGCGACTGAACGTCAGGTCCTCGATGGCCCACTCGATGAACACGGTGAGGCGGCTGCGGAACTGCACGATATACATGAGATGAACGAACGCCCAGACGAGCCAGGCGGGCAGCCCGGAAAGATGACGGCCGAAGATGTTGGCCACCGCGGCGGCCCGGCCGATCACCGCCAGTTCGCCCTTGTCGAAGTACTTGAACGGCGGCAGCGGCTTCGCGCCCTCGACCTTCCTGGTGATCGCCTTTGCGGCGTACGTGCCCTGCTGCATGGCGACCTGGGCCACGCCCGGCAAGGGTTTACCGTCGCGACCCGAAGCCAGCGCGAGATCTCCCACCACATAGAGGTCCGGGTAATTCGGCACCGTGAGGTCGGGATTGACCTTGATGCGTCCGCCGCGGTCCGTCTCGGCCTTGGTACGACTCGCCAGAGTGCGCCCGAGTGGCGGGATCGTCACTCCTCCGGCCCAGATGACCGTCTTCGACGTCAGGCGATCGGTGGTCCCGTGGCTTTCGACGGTGACGCCGTCGTGGTCGATGTCCTTCACCATGATGCCGGTCTTCACCTGCACACCGAGCCTTGCCAGGGATTCGGCGGCCTTCTGCGCGAGGTCCTCCGGGAACGTCATGAGTACGCGGGGCGCGCCGTCGAGAAGAATGATCTCGGCGTCCCGAGAGCGGATCGACCGAAAGTCGTTCTTGAGTGTCTGTCGCGCGATCTCCGCGATGGCGCCGGCGAGCTCGACGCCCGTCGGACCGGCGCCGACAATGACGAAGCGCAGCCACGCACGCCGCTCGGCGGGATCCGTGAGCCGCTCGGCTGCCTCGAAGGCGTAGAGGATCTTGTGCCGGATGTTGGTCGCCTCTTCGATGCTCTTCATGCCCGGCGCCCACTGCGACCAGACGTCGTGTCCGTAGTACGAGGTCTGAGAGCCCGCGGCGACGATCAGCGAGTCGTACTCGAACTCGGCGCCATCCGCAAGCACGACCCGCTTGGCGCCGGGATCGATGTCGACCACGTCCCCCAACAGGACCCGGGTGTTCTTCTGGCGGCTCAGCACGGCGCGGATCGGCGCGGCGATCTGGCCTGGGGACAGCGACCCCGTCGCGACCTGGTACAGCAGCGGCTGGAAGAGATGGTAGTTGCGTCGATCGATCAGCGTCACGTCGACCGGCGCGGACCTCAGCGCGCGCGCCGCCCGGAGGCCAGCGAAGCCGCCTCCGATGATCACGACTCGGTGTCGAGCGGTCATGTCCGGCGCTACTTCTTCGACGGCGCGAACGACGGATAGGCCGGTGTCCACTGTGTCGCGGCGATGCGCTGACGAAGCTCGGCGTCGCTCGTCTGGGGCGCGACGCCGTCACGCTGTGCCTGGCGACCAATGGCGATGGCGATGTACGCCGCGATGTCCCTGAGATCTCGCACGCGTGGCAGAAGCGATGCCGACGGATCGGCGAGCGCGGGTGACTTCTCGCCGAGCGCTTGTCCGGCCGCCAGCATCATCGCGTCCGTCACGCGCCGGGCGCCGGCTGCGACGATGGCGAGTCCCATGGCCGGGAAGATATAGACGTTGTTGGACTGGGCGATCGGGATGTTGCGCCCACCGTACGCGACTGGCGCGAAAGGCGAGCCGGTTGCCACGAGCGCTCGCCCGTCCGTCCAGCGAATCAGATCGTCGGCGGTCGCCTCGGACTTCGAGGTCGGGTTGGACAGCGGGAAGATGATCGGTCGCTCGACCTTGCGCGCCATCTCGCGAACGATGGCTTCGCCAAAGGCTCCGCGAGCGGTCGACAGGCCGATGAGAATCGTGGCATTGATCTTCCGGATCACATCGGCCAGTCCGATGCCGTGTGTCGCTGAAGTCCAGGCCGCCACCCGCTCACTCGGCTGGGCGTACACCCGCTGCTCGGGAGTGAGATCCGTACGAGCCGAGTGCAGCAAGCCGTCCTTGTCGACGATCCAGAAGCGCCGGCGGGCGTCCTCGTCCGACAACCCGGTCTCGCGCATCGCCGCGCGCAGGAGATCGGCGACGCCGATACCGGCCGAGCCGGCGCCGAGCATGACGACCTGCTGCTCCTTGAGCGGCGTCCCGGCGACCTTGACCGCGCCGAGCACCGCGCCGAGTGCGACGGCGGCCGTGCTCTGGATGTCGTCGTTGTAGGTCAGGAGCTGGTCGCGGTAGCGATCGAGGATGGGCCGGGCGTGCGGGGTCGCGAAGTCCTCCCAATGCAGGCACGTGGTCGGCAGCTCCTGCTTGACCGCCTGGACGAATTGATCGACGAAGTCGAAGTACGCCTGACCGGTGACCCGCTCGTGCCGCCAGCCGAGGTACTCCGGATCCTTCAGGCGCTCCGTGTTGTTGGTCCCGACGTCGAGGACGATCGGCAAGGTCCGCTCGGGGCGGATTCCACCGATGAGCGTGTAGAGCGAGAGCTTCCCGATTGGAATGCCCAGGCCCCCCACGCCCTGGTCGCCGATGCCCAGGATCCGCTCGCCGTCGGTGACGACGAGGACGTCGATGTCGCGATTGGGACGATTCCGCAGCAGCGTCGGGATCGAGTCGCGCAGCGGGTAGGAGACGAAGAGCCCGCGCGGGCGCCGGTAGATGTGGCTGAACTGCTGACACGCCAGCCCGACGACCGGCGTGTAGACGATCGGGGTCATCTCCTCGATGTGATCGAGGAGCAGCCGGTAGAAGAGCACCTCGTTGGTATCCTGGAGCGCCCGAAGATAGATGTGGCGCTCGAGGTCGTCGCTCTTGCGCTGGTAGGCTTCGTACGCGCGCACCGACTGCTGATCGAGCGTCTCGACATCCGGCGGAAGCAGCCCCTGCAAGCCGAGCGCAGCTCGTTCCGCGTCCGTGAACGCCGTGCCCTTGTTCAGGCCCTGGCGGTTGAGAAGGTCCATGCCACGCGGGAGGTCGCCGTGTCCTGTCATCATGTTCTCCTGCCTCAGCGCAGCAATGCCGCGCCAGGAATGTTGCGCAAGTTCGATCGCGCCATCTCGAGCATCTTGCCAACGCCGCCGCTCAGGACGACCTTCGTGGCCGCCAGCGCGAAGCCTGCCACTTGCTCTCGGCTAATGTGAGGCGGGATCGAGAGCGCGTTGGGGTCTGTGACGAGATCCACGAGGGCGGGCCCCGGTTGGTTCAGTGCGTCCTGGAGCCCCGCGCGGATGTCCTTCGGCTGCTCGATCCGGATGGCGCGGATACCCGCGGCCTTGGCGATCGCCGCGTAGTTCACGCTCGCGTGGTCGGTCTCGAAGTCCGGGAGCCCGGAGACGAGCATTTCCAGCTTGACCATCCCGAGCGACGAGTTGTTGAAGGTGATGATCTTCACTGGCAATCGGTGGAGCGCGACGGTGAGCAGCTCGCCGAGCAGCATCCCTAGACCACCGTCGCCCGACATCGAGACCACCTGGCGTCCCGGATAGGCCAGCTGGGCGCCGATCGCGTGCGGCAGCGCGTTGGCCATCGTCCCGTGCAGGAACGAGCCGATGACGCGGCGCCGGCCGTTCGGCGTGATGTAGCGCGCCGCCCACACGTTGCACATGCCGGTGTCGACGGTGAAGACGGCGTCGTCCGCAGCCAACTCGTCGAGGATCTTCGCCGCGTACTCCGGATGAATGGGGACGTGATGCTCCATGTCGCGGGTGTAGGCGTCAACAACGTGCTCGAGCGCGCGCGCATGCTCGCGCAGCATGTCATCGAGGAACGAGCGGTCGGACTTCTGCGTCACCAGCGGCAGCACGGCACGGAGGGTGGCGCCAACGTCGCCATGTACGGCGAGGTCGAGCGGCGTGCGGCGGCCCAGGCGGCTCAGGTCGTGATCGACCTGCACCGTGTGCCGCTGAGGCAGGAACCCGTTGTACGGGAAATCGGTGCCCAGCAGCAGGAGCAGATCGGCCTGGTGGGTCGCGTCGTAGCAGGCGCCGTACCCCAGCAGCCCGCTCATACCCACGTCATACGGGTTGTCGTACTGGATCCACTCCTTGCCGCGCAGCGAGTGGCCGACCGGACTTTGCAGCCGTCCGGCCAGCGCCATGACCTCGGCGTGGGCGCCCCGCACGCCCGCGCCGCAGAACAGCGTCACGGTGCGCGCGGCATTGAGACGTTCGGCGAGCTCGCGCACCTGGTCATGGGCGGGCACCACCGTCCCCCTCACGGTCACGGGCGCGCTCTCGCCGGTGGGACGCTCCGCGGACCGATGGAGCACGTCGCCCGGCATGACCAGCACGGAGACGCCACCGCGCCCGATCGCGTGTTGGATCGCGACGCGGGCCAGGCGTGGCATCTGCGACGCCTGGCTCACCAGCTCGCAGTAGTGACTGCACTCGACGAAGAGCCGCTCGGGATGAGTCTCCTGGAAGAACGACGTCCCGATCTGCTCCGTCGGGATGTGTGAGGCGATGGCGAGCACGGGCACACCGTCCCGGTGGGCGTCGTACAGCCCCTGGATCAGGTGCGTGTTCCCTGGCCCACAACTGCCCGCGCAGACGGCGAGCCGGCCGGTGAGATGTGCCTCCGCCGCGGCAGCGAAGGCGCCCGCCTCCTCGTTGCGGACGTGGATCCATTCGATCCCCTCCGTCCGCCGGATCGCATCGACGAAGGGGTTGAGGCTGTCACCGACGACGCCGTAGACACGCATCACGCCGGCCTGGCGGAGTACTTGGACGAGCTGCTCACCGACCGTGCTCATTGGGTTCTCCTCGTGGACCTCGACAGCCACTGGCCCTCGTGATAGCTATTACCCCACAGCCTACAGATGCCGCTGCGGACACGGCCGTTACGCGCTCTGGATCTCGATGGTCCGGGCACGGGACAGATCGCGCTGGGCTGCGAGGATCGAGTACGGTGGGGACGGCACGCGACGGCTACGCCGAGGCCGGATCCTCGGCCTGACCGGCGATTCTCAGGCCGTGTTCTCGCGCTCCTCGCGCTTGCCCGACATCGCTCAGACCGATACGGGTGTGGTCCCCGTCGGGGCCCGCGCCGCGCTCTCCAATTCGACCGTGGCGTCCGAAAGACGCTCGACGTGATCGGCCACGCCGAGCGTCTCCGCATCAGGCCGTCGAGGTCTTAGCTCATACGATGACGCTCAGGCCTACGATGCGCCGGCCAGGGGCAGGGTCAACTGAAAAGTTGCGCCAGGGCCGACGTCGCGCGAGGCCACAATCTGTCCGCCGTGAGCTTCGACGATCGAACGGCAGATCGAAAGTCCCATGCCCATCCCGCCGGCCTTGGTGGTGTAGAACGCGTCGAACAGGCGGTCAACACTCTCCGGGCTCAGTCCTGGGCCGGAATCCTGCACCACGACGACCACCCCACCCACATCTTTCCTGGTGCCGATGAGCAACTCTCGCGAGCCTTCAGGGACGCTGCTCATCGCTTCGACAGCGTTGATGATCAAGTTGAGGATCACCTGTTGCAGTTGGACTTTATCTCCGTGGATGCGTGGCAGGCCGTCGGCGAGTTGTGTCTGCACCGAGATGTTGTTCTTTACCACTTCGCCACGCGTCAATCCAACGACCTCGCGAATCGCTTGATTGATATCGAAGGCATCCTTCCGCGGCGGCGCCTTCTTGATGAGAGCACGGATCCGGCCGATGACGTCGATGGCTCGATTGCCTTCTCTGACGGCATGACCGAGCGCGTCCCGGACCTCCGCCAGATTCTCGGCGTCCAGCCAGTGCAAAGCCGCCTCGGTATTGTTGATCCCCGCCGTAATCGGCTGCATGACTTCATGGGAAATCGAGGCCGCCAGTTGCCCCATCGCCGTGACGCGATTGACGTGCGCGAGTACCGCCTGCGCTTCGTGCAACGCTTCTGAGGTTTGCCTCAGTTGCCTCGTCCGTTCGTCGACCCGTTTCTCGAGTTCGTCATTGAGATGCTTGAGTTCGGCCTTGGCTCGCTTGAGCGCGGCGGTCTCGACAACCTCCCAATTCCCGTGTCGCCTGGCGAGGACAAACTGGTGTGTCTTCACCACATCCAAGATTTGAGGAGCGCCGCACCCCGCAAGGGGGTACGTGCAGAGCACCGCGAGGCGCTGATTTCCGATCACCTCGTTGAGGCCATCTTCATAGTCACAAAAGTGGCGCCAGTCCTTATTGGTGAGCCAGGTCGTGTCCCCGGTCACTCTCATGCCGGCGTAACCTCGCGCGGATACGCTCGCGAGCTTTTCATACCAGCTGCGTGTCAGTCGCTTGCCATCGAACGAGCCACCCGGGAGAAACCAGTCGCGCGCCGACGCGAGTTCCAACCGGGAATCCGCGAGGTGTCGGTCAAGGTCAGGCACCGCGGTTTTCAGCGCATCTTTCGCTTCCCCGACCGACAACGGCTCTGCGACAATCCACATGCAGTACTCCCCGCTCTCCAAGCCCGACTTGCAATATGAGATCAAGGTGTCGACGAGATCCTCTCTCGTCTCGTAGAAGAAACAAAAGTGCGCACCCCAGGCCACCATGTCACCAACGACGTCGATACCGTTCGTCCGCGTCTCGGTTGCCATCGGCGTCACCCCTTACTCCTAAACTTCTCGCTTTCAGACCGTGACCGCAACTAAGACGAAGGTCGCACTAATTCGTCATGGTCTAATGTCAGACCGGATGCTGAGAAGTCGTGCAGGGTCGTTCTGGAACGGCCGAGCTCAGCCTGTGAGGCAGGACGCGCACTGTGCCCTGGCGAATAATCTCCTCATCGCGGAATCAATTCGTTCAGCGAGGGGTTTTGGCCCGAGAAACGACGTCAAACGACACCACGGTGACCCGATACGCGACCGCTCCGGCGATGGTCTCGGCGACGTAGGAGGTCTCGCCGCCTGGTGCGTGCGATGTCCCCGATCGCCCAGGCAAAACGTTCGCCGACTCGATGGTTGTCGGCATCGATGCCTTCGACGTGAAGCCGCACGTCCGTCACGCGAAACGGCGAGGTGCTGTAGATCTGCCCCTCGATCGCCGCAGGCAGAGCACCCAGCCGCGGTTGCCAGGTCACGCGGAACCAGCCGTTCGGCCACTGATCGCGAATCTGTCCCCACCCGACTGTCGTCGTGAGACCGAGGAAGAGCTCACCACAGCCATGGGCCCCATCCCGGCCACTCCATCACGGCCTCGGCGTCGTGCGCAGCGATCTCTCTTTGGACTGTCATCTGCTGCAACGCGGTGTACTCCTTCGGCCCGCCGACGTACAGGCAGTGACACTTGTCCGGATCCGCGTAGGTGTAGACGACGTTACCGTCCTTACTCCGGACGACGAGCTTCTCGCGCGGCATCGACTCGAGGGCGGCGACCCGCTCCGGAGTGTCCGCGGGTCGCATCTGGAAGCCCGCTGCGGCGAGCAGTTGCTCGGTGCTGGCCGCCTCTTCCCGGCGCGTTGTGGCGCACCCGGTAACCGCGAGGATCGCTGCGAGGAGCACAACGAAGCGAGCGCGGCGACGGTGGTCAAGAGTGCCTGCAGTTATCATTGCTGATCCTCCACACGTGGTCATGCTGAGTGTCGTGTCGGTGATGTCGCGGCTCGCGAGTTCGCGACACCCGCTCTGCCGGCTTGGTACGCGCTCGGCGTCACCCCAGTCAGGCGCCGGAAGGTGGTCGCAAAGTGACTCGCGGTCTTGAATCCCACCGCCCGTGCGATCGAGCTGATTGAGGACGTCGAAGTAGTGAGCAGAGCGATCGACGCGTCCATCCTTCGGTGCAACACGAAGCGATATGGGGACACCCCCGTGGCTCTCTTGAAGAGCCGCGCGAAGTGATACGGGCTCATATGCACCACCGCGCTGAGCTCAGCGAGCCGAAGCTCTCCGTGCAGATTGCTCTGGATGTAAGCCATCACCCGGCGGAGCTTGCCCCCGGGAAGGGCGCCGATCACAGCGTGCTGCATCTGCATGTCAGGTGGCCGGCCGGCAAGCTCGATCGTGGGCTCGGTCGTTTTGGTGTTCACACTCGTTCGCTTTTTTCCTCGGCTCAGACCGCGAACGGCTATTCCGAAGGCTCTCGCGCGCCCTCCGGGTCGCTGGGCGCTGACTTCTCAGCCGAGATCACCTCGAGGGTTTTTTCGCCGTCCGCGTCCGCGATCAGCAGCAAGATGTACATCCGGTCCGCTACGACTCGCGCATTCTGTATCGTCACCACGGTCGGAGAGAAAGCAATTGCATTCGTCAGAACGTCGACGATCGCCAACTCGACGGCGTCGCGGAGCTGGTCTTTATCGGCGACACTGCCAAGCCCGATCGAGGTGGTGATCTCGACAACATAGGCCCTGGCGGGGGTCGCCAACACCATGAGGGCAAGGCCGACGATCGCCGCGATGAAGTTCTTCATGCTTCCCAAGCCTCCAGACACTGAGACGCCCCGCGGATCGCCGCCGTTACACGCAGTGGAGAATTCACGGCATGACGGACGCGGAGCCTATCTCGACGATGAAGGCCGGTCCGTTGCCTATGCTTCACGCCCGGCGATTTCTCGCCGTGAGCCGCGGCAAGTGTAACGGCAGCGCGCGCCGGAGCATCGGAAGAGCAAACGTCACGCGTCACGACGGAGGAGAAGACGTGACGATCCAGCAACTCACGATCCCGAGCGCTACGTCTTTCTGGCGCAGCCGGAGCCGGCAAAGGGCTTTGCTTGAAGCTCAATCACGTGGCGTGGCCTCGAGTCATCCGCCCATGTCGGTGCTCGGAGCCTGCCGACACGTCGTGACGAAGATAGACAACTTGAGAGGAGGCGCCATGTTTTACAGGATGTGGTTAGCGGTGGTGACAGCGACGTTGTGCGTGGCCCTGGGTAGCTCGGTGGCACGGGCGCAGGCCGTCGACAAGACCACGCGGGACCGGGCCCGGCAGGAGTGCATCCGCAATGGAGGTTGGTACCACCAGGAGCTGAACTTCTGCGAGTACGAGTCGAAGGCTAAGGCCGCGCTGATCGAAAACGACCAGCAGGAATGTGAGCAGAACGGTGGCTGGTTCCATCGGGACCTCGGCATTTGCGAGGTGGAATCGAAGGCCAAGAAGTAGAGGGGCGGTAGCGACCATGCTGACGGCTCACGGGCATCGCGCTTATTCCGGTGCCCGCGAGCCCCGGATGGCCCGGGTGGCCCTCGTCCTGCTTCTTCTGGCCGGGCTCATTGCGGGCGCTACCCTCGCGCTGCGACCAGGAGCGGTGCCAGACCGGTCGAGCGAGACGCTGTGGACGAACCGCTCGCCGCTTTCCGCGCTCGATCTGGGAACCCCGGCGCCCGATTGGGTACGGATCGCGCGCGCCGTACGGCCGGCTGTGGTCCACATCGGCGCGTGGGAACTGGTCGCCGGCAAGCCCGTGTACCTCGGGCTGGGCACGGGCTCGATCATCCGCCTTGATGGGTTCATCGTGACGAACCAGCACGTCATCAGGGGTGCCACCGAGCTTCGCGTGAAGCTGGCCGACGGACGTGAGCTGCTCGCGACCGTGGTCGGTCAAGACGCGGGTGTCGATCTGGCGCTCCTCAAGGTCGAGGCCGCCGGTTTGCCCGTGATGCCGCTGGGCGACTCGTCGGCCCTGCAGGTCGGCGAGCCCGTCATGGCCATCGGCAACCCCTTCGGACTCGATCAGACCGCCACCGTCGGCATCGTCAGTGCCCTCGACCGCGCGATCGAGTCGAAGCCGAACGGGCGCTTCATACAGACCGACGCGAGCATCAATCCGGGCAACAGCGGCGGCCCGCTGGTCAACCGGCGGGGCCAGGCGATCGGCATCAACACGGTCGTGTTCACCCGTGAGGGTGGGACCACCGGCATCGGCTTCGCGATTCCGACCGCCTTTGCCGAGCCGGTCCTGAGGCGGCTGGCCCGAACCGCCCCGTCGCCGGCATCGTCGCAACGGTGATGGATCAGAAATGCAGGCGTGATCCATGCCGCACCATTACTCCGAAAGACGCTCGACGTGGTCGGCCACGTCGAGCGTCTCGGCATCAGGCCGTCGAGGTCTTAGCTCGTACGATAACGCTCACGCCTACGGTGCGCCGGCCAGGGGCAGGGTCAACTGAAAAGTTGCGCCCGGGCCGATGGCGTCGAATGGGGCCTGTAACCTCGAGGAGCGGCAGTTCGTCCTCGAGTATCGGTCGGCGGATGGTCATGCGGAGCGCTTCCCCGCGCTCGCGATCGAGCTAGTCCATCTCAAGGTCGACGTGATCGGCGATCCGCTTGCGACTGGCCTCGTCCAGAGCCTGGCGCATCCCGGAGGCAACGTGACTGGGCTGAACGCCTACGCCGCCCAGGTCCACCCCCATCGGCGCAGACGCCGGCGGGATTGTTGAAGTCAGCGTAGCCGCAGGACAGCATGGTCTTGTCTTGAGGGGCGACATTCTCGGGTCGCAAGTACATGGTCACACCGGGCAAGAACGTTTCCGCCCACAGCGGCGACGTGACATCGTCGGTCGGTGGGCGTATCGAGGCATCGCTCGGAGCAAAGGTGATTCGGGCCATCGGGGTTGCGCGGATTCACTGCCTTTGGGGACAGTACACCCTCCGCGTGGGGGGCTTCGATCATCCGCGCGGCTCGATGATGAGGGTGGTCGCGCTAGGCGAACAGATCCCTGGCTAGCGGCTGGGCCCGAGCTCTGCCGTCAGGGTCCTGTTGTCGGACAACGTCGCCGTGATGCTCAGGACGCGGTCCCCGCCGCTGCTGCTCAGCAGCCTGCCCACGCCGTGCCCCCTCTCGCCCCGCATGATGAGACGCCCCTCGCTGATCGTGATCTGGCCCCGTCCGCGAGACACGCCGATCGGTAGGCGGGACACGACGTCGTACGAGCCGTCTTCCCAGATCGTCAGGGTCACCTCGTCAGGCTCGGAGCCGGACAGATATACCACGCCCTTCCACGTGCCAGCGACGGACTTGACGTCGGACACCGCGACGGGCCGGAGCCCCGCGCTCGCGCAGCCGACCAGCAAGGCCGCGAACCCGACGACGACGATGGTGGTGAAAATGGTCCAGAGCGATCGCGCGCTGTTCGGTGTCATCGCCTCTCTCCTCTTGTTCGAGTGAACAACCACGAGATCTCACACCTGAGAGGCCTCGCGGCTCACCGCCGTTACACGCGGTGGAGAATTTACGGCCTGATAGACGCGGCGCCTATCTCGACGATGAAGGCCGGTCCGTTGCCGTTGGGATGCACCGCGAGCGCCGGTGGCGATCTTCGCAAGAGTTCGATAGAGCGCTGAACCCACGGCCCCTGCGCCGGCGTCGGAAGAGCGAGATAGGAGGTGAGGATGATGAAGAAGCTCAGCATCGCGTTCCTGCTCGCGGTCGTCGCGCTCAGCGGCGTCGGCACGTCTTGGGCGTTCAACGACGATACGCCACTGACCGGGCCCGACTCCGTCCAGGCGCCTTAACGTCGGCGTGGGTGGGGGGCCATCGCCCCCCACCTGCCGTCGTACGGTCACGGCCTTCGCCCCGGCCGCCTCCGACGTCCAGTGGCTCTTCAACGGTCAGCTGTCATATGGCCAGAGGGCTCGATACTGCTACCTCCGCCCTTCTACACCTCGCCGGCCCCAGCTCCTCTCACACGACCAGATACGGAATTCACGTCCCCCGTTCCAGGTTCTTGCGGAAATCTTCTGGCCACTGCCGCACGACCATCCCGACGCCATCGCAACGATGTACGGAGCGCCGTTCCGGTGGCGCCCGGAAGGAGGAGACGGAGATGACACGAACGAGGTCACTGATCATTGCTGGACTTTTGGTGCCCGGTGCCGCATTGGCGGCAGCCATCCTGCCTGGGCAGGCAGCACTGGCGGACCGCCCAACGGCATCGGCGGCCGATCCCGGAGGCGACACCGCGCTCGGCGCCGAGTTCTTCCACATCCAGTGGAGCGCCGACACGAGACGGGACGGCCACGTGCGCATCACGGGATACGTCTACAACGACCGCGGCGAGCCTGCTGACAACGTCGTCCTCCGCATCGATGAGTTGGATTCGTCGGGCCAGGTACTTCGGACCGTGCTCAAGCCGCTGGATGACACCATCGATGCCTTGGGCCGCGCCTACTTCGCCGTGCAACTCGACGCCCGCGCGGCGTCCTACAACGTCGGCGTCGACTCGTTCGATTTCTTGGATCGATAGGGAGGCAGTCATGAGCCGTGGGAGGAGGGGCTCGAGCGCGGGCAGTCCGCGCGATACCTCATCGGGTCTTGGTCCAGTTCCCGGCGTGGGGACGACCGGCGGCATCGGTACCACGATTGGTACGCCTCGTGACACGGAGCTCGGTGGTGGCACGACGGGCGGCGTCAACGGTGAGTGAGCCTGATCCAGTGGACACGGTCCACTGGATCAGCGGCGACGCCGAGCGTGTCCGGGTCACGCGGGCTGGCGAGAGCAGCGGCGACCCGGGGTCGTGCCGTCTGTATCGAGGGTCGATTCGCAGACGGTCGAGACCCACTCGGCGAGTTGAACTGGCGGAGTGGATCATGTACGTGTGTGCCTTGGTCGGTGATCAGCCACGTGCCATCGATCGCTACATCGACTACTTCGGCGAGTCGCGCTCCAGCGCCGGCGTGGCGGCCGGTAGAGAGATATAGAAGCACGCGCCGTGCGGCGCGTTCGGCGTCGCCGACAGCCGGCCGCCATGCGCCTCGACGATCGAGCGGCTGATCGATAGTCCTATGCCCATGCCCCCGGGCTTGGTGCTGAAGAAGGGGTTGAACAGCCGGTCCAGATCGTCTGGCTCGATGCCGACGCCGCTGTCCTGCACGGCGATGGTGACGTGATCGCAACCCAGCCGTCCTGACCGAATCACCAGCTCTCGTGGCCGATCGACGGTGGGCGCCATGGCGTCGATGGCGTTGATCGCGAGGTTGAGAATCACCTGCTGCAGCTGGATCCGATCACCGAGCACCATCGGCAACTCTGCCTCGAGCTCCAGGGTCAGCACCACGTCGTGGCGCCGCAGCTCCGCGCGCACCAGCGAGACCACGTCACGGATCACCTCGTTGACGTCCACCCGATCTTTCCGTGGCTCGGTCTTCGTCGCGAGCTGGCGGATCCGCTGGATGACATCTGCTGCCCGCTGACCATCCTTCGCGATGGCGTCGAGCGCCTCGCGCACGACATCGAGACGGGGATTCGGCATGGCCAACCAGTTTTGGCCTGCGTCCGCCTCCGCGATGATGGCCGCCAAAGGCTGTTTGACCTCGTGCGCGATCGACGCGGCCAGCTCACCGAGCGTCGTCACGCGGGTGATGTGCGCAAGCTCGGCGTGGGCTCGCTGCAGCGCCTCCTCGGCGCGTCTTCGTTCGCTCAGGTCGACGACGAACGCTACGGCGTGCGTGCGGGTTTCCTCGAACGCCGCGCCACCGACCAGCGCCGGCACCCTGGTGCCATCCTTCCTACTGAATTCTTTCTCGTAGCTGTCACACCGTCCGGTCGCCCGTATCTGCGCCATGCCTCGCTGCGTGGCGGCGTGCCACTCGGGCGGCGTAAGCGCGGTCCATTGAAGTCGTCCCGCCATGAGATCGTCCCGGCTATAGCCGACCATATCGAGAAAGGCGTCGTTCGCCTCAATGATCGGACCGTCGAAATCCGTGATGACGACCCCGATGATGTTGGCCTCGACCAGCCGCCGGATCTTGGCTTCCCGTTCCTGGAGCTCGCGATACAAACGGCTGTTGTCGAGCGACATCGCCGCCTCGGAGGCGAGCAGCTGCAGGACGGCAATCCTGGCGGGCGTGAAGACACTGGGCGCCAGGTTGTTTTCCAGGTACAGCACGGCCACCAGAGTCCCCTGTTTCACCAGCGGCAAGCAGAGGACCGAGCGGGCACGCCGGTGACCAATGTACTCATCGTCGGAAAAGGGGTTCCGCGTCGACGCGTCGTCGAGGATCACGCTCTCCCGAGTGCGCGCGGCATACCGGACCACCGACGCGGGCAGTGCCGCCGCTGAGACGGGTGTCTCGCACAGACGCACCCGCACGGTACTGCCGCTGGTGGTCGCTTCCGCCTGGATCGACAGGTCGCCACCGCGCGGCACCATGAGCAGCCCGCGTTCCGCGCCGGCGTGCTCGATAGCCGTCCGCAACAGCATCTCGACGAGCTTGTCCAGCACGAGCTCGCCCGAGACAGCCCGCGAGACGTTGAGCACTGTGGCAAGCTCCAGGTGCTCGATCGGCGCCCCGATAGTTCCGCGCGCGTCGGGCGCCGGCTCTGCCTGGCGAAGGTACGGATAGAGCTCATCGAGTTGCCGCACCTTGCCGTCGGCACCCCAGAGTGCATAGCACGCCCGCGCGTGGCGCAGGTGCGCAGAGCCGGCCGTCTCGAACCCGCGCTGCAGATAAAAGCGGCCGGCCAGTTCGTGGGCCAGTGCCTCATGGTGGACAAAGCCGTTGGCGCGGGCGGATTGGATGGCCCGTTCGTACAGGCGCATGGCATCGAGCTCGCGGCCTTCGAGGCGCGCGATCTCCGCGCCCACCAGCGCGGCGCGGTTTTCAAAGTTCTCGGGGCCGTTCTCCGCCCAGACCGCGAGCTGTCGGTGGTGGGCGGCCAGCGCCTCGACATGCTGCTGCCGCTGGTCGGCTGCGGCGGAGTCGCAGCATGCGGCGTGGGACAGCGCGCCGTAGAAGTGCAATTCCGCCGCTTCCAGTAATCGCTGCTGCAACGGCTGCACCTGCGATGCGGCCTCGACGGCCGCTGCATAGTCGCCGGCCAAGTAGCGCGCCTGCAGCTTGCGGATCCGATACAACCACTCGCCCAGCGCCCAATCCGGATTGTCTGCAAAACGGCGCTCGATCCGCAGCTCGTCAAACTGCTCATCATCCAGGGAGCCGAACTTCCGCGTCAGTCCCCGGAGCGTCCGGATCAGCCCGAGCTGGGTGGAGATGACGTCAATGACAAACCCGAACCGCATCTTCTGCGCAAACGCGAGACCGTTCTCGGCTTCGCGTTGCGTCTCGGCAAGCGGGTCGCCGTCCGCGAGCAGGTGCGCGTTCAGTTGGTTGCAGCAATAGGCCGCGCACATGAGATCGCCGATCTTGTTGGCGGCCTCGAACGCGCGGCGCGCCATCTCGCGGCCAGCCCGGACATGTCGCGTCCATGGCAGGAAGGCATGTCCCAAGGCCAGATAGGTCAGGGCCTGGAAGCGCCTCAATCCCCGTTGTTCGATCAGTTCGTAGCCGAGCTGGCCGAAGCGAAATCCGGCCTGGAAGTTGCTGAAATGCGGGCCAGCGACCAAGCCAAGCATTGCATAGGCGAAGCACGACCCGTCGCTGTTGCCACGCTCGAGGCTGAGATTGACCGCCTTACAGACAGTCAAGAATTCGAGGTTCATATTCGTTAATGATGCAGGCGGCACGAGCCTGGTCAGCACATCAAGGGTCGCGAGGGCTACCGGGTCGCTCATCAACGGCAGCTCGATGAGCTCCTCGACGGTGCGGCCCCCGAGCTGGGTCCAGATCCGCTCGTATTCGAGTCGCACGTCCTCTTCGGTCGGATGCGGCGACCAGTCGATGCCTACCCGTCGGAGGTAGTCGAGACCGACGGCGATCGCGCGGCCGCTCTGACCAAGAGTGGTGTGCACATCCATGCGTAAGCACGAGACGGTCGCTTGCTCGACCGTCGTGGCGGCGCGAGTTGAAAGCGCGGTCAAGCGCTCCTCCGCCGCTGCCAGCACACCGGTCAGGAACTCGCATTCGGCGCGGTGGAACTCCAGCGAGAACGCGAGCGCATGCTGGCGCTCCCAGCCATCCTCCGCCAACAATGCCGCACCCGCGAGGAGATAGGTGAGCGCCGAGGCGTAGGCTGTTGAATTCTTGGCGCGCGTGCCGGCAACGAGGTTGAGTTCTGCCAGCCGCTCGCGTTCTTCTTGTTCAGTGATCAGCGCGGCGCCACGGTTGAGCTGATTGACGAGCTCGAAGATCGCCTCTTCCCGCTTCGCTGGAGGAGTATGTGCTGCGAGCAGCCGCCCGATGCGGAGATGCGCTGCGACGCGTCCTTCCTCCGGGATCCGGGAATAGGCGGCTTCCTGGACACGGTCGTGGATGAACCTGTAGGCGCTCTCCAGCCGCTCGATCACCTCGTTACGGACCGCCTCCCAGAGATGCGCGTGGACCTCCTCCTCCGATGTCCCGTGGACGAGAGCAAGCGTCGTGATCGCGGCGGTGTGTCCCAGGCACGCCAGCTGCTGGAGTGCCTCCTGTGTGTCAATGGGCAGGCGGTGCAACTTCCCGACCATGAGGTCCACCACGTTCTCGGTGTACCCCTTGGCGTGAATGCGATCGAGGTCCCACGACCAGCACCCCTGGCCATGATCGAAGGTGAGCAACCCCTCTTCCGCGAGCGCGGCAATGAACTGGATGGCGAAAAACGGATTGCCGGCCGTCTTGTCGTGCACCAGCTGCGCCAGCGGGGCGACGCGCGCCGGTTCGCAGCGCAGCGCATCCGCCATGAGCTGTCCCACGTCGTGACGGGCCAGCGGCACCAGGCTGATCTCCTGCACGCTCGCTCCCGCGTGGCGGATCGTGTCGAGCGTGCGCCGCAGCGGATGGACGGCGCTGACTTCGTTGTCCCGATACGCGCCAATCACCAGCAAGGACGGGACATCCCGCTGGGTCAAGAGATCCTCGAGCATATCGAGCGTCGCGGCGTCGAGCCATTGCAGATCGTCGAGGAAGAGCGCCAGCGGATGGTTCGGCCGGGCGAACACACCGATGAACCGCCGGAACACCAGCTGGAAACGCCGTTGCGCGTTCTGCGGCGCGAGCTCTGGCACGGGCGGCTGGTCGCCGATGAGGAGCGTCAATTCGGGGACGAGGTCCACCATGAGCTGTCCGTTCGGCTCCAACGCCTCACGGAGCGCGGCGCGCCAGCTGTCCAGCTCGGCCTCGCTCTTCCCCAGAAGGTGCCGGATGAGGCTCTGAAACGCCTGCGCGAGCGTCGCATACGGGATGTCACGCTTGTACTGGTCAAACTTGCCTGCGGCAAAGAGGCCGCGGGGCGGCACGAGCACTTTATGCAGCTCGTTGACGACGGCGGACTTGCCGATGCCGGCATAGCCGGAGACCAGCACCAGCTCCGGCATCCCGCTCGTCACGACGCGGTCGAAGGCAGCGAGCAGCGTGTCGATCTCGCGCGCTCGCCCGTAGAGTTTCTCGGGCATCACGAGCCTGTCCGGCGTGTCGTGCGCGCCGAGCGGGAAGGCGTCGATCCGGCGCTCGGTCTCCCATTGAGCCAGGCAGCGCCGGAGGTCGCGCTCGAGGCCGGCCGCGGTCTGATAGCGGTCCTCGGCCGTCTTGGCGAGCAGCTTCATGACAACCGCCGACACGACGCCAGGCACCACCTGCCGCCGCTCGGCCGGTGGCATCGGACGCCTCGCCACGTGGCAGTGGACCCATTCCATCGGGTCGGCGGCGGTGAACGGGAGGCTGCCGGTCAGTAGCTCGTACAGGATGACGCCGAGGGCATACAAATCGCTCCGCGAGTCGATCGACCGGTTCACCCGCCCGGTCTGCTCGGGGGCCATGTACGCGAGCGTGCCCGCGATGATCTCGGGCGGCTCGGGCGACTGCCGCTGGCGGCGAAGTCGCGACGCGATCCCGAAGCCGGTGAGCCAGACAGCACCGGTCGCCGAGTCGACAAGGACGTGGGCCGGCGTGATGTCCTTGTGGATCAGACCGGCCGCATGCACGCCCTCGACCGCGCACGCGAGACTGATCGCCAGCTGCAGAAAGGCAACCGGGTCCATGGGCTTGCCGAGCAGGCGGGCGAGCGGAACGCCGCCGGGGTCCTCGAGCGCCAGAACCGTGCGACCCTGGTGCCGGCCGAGCGCGACCGGGCGTGCCGCCCATCGCGGATCGAGCTCGGCGGCCAGCGAATATTCGTGCTCGAGACGCCCGAGCGTTGCGGGCGACGCGTAGTCCCGCGCAGGCGCGAGGAGGAGCATACGGGGACCAACGTCGCTCGCGGAGCGCGCGTGCGCTCCGCGGTACAGGACGAGCTCGCCATCCCTCTGGAGTGGCTCGAGCGTGCAGTCCGAGAAGTCGATCATGCCGGCGCTACTGACTCGACCATGCTGGAGGGCGCGTTGATATCAGAGGATTTCTAGAGAGCGACATAGTGCGACGTGGTCGGCGGACGAACCGCGAGTTGCTCGTGCCATGTGCCCAGCCCCCAGGTAGAGCTCGCGTAAGCGTACTTTGAGGGACGTGGGGTGTCTACCTTACGTTCGTCGCGTTCGGAGCCTCCCCGCGCGAGGTCCACGTTGCCCGCGCCGCGAGCCCCCCTGGCCCTCCGAGGCGCGCGCCGCTTCACCGGCGTACGAGAATAACTTAACGAGCGGGTGTCATCTCGCGAACGGCGCGCGTACCGCTGAGCTCCTCCACGGCGAGCCACATAGCCGCAACGAGAAAGATCAGCGATCCGGGTACCCACATGATCAGGCCCGCGAGCGCTTGATCGTCGAGCGCGGACACGTGGCCGACTGCGACGGTCGCGTACGCGGGATAGACCAGGCGGTCGGACAGCGTGAGAATCGCGGCGAGGATCGTATTCTGGAGATCCGCCAGAAGCAGATACGGGATCATCGTCCACCGAGGCCACGCCGATCGGGCCGGCCACGGAAGAATCACCGGCCACCAGAACAAGATGGCGCTGGCGAAGAAACACGCATGCTCGACGTGATGCCAGGCGTGCGAGCGTAACGCGAGCTCGTAGAGCGGCGCCGCGTGCCACGTCCAGAAGGCGAGGGCGAACGATACCCAGCCGACAGCTGGTTGCTGGATGTGCGCGCTCAGCCGCAGAAACCGTGACGCCAGCGCGACCGCCATCGGTCGACGGATCTGTCGCGGGAGCCCGAGCAGCATCGGCGCGACGGGGGCGCCCAGCCAGAGCAGCGGCGGCGCCAGCATCATGAGCAACTGGTGCTGCACCATGTGCGCCGACAGGCGCCGGCCGGCGAGGGCGTCCAGCGGGGACGCCAGCGCGATCGCAATCACCGCGAGGCCGCCGAGGAACGCGGCCAGACGTCCCACGCCAAAGCGCCGCGATGTCCGCCGCGACAGCGCCCACCAGCCGCGCGCGTAGATCGCGGCCGTGCCGCCCAGCGTGGCCAGGGCCAGCCAGGCGTCCGTACCGCTGGCCATCAGTCCGAGCGCGCCACCGGCCGCGCGCCCTCCGGCGCTCGCGCCGGCGGTTGATTCGACGGACGCAACGCCTCGAGAAAGGCGACCAACGCGTTCACTTCGGCTGGTGTGAGGTTCTTGCCGTAGGCCGGCATGTTGCCCCCGCCCTGGAGAACCTGTCGGATCAGTTGATCACGGGTGAGCCGCGTCGCGACTCCATCGAGCGCGGGGCCGCGCGCTCCGCCTTCGCCGCCGAGGCTGTGACAGTTCCGGCACTGCTTGTTCTGGACGACGAGCGCGCCCTGCAGCTCGAGCGGGGAGCGGCCTTGCACGTACGTCACCGGCGTGGCGAGCGCCGTTCCAGCATCCATCACGGGCGACCACGGCGACATCACTCCGAGCGCCGCGAACGTCGCCACCACCAACACGATCAGCAGCGAGCTCAGGACGGCGACCGGCCGGCGGCGCCAGCTCTTCTCGCCGGTAGAGGCGAACAGCGGCAGCGCGAGCAGCGCCACGATCGCGAGCGGCATGCCGACGAGCAGGATCACCGTCTCGGTCCACGGCGGCAGCAGCGCCAGCAGCGCGAAGAGCGAGAGGAAGTAGAAGTCCGGCCTCGGCGAGGCGTCGGTGATGGTCGGATCTGGCACGCCGTGGGGCCCGTTGGGACCGAAGATCGCCGCGCAGACCAGCACGGCGAGAATGACGACCCCCATCGCGATCATGTCCTTCCGTGCCGCCACGGGAAAGAACGGCACCCCGTCGCGGTGGACGTCGGCCTCGTAGCGCTCGCGGTAGGTCTCCCGGTCCACCACCCGCCCCGGCATCGGCCACTCGTTGACGCCGAGCCTCAGGACGAGCCAGACGTGCAGCCCGGTGAGCGCGATGAGGATCCCGGGGACGACGAAGACGTGGAGCGCGAAGAAGCGCGACAGCGTCCGGCCGGCGATGATCGGCCCGCCCAGGAGCAGATGGACGAGCGTCGAGCCGACGACCGGCGCCCGCGCCGCGATGGAGGCGCCGATGCCGAGGCCCCAGTAGGCGTCCTGGTCCCACCGCAAGATTTGCCCCGTGAAGGCCATCCCGAGCGTGCACAGCAGCATGAACACGCCGGCGATCCACGTCAGCTCGCGCGGATACTTGTAGGCGCCGAACAGGAAGACCTGCAGCATGTGCAGCGTCATCACGAGCACCATGGCGTTCGAGCCCCAGAAGTGGACGGCGCGCAGATACGCGCCGAACGCCGCCTGCTCGTTCAGGTACTGAAGGCTCTGGTACGCCTGGTCGGCCGCGGGAACGTACACGAGCGCCAGGCAGATGCCGGTAGCGATCTGGAGCCCGAAGAGCGTCATCGTCGCGCTGCCGAAGACGTACCACCAGCTCGCGGTGCGCCGCGGAACCGGATGGGTCACGGCGGGCGTGAGCGCGCTGGCGAGTCCCGTGCGGGCCTCGAGCCAGGCGCTGACCGAGCGGAGCGGGCCGGTGACGTCGGAAGCTGGCCGCCGCGCACCCACAGCTGCCCCTGCCGAATCTCGTACTCGTACTCGAAGAGTCCCCGGGGCGGCGGCCCGGACGCGCGCGAGCCGTCCTCGTAGTACGCGCCGCCGTGACAGGGACACATGAACAGACGCGACTCCTGGAACCATCGGACCGGGCAGCCCAGATGCGCGCAGTTCACCGCGAACACCTGGAACTGGTCGCCGCCGATGCGGCGCACCCAGCACGCGATCTTCGCCGTCGGGCCGTCCCACGCGACGCGAAACGGGTTGTCGTACGTGGCCAGGCGCGTCTGACCTTCGGGGAAGCTGCCGACGCCGCCGAGCGTGATCCACGCCTGGCCGGCGCGGCCGCGAACCGGTCCGAAGATGTATCCGATGATCGGGATTCCAGCCAGCGTGGCGGCGACGGCGCTCAGTCCTGCGCCCAGCGTGAACAAGAATCCGCGCCGCGACGGCGGCGACGGCGGCAGAGAGTCGTGGTGTCCACACATCGCGTCAGGATCCTCCCGGCCGGCCTGGGACCGGCGTCCGTTTCGTGACGAGCCAGGCGACGACGTCGGAGATCTCCGCCGGCGATAGCGCGCGCCCGGCGATCTGCCCGCGCCAGTCGGGCATTCCGAGGTCCGATCGTCCCGCGATCACGGTGGTGCGCAGATGCTGATCGCTCACGAGTGCCAGATACGAGGAATGGACGATCGAGCGTGCCTTCGACCCGCCGCTCCCCTCCCCGCCATGGCAGCTCCCACAAGCCGCGGTGTAGACGGCGCTGCCGCGCTCCGGGTCTCCGAGCGGCGCCGCGTACGGCGGGACGAGTTCATCCCGCAGCGCGTCGGGTCGCCACCACGCTGCGCGGAGTCCCTGGACCAGCGAGTCGATCTGCTCGCCGCTCAATGAGCCGCCCGCGCTGAGCGCGAAGGCCGGCTGGGCGGTGCCCGGCACGCCGTTCGCGATGACGTGGCGGATGCGCTCCGGCGGGACCAGCGCCAGGTAGACCGCATCATTCAGGGGTCGCGCCGCGCCGAGGCGGCCGTCACGGCCGTGGCAGCCCGCGCATTGCCGGTCGTAGAGTGCGTGAAACGCCGCCGCCTGCGTGGGCGGAGTGTCTCGCTGTGTTCGCGCTCCCGCTCTCCCGGGCAGAATGTCGCAGCCGGTCAGGCTCACGACGAGCAGCATCGCGACGACGACGACATTCGGGGCCGTCGATGTGGTCATCGCGTCTGCTCCGAACCTGCCGTCGACGTCTCG
>WNFT01001399.1_pt1 | contig 24061 bp, 18 predicted proteins | sample 5400191 | NCBI WGS metagenome assembly WNFT01 (sample SAMN13153359, study PRJNA577476) | soil metagenome | isolation source: 80 cm saprolite under Madrone tree | place: USA:California | collected 2016-06-14 | reverse complement strand
AGCACCGGTCTCTGAGCCGTCGTCGTTCCGTCCCGGCAAGCAGCCGACCAAAATTGCTCCCATAGCTTTGTTCGTCTATAACCGCCCCGAACACACCGAACAGGCCATAAAAGCTCTCCGGGATAACGACCTGGCGTCCGAGAGTGATCTGTTCATCTTTGCGGATGGCGCAAAAAGCGAAGCCGGGCGAGAAGCCGTTCGCGAAGTCAGACGCATTACACAAGGCATTAGTGGATTCAAGTCGATAACCATGGTTGAGCACGAGCGCAACCTCGGATTATCCAAATCTATCGTCGGTGGAGTAACCCAGTTGTGTGAAGGATATGGCCGGGCAATCGCGATCGAGGACGACGTGATGACGGCACCAGATTTTCTGACCTTTTTGAATTACGCCCTCGATCGCTACGAGGGCCAACCGGAAATCTTCTCAGTTAGCGGTTTCAACTATCCGATGGTCGCTCCTCCCGCGTACCCTTATGATGTCTTTTTCTCGCCTCGCTCTGCCTGCTGGGGGTGGGCCACGTGGAGAGACCGCTGGAATAGAGCCGACTGGTCCATCAGCGATTTTCGCGAGTTTATCGCCGATCGGGAGCAACGCCAGCGGTTCAATCGGGGAGGCGATGACCTTACTTGGCTGCTGACCCGGCAAGTGGCAGGTAGGGTCGATTCTTGGGACATCGTCTGGGCATATACTCATTTTAGACAAAACGCGGTTGCGATGCTTCCCGTGGTTTCTAAGGCTTACAACATCGGGCTCGATGGATCCGGAGTCCACTGCCGCCGAGCGCCTTTTAGCCAAGCGCCTCTGAGCTCGGGCGATGCCTCCTTCTATCGCTTTCCAGACACTGTTCAGCTCGACCCATATTTCGTAGGTGAAATTCACCGATTGCACCGACGACCAGTTGCGAAGAAAATTGCACGCTATCTTCTCGACTCCCTTGGATTCAAATAGACAGCTTCACAAAAGCGCAAGCGTCCGCTCGGATTCAAATGGTTTAGTTGGGGGGGAACGAATGCGCGCATGCGCCGCGAAGCCTAGAGAGCTCAGCTTACAGTTCTGACCACCGGACTCCCCACCGTCACTCATCTCCAGCTAAATACCTGATAATTTGGATTCAAATACGATCGAGGGGATATCGTTGATCAGCAAGAACGTGGTGAAGAAAAAGATAAAATTGATTTACAAGCGGCTAAGGAGACAAACATCCTCGCGTAGCGTCACAATGCTGCTTCTTCTTGGGCAACAAATGTCCCGGCAAGTCGCCAGTTTCCCACCCAACACTGATTTTAGAAAAATTGGTTTCAAAGTGTTTTCTCAGTGGGACGAAGATGGAATCATCCAGTATTTGATCAGACACTTACCCATAAAAAACAGAACTTTTATCGAGTTCGGTGTAGAGGACTATGAGGAAAGCAATACAAGATTTCTTCTGCTGAATGATCATTGGCAGGGAATGGTCTTAGACGCATGCTCAACCGACATCCGTTATGTCCAGACAGACAGAATTTATTGGGAGTTTGACCTTCAAGCTAAGTGCGCATGGGTCACTCGGGAGAATGTCGATTCCCTTCTCCAAGGATCCGGTTTTTCTGAAGATGTTGGCCTTCTTTCGATTGACATCGATGGGAATGAATATTGGATTTGGGAAGCGGTTCGATCAGTCAGGCCTAGAATTGTGATCATCGAATACAACAGTCTCTTTGGACTTCAGCCGGTTTCGATCCCATACAAGGAGGATTTCAATAAGATTTCTGCTCACTGCTCGGGCCTGTATTTTGGCTGCTCTTTGGGTGCGCTCACCCACCTTGCGAAGCAAAAAGGCTACTTTTTTTTAGGGTCGAACATATGGGGTCACAATGCTTTTTTCATCAGATCCGATATCGCTGAGGACTTCAGGGCTTTGGAGGCTCGAGAAGGGTACGTACAAAGTAAGTACCGAGAATCTAGGGATCTCGCTGGAAATCTGACTTACGTACGAGGTGAGGACCGAATTAAGCTGATCGAGCACTTGCCGGTAATAGATGTGGTAACCCGTCGGGAAGGTCTACTGAAGGACCTTTATGCGCCATCCTGATCAAAAAGGAACTCATTTGAAGCAAACGCTGCGAAGTTCCGCGGCTTATTTGTCAACCCGGTTAAAACCAGCTGTGCATAGATGCGGCGCCGGTTCGCCGTCGAACGCCGGTGCCATAAAAGTCGGGATCAACTGTTTGCAGATTGATCCGTCTTATGTTGGTGGCGTCACGACCTATGTCCTAGGGCTGCTGGAAGGCTTCGTAGATGCGGGCAACGGTTGCCACTTTCGCTTGTTTGCCACCGGGAGGAATCAGCATCTTTTCGGGAAGTTCGCCACACATGATAATTTTGATTTGGTCGTGGTGAACGACAGGCTGCTTTCATTGCGTAGCCGCATCTCCCGAACCGCACTTCTTTCCTGCAGTAGCGGTTTTTACAGATTCGCCACTGATATCGCGTTCAGGAAGATCCGGGAGTTGATGGAAGGGGAGTCAGACATTCTCTACACGCCGACACCGGTTCTGCGCTATTTCAACAGCCGGACGCCTTCGGTGCTTACTATGCACGACATCCAACACGTTCATCATCCGGAGTTTTTTAGCTGGTCGCGGTTGCTAAGCCGGAGAATCACTTACGGTTTGAGTGCTCGTCATGCCTGCTATTTTCAGGCGAACTGCAATTACATCAAGGAAGATCTCCTCGCCCATTTTCCCTGGCTCGCCACGGAGCAAGTCGAGGTAATCCAACCTGGCGTTCCGAAAGAGAGTCTTGCGCTGAAGAGGATGCCTGATTCGTTGTCTGAACGGTATCATATTCCCGAGCGCTTCCTTTTCTTTCCAGCACAACTGTGGCCGCACAAAAACCACTTGACGATCTTGAAAGCGCTGAAACAGATCGAGTCCAAGAACGGACTGAAAATTCCGCTAGTTCTCACCGGAGCAGAATACTCCGGTGCGTCGACAATATTCGATTTCATTGCGGATCAGTCCATGAACTACGTCCATTACCTAGGCAAGGTTCCCTACGAAGACGTTTTGGCTTTATACCGTCGGGCAGCGTTTATGATCACAGCCACGATTCACGAATCCGGCTGCTTTCCCATCCTCGAGGCCGCTGCCGCTGGCACTCCCGTGATTGCGTCCAGGATCCCGCCATTCGAGGAATTCGCTCAGGTGCTGCAACTCAACTTGTTCAATCCGCTCGACCCCCAGGAGCTGGCCAGGCTCATCGTCCCGCTTTGGAAGGATGAGGAGACGGCCTCCGCCCAGGCCGTCTATAATCGCGAGCATGTTTCCTTCTATTCCTGGGAAAATGCGGCCAGGAAATACGTGCAGCTCTTCAAGCGAGCCGTAAACTCATGAGCCCGGAGCAGACATGCGGATAAAAGTTCCGCATCGGGGTTGTGAATGTCCAGTGTAGCGGGCAGCGCTGCATTCTCGACTGTGCCTGCGTCATCGCGTGCGCAGCAGGAAAGCGCGTTGTTTTTTTTCTCTGCGTTTATGTTTCGCGCTGGCCTCGCTCTCGTGACCTTTGAACAGATTCGCCCCTTTTTTGGCATTCAAATATCGGATTATTGTTTTTTTGTGTCGCTGCTGTTGCTCCTGTTTCGCCCGAGTTCCCTCTTGTCGGCCCTAAAGGCGTCTGGGATTCTCTTGGGCGGGGCACTGATAATGCTAGGTAGCCTTCTCTCTTTACTTAATTCTGCTAGTCCAAGCAATGCCGTAGGTCCCCTGGCCAGGGTTTTCGTGCTCTTTGGGTTGTTCGCTCCATTGGCCGTTGTTCATTCAAAGAATATCCAAAAAAACATGCTCTTCCTGTTGGTAGGGATCTTTGCAAATTGTGTCATCACTTTGCTCCAGGCTTCGATATTCCCAGGAATTACGGATGTTCTTTCGATCAATCCCACCAGGCCTGATATAAGTGAAATTGGAAGGTTTCAAGGCTTAACCTCGCACCCCAATATTATTGGGCTTTCGGCCGCTCTCGCTTTGCTATTGGGGTTCGGACTGTTCTCTTTCGACGGATACAGACGTATCAGGGGGCGCCTGACCGTCGTAATCATCGTGTGTGCCCTCGCCGCGCTCCTTAGCGGCTCGCGAGCAGTTTTTGTTTCTCTCGTTCCGGGAGTGATTGTGCTTGCGCTCTTCCAAAGACAGCGCCGCCGGGCGGTCGTGCGCGTTTTCGTTGTTCTGATCGTTTTCTGGGGGGGGCTGACCTATGTTGTGCCTTCAGTCGTTTCACAGTTCGGAGAGAGGCTCGACCCAACTGGTTCGGACCTCTATTCTGACTATGGCCGACTATGGTCGGCAGTCTACGCCGTGCAGGAAATCTCTCAAAAGCCAATCATAGGGTGGGGAATCGACCACATCGACGACGCCGGGTTGACCCTAGTTCCCTGGACCGGAGAGTTTGTGGGGGCCCACAACACTTTCCTAAAATACTGGAATGCCATGGGTCTGTTGGCGGCCATAGGTTTTCTAGCCCTTTTTGCCGTGCCCATGAGGCAGATACTACATCGCTTGAAAAAAAAACCTTCAAACACTTCGACAGAAGCATTGGTCCTAGCTTTGGCCTGTTACGCGCTATTGTTCATCGTGTCTAATCTTGGTCCCTTCGACTACAATCGGTTTTTATACATACCGCTATTTGCCTTTGGCGGTTTTGCCGCAAACTTGCGGGTTCCGCTTCAAGCGCGCTTGGTGGCTCGCCATGACCAAGGCCGGGAAATTAGCCGCTCTGCCAACCCTTCGACGGCTTAAACGAGGCGAAAGATTACCCTGCATGCGAGGGCCGGGTTGCACGTCTGCTGAAGGAGCTAGACTAGGGAGGGGAATCCGACCGTACAATGAGAAAACTACTTCTGCTCCACTTGCTGTTCACGAGCGCAGTGTTCGGACAGGGCATTAACTCTGCTCTCGTTTACGTGGGTGGGAGTGTGCCTCAATGGGGAAGCAATCCGGATATCGGTGCGCAGATCAACGTCGCTTATGCGTCTTGTCCGGCAACTGGCTGCACCATCGTATTAGTACCGCAGTTGAACGGCTCCTGCTACGACTTCAGCACATCAATTGCCTTCGCGACCGTCGGCAAGTACGCTCTATTGCAGGGTGGTGGTCCTACTTCCGAAGGCCCCGGTCCTGCTCCCACCGTTCCTGGGCTGGCTGGCGGCGCCTGTCTGAATTACACGCCTACCACGAGTACTTCGGCCATAACTTTCGACTACGTTCCGCACTCTGGGGGAGGAAATGCTCCAGTCCATGGAATCAGAGACCTCATTCTGCAGAATAACGGCTGTCAGAAAATTGGAGGATGCGGTAGTTCCGCTACAGGTATTGAGCTTGGAGGGAGCAGCAGCGGTGCGCAGAATGGCGAGCTCGCAAACGTAAAAGTCAACGGATTCCGTACTGGCATCAATTTTATCGATAGCGCCACGCAATCATGGGGCGTGGTTCTCCGAAGCGATTCCATCGTGAATAACGCCGTCGGCATTTCCCTAGCTGGGTCGCTAGAGAACATTTCGTTGTTCGGTGGTCGCGTGTCAGCCAACGGTATAGGATTGTCGATGAACGGAAATGCAGATGTCTTTGCTCATGGAGTCTCGATCGACTCTAATCTGACGGCAGGAGTCAACGCCACGAGCGGAATCTTTTCCTGTACAAATTGTCACTGGGAGAATGAGAGCGCTGACGCGCCGATTACTACGCATTACTTTGTAGGGACCGGAGCCGCGTCTCTAGTTATAGAGGGCGGCAAAGCCATCGACGACAATCTTGCGGGTACCCCGGATGTTGACTACTGGTTCAGCAATGCTGGTCTTTCGACATACATCCACGGATTACTGATTTATTCCGGCGGACGCAAGGCCACCCAAGTCGTCCAATCAATTAATCCGTGCACCTTTTGGATCGCTATCTTCAACGATTCGCCATCTGTTCTAAAGAGGCTCACGGGGGGGCCTTCACAACAAGGAGTGGTGTTTCCGAATAATTTCGATTCCGGCGTGTCTTCGGTGCAGGCGCAATTCTTTACAGCTAACCTGGGCGCCGCTTTCATCAGCAACAACGTCGTGCTCAGCCCAGGATGGGGCTCAGGTGCATTTGTCGATTTTACCTTCGGCACAACGCAGCGATTCAGCTTTGTAGCTCACAGCGAAGGCACCGGGCAAGACTTGAATCCGAACATGCGGATTACGTTCCCGGCGACATGGCCCGCGACACCTTTCTATGTATGTAAAGTCGTCGGAGGTACGGGAACACCTGTGCCCGTCATCGGGGAGGCGACAGCGACCACGACAGAAATGACGCTGACATTCGCCGGGAAACCTGCAGTAGGCGCCGGATATCAAGTTCAGTGTGTGGGTGAGTGATAGGGCTCGTCTTTTTTACCATCAAGCTGCAATGCACGTCTGACGCTATTTGTGTCCCGCATTCACGGGCCTGACCCATCGGGGCTGACATTGGGATTCGCGTCCCCAAACTGGCATTGAGACGTACTCGAGCAATTCAGTCTCTGGCCAATTTCATCCCGGAGAGATGATGTCACTGAATCATTCGCAGAAGCTTAATCTTGGATGCGGCCCGAATGCTCCTCCCGGCTGGGTGAATGTAGACGGTTCTTGGAACGCTTGGTTTGCACATCATCCACACTTGCGCAAGATCCTGGAGATAGTCGGGCTAATCAACCCGACTAACCGAGGTGCCCAGTGGAATGTGAAGCCACTTGTGCATGATTTGAGAAAGCCGCTCCCGTTTAAGGACAACACCTTCTCAGCAGTCTATGCTTCACATTTGTTGGAACATCTTTACTTTGTCGAAGCCCAACGGCTTTTGTCAGAGTGCAGAAGAATTGCCAAGCCGGGAGGCATTATTCGCATCGTAGTTCCGGACTTGCGTTCTATGGTTTCGAACTATGTTCAGGGGAAGAATGAGGACGATGGTTCTGCCCGCAAGAAGGTGTTTGCTGCCGACCAGTTGAATGAGAAGCTGGGATTTCGAAGCCCGGCCCCTCCGGGGGGAAATCCTGTCTTCAAGTTTTATGCGATTTGGAAGGACTTCCATTCGCACAAGTGGATGTATGATTCTGACTCTCTCATCCATTACCTGGAAGCAGCAGGCATCCAGGAGGTTTCGGAGAAGGGTTTTCGAGCGAGCGACATACCGGGCATAGAAGAGATCGAGGATCCGCAAAGAGTCCTCGATGGTGCAGGGATCTGCATCGAAGGCAAAAAGCTCTGAGAAATTCCGAGGGCCGGAAGTCTCTGCGATCGATGGAAGCGAGCGCTCACTTCGAAATGAGAGCGAACCCGGGCACATCGGTCAGAAGGGTACCAGAACCAAGCGTGCGCCAAGCGGCTGAGAACGTAACCAATTACGAGCGCCTTGCGGAACACTCGAACGGGCAAAAAGAGGCCGAGACCCTCACAGGTCAATGCTGCTTTCTCTGTGGAGGAGAACTCGAGAAATCTGTCAGCGGGCTCTTTGACACGCGCTTCGGGATAGACGGAACCTACGGGGTGAAATGTTGCTGTCAGTGCGGTTTAGAGCAGATTTCTCCGGTTCCGACGCCCGAAGAGCTCAACAGCTTATATGAATCGCATTATAACTTCGGCGGAGAAAAAAACACCGTCTATACAAATCTTCGCGAGTGGTTTTTGTCCTCTTTCCTTTATCGTCTGTGGATTCGCTTGGACGGCGACATATCCTTCCACGCGCGCATGGGCACGGGGCGTCTGCTAGACGTTGGCTGCAATGAAGGCCGCGGCCTAAAAATCTACGCGCGAAATGGTTTCCAAGTGGAAGGTCTCGAGGTAAACGAGACAGCGGCTGCAGTGGCGCGCGATGCAGGCTTTACTGTTCACATATGCGATCTCAGTCAGTTCAGCTCCTGCGAACGCTATGACGTTGTCGTACTTTCTAACGTCTTGGAACACTCGCTCGACCCCAGGCAGATGTTGCTGGACGTTCGCCGGATCCTGAAAGCGGGCGGGGAAGTGTGGGTCAGTTGCCCAAATAGCGAGAGCTGGCTTCGATCGGTATTCGGCGCGTTTTGGATTAACTGGCACGTTCCGTTTCACATCTCCCAGTTCTCTACCAAAACATCGAAGAACTTGCTAAGTGAGGCCGGTTTTGCCGCCATCGAAACACGACAGATTACACCCGCGCTCTGGGTTTCGTCCTCTTTCATTGCAAAGCTTTTTGCCAAGAAGGGACGACCGACGAGGGCGCTCAGAAGTCCCATTCTCGTGTTTGGCCTTCTCATGGTTTCCAGGATGATCTTCTTTCCTGCCCTGTGGCTCGGGAATTTCTTCGGCCGTGGCGATTGCCTTCTGATCGTGGCGCGAAATCCTGATCTGCCGCTATAGCTTATTGGTCTGGCGATGGAGAAGGGACTTGACCTGTTACGACTCGGTGAGTTCGTCGGCAGCATCCTTGTGTTTGAGCACCGAGGCGCACAGACCTAATCTAGCGGGCTATTCTTATTTCCCGAAGATCCGCACTGGAAAGGTAATCGATGAAAAAGGCGTTGATCACGGGGATTACAGGCCAGGATGGGGCCTACCTTGCAGAATTTTTGTTGGCCAAAGGGTACAAAGTACACGGAATCAAGCGCCGTGCTTCTTCATTCAACACCGCGCGGATCGACCATCTTTATGAGGATCCCCACATTTCAAACCGTCACTTTTTCTTACATTACGGTGATATGACCGATTCGGGTAATCTAATCCGCGTTGTTCAGGAGGTCCAGCCGCAGGAAATCTACAACCTCGCGGCGCAAAGCCACGTTGCGGTGTCCTTTGAATCTCCGGAATATACGGCCAACGTGGATGCTCTTGGAACTCTTCGACTGCTAGAGGCCATTCGTATCCTCGGGCTGACGAAGTCCGTGCGTTTCTACCAGGCCTCGACGTCAGAGCTATACGGTGCAGCGCAGGAGACACCCCAGTCCGAATCCACGCCTTTCCATCCTCGTTCTCCGTATTCCATCGCGAAGCTCTACGCGCACTGGATCACAGTGAACTACCGGGAGGCCTATGGGATGTATGCGTGCAATGGAATTCTGTTCAATCATGAGTCTCCCATACGTGGCGAAACATTCGTGACGCGAAAAATCACCCGCGGCCTCGCAAGGATTAAAGTTGGTTTGCAGGACTGTTTATACCTCGGAAATCTCGACGCAAAACGCGATTGGGGTCACGCTCGAGATTACATCGAGATGCAGTGGATGATGCTGCAGCAGAGCTCCCCAGAAGATTTTGTGATTGCCACGGGCCAGCACTACACCGTTCGTGAATTTGTAAATGCCACTGCAGAAGAAATGGACATGACCATCGCGTGGCATGGGCACGGCCTGGAAGAAAAAGGTTTCGATGGCCAGGGACGGTGCGTCATCGCGGTTGACCAACGTTATTTTAGGCCTGCGGAAGTGGATACTCTTATGGGTGACGCCAGTAAAGCGCGCATGAAATTGGGATGGAAGCCTAGAGTGACATTTCGAGAGCTAGTGGCGGAGATGGCAGCGTCGGACTTGCGGGAGGCCGAGCGCGATCAAATCGCCCACCAGAATGGACACCGCGTTTATGATCTCCACGAGTAACCGGTGAACACCGGCGCCAGAACATACGTGGCTGGCCACCTCGGGCTGCTGGGTTCCGCCCTTATCCGTCGTCTCCGTTCAGAAGGTCATTCTAACCTTTTGGTGCGCTCTCACCAGGAGCTTGACCTGACGGACCAGCGGGCCGTCCAGGAGTTTTTTCTGAGGGAGCTGCCAGAGTACGTCTATCTAGCTGCTGCCAAAGTCGGCGGCATCTTGGCCAACGCAACATTTCCCGCGGATTTCATCGCTCAGAACCTCTTGATCCAGACGAATGTTATCCACGAGGCGTATCGTGTCGGCGTAAAGCGTTTACTTTTTCTCGGTTCCAGCTGCATCTACCCGAAACACGCCCCGCAGCCAATGAAGGAAGAATACCTGCTGACCGGGCCGCTCGAGCCGACGAATCGTCCCTACGCCGTTGCCAAAATTGCTGGCATTGAGATGTGTTGGTCATACAACCGTCAATACGGGGCACGATTTCTCGCCGTAATGCCGACCAACCTCTTTGGACCGGGAGATCACTACGACCTCCATGATTCTCACGTTATACCCGCATTACTTCGGAAAATGCACGAAGCTAAAGCAAACGGGGTAGGAGAAGTTGTAGTCTGGGGTTCTGGCACGCCACGGAGAGAATTCCTGTGCAGCGATGATGCCGCAGATGCCTGCGTGTTTTTGATGAAATTGTCAGAGCAGCAATTTACACAGATTGTGTCGCAAGACGAAAATCAGCCCCTTGTGAACATCGGCTGCGGCCAAGACATCACCGTGCGAGAATTGGCCGAGTTAATCGCAGAAGTGGTCGGATTTAGAGGCCGCCTCGTTTTTGATCGCTCCAAGCCTGATGGAACTCCGCGCAAACTTTTGGATGTCAGCCGATTGGCTGCACTTGGCTGGAAGCCCAGAACATCTCTAGAGGAAGCCCTAAGAGAAACCTATCGTGATTTTTCTGGGAGGATTGAGCGGATGCCACAACCCAATGTCGCTCCGGCGGCGCCGCACTAGTGTTCCAGAACAAGTCGGTTACTGAGTTTTCTTTAGTGCGTCGAGCGACCCAGACACGAATTTTAAGCACGCGACCGTGAATCTGTTATAGATCCAGACTGGTGCAGTAATCGAGTGTCTGAGGGCGGGTGTTTTTTTCGCAGTCTCATCGGAGAGCTCAGGCAATCAACATGCGAATCCTGATTCATTCCATCAACTTCTCGCCCGAGATGACTGGCGTCGGCAAGTACACGGGAGAGATGGCCGAATGGCTAGCCTTGCGAGGTCATGAAGTGCGGGTCGTGTCGGCTCCCCCTCATTATCCGCAATGGAGAATCTACAGGGGGTACCATGCCTGGCGGTTTAGCCGAGACACTCACGTTTTAGCCGTTGGGACTGCTGGCACATTGGACGTGTTTCGGTGTCCTACTTGGATCCCGAGGGTGCCTCGCGGTTGGAAGCGGATTCTCCATCTCGCAAGCTTCTCGGTCAGCAGCTGGCCGACGATGCTTATACAGGTCCTTTGGAAGCCTGATGTTGTTCTCTTGGTCGCGCCAACACTCTTTTGTTTTCCCCAGGTCCTTGGCGTGGCCCTTCTAACAGGAGCCACTTCGTGGCTCCACATGCAGGACTTCGAAGTTGATGCCGCATTCCAGCTAGCAGACTTTTCCTCGAATCAATTGAAGCGTTGGGTCCCTTTCCTAGAGCGGTTTATCCTGCTTCGCTTCAATCGGATCTCGTCCATTTCTACCCGTATGATAGAACGACTCTGGACAAAAGGGGTGAATCCTGGGCGCGCTGTTTTATTTCCGAACTGGGTAGATACTTCGGTGATTTACCCTATGTTGGCTCCAAGCCCGTTGCGACAAGAGCTCGGAATCCCCGCGGAGGCAACCGTGGTTCTTTATTCAGGAAACATGGGGAAAAAACAAGGTTTGGAGCTACTAGTTGAAGCAAGTCGTAGACTTGTCGAGCGGACCGACATTCGATTTGTTTTTTGCGGCGACGGATCATATCGACAGACATTCGTTGAGATGGCGACAAAGAATGAAAATGTTATCATCTTGCCGCTCCAACCGGCGGAAAGGCTGAACGATCTGCTAAATCTAGCGGATATCCATGTCTTGCCTCAAGTATCAGGCGCGGCAGATTTGGTCATGCCATCCAAGCTGACCGGTATGATGGCAAGTGGTCGGGCCATTGTAGCTACGGCTCTCCCTGGAACGCAATTATTCGGGGTACTTGAAGGCCGAGGAATTGTCACGCCTCCTGGTGATGTGGACGCTTTCGTTGCAGCGCTGGTTCGACTTGCTGACGCACCCAAGTTGCGACAACGCATAGGGGAAGAAGCGAGAACCTACGCGATTAACCACTTGAGCCGTGATCTGATTCTGGGTCAATTCGAACTCTCTTTGTTGCGAGCCTGCGGCGTTTCTGCCCCGGACATACAAACAGGATCGTGTGCGATCGAGAGCGGTGATCAGGCCGTTGACGAAACGGTTGTGACCTCAGAAAGAGTCGGCGACGTGTAACAGAAAAAACCCGATTGCATGCAAAAGCAGTCGGTAGATTTACGCAGGTGAATATATCCGGCCGATATCCGCAAAGGGAATCCACAAAATCAGTCGGACGCCATCGTAGAAGGTTCTTTCCCTAAATTTTCTTACCGCGAGAAATGCACAAAACCTCTTCACGTTTCCCGAATTAATTCTTTGTGGGTGGTCGAACAATCGAAAGGATCATGTTCATGTCATCCAAGGCAGAGTTTCCGGTCCTTTGCCCTGCCCTCGAAGCAGGCTCTGCAAAACAACAGTGAGTGTGAACCGTTTCATCTGTTAGGAGGCTTATGCCGACTGCCATAATGGCTCCCGAGCGGCAACCCGCACCGGCGAACAAATCTAGAAGGCGACAGGCAAAGGCGCAGACATTTTCTGGGCAGGTGATCTGTGTCGTCGTTCTCCTGCTATCGGACTTAGCAACCATAGCCGTATCTCTCGAGTTAGCCATATTCATGCGCGCGTATCTCGTGCGCCATGTTGACGCGCCTCTCCACTCATTGACTTTTCCTTTTCTGCACTATTTGACCTTTGGGTGGTTGTGGCTGGTGCCGATCGTGTTTTTGGGGGTCGAAGGTCTTTATACACGTCGCCGCTCACTATGGAATGAAGTCGGCCAGCTGACAAAAGCGGTTTGCTTAAGCCTGGTCGCTCTCCTAGCGACCCTGGCTCTGACCGAACTCACACCCCTTGTTTCTCGGATAACCATCCTACTGACGGCCACAAATCTGCTGATTCTCTTGCCCCTTGTACGCTATTGGACGAAGCGAATCTTGATGGCCGTGGGTCCATGGAGAAAACGAATCTTGATTCTCGGAACCACCGACATGGCAATGCTTGCAATGCGAGCACTGACGTCTGATCCGTTCTTAGGCTATGAGGTTGCGGGTTTGCTTGATGATGATCCAGCGAAATTTGGTCATTGCGTCGGATATTGCAAGGGCACGCCTATCTATGTCGTGGGCAGTCTCTCCGAGACCCAGGAGCAGATGAAGCAAACAAGCTCCAGGGACGTATTAATCGCCATGCCTGATCTGCCCGAGAAAAGGCTATTGGCTCTCGTTCACGAATTGCAACCCTGCTGCGATAGCATTTATGTGGTCCCCCAATTGTGGGGCTTGCCGATGATGAATTTACAGATCGACGGTTTTCTGCGCGAGCGTGTGATGATGCTCAAACTTTCAAACAATCTGGCGAAGCCTTGGAATGGCTGGTTGAAGCGGGGGTTCGATCTTCTGCTGGGGACAGCTATTACGTTATTGGCGCTCCCCATCTCCATGGTGATCGCCATTCTAGTCAGGTTGGATTCCAAAGGGCCTGCACTATTCATTCAAGAAAGACTCGGTCACCGAGGGGCGAATTTCCGCTGTCTCAAGTTTCGTACGATGCGTATAAATGCGGACGAAATCCTGCGCGAATATTTGGAGCGCAATCCGCTTGCGGTCGACGAATGGCAAAAATTCGCCAAATTAATACATCACGATCCTCGCCTCACTCGGTTGGGGGGCTTCCTGAGGCGATGGAGCCTCGATGAACTGCCGCAACTTTTGAACGTTCTGAAGGGCGAGATGAGCCTAGTTGGTCCCCGCCCCTACATCCATCAGGAACGCGGACGCATCGGCGTTGATCTTCACACCATTCTTGCCGCCCGACCCGGTATGACCGGACTGTGGCAGGTCAGCGGAAGAAATAAGCTCACGTTCGAGGACCGCGTCCAACTCGAAGCGTGGTACGTGCGCAACTGGACCGTCTGGCTGGATTGCATTGTTCTGGCGAAAACATTTAGGACTGTCTTGTTCCCAGAGAACGGGTGTAGGAGCGAAGCGTCCCCAAGGATTACTCCCGCGGCTCCCAAGTATTTAACTGCGAAGGCCGGCCATTCGGTTCTTCGTGCAGAGAGCCTTCAGCAGAGTGACACAGATTGAGGATTTCGTTCACAGGCCGGCCCACTGAAACGACAAGGCAAAGGTTGACAGGATAATCTGCCCGATCAGCATGAAATGATTCTTCACGCACCGCTCGTTTCAGTCTCACTGGCGCCTCTTACGCCAATAAGTACATTTTCGGGGAACTAAATTCGTCGCAGTAGCTCAAGAATAGATATCTTGACGCAATTCTATCGACTGCATAGTCCGCGTGCATGCGACAGCCGGTCGCTTTACTTCACCACAAGCGTTAGGCTTGCGCTACGCGTCAGTTTGGTGGAACCGGACGCGAAGGTTCCAGACACCGAGATGGTGTAAGTCCCCGCCAGCGTGCCAGGGTTTCCGCCGCCACTCCCGGAACTTCCTCCACCACACGAAGTTATCGTCAACGCTGCCCACAATACCACGCCGACCGCAAACAGAAGCGCCCTCCGGAATCCGGGTTCTCGGCGCCACCCGAACAAGCCCGCCAGCATGACCATTCCCAGTAACACGAGCAGGATGGGTGTGTTCATCCGCCCAGGTCCATCATCCATCGCCCGCGGCAGCCTGAGTGCGCTCGAGGCCGCGGTTGTGGTCACCGTGACGCTTACCGTTGCCGCTGTTCCGTTCAGCGTAACCGAAGTTGGCGAAACCGTGCAGGTCGATTGGGCCGGCGCACCGCTGCAACTCAGCGCCACCAGCTGGTTGAACCCAGCCGAAGGGGCCAGGCTGATCATGTAGCTTGCCGTTTGTCCCGGTGTGACCGTGACGGACGATGTCGAACCGGCGGTTATCGAGAAATCCGGACCCGTCCCGTTCAGCGCCACCACTTGCGGGCTGCCGGTGGCGTTATCGCTAACCGAAATGACCGCGGTGCGTCCTCCCATTCCGGTTGGGGCAAATGTCACGTTGATCTGACAACTCGCACCGGCTACCACAGAAGTTCCACAGCCATTGGTTTGCGCAAAGTCGCCTGCATTCGCTCCGGAGATAGAGATACCGGAAATGATCAACTGTGCTGTGCCGGTGTTCGTAAGTTGGACCGTCTGTGCCGAACTGGTCGTTCCTGTGGCCTGCGGCGCGAACGTCAGGACGTTCGGTCCCAAACTGACGGTGGTCACCCCGACGGAAGTGGCCACGGTCAGGGTCACAGTGCGCTCATGAACCAGAGAGGAGGACGTTCCGACAACCAGCAGGTGATAGGTGCCTACCGGCGTTGAGGCGGTTGTAGTGATGGTGAGCGCGGAATTGCCTGGCCCGCTCAATGACAAAGGGACAAAGTTGCAATTCGCTCCGCTGGGGAGTCCCGAGCAGGAGAGCGCGACGCTGCCGCTAAACCCGCCCACCGAGGTGAGCGTGATTGTCGAGGTCGCGGAACTACCGGGCGCGAGCGTTGCAGGCTTCAGTGGCGTTGCGGAGATCAGGAAATCAGGCGTTGGCGGCCCCGAGGTATTAAATAGCCATACCAGCCCCACTGGTTGACTTCCAATTTGCACCGGTACCGCAATATCGGGCCGATTATCTCCGTTAAAGTCTGCCACCACGAGACCGCCAACAGGGTCGGGTACCAGCGGAATTGGATTGCCAAATGTTCCGTCTCCATTGCCCAGAAGTAGAACCAGCAGACCGGAGGAGTCGGTACCGACCACGTCGATTTTTCCATCTCTATTAAAATCGACGGCTTGCAAGACCCCCCTCGTGCCATTTATGGGCGTTGCAGTTGTGAAGGTGCCGTCTCCATTGCCGAGAAACACCTGAGTTTGAGTCGTGGAGTCCTGAGCGTTGAATGTCGGGACGATCAAATCGATGTTGCCATCGCCATTCACGTCACTCGCAAACAAAGCCCCATTAATTTCCAGGGTCGTGGTGTTAAAGGTTGCGGGCTGGAAGGTTCCATCGGCGTTGCCAAGCAAAATAGCGATACCAGCTTGAGTGTTCCCTCCCAATCCAGGGCTATCTGCGACCGCCACGTCAATCTTTCCATCGTTGTTAAAGTCACCGACCACTACGTTTCCGTCGCCCGTGCCCACATAATATTGGACTGGCGATGCAAACGTGCCATCACCGTTGTTCAAAAGAACATACATAAAGCCCTGCGAGCCCATTAAAGATCCGGCAATGACAACGATGTCCGGTTTGTGATCACCGTTGAGGTCGGCTACCGCAAACCCCGTGACGAACCCCGTACCAATTCCCGGGAATGTATTAGGTGCTTGAAAGCTTCCGTCGCCATTGCCCAGCATCACAATCACGGACCAACTGCCCTTCTCGCTAACCGTGAAAATTAGATCCGCATTACCATCGCCATTGACATCGATTGCCGCTGCAAGGCTGGTACCACCGAACATGCCCCCCGCAGCGAAGGTATACGTATTTGCTAAGGACAGATTGCCTTTGCCGTCATTTAGAACGATATTTACCGTCGCCATACCAACTCGGAGGAACGGTTGCATCGCGGCAATATCCGGGTGGCCATCCTTATTGAAATCAGCAGTGACGAAGGGTCCTCCAATGTTTGGGATGGCCCGGTCGCCCCGCACGGTGGCATCGCCGTTGCCGAGCAAAACGATATTGTCCGTCGCCAGGTCGAGGTTACCGTCGCCATTGAAGTCCGCAACGAGAATATAGGGAACGGCGGGCGCAGCAAATTCCGTATAAGTAGCGCTGAGATTATAAATAATCTCCGCCGTAAAAGTGCCGTCTCCATTGTTCTTAAAAATCTGCACGTACGGAAAGTTTTCGCCGATTAGATCCTCTTTACCGCCATTATTCAGGTGAGCTGCTGCGGCAAGCGAACCTGCGAGCGTTCCAGATGGGAGCGTTTGTACTGGCCCGAGCCGGAAAGTGCCGTCGCCGTTGCCGAAGAGAATCTGCAACTGGCCGGGATTGGAGCCGGTTCCGGACGTGCCTCCGGCGAAATCCAGTTTTCCGTCACCATCGAAATCCCCGATGACCGTGGCGCCAAGCGAACCACTGGGGAACGGGATGAGCGCCTGAAACGTGCCGTTTCCGTTGCCGAGTTGTATGCCGCTCGCCAGCGCCAGATCGAGCTTGCCGTCGCCATTGAAGTCCGCGAGCGCCCCAGCGGCTGCGGCCCCAGACGTCACGCCGGCCGAAAATGTTCCGTCGCCCTTACCGAGGTACGTGAACAGACCGCCAGAAATACTGGGGACACCCAACACATCGGGTTTGCCGTCACCATTCACGTCACCGACGATTATCGCACTCAAGGGGGAAGCGACGTTGGTGACGATGGGCGCCTGGAACGTACCGTCACCGTTGCCCAGCAAAACATAGAAGGTGTTCGAAGCGGGAGAGGCGAACACCAGGTCCGGCTTGCCGTCTCCGTTAAAATCAGCCGTGGCGATCAAGTTCTTGGCGTTAGGTCCGCCCACCTGCAGGAGCGTTCCGGCGGTGAAGGTACCGTCACCGTTTCCAAGCAGCACTGTTCCATCCGCGTTGACTATATCCGGCTTGCCATCACCGTTAAAGTCGGCGGTGACCGCCTGATCGGCGCCCGGAAACGACGGAGGAATCAGGAATGGAGTTGAAATTTGCGCCTGAGCGGCGGGGGACAAAGTGGACAGGAACAGCGTAAGGAGCGAGCTGGCCAGATATAGGCATGAGTCTTTCATTTCAGGCTCGCCAGGCAGCCGACTGCTTCGAAGGGAATATTGCCTGATCTTAGCGGCTCGTCTCTCGATCCTAGGGGCAGCCTATGGAGGTCTGCAAGCGTATACTAATCGCTGTTTTACTTCCAGGTTGGCGAAGCCAGTTTCAATCGATAGGGATGGTGCCCACCTGGGCGGCCCTGCCGTGCCGGTTCCTGACGCTTCTGCTGTTGTAATTCTGCGAATAAATACCAATAAATATCTTCGATCACCCTACTTTCGGGAACATCCCAGAAAGATGACTCTGCCACCACGCCGGGCGGTCGTCCATTACGAGAGCCCGAGGATCCTGCGCCGCAATGTACTGCGCTAGATTCCTCAGACGTTGCACGCGCAATTGCGCTACTACCGCGACTCACAAGCGCGCCACCTTCAGAGGAGTAGCCTAGCCCGGCCGAGAATTCTGATGGCCGGGAGCATCCATCTTCGTCTTGCTGCGATTCTAAGCATCGCCAGCCAGTCTTTCAGCAAGGTCCGAACATACTGCCGCTCCACAATGGCTTTCTCGGCCCGAAGTGTCGCGCTGGTTGTGGTTGCCCTGGAGTTCTATCCAGCTAGGTAGTATCATGCCTCCGGTTTCGCCAGATGCCTTATGATGCGCGGATACGTTGCAGCATCCGCCACGCGCCAATTACGGCTCGCTTGGCTTTTAGGTTCAATCCTGACAATTGTTGCCTGCGGTAGTAAGGGGCCGCCTTCTTCGAATTCAATAGCAGGTCCGGCCGCGGCCAGTGCGCAATTTCTGTATGTCACTGGTGAAATTTGTAGGAGATCGGACACAGATTTTCGGCTATCGGATTGAGAGTGACGGCACCCTTGTGCCTCTAGTTCTTTCCAGCCTTGTCGCTCCGTTTTGTTGTCACCAGGGCGCCTCCTCCGGTACTGTGCTTTATCTTGCCGACTTCGGCGGCGGGATAGCGGCTATGCGCGCCGACGCACAGAGCGGCCAACTTTCTCCACTGCCCGGCTCTCCCTTTTTAGGGCTTACCGGAAGCGCAACGGGGAGCCCAACTGCGTGTGGGAACAAGTTCCTCTACGGACAACCCGTGGTAGATCCCTCGTGCAGTTTTCTGTTTGTTACGAACAGCTTTGACGGCAGCTCCGCCGCGAACGGCGGTATTGTCTATGCCTACACCTTGGATGCCGCTACCGGTATCCTGAATTCCGTTTCCGGTTCGCCCTTTACCGTCGGAAATCCAACCTCGATCATCCGCTCCGCTACGACCGACCCAACCGGCTGCTTTCTGTACGTGCCCAATTCCGATGTGCAGGCGGTTTCCGGGTTTTCGAATCGGTCCCACTGGCGCCCTGATTCCCTTGACCGGTTCACCCTTTACAGCAGGACAGAGTCCACTTTTTTCCCTAGCCGTGAGTGTTGCCTCCAAACAATTTTTGTACGTTGCCAATGCCGGTTCGAATGAAATCTCGGCGTTTGCGGTCGACAACAGCACTGGGAATTTGAGTTTCATCTCGAATTTCGCGGCCAATTCGCAACCGTCGTTTCTCGCGTTATCGGGGGCTTTCCTTTATAGCTTCAACCTTGTTTCGGGCAACGTCTCTTCAAGCAACGTAAACGTGTATTCGGTGAACCGAGACGGTACCCTGAGCCCGGTTGCCGCTGATGGAAGTCTCGGTTATACACCGACCTCCGCTTCAGTGGTGACGGTACCATAGTAAGATCACGCTCTGCGAGATTTTTCTGAGGCAAAACATGCAGCAATTCACAAGCGTGCCTTGATAACATCCCGGAGAAGATGACTCTGCCAACAGCCCGTGCGGTCGTTCGATATGAGAGCGCCGAGGACCTATGCAGCACAAATACGGCGCTAGTGTCCCAAGAGCTTCGCGCGCACGGCGAACCGAAGCGTCATCGCCGGATTGCAGTGCATGTGTATGCAAATTGGTCATCCGTGCGCCATCCCTTTCTTCTAACCATCTGCAGCGAAGCACGAATCGAGTATTCTAAATTGTGCCTTGCCACATGATCTCCGTTTCAGGGGGGGAGTCGAATGAAGGGTGTCGTTCTTGCTGGGGGAACCGGGAGTCACCTCAATCCTCTGACGCGGGTCACGAACAAGCATCTTCTGCCGGTTTACGACAAGCCCATGGTGTATTACCCTATCCAGACGCTCGTCAACGCGGGAATCCGGGAGATTCTTCTTGTCACCGGCGGAAAGAACGCAGGGGACTTTCTCCGGCTGATCGGCAACGGGCGTGACTTTGGCCTCAAACACATCAACTATACCTACCAAGAGGGCGAGGGTGGCATCGCAGAGGCCCTGGGCCTGGCCGAAGATTTTGCCGACGGCGAATCCATTTGTGTGGTGCTTGGTGACAACATTATTGAGAACAACGTGCGCCACGCGGTCGAAAGCTTTAAGAAGCAGAGCCACGGCGCCAAAATCCTGTTGAAGGAAGTTCAAGACGCGGAGCGTTTTGGTGTAGCCGAGATTAGCGGCGATCGTGTCGTCGGAATCGAAGAAAAACCGCGCAAGCCCTATCTATATGATGCGACTGTATTTCAAAAAATTCGCCGCCTGAAGCCTTCCGGCCGCGGCGAACTCGAGATTACCGACGTCAATAATTTCTACCTCGAAGAAGGAAATCTGACCTATGAGATTCTTGGCGGCTGGTGGACCGACGCCGGCACCTTCGAATCGCTCTTGCGCGCCAACAATCTCGTGGCGGAAACCGGTGCCAACAAGCTCTTAAACGCAGAATCGACTGAACGTGCCGTGAGCCGGGAAGTGAAAGGATGAAGCTATTCGTTACTGGCGGAGCCGGTTTCATCGGCTCAAATTTCATTCGCTATGTTCTGCAAGCAAAAAATAGCCACGCGCTCGTCAACTACGACAAGCTCACCTACGCTGGCAACTTAGCGAACCTCCACGCAATTGCGCATCATCCCGACTATCGATTCGTCAAAGGCGACATCTGTGACCCCATCGCGGCAGAAGCCGCCATGGGCGGTTGTGATGTCGTCGTCCACTTCGCCGCCGAATCGCACGTCGACCGGAGTATTTACGAGCCCGCTCCGGTAATTCAAACCAACGTAACTGGCACGTTCACCCTCCTCGAGGTCGCTCGCAAACTCGCCGTATCGCGCTTCGTTCACATTTCCACCGATGAAGTCTACGGCGACATCGCTCCGGGAGCTCACGCCAGCGAAGACTCTCCGCTCCAGCCAAGCAGCCCCTATTCCGCTTCCAAGGCCGCCTCGGATCTCTTGGTTCGCTCCTACGTGCGCACTTACAAATTTCCTGCTCTGATCACGCGCTCCTCGAACAATTACGGTCCCTACCAATTCCCGGAAAAATTCTTGCCACTGATCATCACGAATGCGCTCTACGACAAACCTCTTCCGATCTATGGCGACGGCAAACAGCAGCGCGACTGGCTGCACGTAGAAGACAATTGCCGCGGGATTCTCGCCGTTCTCGAGCGCGGGAGAATCGGCGAAATCTACAACATCGGCGGATCGCACGTGGAAGAGAATCTCGCGATGGCCCAACGCCTCCTTCGGTTGACGGGCAAACGGGAGAGCCTGCTGACCTATGTCGCGGATCGTCCTGGCCATGACCGTCGCTATGCCCTGAATTCCAGAAAAATAGAAAGCGAGCTGGGCTGGAAACCGGAAATTTCTCTGGAACACGGCGTTCGCCAAACCATCGAATGGTACAAGGACAACAGCAAATGGGTTTCCGACGTTCGCGCCGGTGAATACCTCTCGTATTACGAAAAATACTACGATGATCGCGATGCTTCGCTGAAGGCGATCGCAGATTCCCGCTCAAAGTTGCCCGCTTAGAACCAACATGCGTATATTCTTTGTCGATGCAACGAATCGAAACGTCCCTGCCAGGTGTGTATGAGCTGCGTCCCGTAGTCCATCGCGACTCGCGCGGCGCTTTCCTCGAGACGTACCACCACGCTAAATTCTCAGGTCTCGGCATCAAAGACACCTTCCTTCAAGACAATCACTCCATCTCCTCCCGCGGGACCCTTCGCGGCCTTCACTACCAATTGCTGCACGCCCAGGCCAAGCTCTGCCGCGTCATCGAAGGCGAAGCTCTGGACATCGCCGTGGACATCCGCGTCGGCTCGCCGCATTTTGGCAAGTGGATCGGGGTTCGACTTTCTGCCAAGGAGCAAAATCAACTCTATATCCCAACCGGTTTTGCCCACGGCTTTTTAGCAATGACCGACACCGTTCAGTTCCTTTACAAATGCAGCGATTACTACGCCCCGTCCGACGAGTACGGCATTCTTTGGAACGACCCTGCTCTCGCTATCGACTGGCGTGTGTCGAGTCCAGCGCTTTCGCAAAGAGATGCCAAAAATCCGAAACTCGCCGACGTGCAGCAGGAATTTCTGCCGCGATACTCGCCCACATGAAACCCACGATTTTGCTCACAGGTAAGACCGGCCAACTAGGTTCTGAGCTCAATCGGCTGCTGCCAAAACTGGGGGAAGTGATCGCGCCGGACCGGACCGAGTTGGATCTGCGCGAGCCGGAACAAATTCGCCAAATCATGCGGAATGCAAATCCGCAACTGATTGTCAACGCAGCGGCCTATACCGCCGTTGACGCAGCGGAAACCGATGAAGCCAATGCGCTTGCCGTGAATGCCGAAGCTCCGCGATTGCTTGCCCTGGAAGCGAGAAAGGCCGGTGCCATGCTCGTTCATTTCTCGACCGACTACGTCTTCGACGGCTCGACGAAAGCACCGTATGAAGAAACAGACCCCACGAATCCAATCAACGTCTACGGGAAAACTAAACTCGCGGGTGAACAGGCCGTACGCAGCTCCGGAGTGCCTCACCTGATATTTCGTACCGCGTGGATTTATGCCACCCGCGGGCGAAATTTTCTCCTAACGATCTTGCGGCTCGCCACTGAACGTGAAGAACTGAAAATCGTTCGCGATCAAGTCGGCGCACCAACTTGTGCCGCGGATATCGCCGCAGCCACGGCAAAAATCCTGACGAACATCTATGGTCGAAATGACGACGCTTCTACATTTTCCGAGATCAGCGGCACGTACCACATCACCGCGGCCGGCGAGACGACTTGGTATGACTTCGCCAAAGCAATCCTCGACGAGGCCTCCCATGCTTCGCAGGACCTATCTTGGTTTGCCGCCGCCACCCAAGGACATCCCTTGCTTGCTCGACGCATCATCCCCATCACGACCGCTGAATACGGATCTCGCACGCCCCGCCCTGCCTACTCCGTTCTCTCAAACTCTCGCCTGACACAAACATTCGGCATCACGCTGCCGGACTGGCGCACCCAACTGCATAAGTGCTTCGCAATCCGCTCATATGAGCGGATGTCATAGTCTGACATCGCAACCCGCGTGTTCCTCTGTTCATTTCAAGCATTGATTTCTATTCCGGCTTCGCGGTGCGGCGCTTCGGCTTTGTGGGTCGAGCCAAGCCCGGTAAACGCAGAAACGCCGAGGAGGGCAAGTAAGGGATCCAGAGGATGGCGGTACAACATGCTCGGATGAGTGATGTAGTACACGGCGGGAAAAACCAAAAGCAGCCACGCAAAGAGAACTGCGAATCTGCGCGCAAGCGAAAAGGCACGAGCCAGCCCAAAAGCCGCGAACGCACTCAGAAGCGTTGCCGTGAAGATGTTTGGAATGGCAAAAGGCTCGATGCCTCGGTAGGCAGCGCTCAAATTCCAGTAACCAGTCCAGGTGAAAGCGATGCGGCGAAGAGTCGTCCAGGCGAAACGCGCTGGATGCTCACGCACTTCGGCAATCGCTAGCTGCTTTTTCTCAGCCATGTAAGCAACTTCACCGAGGCGTGCGTAATCGTCCATCTCGACTTGGTTGTGCGGGGGATTGGCCCAGTCGGGGTATACGTCGAAAGTGTCCCATGTGTTGCCCTGATAGAACGCCAGCCAGAAGTTGCTACGGAACGGAATGAACCGGCCGAAGACGCGCTCATTCCGAATAAACCAGGGTGAAACAGCCAAGAGAAACGCGAGCGCGGCCAGCGCTGGCCGCCAAACGAAGTTCCATGGCGTGCCGCGCTGACGCAGGCGGTAGCACAGCCAAAGGCCCGAAACAGGCAGTCCGGCGAGAAGCGAGGGCTCCGTCAGTCCGGCGACGGCCCACACAACTCCCCAAATCATCCAGCTGCGAAGGTCGACCTTGCGTTCAAGCGCGATGGTAATCGCAACAGCCAGCGTGAACAGCAGAGCACTGAGGGTCGTGTTCCACACTTGTCCAGCGGCGAAATCGAAGCTGTAGGGAAAGAGCGCCCAGGCCCAAGCAGCGGCGGTGGCTGTCTTCCTGCCAAATGCTGTGCGGGCAATGAAGT
>WNFT01003951.1_pt1 | contig 24072 bp, 27 predicted proteins | sample 5400191 | NCBI WGS metagenome assembly WNFT01 (sample SAMN13153359, study PRJNA577476) | soil metagenome | isolation source: 80 cm saprolite under Madrone tree | place: USA:California | collected 2016-06-14 | reverse complement strand
CTCGCCCGCCGTCTGCCGCTCGGCCGCGGCGACGGCCGCCCGGATCGCCTCGAGGTCGGCGGGCGAGAGGTGCCGTTCGACCCAGTCCGGATGCGGCTCCACCATCACCAACTCCCGCTCGCGCCGCCCCCGCCGAAGCCCCCGCCGCCGCCGCCGAAGCCCCCACCGCCGCCGAAGCCCCCGCCCCCGCCAAAGCCGCCGCCGCCGAAGTACCAGCCGCCGGGCCCCCCGGTGTAGCCGCGGCGGCCGCGGATCCCGGGCTGACGGCGCGAGGCGACCGCGAGCATGCCGAAGACGACGACGGAGAGGAGCATGAACAGGATCGGGGCCAGCCTGACCGCGTACGCGGCCACCGGCCGGCGCGCCGGCCGCGCGCGGTACTCGCCGGCGATCGCCTGGAAGATCGCCGTGAGCCCCGCGTCGAGGCCGTCGGCGTAGCGCTCCTGCCGGAAGAGCGGGGCGAGCTCGTGGCGGATGATGGAGTCGGCGAGCGCGTCGGTGAGCCGGGCCTCGAGCCCGTAGCCGACCTCGATCCTCACCTTGTGGTCCTGGAGGAAGACCAGCGCGATGACGCCGTTGTCCCGGCCGGCGTGCCCAATCTTCCACCGCTCGGCGAGGCGGATCGAGACGTCCTCGAGGCTCTCGCCGGCGAGCGACGGGAAGATCGCGACCACGACCTGGTTGCCGGTCCGCAGCTCCTCGGCGGCGGCGCGGCGCTCGAGGCGGTCCCGGTCGGCGGGGCTCAGCACGCCCGCGTAATCGTTGATGTGCCCGCTCGGCGCGGCGGGGAGGGTGAGGGCGAGGACGAGGAGCAGCGGGACCAGCAGGGCTAGAACTTGACCTTTGGGGGTGTCTGAGCCTCGGGAGCGGCCTCGAAGAAGGCCTTTTCCCGGAAGCCCCGCAGGCCGGCGATCACGCTCCCGGGAAAGAGCCGCACCCGCGTGTTGTACTCCCGCACGGCCTCGTTGAAGCGCCGCCGCTCGACGGCGATGCGGTTCTCTGTGCCCTCGAGCTGGCTCTGCAGCTCGAGGAAATTCTGGTTCGACTTGAGCTCGGGGTAGCGCTCGACCGTCACGAGCAGGCGAGAGAGCGCGCCGCCGAGCTGGGTCTGCGCCTCCTGGAACCGGCGCAGCGCCGACGGGTCGCTGAGCGCCTGCGGCGGCAGCTGGATGCTCGAGGCGCGCGCCCGGGCGCTCGTGACCTCGTTGAGGACCGTGCGCTCCTGGCTGGCGAAGCCCTTCACGGTCTCGACCAGGTTGGGGATCAGGTCGGCCCGGCGCTGGTAGACGTTCTGGACCTGCGCCCACTTCTCGTTCACATCCTGGTCGAGACGGACGAGCTGGTTGTTGACGCTGATCGCCCAGCCGACGGTGGCGATGGCGAGCAGCAGGACGACGGCGAGGACGGCCAGGAGCGCGCGGGCCATAGGACGCCCCGATTATAGCGAGGACGGCTCCGCTCCGCGAGCCGAGCGCCCGGGGTCGCGTTGACCGGGGCGGCCGCCCGGGCTACGATGCGGCCGTGCGCACGCAGCTTGCCGAGTACCGCGTTCCCGCGCGCAATCCCTCCGGGCACTCCGCGAACAAGATCCACGACGACGCGGTCGCGCGTCAGCTCGGCTTTCGCGGGGGCCTCGTGCCGGGCGTCACCGTCTACGCCTACATGACGCGGCCGCTCGTCGCCGCCTGGGGGCGGGAGTGGGTCGAGGGCGGGACCGCGTCGGTGCGCTTTGTGAAGCCGGTCTACGCGGGCGAGGTGGTCACGGTCCGGGCTGCGGGCGTGCCGGCCGATCCGGCGGCGCTCGAGGTGAGCGCCGTCAACCCGGCCGGCGAGCCGTGCGCGGTCCTCACCGCCCGGCGGTCGGAGCTCGGCGCCGCTCCGTCCGTCGACCTGGCCGCGTATCCCGCGCGCGAGCTCCCCGCCGAGCGGCCGCCCGCCACGCGCGCCGTCCTCGCCGCGCTCGACGTCCTCGGCTCCCCCGTGCTCCTCTGGGACGCGACCGCGGCCGCCGAGGCCCGAGCGAAGTTCGACGACCCGGACCCGCCCGCCGGGGACGCCGCCGCCCTCGCGCACCCCGCCGTCTTCCTGGACCAGGGAAACCGCGCGCTCGACCAGAACGTCCGGCTCGGCCCCTGGATCCACACGGGCAGCACGGTCCAGCATCTCGGCGGAGTCCGGCCCGGCGAGCGGCTGACGACGCGCGGCCGCGTGGGCCGGCTGTTCGAAAAGCGGGGCCAGGAGTTCGTGGAGCTCGACCTCCTGGTGGTGGCGGGGGACGCGCGGCCGGTCGCGCGGCTCTCCCACACCGCCATCTACCGGCTCCGGGCGTCGTGAGCGGTCCGCTCGCCGGGATCCGGGTCGTCGACCTCACGAGCTACGTCGCCGGCTCCTACGCGGCGATGATGCTGGCCGACATGGGGGCCGCGGTGGTCAAGGTCGAGTCCCTGGCCGGCGACTCGTTCCGCGAGCTGCCGGGGTTCCTCGGCTGGAACCGCGGCAAGCGCTCGCTCGCGGTGGACCTCAAGACCGACGCCGGGCGGGCCGTGCTCGACCGGCTCGCGACGCGCGCCGACGTCGCCCTGGAGAACATGCGGCCGGGCGTCGCCGACCGGCTCGGCGCGGGCTGGGCGCGGCTCTCGGCGCTCAACCCGCGCCTCGTCTACTGCTCGATCACGGCGTTCGGCCCGACCGGGCCCGACGCGGGGCGGCCCGGCTTCGACCCGCTCTTCCAGGCGCTGGGCGGCGTGATGGCGCTCCAGGGGTTCGGCGGCCCGCCCCAGTACCTGCGGATCGCGGTGACCGACTACTACGCGGCGGCGCTCGCGAGCCAGGGGATCCTGGCCGCGCTCTTCGCGCGGGAGCGCACCGGCCGCGGCCAGAAGGTGGAGACGTCGCTCGTGCAGGCCGTGCTCGCGCTGCAGTCGGGCAACGTCGTCTTCTACCCGGACAAGGACACCCGCCTCCGCGAGAACCCGACCTACCGCCTCTACGAGGCGGGCGACGGCCGTTGGCTCTTCCTCGCCTGCGGCAACCAGTCCTTCTGGGCGAAGCTCTGCAAGGCGCTCGACCTGGGCGCCCTCGCGGACGACCCGCGCTTTGCCTCCTGGATGCTACGTGTCGAGAACCGGGACGCGCTCTCGCCGCTCCTCGAGGCGCGCTTCCGCGAGTGCTCGCGCGCGGAGTGGCTCGAGACGCTGGCCGCTCACGACGTCCCGTGCGCGCCGGTCCAAACCCTCCAGGAGTTCGTCGCGCAGCCGGCGGTGGCACGGCTCGCGATGGTCCGGCAGTACGCGCATCCGGAGGTGGGTCCGCTGCGGCTGATGGGCCCTTCGCTCGGATTCTCGGCGACGCCCGTCGTCGACCCGGGTCCCCCGCCCACGCTTGGCCAGCACACCGACGAGATCCTGGCGGAGGCCGGGTACGATCGGACCGCGATCGCCGACCTCAGGCGCCGCGGCGTCGTCGGAGGAGGGTCGGCGAGGTAGGTGCCGTTCCGCTATTACGCGCGTCTCTCGCGCTCTCAGAAGGCGACGTACGCGAAGAGCGATGGCGTCCCGCAGCTCCGGCTTCGCCGGGCGGAGGAGGTCCGGCCGCTCGTCCGCGCCCTCGAGGTGGCGCTCGGGTCGGAGAGCCGCGAGCGCACCCAGGCGGCGAGCGACCACCTCATCCGCGGCCTGACCGACGCGCTCGGGATCCAGGCCGTCCGGGTCGAGGTGCTGGCGGCGCGGCCGCACGCGCGGTGGGGGGAATTGCACGGCCTGTACGAGGCGCCACGGGGCGCCCGGCCCGCGATCACGCTGTGGATGCGCACGGCCAAGCAGCGCCGGGTAGTGGCCTTCCGGACCTTCCTCCGAACGCTGCTCCACGAGGTCGGCCACCATGTCGACTACACCCTCTTGAAGCTGCCGGACTCGTTCCACACCGAGGGGTTCTACAAGCGGGAATCGAGCCTCTTTCACCAGCTCGTCCCGCCGGAGGGAGATGCGATGCCGACGATCGAAGACGTCGCGAAGCGACCCGTCGAGCAGCAGCTCGCCCGCCTCGGGCGCACCGTCCTCGACCTCGCGGAGGCCATCCGGGGTCAGGCTGACGCAGCGCTCTCACGTCGACCGGACTCGAAGAACTGGGCCGCCACGGAGGTGCTCTGCCACCTGCGCGACACGGAGGAGTCGTTCATGGGCCGCTTCCACACGATCCTGGCTATGGACGAGCCCAAGCTCTTCCCGATCGACCCCGACCGGTGGGCCGACGAGCGCCAGTACCTCCGCGCGGACGCCGAGCATGCACTGCGCGCGTTCCGGCGGCGTCGGGAGGAGTCTCTCGGCCTCCTGCGTGGGCTCGCGGTCGAGGCCTGGAACCGCGGCGCGATCCACCCGGTGAAGGGCCGCATGACCGTCCGGGAGTTCGTCACGCTGATGGCGTGGCACGACGACAACCACCTCGATCAGCTGAAGCGCGCCCTGGAGGGCCGCGCGTAGCGCCGGATCAGCCGCGGGGGGCGACTCCGAGGGCGGCCAGCCGGCGCCGGACGCCGTCGCCGCGGTCGATGACGCCGGCGGGCTCGGCCGGGGTCAATGCCCGCTCGGGAGCTGGTAGGTCCGGCCGCCGCCCTGCTTCTTCTGGGGCTCGGGCTGCAGGGGCTGCACCGCGATCCAGCCCTTGGCCTGCATGCAGTCGGCGTCCAGGTCGCCGCGGCGGGTGCAGGCGGCCGTGTCTCGGTGGAACTCTTCCACCGTGTAGGGGCCCGGCTTCATCCACTGGCGATCCGGCTCCTGAGCGCACGCCGCCGCTGCGAGGACGACGAGCAGCAGCGGCGCCGGCCGGATTTTCATGCGCGGTATTCTATCAGCACTCCAGGCCGCGACCGCACCCTGTAGCCGGGCGTGGCTCGTGCGGACAGAGGCAGCAGCCGCCCGGCCCCGGGGTGCCTGTCAGTTTTCGGCAGATCGGGTCACCAGTGCCGGATCGGTCACACCGGGGGTCCGCCGATCTCCTCAGAGCGCGTTCTTCGCCACCCGATGCAACGGCGCTAGACTGGTTCCAGATGCTGTCCACCCTGTCGCGCCCAACCATCCGGGGACTTCTCGTCGGCCTCGCCTGGCTCGTCTTGGCCGCGGGGGCGGCCGCCCAGCCTCCGGCTCACTACCGAACCGGCGCGGACGGCGTGATCCTGCCGGACTCTTCTGCGACACCCGGAGCCACCCGCCCGGTCACCGTCGGCGACCTCTGCCCCATCGCCCACACGAAGCGCGTCCGCCACGTCACCCCGGCCCAGAAGAACCGTGCGTATGCCGTCTACGGCGCCACGCCGCAGCCGGGCGTCTGCTGCGAGGTCGATCACCTCATTCCGTTGGAGCTCGGTGGCTCGAACGCCGATAGCAACTTGTGGCCGGAACCGTATGCGCCGAAGCCGGGAGCTCGCGAAAAGGATGTGCTCGAGACGTTCCTCCACTTCGCGGTGTGTGGGGGCACTCTGGACCTGAAAGAGGCCCAGCAGAAGATCGCGGCGGACTGGTACGCCGCCTACCTGGAGATGCGGGGGCAGGGTCCCTCGCGGTAGCCGTTCTCGCTCGCTCTTCGCTCGTTGAATCACGTGGCGTGCTCGACGCGGTTCTTCGTGGCCAGCGCCGCGGGATCTTCAGGGTGACCCGCCGCAACGTCTCCGCCTCCCACGGGCTCCTCGCAGTTCCGTGCCGAGTGACGCCGGCGGCGGGTCCGACCATGCGGGGCGCCGGCGACCGACACCGACGGCGGCGCCCCCGTGCGGTGAGCGCCGTCGGCGGGCCCCTCCTCCCCGGCTCGGGCAGGCTCACCCCATGGCCACGACACCCGACACACGCTCGATGAGCGCCCGCACGACGGGCGCAATCGACCCGGTCGGGTCCGGCATCGTCAGCGGCAGGGCGGTCTGGCTCCACGGGGTCCAGCGGGGCCGCGACGCGGGCGGAAAGAGGATGACCGCCTGGGAGCCGACGGCGGCCGCGAGATGGCTCACCCCTGTGTCGCCGCCGAGGTACGCCGCCGCCTCACGGAGGATCGCGGCCAGGACGGGCAGGGCGGGCTCGAGCAGCCGCAGCATCGGGAGATCCGGGCTCGACAGCAGTTCGCCCGCGGCGGCCTTGTCGGCCGGGCCCTCGTGGACCACCACCTGGCATCCGGTCTCGCGCACCACGCCGCGGATCGCTTGGGTAAAGCCGCCGGCGGACCAGCGCTTGTCGGCGCCGCCGGCCCCGGGATGGACCACGAGGAACGGGCGCGCGGCGTCGACACCGAGGCGCGACAACGCCCGCCGCGCTTCCGCGCGCCACGCATCTGGCAGGCGGAGCGGCAGGAGCGGTGGGGGAGTCGTCACGCCGCAGGGCCTCACCGTCTCCACGAGGTGTTCCCAGACGCGGAGGGGGGACTCCGGCGGAGGAACGGGGGAGGCCACCACGACCTCCCGCCCGAGCTCGCGCAGTCGCGTCGGGAAGGGATCGGCGCGGGCCCCGAACCACGAGATCACCCGGGCGAACCCGGCGAGACGGCACCGGATGTCCGCGGGCACGGGATCACGACCGAAGAAGGCCTCGAGCCCGAGCCCGTCGAAGGACGGGCAGGACCCGACGACACCGGTCCCAGCGAGGAGCGTGCCGAGGTGAGACTGCCCCGCGAAGGTCGGCGCGCCCCCGCCGAGCTCCCGGAGCGCGGTCAGCGCGGGGATGGCCTGCAGGACGTCGCCCAGAGCCCCCGGATGGATGACGAGCGTCGCGGTCATGCTCGACGATCCGCCCGGGTCGGTCGGAGCCGGTCGGCCTCCCATTGAGGGGCGCGCTCTTCCACGACCCGCAAGTCTCCTCTCGGAAGCGACGGCAGCCGGCCGTTGGCTGCGTGGTCGTCCAGTCCCGACCGGATTCTACCCTCAGGGGCCCGATCGTCCAGTCCCGAGCGTCTCCCACGCGGCGCGCTGCACGGCGAGCCACGGCGTCGATTCGAACGCGGAGCCCGTCGCGCCCGTCGCCGAATGCTCGATGCCCGTGACGTAGAACGTCGCCCGCCAGCCGCGCTCGTCGTACCGGGTGAGGCTGAGGTCATAGCCTTGCCGTGCCATGCCGGCGGCGACGAGGCCGATGCCGGACCAGGTGCCGAGCCATGCGCGAACGAGGCTGAGCTCGGGCGCGTCGGCGTCGACGAGGGCGAAACCGAGTGCCGCGGTGAGGAGCGAGCGACGGTCAGCAGGACGCGCCTCATGCATTGACGGGCCCTCCCCCTCGCGGCCTCCCACTGGAGTCGACACCGCCGGAACAGCGCGAAGACCACCGGCGTCGCACTCGCGATGACGCGCCGGGCCTGCCAGCCGAGCGGATCTCTCATCGGCCATCTGCCCGTTCAGAATGGTCTGCCGGTCCCGAGACGCCGCGAGCGGCGCGATCGGCGACAGCGGACGATCGGGGAGAACCCCTTTTCACGGCCAGCGGCGCCGAGGAAGCCCAACGGGCGGAAGGGCGACTCCGTCGTCTGCGTGACGCCTTCCCGGTTTGCGCCGGTGACCGTGCCAGCGGCGCCGCCACACGCACGCGGACACCCGGTCCGTACGTCGCTGATCCGACGAGCGAGCTAGGCGCTATTCTATCAGCGGGCACGCGCGCCGGATCCGGGCGCGCGAGACGGCCCGTGGCCCGCGTGTCCGGAGGAGACCATGCCGATCGCACGAGTGAACGGAGTCGACCTGTACTACGAGGAGACCGGCCGTGGGTTTCCCCTCGTCTGGAGCCACGAGTTCGCGGGCGATCACCGCTCGTGGGAGCCGCAGGTGCGCTACTTCGCGCGGCGCTACCGCGTGATCACCTACAACCACCGCGGCTACCCCCCGTCGAGCGTGCCCGCCGACGGCGCGGCCTACGACAACCTTACCCTCGTCGAGGATCTCTACGGTCTCCTGCGTCAGCTCGGGATCTCACGCGCCCACGTGGGGGGGCTGTCGATGGGCGGTAACGTCGCCCTGAACTTCGGTCTCCGGCATCCCGAGCTGGCCGCGAGCCTCATCGTCGCCGGCTGCGGCAGCGGCACCGTGGACCGCGAGCGGTTCCTTGCCGAGTACGGCGGGCTCGCCGCCGAGGTCGAGCGGGACGGGATGGGGGTCCTGGTGGCCCGCCTCGGCGCCATCCCCACACGCCAGGTCTTCCGCGCGAAGGACCAGCGCGGATGGGACGAGTTCCTGCGGTACCTCGGCGAGCACTCGGCCCTGGCCTCCGCGCACCTGATCCGGCGCGTCATCCTCAGACGGAAGACGATCTTCGAGCTGGAGCCCGAGCTCCGGAAGCTATCGATCCCGACGCTCGTGATGGTGGGCGACCAGGACGAGCCCTGCCTCGAGCCCGGCCTCTTCATGCGGCGCCTCATCCCGCACGCCGGCCTCGTGATCCTGCCGATGAGCGGCCACACGATCAATATCGAGGAGCCCGCGCTCTTCAACCTGCACGCGGCCGAGTTCCTCACCGCCGTCGAGAACGGGCGGTGGGGGAGCTGGAGCGCGACCTGAACGGCGCGGGCGAGTCTCGTCGCGCGCCCGCGGCGGGACGAGACCGGGTGGGTCCGCGCGCCCAGCGGCGTCGCCGTGCGCCCGGCCGGTCGGTCGGCGGCGGAGAGTACAATCGGGACCGGTAAACATCGCCCGGACTAAAGTCCGGGGCTTTCTCGGAGAAAGGAGCCCGTCCTTGGGCCCGAGAGCCTGGCCTTGCCGTTCCAGGTTGACGGTTCGTCGGCCCGGTTGGCGACCCGGTAGCCTCCCCGTCCAGCACCCCCGTCGTTTCGACGGCTGTCTGAGCCAGCCCGCGGCTTGGTTATCGCCAGGGCAGCGCGCGGAGCGCGTGTTCAGCTCCAACTGGGGATACTCGACCGCAGAGATCGGCGCTCCTCCCCGCCCTGAAGGGCGGGGTTTCCGCGCCGGGAGAATTCTATGACCACGCTGGCGAGGGTCTTGCTCGTCGCGACACTCCTCGCCGGTTGCGCGCCCCGCCCCCCGGCCGAGGAAATGGCGGCCGCGTGCCCCGCCCACCCCGCGGAGACACTGATCCTGCCCGGTGAGCAGGCGGTGTTCCTGGCGACGGGGCCGGAGGATCGGAGCGTCACCACCGCTCACGTGACGGGGACCGACCTCCGGGGCACGATCACGGTCGAATCGGACCGCGGCCCGGTCGAGGTGTGGATCGTCGATACGACCCACTACCACTTCGGCGACCGGGTGGAGATCAGCATGGCCGTCCGGGCCGTACGCGTGGAGGTTCGGCCCGCGTCGCCGGCCTCGCCAGAGGCGCCGCCTGCGGAATGGAGCGAGCCGGGTGATCACGCGGTCGTGCGGGGCCGCATCCTGAGCGCGGACCCGCGCGGCACGATCGCCGTCGAGTCGCCGCGGGGCCCCGTCCGGGTCTGGGCGACGATCGAGCCGGGTCGGTACTGCGCCAAAAACTGGGTCGAGGTGCAAAGCCGCGTCCGCCCGGCTCCGTAACGGGAGGGAAGATTGAACGAGCCGACGGTGCGCGGGGTGATCGCCGCGGCCGTCTCGCCCGACCTCGGCTTCTTCGACCGGGACGGTAAGCCGATCGGGCCCGCCACGCCGCTCCTGTCCCGCTAGGGCGAGCGCGTCGGCTCCGCCCTCACGCCCGCCTCCGCCGCCGGCCGGGGCCTGAACAGGACGTAGCCCACGCCGGAGCGCTCGAGCCAGACTCGCCGGAGGTCGGCCAGCGCGTATCGCCGGGGTACCTCGCGGGCAGTCGGCGCCGCCGGGTCGTTGGCGAGCACGGTCGCGCCCTCGTAGCCGGTGAGGACGAGCAGGTGGCCGGTGGTTGATTCGATCGCGGCCCCGGCGAGCTCGCCCGCGGCGTAACGGACCGACGCCACGATCGGCACGCCCTCCGCGAGGCACCAGGCCGCGGCGGCCCAGGACGGGAAGCGGAGCAGGTAGCCCCAGACGCCGCGGCGGGCGGCCGCGCGGATCGCCGCCGGCCAGACGCCGTAGAGGTCGTGTCGCGGGTCGAACATCTCGCGGGCCAGGTCGAGCGGGGCCGCGGGCCGCTCCCAGTAGCCGAGCACCATCGCGACGCTCGTGGGCGAGCAGATCCGGTGGCGGATCGCCTCGGGGGTCTCCATCTGGCTGAGCGCGGGGACCTCGAGTGCCACCGGTCCCTCGGCCGCCGTCCCGCCCTCGGGGTCGTCGTCGGACGCCGACACGGCGCAGAGGGCGGGGGCGGCCGCCACCGCCGCCAGGTCCGACGAGTGGACCCGTACGCGGAGCCGGAGCTCCTCCACCGGTGGCGAGGCCGTGTAGAGATCGACCTCGGGATGGAGGCAAGGGTCGGATGAGCCGCTCGCGGCCCAGGGATGCGGCCCGACCGGGCTCAACGGGCTCCAGGCGCGGCTCGCGGCGCTCCGCGCTTCGAATCGGAAGGTGTGCTCGCGCTCCGTGAGCAGGCTCAGCGACGGGAGGATCTGGGTCGCCGCCACGCGCAGCCGGAGGGGGGGCAGGTCGAGGACGGCCGTCCCCGGTCCCATGGGCGTCCAGCGCGGCAGCGGCGCCGGCGCCTGCCGGCACTCCGGCGGCACCGGCGCCGGGCCACCGAAGAGGAAGAGGTCCGTCGCCACTACCTGCCGGCCAGCTGTCTCCGGACGAGCTGGGCGCCCGCGACGAGCGCGCGGAGCTTCTGATTGCACATGTAGCGCGGGCTCCATCCGAAGCCACAGTCGGGATTGACCGTGAGCTTCTCGGGCCGGCAGACCTCGAGGACGCGGCGGATGCGCGCGGCCACCTGCTCGGGCGTATCCTGATTGAAGCCCTTCACGTCGACGACGCCGGCGCCGAGTTCGCGGCCGTCGCCGTACTTCTGCCAGAGGTCCAGCTCAGCCATCTCGCGCCCGGCGAACTCGAGCACGAACTGGTCGGCGCGGGCCTGGAGGAGCCCGGGGAAGTAGGGCGCGTACGAGCGCTCGAAGCGCGAGCGACCGAAGCGGTTGCCGAAGCAGACATGGTAGGCGAGCCGCGCGTGCACGCCCTCGGTGGCGGCGTTGAAGAGCCGCGCCATCTCCTCGCCCGTGACGGTGCCCCGCGCCGGCTCGTCGATCTGGATGAAGTCGGCGCCGGCGGCGACGAGCCCGCGGAGCTCCGCGTTGATGACCTCGGCGAAGCGCTCCGCGACGTCGACCACCCCGGTGTACAGCTTCCCGGGGTGGATGCGGGAGCCGAACGTCAGCGGCCCGGCGCACGTCGCCTTGGTGCGGCGGGTCGTGTGGGCCTTGAGGTATTCAAACTCCTTGACGATGCCGAGGCCGCCGGACGGCGTCTCGATGCGCCCGATCGCCTCGTAGCGCGTCTGCTGGTCATACCCCCAGGGACCCGCCTTGCGGCGCACCGGCAGCGTCTCGATGCCCTTGATGATCGCGTAGTACGAGTCGACGTACCCGTCGAGCCGCCGCACCTCGCCGTCGGTGATGATGTCGATTCCGGCCCGCTCCATGTCGCGGATCGCGGTATCGGCGGCATCGTCCATCGCCTCCTCGAGATCGGCGGGACCGAAGTCGCCCGCTTCATGCGCCTTGACCGAGACGAACCACCAGCCGGGCTTGCCGTGGGAGCCGACCACGGTGGCGGGAATCTGCGGCAGGTCAGCCATGGCGCGAGTCCTCCGATCGATCGGTGGGGGCGGGAGCGTCGGCCGGGGCACCGTCGGCGACGTGGTCGAAGGTGAAAGTCGCCAGGACCTCGGGCGGGTTGCGGAGCGTGTCGAGGATCGAGCAATAGCGCTCCGCGGCCGCGAGCAGGCGCCGGGCCCGCTCCGCGTCACCACCGCGCACGACGACGTGGGTCCGGACCTCGAGCTTCTGGATGCCGACCTTCGTCGCGCGGTCGAGGGCGAGCGTCCCGCGGAGGTCGGACGTCCCGGTCACGGTCACCCGGACGTGGTCCAGCGCAAGACCCATGTTGGCCGCCACCATCCGCACCGTCAGCTCCTGGCAGGCCGCCAGCGCGGCCTCGAGCACGTCGCCGGGGCACGGCAAGGTGCCGTCGCCGCCCGCGACCGGATGGAGGCCCACCGCGATCTCGAAGGCCCGGCCGTCGGCGCGGCCGATGCGGACTCGCATGGGATCGCGCAGGTCGGACGGAAGGCTGTGCACCGTGTCGGCGATCCTGGCCCTGTCTGGATGCTGCCGCAGGTCCTCCTTGATCGAGGCCTGGTGCTGGCGGACGTCCACCGTATACATATGGGGTCTCCTCGAGAGCGCGCCCTACTTGTGGCCGCCGGCTAGCACGCCGCCGCTGTCCACGGTCCCGCCGATCGGGCTCGGCGTGGTCAGCGTGGCGTCCTCGCGTCGGTAGTCGGGCCCGCGGTGGGCCGTCTGCCGGGGCTCGAGCGAGGCGCAGCCGCCGAGCATCGCCGCGAGCACGAGCCCTATCAATCCCGCGAGTACGGTCTTCGTCGTCCCACTCCCTCCGCGCAGTGGTCTGGGCGCCTCCCGGGCACCATCGTACACCGGCGACGCCCTGTCGCGGGGCCGCGCCGCCTCCCCGGATTGGGCCCGGAGGTGTCCAAGACGCCGCGAAGCGGCTCCGAGGACTCGCGTCAGCGTCCCGACGTCCGAATGTCTTCGCCGGCTTCGACGCCTCCCCGGAAGTCCTCGAAAACGAACCCCTGTGTGGGGGGTCGACGGCTGGTACGGGGGCTGCAGCCGCCTTGGATGCCCCGGGACATTTTGACGCTCGGCGCGCCTGGGAAGTCGTTCCCTCTCCGCTGAAGGAGGTCGGGATGGTTGAGCAGCTCGTCCGCGCGGTTCCGGAACGGTGGCGGGAGATCGCGGGGGTGGTGGTCGCTCCGGTCATCTGGATTCCGCCGATGCAGCGCGCTCTACACGCTGCCCTTTCGTGGCCGGCGCCAGGCCTTCGCCTCCACCATGCTGCTTATGTGGTGGGACGCCGCGCGCGCCGCGTGGCTTTACTGGACGGGGGTCCTCCGTCTTGCCGTGGTGCTCGTGGGGTGGAGCGCCATGTTCGTCAGCCTCGGCACGAAGCTGATGGCACGGGGGGCGGTCCGGCTGGCCGTGCTGCCGGTCACGGCGAGCAAACGGCTGGCGAAGCACTATTCCCGGCCCGGGGTGCCTTGGATCGCCGTCCTCATGTTCAGGTTCTGGTGCTTCGTGGAGGCCACGGTGTTCACCTGGGTCCTGTTCCCGACGGTGTCCACGGAGGTGGCGAAGTTCGTCGGCCCCGCCCACGCGCGGGCCTACACGACGCCCATCCTCTACGTCTTCCTGCTCCTCCTCGTCAGGGCGAGCTTCGCCAGCCTGCGGGCGCTCGCCGACGCCGTCAAGACGCACGAGCGCGCATGGCTGGCCCAGATCGTCCTGGTCGGGCTGTCCGTGACGGTGTTCGAGGTGTTGGTCCTCTACCGGGAGCTGGTGCAGGTCCTGGCGTCCTGGATCGCCGCCCGGACGGGCGGGAGGTTCGAGGCCGGCGCGTGGCTCACCGTGGCGATCCCGCTGGCGGGCTGGATCAGCGTCCGCAGTATGACGTGGTTCTTGTTCGCGCAATTCGCGACGCCTGCGCTGCCCGCCCGTCTCGGGCACCGGCCGACCGGCGAGCCGAACGAGCGGCCGATGACGGCGCCGCCGACGCCGGGCGGCGGCGGGTGGCGGGCAGAGCTGGACGAGCTCGGGCGGGGGATGGGCTGGCTGCACGAGAAGAGCGACGAACTGCTCGAATATCTGGCGCTCCCCGTCCTCACGATCCTGGCCGTCGCCGTCAATTTCGGGATGGTCCTCGTGACGTCGCGGCCCGCCTTCAGCGTCCCCTTCAAGGGGCTGAAGGCCGTGCCGGACACGGGGGACATTCTCGCGGCGATGGCCCCGCGACCGAGGAAGGGCGTCAGCGCGTGAGGGGGGCCTCGGCCGCGATCGGCCCCCCGACGGGGGTCCGCGGATCCTGGACGGCCCGGCTCCGCTCGGGTCGCCGGGTACCGGTCGATCCGACCTCACCTGCCCCCTGCCCGGCGACGCGGGCCGACCCGAGGACGCGTCGGATGATGGCCCGAGCGTCCAGCGGCCTCGTCCTCCTCGTCGCCACGCTGATCGGGGGAGGCTGCGGTGACGAGCCGACCGAGGCCCAGCGCCATCGGGACAATGTCCGGTGCGCGGAGTTCGCGGCGGGGCTCCCGGCCGAGCGCGCCGAAGCGGCCTACCAGCGATGCATGGCCGGGGGGCGGGAGCGGTTCAAAGCGCCCGAGGACAGCACCCCGTCGAACTAAGGCCTCGACGGGTCCGCCGCGGCGGAGGCGCGTCAGCGACGGCCGCGCGCGATCGGGCGAGCCGCGAGGATCGGCGGGCGCCGCGTACGGTCGCCGAGCCACCACTGGGATAAGATCTGTATCGGCGTAAACATCGCCCGGACTGAAGTCCGGGGCTTTTAAGGAGCCCACATGCCCTTCACTCCGAGAGCCGGACCTTACGGTACCCGGTTGACGGTTCATCGGACCGCCGGCTGCGCGGTAGCCTCCCCGTCCAGCACCACCGTCGTTTCGACGGCTGTAGAGCACGGCGGGCTTGGTTATCGCCTGCCTTGCTCGCGGAGCGCGTGCTCAGCTCCAACCGGGGGCAGTCTACCGCAGAGATCGGCGCTCCTTCCCGCCCTGAAGGGCGGGGTTTCCGCGCCGGGGGAGTGTTATGAGTGATCCCCCGGCCCACCCAGTCCGACGGGTCGTCTGGAAGGTCTGCGCCGTCGCCGCCGCCGTGCTCCTGGCCGGCCTGATCGCGCTCGATATCCATCTGGCGTGGAACGTGATTCGCACGTCTCGTGTCGAACGCGAGACAGCGAGGATGCGCACGTGGGAGCCGACGGCGATCGCCATCCGGGCCGATCAACTGCGGATCCCAGGCGGGCGAGGTCCCTTTCTGATGGCGACGATTGAGACGCGGTGCAGCGGCTCTCGCCTGTACTACACCCTCAGCGTCCGGAAGAATCCCCAGTGCTGCGCCGCCGGGCCCGGCGACGGCGCCGCCGGTCCCGTCGCGGCCGTCCTGCTGGACCTCGTGAGCTTTGATGACTTACTCAGCTCAGTCAGACGATTCACCATCCGCCTCATCGACGAGCAGGGGGCCACGATCAAGACCGTGGGGGTGGCGCGGCGTCAGGTGTATCTCCAGTCGGACAACGCGGGCGGCGTTCGCGCGGGCGAGGCGAGTGCCGGCGTCCCCTGGGACTGCGGCGCCTACAGCCACGTCAAGCGGGTCGTCGTCGAGTCGGAGGAGTTTCGCGAGAAGAGTTAGCGGGCCGTGTCCTCGCACGTCGCCGGGCGCACGCCCCGCCCGCCGATCACGGCTCTTCGCCGGGGGGCGGTAGAATGACCCGATTGCGTTGGGCCGCGAGGATCGGCTAAGTATTAGCCGCGGAGCGGCAGGATCCGGCGCGTGTGGTCCGAAGCGCCCGTGGGGGAGGAAGGGCTCATGGCGACGACAAGCGTACGACATTTGACCGCGGAGCAGATCGCCGCCTACCATCGCGACGGCTACCTCGCGGTGCGGAACGTGATCCACCCGGCGCAGCTCGAGGCACTCCGGGCGGCGACGGACGAGTTCCTCGAGCAGTCGCGGCGCGTCACGTCGAGCGGCCCCGTGTTCGACCTCGATCCCCGTCACACGGCGGAGCGGCCGATCCTGCGGCGAATCAAGAATCCCGCCGACAACCACGCGCTCTACCGCTGGGTGGCCCTCGAGTCCCCGATCCCGGCGATCGTGGCGGAGCTGATCGGCCCCGACGTCAAGTTCCACCACAGCAAGCTGAACCTCAAGGGCGAGAAGATCGGCGCGCCAGTCGAGTGGCACCAGGACGCCGCGTTCTACCCCCATTCCAACGACGACGTGCTCGCGGTGGGGCTCCTGCTCGACGACGCCACGCCCGAGAACGGCTGCCTCGCCGTGCTGCCCGGAAGCCACCGGGGGCCGGTGTACGACCACTACGAGGGCGACGGCTTCACCGGCAGTATCAACCGGGCGGACCTCGGCCGGCTCGACCTCGGGCGGGCGGTCCCGCTCCCGCTCCCGGCCGGAAGCATCCACATCCACCACTACCGGGCCGTCCACGGCTCGGCCGAGAACAGGTCGAGCGCCCCGCGGCGCCTCCTGATCAACTCCTATAGCGCGGCGGACGCGATCCCGTTCACCCCCGACACCCAGCACTCGCCGCTCTACGGCCGGATCGTCTGTGGCGCCCCCGCCACGCAGTTTCGCCGCACGGCGGCCGAGTGGCGGATGCCGCCAACCTGGGACCACGGCTACACGTCGATCTACGAGCTCCAGGGACGCGCCAGCGACGCGCCGGGAGGGATGTGATCGCCATGACGGGTCGTCGGCTCGGCCGGGGAGCGCTCGCCGTCCTGCTCCTGCTCGTAGCGGGCGCGGCCACGCCGGCCCAGGCGCAAAAACCGCGGCTCCGCGTCTGGCTCCTCCGCACCTACGTTCCCGACGCCAACAAGGCGCTCGAGGCGAGCATTGCCGAGTGGGGGCGGCAGAAGAACGTCGAGACGTCGATCGAGTACTTCACCTTCGACGACATCGAGACCAAGTACGTCGCGGCGATCGAGACCGATTCGCTGCCCGACGTGGGCCAGCTCCAGACGATCAGCCCCTCGCGCTACCACGGCATGGGGCGTCTCATGGACGTGAGCGACGTGGTCGCCGACGTCGAGCGGACGAACGGGCCGTTGCTCGACTCGGCCCTCGCCGCGACCCGCTTCGGCGGTCGGTTCTACGCCGTGCCGTTCAACTACATCACCGACGTCCTGTTCGTCCGCACCGACGTGTTCAAGAAGGCGGGCGTCCCGTACCCGAAGACCTGGGAGGAGGTACGGGAGGCCGCCCGTCGGATCAAAGCGAAGGGCGTGATGGACTACCCGCTCGGCCAGAGCTGGAACCGGAGCGCCGACGGCTATGGTGTGTTCCAGGCCCTGCTCTACTCCTACGGAGGCGGCTGGGCCGACGCCCACGGCCACTACAAGTCGATCATGAACGATACCTGGCGGACGGTCGTCCGGTGGGCGAGCGAGATCTATACCAAGGACAAGACGGTGCCGCCCGACGCGATGGCCTGGACCGGCTTCGGCAACAACGAGGCATACCTCGGCGGCAAGATCGCGATGACGTTCAACGGTCCGAGCATCTACTACGTGCTCGAGAAGGAGAATCGACCGCTCCTCGGCGACACGCTGATGCTGGTCAAGCCCGCCGGCCCCGCCGGTCAGAACCACGACGTGTTCCTGCTCTCGTGGGGCGTGTTCAACGGCACCAAGCACGCGGAGCTGGCCCGGGACCTGGTTCGGTTCGTCATGTCCCCGGACGAGGCCCGGAAGTACATGTACCAGTCGTGGGGGCAGATGGTGCCGGCCTTCGAGAAGCTCCGCCGCGACCCGTACTGGCAGAAGAACCCCTCGTACAAGGCCGTCCTCGAGGCGCCGAGCCACGCCCACACTCCAGGCTACCCGGGCCCGCTCACCCCGGCCGCGGCCGAGGTCGTCGCCACCAACGTCCTCACCGATCTCTGCGCGCGCGTGATCGTGGAGGGCTGGGACGTCGAGCGCGCCCTCCAGGAAGCCGACAAGCGCATCCGCGACATTTACGCCACTGTGCCCTCCCGATAGCGTCGCCTCCTCCGCCCCCGCGCTCGGGCGGGCCTCGGCGAGCCGACGGGTGCTTCCGCCCGATGCCGGGATCGGCTACCTGTTCGTCCTGCCGCTCGTCGTCCTCGTCCTCCTGCTGATCGCCTATCCGCTCGGGAGCGCCGTCTATCTGAGCCTCACCGAGAAGTACGTCGGGTACCCGCCGCGCTTCGTCGGCCTCAAGAACTACGTGGAGCTGACGGGGGACCCGGTCTTCCGGAAGGTCATGTGGAACAGCGCGGTGTTCACCGTCGCGTCGGTGACGGTCAAGCTCCTGATCGGGCTCCTGATGGCGCTCTCGCTCCACCAGGCGCTCTTCGCGCGGCGCCTCGTCCGCGGCATCTTACTCCTGCCGTGGGTTGTCCCCACCGTCATCACCGCGCTCGCGTGGCACTGGATGTTCGACGCGCTCCGCGGCTTCATCAACGTGTCGCTCGAGACCCTCGGGCTGATCGGCGAGCCGATCGCCTGGCTCGGGCAACCGGCCACGGCCATGATGGCCGTCGTCGTCGTCAACATCTGGCGCGGGTTCCCCTTCTTCGGCGTCTCGCTGCTGGCGGGTCTCCAGGCCATCCCGGCCGACCTCTACGAGGCGGCCGCCGTGGACGGCGCCTCGGCCACCCAGCGCTTCCGCCACGTCACGCTCCCCGGACTCCGCCCGGTGATCTTCGTGACCGCGCTGATCTCGACGATCTTCACGCTCAACGACTTCAACATCGTCTACGTGATGACGCGGGGCGGCCCCGGCATAGCCACCCACATCCTCGCCACGTACACCTACGAGGTCGGGTTCCAGGCGCTGCGCTGGGGCCGGGCGGTGGCGGTCTCGATGTACCTGATGCCCCTCGTGGTGGTGCTGATCGTCGTGCTCGCCCGTCGGCTCACGCGGGAGGACTGAGGTGGGGGCCCGCGTGCTGGCCTGGGTGTCGCTCTCGGTCCTGCTCGTGGCGGTGGGCGTGCCCTTCTATTGGATGGTGGCCACCTCGCTCAAGACGTCGGCCCAGATCCAGAGTCTCACGCCGTACTACTACCCGCGCCCGGTCACCTTCGGGAACTACGTCGAGCTCCTGCGCGGCACCGGCTTTCCGCGCTGGATCCGCAACAGCACGGCCGTGGCGCTGGGCGCCTCGCTGGTGACGGTCCTCGTGAGCTGTCTGGCCGGCTACAGCCTCACGCGCATCCGCTACCCCGGGCGGCGCCTCCTGGCCACGACGGTGCTGGTCGTCTACCTGGTACCGCCGACGCTCCTCTTCATCCCGCTCTATACGATCCTCAACGGCCTCGGCCTCGCCAACACCCTCTGGGCCCTGCTCGTCGCGTACCCGACCTTCACGGTCCCGTTCTGCACGTGGCTCCTGATGGGGTTCTTCCGGTCGATCCCGCCCGACCTCGAGGCCGCGGCCATGGTGGATGGCGCGAGCCGCGTCCAGGCCTTCCTCCGCGTCGTCCTTCCGCTGGCGGCGCCGGGCGTGCTCGCGGCCGGACTCTTCGCGTTCACCCTCGCCTGGAACGAGTTCCTGTATGCGCTCGTGTTCATCCACGACGGCGAGCTGAAGACGATCCCGGTCGGGCTGAACGACCTGATGTTCGGCGACATCTTCCTGTGGGGCCAGCTCATGGCGGCGTCGGTGCTCACGACGGTGCCCGTCGTCGTGCTCTACACCTACCTGCAGCGCTACATGGTCGAGGGGCTGACCGCGGGCGCGGTGAAAGGGTAGGCTCAGAAGACCTCGTCACGCTCGCCGAACTCGAACTCCTCGGTCCGGTCGTCGAGCTCCCCGCGGGTCAGGATCCCCCGCTCGATGAGGAGCCCCTCGAACGACCGGAGCCAGCGTTCGTAGTAGGTGGACTCCTCGCCGCGGGTCTCGGCGGCGGCGATCTCGGCGCTGAGGCGCCGCTGGAAGTCCCGCCAGTCGTAGACGCGTCGATCCTGGAACGCCACCGCCATGCCGAAGACGCGCCCCTGCCAGGGCGCCTCGAAGAGGAGCTCCCCGTTCCGGCGGGGAACGGCAGCCGGCCCGTCCATGTCCACGACCAGGCCAACGGGCGCCGGCGCCGCGCCCGTGGGAGGGACGACGAGGGGGGCGCCGCCGCCGGACCCCGTGCGGGGCCGGAGATGGCGATCGTCGACGGGCTGGCTGTCCGGGCGCGCGACCCACGTCGAGGCGGTGAACTCGAGAGCGGCCAGAGCGGGCGGGGGTGGCCGCCAGCCGTCGGCCCCGAGGAGTTCCTCGATATAGTCCCAGAGCGCATGCGCCTGGGCCTCGGAGTTGATCGAGTGAAACCAGGCCTGGCGGCCGTCGAAGAGCAGCATGACCACGTTCGCGAGGCGGCAGGGGCCGAGGCAGCCGCCGATGGTGAGGTGGACGCGGTGACGCAGGCTCCGTCGCTCCCACTCGTCGTGGAAGCGCGCGCGCGGCACCGGCGGGAAGCCGGCCTCGGTGCGGCCGCAGCAGCAGCCGTCGGCGCAGACGAAGAGGTGGCCGCGCGTGCGCGGCACCTGGACGCGTCGGCCGTCGGCTCGGGACACGATGTTGCGCATGGCGTCGTCGACGGAGGCCGCGAGACTACCGCGCCGGGGCCGCCGCCGTCACCCGGGCTACCCCGATCATCGCGTCACGGGTGACGAGCCGCGCCAGCTCGGCCTCGCCGAGGTGCCCGGTGCCGGCGGGGCGTTCGGGCAGCACCAGGTAGCGGACCTCGGCGCTGCTGTCCCAGACCCGAACCTCGACCGACTCGGGGAGCTCGAGACCGAACTCGCGCAGGAGCTTCCGCGGTTCGAGCACGGCCCGCGAGCGATAGGCGGGCATCTTGTACCAGTTTGGTGGCAGCCCCAGCACCGGCCAGGGATAGCAGGAGCAGAGCGTGCAGACGACCAAGTTGTGCACGGTCGGGATGTTCTCCACGACGACCAGCTTGTCGCCGCCGCCGCGGCCGCCGAAGCCGAGCTCCGCGATGGCCGCGGCACCGTCGGCGAGGAGCCGTTGCTTGTAGGCGGAATCGACCCAGGCGCGCGCCACCACCCGGGCGCCGTTCATGGGGCCGACGTCGTTCTCGTAGACGGCCACCAGCGTGTCCACGACGTCGCTGGACAGCAGCCCCTTCTCGATCAGCAGCGACTCGAGCGCACGCACGCGGAGCGCCGGGTACGGCTCGGGCTCGGAGTTATGCGTGCCGCCCATCGTCGCCCGCTCCGCCTGACCGGGAGGCCACGCCGGTCACGCCGGCTCCAGGTAGCTCTCCCACAGGTCCAGGTACACCCACGCGCCGGGCTCGGCGCTCTCGCCCCAGAGCTCCCGGCCCTCGAAGCGGACGCTATAGAGCGGCTGCGGCTGTCGCCCGCGGCCGTGGGCGTGCGCGTCGGGCAGCGTGTAGACGCCGTGGAAGCGCTCGATCGTGCCGTGGCGGCCGCGGGCGTACCGCGGCAGGCGCGTGTGGCCCGCGGGATGGGTGTTCCGGGTCAGGACCCGGTCGCCGGCGCGGAAGCGCGGCGCCGGCGCCGCCTCGCTTGTCGCGGCGCCGCCCGCCCGGACGGCGGGGAGCAGGCGCGCGCTCAGCGCGGGATCGTCGCGGCGCGGGTGCGCCGCCGGGTTCGCGCCAAGGGCGGCCGTGCGGGCGTCCAGCTCGGTTCGCTTCACCACCCCCTTCTCGATCAGCAGCGTCTCGACGGCGGCGAACCAATGCTCGTAGTACCCGGAGGCGAGGTAGTGGGCGGCGCCCATGCGCTCGACGCCGTGGCGGAACTCGTCGACGTTGTACAGCCGCCGCGTCATCGCCGCGACGTTCATGGCGAGCACGCTCTTCTCCCACTCCGCGTGGAAGACCGGCTCGTTCACCTCGCGCTCGACCGGCCCGAACCCCTGCATCCCGCCGAGGTCGTGGACGCCGTTCATGCGCGCATGATCGACGAACGCCCACGGCGCGTCAAGCGGCGGGCGGCGGGCGGCGAGGTCGGGGTCAGTCGACGAAGGCGACGGCCCGCACGGGGGAGCCGTCGGCGCCCTCGATCGCGAGCGGAAGGGCCGCGAAGCGGCAGCGCGGCCCCCGGATCTCGTGCAGATTCGCCAGGTACTCGATGACCGTGACGCCGGCCGGGAAGAGGATGAAGTGGGTCGTGCTGTCCTCGCGCGCGAGCGGGGTGTCGGGGCGGAAGATCATGTCGCGGATGCAATAGTCGGGCGGGTAGTCGTAGCCGACCGCCTTCACGCGCCGCCGCACGAGCCAGTGGCACGCGCTCGCGTCCGTGTAGGGAGCGTGGCTCCAGAAGCGCTCGGTCTCGACGCCCACCCGGAGGGGCCAATCGGTCCGCAGGAGCACGATGTCGCCACCCCGCACGTGCTGCGCCCGCTGCTCGAGCTCGGCGGCCGTCACGGCGCCGTTCTCGCCGAGGTGCGTGAGGTCCACCACCACCGCGTCACCGATCCATTGGTCCACCGGCATCTGGGCGATGTGGCGCGAGCCGGGAAGGAAGTGCGACGGTGCGTCGACGTGGGTGAACGCGTGGCACGGCATGGTCACGCTGGTGGACTGGAAGACGTCGCCTCGATGGTGGGAGCCGCGGACCTCCGTCTCGACCTTCCAGCGGAAGTGCGTCTTGATCGGCAGGCTCAGGTCGATGACGCGCACCCGTCCTCCGATCAGACCCCGACCGTGTAGCGGGCGAGGCGCGTCTCGTCCACCTCGACGCCGATGCCGACGCCGTCGGGGACGAACGCGTAGCCGTCCTTCACGACGAGCGGGCGCTTCACGATGTCGTCGGCGAGCCAGCCCGCCGGCCCGACGTGAAAGTCCCCGCCGAGCGAGGCGTTCCAGGTGGCCGCGTAGAAATGCGCGGCGGTCGCGGAGCCGACGCTCGTCCCCGGCTGCCCACCCGGGTAGATCGGAAGCGACGCCGCCTGGGCGATCGCCGCGATCCGCTGCGCCCCGTAGATCCCGCCGTGCTTGGCAAGCTTCATCCCGAAGATCGAGGCGGCCCGCCGCCGCACCAGCTCGAGCGCGGACGCCGGCGAGTGCAGGCTCTCGTCGGGCATGATCGGGACACCGGCAAGCTCGATGAGCCGGGCCATCCCGTCGAGGTCGCCGAGGCCGAGCGGCTGCTCGACGAGCTCGAGCTTGAACGGGGAGAGGTCGCGGAGGAGCGCTAGCGCCTGATCGAAGCCGAACACGCCGTTGGCGTCGACCCGGAGGCCCACCTCCGGCCCGACGGCGTCCCGGACGGCGGCGACGTTTTCGATGTCCTCCGCCGCGTGCGCCGACCCGATCTTCACCTTGACCAGGCGGAAGCCGCGGCCGAGCGCCCAGCGCGCCTCATCGGCCATCCGGCGGCGGTCCTGGATCCCGATCGTCCAGACCACCGGGATCCGGTCGCGGTAGAGGCCGCCCAGGAGCTGGTGGAGGGGGACCCCATACGTCTTCGCGTTCAGGTCGTAGAGGGCGTCGACCACGGCCGCCTTGGCGTACGGGCTTCCGATGACCGCCGCCTCCATGTCGCGGACGATCCGCTCCACCTCGAACGGACTCCGGCCGATGAGGACGGGCGCGAGGCGCTCGCGGATCAACGGGACGATCGTGGCCTGCGACTCCGTGCACCCCTGGAAGCCGTGGAGCGGCTGCGTCTCGCCGAGGCCGGCGAGCCGGCCCGCCCAGAGGCGCACGATCACGTTGTCCTGGTGCTCGAGCACCCCCGTGGCGAGCTTGAGCGGGATCCGGTTCGGGAGCCGGATCGGGATCACCTCCACGCGATCGATCGTCATTCCGTCACTCGCTCCCTCGGCCTCCCGGCCGCGGTTCCCATCATACGCGCGCCGGCGCGGCCGCGGCGGGACGGCTCCCCTCGCCGGCGCAGGCGAAGGGGAAGCCCATCACGACCCAGAGGAGGTCGATGACCTCCGAGTCGCCGAAGTTGTACTCAAAGAGCCCCGCCACGAGGAAGGCGGCCACCGCCGCGATGCTGCCCGCCACCAGGGCCCGGTCGTCGGCCCGCGCGGGCGGGAGCGCGGCGTAGATGCGCCCCGCGCCCGCGAAGAAGGCGATCCAGATCCAGAGCCAGGCCCCGAGCCCGAGCAGGCCGTGCTCGGCGCCAATCTGGACGAGGTTGTTGTGCAGGTGGCCGGTGCGCGGCTTCCGCGCGTCCGGGTTCTTGTAGGCGGGATAGGCGCGGTGGACGCCGCCGGGCCCGAGCCCGAGGAGCGGCGCGTCCCCGATCATGCGCCGCCCGGCGTCCCAGAAGTACAGGCGCTCGCGCACGGTCGGGTCCTCCAGGTTGCCGAACGAGAGCAGCCGCGTCCTCAGCGCGGAGGGCACGGCCAGCACCAGGAGGATGCCGAGGGCGAGCGGCGCCACGAGCCAGAGGCGGCGGCTCCAGACGGTGAGGATCCCGGTCGCGACCGCAAGCCCGAGCCAG
>WNFT01001002.1_pt1 | contig 24089 bp, 18 predicted proteins | sample 5400191 | NCBI WGS metagenome assembly WNFT01 (sample SAMN13153359, study PRJNA577476) | soil metagenome | isolation source: 80 cm saprolite under Madrone tree | place: USA:California | collected 2016-06-14 | reverse complement strand
CGCGCATCTACGCGGGCGGCACCGAGCTGATCCTCGCCATGAAGGAAGGCCTCGTCCACTACGAGCACCTGGTGAACGTGAAGACCATCCCGGGCCTGGCCGGTGTTCGCCTCGACGGCGGTGCGCTCCGCATCGGCGCGGCCACGCCCCACCGCGCCATCGAGCGCGATCCGCTCGTTCGCCAGCACTTCCCGGCCGTCGCGCGGATGGAAGCCGACGTGGCGAACGTGCGCGTGCGCGAGGTGGGCACGCTCGGCGGCAACCTCTGCTTCGCCGAGCCCCACGCCGACCCCGGGACTTTGCTGCAGGTCTTCGACGCCACCGCGCGCATCGAGAAGAAGGGGAGCGCGCGCACGATCCCGCTCGAAGGACTCTTCGTCGGGCCGTTCGAGACGTGCCTGGAGGGCGACGAGCTCCTGACCGAGATCGTGGTCCCGCCGTTGCCGTCGCGGTCGGCGGCGGCGTACCTCAAGTTCGGCTTCCTCGAGCGGCCCTCGGTCGGCGTCGCCGTGGCGGTCACGCTCGACGACGGCCACGTCGCCGATGCTCGCATCGCCGTCGGCTGCGTCGGCCCCGTCCCGCGTCGCATGCGCGAGGCCGAAGCCGAGCTCCGAGGCAAGCCACGGACCGAGACCGGCGCGGCGCTGGCCACGGCCGGGCGGATCGCCGGCCGTGCCGCCGACGCGATCACCGACCTCCACGGCTCGGCCGAGTACAAGGAACACCTGGTCGGCGTGCTCTTGCGGCGCGCGTGGGACCAGGCGCTGGCGGCGATCGACGGGAGCCCGCGGCGATGAAAGAGATCGCGATGACCGTGATCGTCAACGGCGACAAGCACGACCTGACCGTGCCGCCCCACGAGACGTTGATCGAGTGCCTGCGCGACCGGCTCGGCCTGCTCGGCGTGAAGAAGTCGTGCGACGTCCAGGTGTGCGGCACGTGCACCGTCCTGCTGGACGATCGTCCCGTCAGCGCCTGCACCGTGCTGGCCTTCGAGGCGCGCGGCCGGAGCGTGCGCACGATCGAGGGCCTCGCGCGCGGCGACGATCTCCATCCGGTCCAGGAGGCGTTCGTCGAGCACGGCGCGCTCCAGTGCGGCTTCTGCACGCCCGGCATGATCATGGCCACGGTGGCGCTGATCAACGAGAACCCGCGGCCCACCGCCGACGAGGTGAAGCACTACATGCGCGGCAACATCTGCCGCTGCACGGGCTACAAGCGGATCCTCGAAGCCATTCTCGATGCCTCGCGGCGGATGAGCGGAGCCTCAGCGGGCAATGGCCGCTGACCGTCTCACCGTCGTCGGGCGCGCCGTCCCGCGGCTGGACGCGCGCGACAAGGTGACGGGCGCCGCGCGTTACGTCTCCGATCTCGCGCTGCCCGGCCTGGCCCACGCCAGGGTCTGGCGCAGCCCGGTCCCGTACGCGCGCATCATCGAGACGCTGACCGAGCGCGCCGCGGCGGCGCCTGGCGTGCTCGCCGTGTGTGCGGCGGCCGATCTTCCGGTGAAGCGGCTCTACTTCGGCCCCGCCTACCGCGACCAGCCGATCCTGGCCCATGAGGTCATCCGCTACGCGGGCGAGCCCGTGGTCGCCGTCGTCGCCGACACCGAGCGCCATGCCCAGGCCGCGCTCGCTCTGGTCGACGTCAGGTACGAAGAACTGCCGGCCGCGACCAGCGCCGAGCAGGCGCTCGCCGCCAACGCGAGCCTGATTCACCCGGAGATCGAGCGCGCCGGACACTTCCGCGATCTCAGCGGGCTGCGGCCCATCCCGGGCACCAACGTCTGCCAACACTACGCCTATCAGCGCGGCGATCTCGCCCACGCCCTCGAAGACGCGGATCTGGTCGTCGAGGGCGTCTACCGGTATCCCGCGCTCTCCCATCACGCGCTCGAGCCCCACTGTGTCGTCGCGCGCGTGGACGGCGACGGCCTCACCGTCTGGGCGACGACCCAGCATCCGTTCCCCGTGCGCCGGGAGCTGGCCGACGTGTTCGACCTGCCGCTGGCCGCGGTGCAGGTGGTCGTGCCGCTGATCGGCGGAGCGTTCGGCGGCAAGTGCTACACGAAGACGGAGCCACTCGCCGCCGCTCTGGCCGCGCGCGTGCGGCGGCCGGTGAGGCTGGCGCTCTCCATGGAGGAGAACGCGCGGACGATCACGCGCCACGCCGTGTCGGTGGTCATCAAGACAGCGGTCACGCGCGACGGCACGCTGCTCGCGCGGGAGTGCGACGTGGTCCTCGACACCGGCGCGTACGCCGACATCGGGCCGCGCGTGGCGACGAAGGCCGGCTACCGCGCGCCCGGGCCGTACCGCATCCCGACGCTGCGCATCGACGCGAAGTGCGTCTACACGAACAACGTCCCCGCTGGCGCCTATCGCGGGTACGGCGTGCCGCAGGTGACGTGGGCGGGCGAGTCACAGATGGACGTGATCGCCGAGCGGCTCGGCCTCGACCCGCTGGCGCTGCGTCTCAAGAACCTGCTCAAGCGTGGCGAGGAATACGTGGCGGGCGACACGCCGATCGACGGCGATCTGGCCGAGGGGCTGGAGCAGACGGCGCGCGCCGTCGGCTGGACGGCGCCGCTCGCGCGGGGGCGCGGCCGCGGGCTCGCCTGCGCGATGAAGGACGGAGGCGGCACCCACAGCACGTCCACCGCGATCGTACGCATCAACGCCGACGGCAGCGTCGACGTGCTGGCCGGCAGCGTCGAGGCCGGCCAGGGGATCCGCACCGCGCTCGCCCAGATCACCGCCGAGACCCTCGGCGTCCCGTTCGCGTCCGTCGTCGTGGCCGCGCCCGACACGTCGGTCACGCCGTACGACTGGGGGACGAGCGCGAGCCGCTCGACGACCATCATGGGGCTGGCGGTGCAGGAAGCGGCCCGCGACGCGCGCGAGCAGGTCCTCCTCCTGGCCGCCACGCTGCTCGACGCGGAGGCCTCGATGCTGACGATCCGCGACGGGGCCATCACTCACGGCGATCGCACGATGACCGTGGCCGAGGTCATCAGCGGCCACTACGGCCTCGTCGGCGGCGAGGTCGCCGGCGTTGGATCGTTCGTTCCCGGAAAGTCGTCGGGATCGCTCGGGGGCGCCACGGTGTTCTGGGAGAGCGGCATGGGCGCTGCCGAGGTCGAGGTCGACCGCGAGACCGGCGCGATCGAGCTGCTGAAATACATCTCGGCCGCCGACGTGGGCCAGGCCATCAATCCGCGCGAGTGCGCGGCCCAGGACGAGGGCGCCGCCATGCAGGGCATCGGCCCGGCGCTCTTCGAGGCCCGCGTGAACGACGCCGGCCAGCTCCTCAACCCCGGGCTGATCGACTACCGCGTCCCCGCGTTCACCGATCTTCCGCCGACGCTGGAAACGGTCCTGATCGAGAACGCCGACGGCCCCGGGCCGTTCGGCGCCAAGGGCGTCGGCGAGAGCGGGACGTTCTGCGTGGCGCCGGCGATCGGCAGCGCCCTCACCCAGGCGACCGGCGTCCGGCTCACCGAGCTGCCGATGACTCCCGAGCGCGTCTGGCGAGCATTGCGCGACGCCGAGCCACGTCGAGAAGCGGTGGGGGGTGTCGGGGAGGAGCGTCGCGCGCTCCCCCCGACGTTAATATGATCGGAACTGCCGCACGCCGCGTCGACACGCCTGAGAAGGCCACCGGGCGGGCGCGCTTCATCAGCGACGTCGTCGTTCCCGGGATGGTGCACGCCAAGCTCTGGCGGAGCCCGGTGCCCCACGCGAGGATCATCGCGATCGACACGTCGCGCGCGCGGAAGGCGCCCGGCGTCATCGCGGTCCTCACGGCGAAAGACCTTCCCGTGAAGGACCTCTATTACGGCCCTGCCTTCAAGGACCAGCCGCTCCTCGCCGACGGCGTCATCCGTCACGCGGGCGAGCCGGTCGTCGCGATCGTGGCCGAGACGATCGCACAGGCGGACGCAGCGTTGCCGCTCGTTGCCGTCGAGTGGCACGAGCTACCCGTCGTCGATTCGCTCGACGCCGCGCTGGCGCCGGGAGCGCCCGTGCTCCACGAGCGCGCGCGGCCGGCGATCCACTTCCGCGACCTCACCTCGCTCAAGCCGATCGCCGGGACCAACATCTGCCACCAGTACAGCTACGCGCGCGGCGATCTCGATCGCGGCTTCGCCGAGGCCGATCTCGTGGTGGAGCAGACGTTCACGTTCCCGATGGTCCACCACTACTCGCTCGAGCCTCACTGCGCGATCGCCCGCGTCGATCCGACCGGCATCACCGTGTGGGCGTCCACCCAGCATCCCTTCCCGGTCCGGAAGGAGGTGGCCGAGATGTTCGGCCTGCCGCTGGCGCGGGTGCAGGTGATCGTGCCGTATCTCGGCGGCGCCTACGGCAACAAGTCCTACACGAAGATCGAGCCGCTCACGATCGCGCTGGCCAGTTACGTGCGGCGCCCCGTGCGCCTGGCCCTCACGGTGGAAGAAGGGTTCAAGACCGTGCGGCGCGCGGCGGTGCGCTATCGCCTCAAGACCGGCGTGAAGCGGGACGGCACGCTGGTCGCGCGCGACTGCGAGGTCTACTACCAGCTCGGCGCCTACGCCGACGTGGGCCCGCGCGTCGTCCAGAAGTCGGCGTACACCGCGGCCGGGCCGTATCGCATTCCCAATGTCAGGATCCAGGCGTACGGCGTCTACACCAACACGGTGGTCAGCGTCGCCTTCCGCGGCTACGGCGTGCCCCAGCTCACGTGGGCCTACGAGTCGCAGATGGATGTCATCGCCGAGCGGCTCGGCCTCGACCCGCTCGAGCTTCGCCTGAAGAACGTCCTCGCGCGCGGCGAAGTCTTCATCGAAGGCGATCGGCCCGTCGATTGCGATTACGCCGGCGGGCTGCGCAAGGCCGCCGCGGCCATCGGCTGGACCGAGCCTACGCCGCCGCGTCGGGGCAAGGGCATCGCGTGCACGATCAAAGCGCCGCTGGCGCCGTCGGTGTCGAGCGCGATGGTGCGGCTCCACGCTGACGGCAGCGCGACGCTGCTCACGGCGACTGTGGAGATCGGCCAGGGCGCCCGCACGACGCTCTCGCAGATCGTCGCGCAGGAGCTGGCGCTGCCGCTCGATCGCGTGCGCATCGCGCGCCCCGAGATCGGGATGAGCCCGTACGACCAGGCGACGAGCGCCAGCCGCTCCACCACGCTGATGGGCCTGGCCGTGATGCGGGCCGCGCGCGACGTTCGCGATCAGCTCCTCGCCATCGGCGCCCGTCAGCTCGGTGGCGACGCGACGGCCATGACGCTCCACGACGGCGCGATCGTCGGGCCCGCGGGGCGATGCCGCTACGCCGAGGTTCTGGCCGCCCACTTCGGGACCGGAGGCGAGCTCATCGGCCGGGGAACGTATCGCGGCGAGCGCGGCCACGCGCCGCTCGGCGGCGAGGCGCCGTTCTGGGAAGTCGGCATGGCCGCCGCCGAGGTCGAGGTCGACGAGGACACCGGGCGTGTGAAGCTGCTGCGCTACGTCTCCGTCGCCGACGTCGGCAAGGCGATCAATCCGCGCGAGTGTGAAGCCCAGGAAGAAGGCGCGGCGATGATGGGCATCGGCCACACGTTCTTCGAGCAGATGGTCTACGACGGCGGCCAGCTCCTGAACCCGTCACTGATCGACTACCGCGTGCCGGTCATGGGCGATCTGCCCGACGAGTACCGCAGCGTCCTGGTCGAGAACGGCGACGGGCCGGGGCCGTACGGGGCCAAGGGCATCGGCGAGAGCGGCCTCATCCCCACCGCGCCCGCCGTGGCCAACGCCATCGCCCGCGCCATCGGCGTGCGGATCACCGACCTGCCGATGACGCCCGAGCGCGTGTGGCAGGCGATCCGAGCTTCGCGCCCGTAGCTCGCTTGACCGAGGCGCGATATCTGAAGAGCTCCTCGCGGACGACCCGTCGGACCGTTGTCTCCATCGACTCGCGCTGGTGTTCGACGTACTGCCTGAGGGCGGTATTGATCAACGTCTGGTAATTGCCTCCGCCAGCCGAATCCACCTGATCACGGAACCATTCGAGCAGATCGTCGTCCACGCGGATCGTGATCCGCGTCTTCCCGGGCGGGGCCGGAACGACGGCCCCGCGACGGCCACGACTGAAGTCATAATGTTTTTTCATCGCCGATTCCTATGCTCTCGCTGCTCGCGGGCGGTGGCTTTGCGTGCCGAGATGATTCGAATCCGGTTCCTACGCTCGGTATAGATGACGACAAGAAGTCGGCCTAACGAATCTCGACCGATGGTGGCGGAGCGTTCTTCGTCCTGATATTCGTCCTGAATCGTCACAGCGTGGTCGTCGCTGAACACTGCGACAGCATCGGCGAAGCGCACTCCGTGTTTGCGTCTGTTCGATGCCGCTTTCTTCGAATCCCATTCGAACTCCACGTTCGATGGTATGTACATCTGTACACAGAGTCAAGCGCCCAAAACCCCAGACGGCACGCGAGCGAAGGCCGCGCCACGTGATGGCCGTATAATGACGCCTGCGCCACGGAGAAATTGCGTGTCGAACGCCGGTGAGCGCAGAACGGAGCGGTGCGTGCGACAGCGGTTCGTGATCGTCGTCCTCGGGTTCATTGGATCGTTCGGTGCAGTGCTCGGCCTCGCTGTCGTTTCGCTCGCGCCAATCGCCGCGGCTCAGGAGCCCTACTACAAGGGCAAGACCGTCCGCATCGTCGTCGGCTTCACGGCCGGCGGTGGCTTCGACGCCTACTCGCGCGCGCTCGCCCGGCACATGCCGCGCCACATCCCCGGCAATCCGACGATCGTGGTCGAGAACATGCCGGGCGCCGGCAGCCTCATCTCGGCGAACTACCTCTACAAGATCGCGAAACCTGACGGGCTCACCATCGGCCACTTCATCGGCGGTCTGTTGTTGGGCCAGGTCCTCGGCCAGAAGGGCGTCGAGTTCGACGCGCGGAAGTTCGAGTACATCGGCGCTCCGGTGTACGAGCATCCGGTTTGTGCGACCACGACCGCGAGCGGAATCACGAGCCTCGAGAGGTGGATGGCCTCGCCCACGCCCGTGAAGATGGGTGGCGTGGCGCCGGGCGCATCGAACCCCGACAACATCACGCGAGCGGCGCGCGCGACAATCGGCCTGCCGACGCAGATCGTCACCGGCTACAAGGGCACGGCGGAGATCCGGCTCGCGGCCGAGAGCGGAGAGCTGGCGGGGGCGTGCTGGGGCTGGGGCTCGCTGCGCGCGACGTGGCGCAAGGGCCTCGACGCCAGGGAAGTGCAGGTCGTGCTGCAGATCACGCCGAAGCCGCATCCCGACCTTCCCAACGTGCCGCTGGCGATCAGCTACGCCAAGACCGACGAGGCGCGCCGCATCATCGAGGTGGCCGTCCACAACGACAGCACGCTCGTGCGCACCTACACGCTGCCGCCCGGCGCGCCCAAAGATCGCGTGCAGATCCTGCGCAAGGCGTTCCAGGAGACGCTGCGCGATCCCGCGTTCCTGGCCGACGCCGAGAAGCAGAAGCTCGAGATCGAGCCCGTGACCGCGGAGGAGATCGAGCGTGCCGTCGAATCGCTGTTCAAGCTCGAGCCGGCCATGATCACGAAGCTCCGGACCATCCTGCTCGAATGATCGCCCTGCTCGAATGACCGCGACGGGTGTCGTCAAGCGGCTCGACGAGGTCGTCGACGATTTCGCGAGGCGCGCGCGCTTCTTCCGCGAGCCGATGACGCCCGGCCGGGCCCGGACGTTCGTGCGCCAGCACCGGCTCAACACGCGCCAGCGCAACTCCGTGCTGAAGCTGCGCGTGGCGACCAACTGTCCGATCTGGGATCTCCGCGTGAGGATCATCGCCGCGTGCGCCGAGGAAGTCATCGCCGACCACGCGCACGGGGGTGGTCGGCCGCACTGGCAGATCCTCGAAGAGCTGGGCACTCGCATCGGCCTGGGCCTCGACGAGATCCGCGCTGCCGAGCCGTTGCCGTCGACGCTGATGTGCTGGCACGCCTGGGACGGCCTCATGAGCAACCGCCACTGGCTCGAAGGCCTCGTCGCCAACACGTGCGCCGAGCGCGTGAACGTGCCCGGCTATGGGATCGGCCTCGTCCGCGAGCAGGGCTGGTTCGGCATGGAGCGTGATCGCTGGGGAAAATTGTTCGGGCTGAGCGACGATCAGCTCGAGTTCTTCGGCTTGCACACCGAAGCCGACATCGAGCACTCGAACCTCGGCTGGCACGCGGTGGCCGACCACGCGGCGCGCCTCGGCATGGAGGACGCCGCCGTCGAGGCGTGCCGGGTGAACCTCATCGTCTGGGAACGCTACCTCGACGGCATCGCCGAGGCCGGAGACCGCGAGCGTCCCTAACGCAAGCGGCCGAGTCCTCGGCGCTGGTAATACGCCCACCGTGACTCGAGGCTCTGCGCGTTGTAGATCCGCTTGCGCTTGACCAGCGCCTCCTCGTCCGACGTCCACACGCGCGGCACGCCGCCCGGCACCATGAGCTGAGCGCGCGCGATCTTGTCGAGGAGCAGCGCGTTGACCGTAGCTTCCTCGATGCTCTCGCCCGCCGTCACGATACCGTGGTTGACCAGGAAGAGCGCGGGCCGGTCGGAGAGCGTGCGCGCCACCGATCGGCCGAGCGCCGGCGTCACGATGAGATCGCTCGTCTCGGTGAAGCGCGGAACGTCGGGCGGCACGAAGTTGGTGCCCTCGTGCATGATCGGTCGCAGCGGCACGTCGAGCGACGAGAAGACCGTGGCGGGAACCGGGTGCGTGTGGACGACGCCGTTGACCTCGGGCCGGGCCCGGAAGACCTCGGCGTGGATGAACACCTCGCTGTGACGCGGCAGCCGGCCGCGGAGCACTTTCCCGTCAAGGTCGACCAGCAAGAGCTGCTCCGGGCGGATTTCTTCGAGTCCGAGCCCCGCGGGCTTCATCCAGAAGGTGTTCGTGCCGGGGACGCGGGCGGTGGCGTGGCCCCAGACGTCGTCCCCCTGCCCGGCAGCAGCGAGCATGCGGCACGCTTCCGCGAGCCGGCGCTTCAGCGCGACCTCTCCCGTTCCGCTCCGTGCCTTCGCCGACTTCTTCATGGCCTCGCCTCCTCGTCCGGCATCGATGGGCCTTTACTCTACTGCCAAGCGCTGCTAGGGTGGCGCCGCATGAAGCGCCTGCCGCTCCTCGCGGTGCTCGTCGCTCTCGCTTCCACGGTCCCGGCGCAGGCGCAGTCGCGGTTCTTCGAGGGCAAGACGATCCGCATCGTGGTCGGCTTCTCTCCCGGCGGCGGCTACGACACCTATTCGCGCACGATCGCCCGTCACATGAGCCGGCACATCCCGGGGAATCCGACCATCATCGTCGAGAACATGACTGGCGCGGTGAGCCTGCTCGCCGCCAACCACACGTACAAGGTCGCCCGTCCCGATGGCCTCACGATCGTGAACTTCCACGGCAACCAGGTCGTCGGCCAGCTCCTGGGTCGCGAGGGCATCGAGTTCGACGCGCGCAGGTTCAAGTACGTCGGCGTGCCCATGCGGGACAGCGCCGCGTGCGCGCTCACGAAGGCGAGTGGAGTCACCACCCTCGAGCAGTGGAAGTCCGCCAAGACGCCGGTCAAGATCGGCGCGGTCGGTCCCGGCGACACGTCGCACGACGTCGGACGCGTGCTCCAGGCCACGGTGGGGCTGCCGATCCAGCTCGTCCGCGGCTACAAGGGCACCGCCGAGATCCGGCTCGCTGCCGAGTCGGGAGAGGTCGCCGGCGGGTGCTGGCAGTGGGAGTCGATCAAGTCGACCTGGCGCAAGGCGCTGGAGGGTGGTGAAGTCAGCATCGTGCTGCAGATGGCTCCGAAGCCACTCGCGGATCTCCCCAACGTTCCCGTCGCGCTCAGCCTGGCCAGGACCGACGAAGCGCGCCAGCTCATGCAGGCCGGCATCGTGGTGCCGACCGCGATCAGCCGGCTCTACGCGTTGCCGCCGGGCACGCCCGACGATCGCGTGCAGACGCTGCGCAAGGCGTTTCTCGACACCCTGCGCGATCCTGAATTGCTGGCCGACGCCGGCCGGGCCAAGCTCGAGATCGATCCCATCGGCGGTGAAGAGACGGAGCGCCTGGTGGCCGAGCTCTTCAAGCTCGATCCCGACGTCGCGGCCAAGCTCAAGGGCATCCTCCGATAGCCGAGTTCGTCAGCGCCTCGCTGGCCGGGCTGGTCCAGGTCTTTCAGTGGCCCGCGTTCGGCCTCATGCTGATCGGCATCGCCATCGGCTTCGCCGTCGGCATCCTGCCCGGCCTCGGTGGACCGACGACGCTCGCCCTCATGCTCCCGTTCATCTTCAAGATGACGCCGGTGGAGGCGTTCGCGTTTCTCCTCGGGATGGCGGCGGTCACCAACACCACCGGCGACATCACGTCGATCCTCTTCGGGATTCCCGGCGAGCCGACGACGGCCTCGACGATCGTCGACGGCCATCCCATGGCCAAGAAAGGGGAGGCCGGCCGTGCGCTGGGGGCGGCCATCATGAGCTCGCTCTTCGGCGCAGTCTTCGGCGCCCTCGTGCTCGCGCTGGCCATCCCGATCGTGCGCCCGCTCGTGCTGACCTTCGGCTCGCCCGAGTTCTTCATGCTCGCGTTGCTCGGCATCACGTTCGTGGCTTCGCTCAGCGGCGAGGCCCTGGTGAAGGGGCTGGTGGCCGGTTGTCTCGGGCTGTGGTTCGCCACCATCGGCCTCGATCCCGTCTCGGGGATCCAGCGCTACACGTTCGGTCAGCTCTTCCTGTGGGACGGCATCGGCCTGGTGCCGGTGACGATCGGCTTCTTCGCGATTCCCGAGGTCATCGATCTCGCCATCCAGGGCTCGAGCATCGCCCAGGTCGAGGTCGGCCGGCTCGGCGGCGTGTGGCAGGGCGTGCGCGACACGTTCACCCACTGGTGGCTGGTGCTCCGCTGCAGCGCCATCGGTACCTTCATCGCGATCATTCCGGGCATGGGCGCGGCGACCACCCAGTGGCTCGCCTACGCTCACGCCGTCCAGAGCTCACCGGACCGCGAGCGCTTCGGCCGCGGCGCCGTCGAGGGCGTGCTGGGCCCGGGCGCGGCCAACAACTCGACGCTGGGCGGCAGCCTCGTCACCACCGTCGCGTTCGGCGTTCCCGCGAGCGTCACCATGGCCATCCTCATGGGCGCGTTCCTCATCCAGGGCCTGGTCCCCGGGCCGTCGATGCTCACGCCTGCGCCCAAGGGCCACCTGACACTGACCCTGTCGATGGTGTGGACGATCGTGGTCTCGAACGTGATCACGGTCGCGATCTGCTTCCTGTTCCTGAAGCAGCTGGTGAAGATCACCCAGATCCGCGGCGCGTTGTTGATCCCGTTCATCCTGACGCTGGTCGCCGTCGGCGCCTTCGCCGAGAAGAACGTGTTCGAGGACGTGCTGATCGTCCTCCTGTTCGGCGCGCTCGGGTGGGTGATGGCGCGACTCGGCTGGCCGCGGCCGCCGCTCCTGCTCGGCCTCGTGCTCGGGCCGCTCGCCGAGAACAAGCTCTTCCTGTCGACCGACAACTACGGCCTGGCGTGGACCCTGCGGCCAGGCGTGCTGGTCCTGCTCGCGATCATCGTCGCGGGCTTCCTCGTTCCCATCATCACCGAGCGTCGACGGAAGAGGCGCGAGGGAGCCGCCGTCGCTGTCGCTCCCGAAGCGACGCGTCTCGAAGGGCCGCGCGGGATGCACCTCGACGGCGCGACGGCGTTCAGCGCGGTCATCGTGGCCCTGTTCGCGTGGGCGCTCTGGCAGAGCCGAACGTTCGGACCGCGCGCCGGGCTCTTTCCCTGGGCCGTCGGCGCGCCGGGACTCCTCCTGGGCCTCGTTCAGCTCACCCGCGATCTCAGCGGACGGCGTGAGACACGCCAGACGGATGAGCCGGGCCCCGAGGTGCCGGCCGAGGTGGCGAGGCGCCGAAGCATCGAGGTGTGTGTCTGGATCGCGGCCTTCTGGGTGGGGATCTGGCTGCTCGGGTTCTCTCTCGCCACGCTGGTCATGACCCTGCTCTACCTCAAGATCAGCGCGCGCGAGCGGTGGCCGATCAGCGTGCTGCTCTCGGTGTTCGGGTTCGCCTTCGTGTATGGGCTGTTCGAGAGGGCGCTCGGCGTTCCGTTTCCCCCCGGCCAACTTCTCGTCTGGCTGGGGCTCGCGGCCAGCTGACAGCTACCTGACACCGCCAGGCGTGTTCTCGGGCACCAGCACCGACTCGATTTCAACGGGTCGCGTCGGCTCGGCGTTGGCGGTGGACGGAAACGCCGAGGTGAAGAGCTTGCCGCCTTCGACGCGAAAGGTGACGATCGTGCGGGTCCCGACGAGGGTCGGGAACATCTGGTTTTCCACGATCTCCGCCTCGTAGCGCCCCGTATCGCTCACCCGATACGAATAGACCACGCGGAATTCTCGGTCGTTCCGGCGGCACTCGCTCACGAAACGCTTCTCCGAAAACTCGACGGTGCAGCCGCCGGGGCCTTCGCTGATCGTGCCGTCGGCCATCCGGGCGACGACCTTTTCGCTCCTCCACCGGCCGAGAAGGGCGGCGGCGTCCCGGCGCGCGTTCGGCGCTTCGCTCGCGGGCGGGACAGCGGGAATGGACACATCGACGTGATACGTGCCGGCGACGCTTCGAAGGTACTTCGTGAGCTCGGGATCGGTATTCTCGAGGTCGAACGCGCGCGACTCGACTTTCGCGACGGTCTCCGAGCACATCTGCCGTTTCGCGTCCTCGGAGGGCATCTCGGCAATCACCTCGACGAGCAGCGTGCTCATTTTTTCGATCTGTCGTGGCCCGTACTCGAGGACTTTCCGCGCCTCGGCGCCCTTCTCGGTCTGATCCTTCGCGGCCGCCGCGACGAATCCCGCTTTCATCATCGTGCTGAGCCGCAGGTAGCCCGCGTGCCGCCTGATCCACCCCGCGTACGCCGTCTGCGTGTCCGCCTGGGTGGCCGGGTAGGCCTTTCCGCAGAATTCCATGGTCTTCTTCACGACCTCGCGGCGACCGATCGGAGCCACGAGCGCGGCACCGAACCGCTGATTGTCGTTGCTGTAGGAGAAGATCTCTGCGCGAGCGTCCACGAACGCGAGACACAGTCCAGCCACCGACAGCAGGATGCGCGCGCAGCGTTTCATCGTCGTGTCGCGATCGTGATACGTCTCGCCGCGGACCCGGCAAAAGCGACGCTACATCCCCGCTCCGCCGCCGAACCGCTCGTACGAGCGAACCGTCACTCGGTAGTTGGCTCCGGCCTGGGGAACCGCGTTCTTGAAGTACAGGCGGTCGCCCGCCGAGACCTCGCCGTTGACGTAGAAGAGGGTCGTGGGCAGCGGCTGCCCTGTGGAATCCGTGCCGTCGACCGCGAGCTCGATGAGCCGGTAAGAATAACCCGTCTGGTTGACGACGTAACCCTCGATGGCCGGCTGGCCACGCTTGGTCGTGGTGGCGTTCCAGGTGACCTGCAACACCCGATCGGTCGGAGAGGTTCCGAAGCTCTGCGCGAGCGCCGTCCCCGTGGTTGCCAACGTGATGAGCATCAACGCAAGCGCCAGCCCTCGGATCGTCATCATCGGTCCTCCGCGATCTTATTAGACGCTGATCCGGCCTCGACGGTTCCCGCGAGAAGCCTGAATCCTTCGCCCGAGTCCAGGCGTCTCAATTCTTGATGAAGACTGTTGGATGGATTCTCGCGGTTCTGTTCGGATTCGCGTTGTTGCTGGTGCCGTTGATGGCCAGCCGGGCCCAGCGTTGGCCGGACTGCACGGGACAGGTGGTGATGCTGAGAGGCCCTCACGGCGAGCCCATCGAGTGCGTGTGCAGCGGGGGGGCGATGGCGACGTGCTTCACCCCTGGGCCCTGATCCCGGGACAGAGAGATCCGGGCCGTCAGCCGATGTGGGCCGGCACGCGGATGCCGAGGGACTCGAGCTTCGGCCGGACGCGGTCGGTGAGGACGCCGATCCGCGCCAGGTTCTGCACGAGCGTCCCGTGCAGGTCTTTCTTGAACGTCTGCCGGAAGAACGAGGACTCTCCGCCGACGGCGCGCGCTTTGCGCACGTGCTGGATCTCGTTGATCTCGGTCGGACTGAAGCCCATCTCCTGGTAGACCTCGGTGGGGAAGAGGCCGGTCAGCACCTTGCCGAGCGACCAGCACGTGAACTCCTCGACCTCGCGCCGCTCCGATTCGCTGAGCTGGGCGATGGTCGAGGGCAGGCTCAGCATGCCGAACCCCATGTGCCGTGACTCGTCGCGCAGGATGAAGCGGCAGATCTCGCGCAGCAGCTCGTCCTTGGACGTCTCGGCCAGCATTCGGAAGAGCGAGACCGCGAACGTCTCGGCGACGAGCTGGAGCGCGATGGTCTTCACGTACCAGCGCGAGTCGCTGAGGATCGTGTCGAAGAGCTCGCGCTCGTTCTGTGGCATCGGGTAGGTGAGCCCGCCGAGCTTGTCCCGGAGATAGCGGTCGATCACCTCGGTATGCCGCGCCTCGTCGACGACCTGCGTGGCCGCGAAGTATTTCGCGTCCGGGCCCGAGACCGTCTCCACGAGCTGGCTGCACGCGAGCATGGCGCCGTGCTCGCCGTAGAGCAGGACGCTGAGACGCCAGGCGGTGAAGCGGCGATTCAGCTCGGCCCGCTCACGCGGCCCCAGGCGCTCCCAGTACGGCGTTCCGTAGATGTCGATGAGCTCGTCGGCGACGACCGCCGAGTCGAGGTCGACCGGCCGGCTCCAGTCGATGTCGCGAGAGACGTTCCACTGGTCCCGCTTGGCCTGCTCGTACAGGCGCCGCAGCTCGGGCTGCTCGACAGCGTAGGCGTGGTGGAATACGGTATCGTACCGGGCGGTCACCGTATGGTCGGTCGACATGATCACCTCTTACAGGAGCTTAACATGCGCAGCACCGATCGGTTCCTGACGACGCACACGGGCAGCCTGCCGCGCCCGGCCGATCTCATCCGGATGATGTTCGCCAAGGAAGAAGGCGTGCCCGTCGATCCCTCCGCGCTCGACGCGCGCATCCGGTCGGCGGTGGCCGAGGTCGTGAGCAAGCAGGTGGGCGCCGGCGTCGATCTCGTCAACGACGGCGAGATGAGCAAGCCGAGCTACGCCACCTACGTCAAGGATCGCCTCAACGGGTTCGGTGGCCAGAGCCATCCGCTGCAGTACCGCGATCTCGTCGAGTTTCCCGAGATGGCCGCGCGGGTGTTCGGGGATCCCGGCCGCTCGCGTCGTCGCACGCCGGCCTGCAACGGGCCGATCAGTGTCCGCGATCCGCAGGCGGCCCGGCGCGACGCCGACAATCTGAAGAGCGCCGTCGGCCGGCAGGCCGGGTTTCTCACCGCCGCCTCGCCCGGTGTCATCTCGCTGTTCTTCCACAACGACCACTATCCGAGCCACGAGGCCTATCTGTTCGCCATCGCCGAGGCGATGCGCCAGGAGTACGAGACCATCGCCGCCGCGGGCTTCGTGCTCCAGGTCGACTGTCCCGACCTCGGCATGGGCCGGCACATCCAGTTCGCCGACCTCGGCCTGGAGCAATTCCGGAAGATGGCGCGCCTGCACATCGACGCGTTGAACCACGCGCTGGCGCACGTGCCGCCCGAGCAGGCGCGGGTGCACCTGTGCTGGGGCAACTACGAAGGGCCCCATCATCACGACGTGCCGCTCGCCGACATCATCGACGTGGTCTTCACGGCCCGGCCCAGCGGCATCTCGTTCGAGGCGTCGAATCCGCGGCACGCCCACGAGTGGCGGGTGTTCGAGCACGTGAAGCTTCCCGACGACAAGGTGCTCATCCCCGGCGTGCTCGACTCGACGACCAACTTCATCGAGCACCCGGACCTCGTGGCCGAGCGCATCGGGCGCTACGCGCGGCTGGTCGGACGCGAGCGCGTCGTGGCCGGCACCGACTGCGGGTTCGGCACGTGGGTGGGCCAGGCCGCCGTCGTTCCCGACATCGTCTGGGCGAAGCTCGCCAGCATGGCGGAAGGCGCGCGCCGCGCGACGAAAGAATTCTTTTAGCTCTTCCAGCCGGCGTCGAAGTGCGTGCCCGGATGGTCGAGGTCGATCACCAGTGGCGCGTGGTCCGAGGGCACGGGCTTGCCCTTGCGGGCTTCGCGGTCGATCTCGGCCCACACGACGCGCTCGGCGACCGGCGCCGTGACCAGCAGGTGGTCGATGCGCATGCCGAAGTTCTTGTGGAAGTTGCCGGCGCGATAGTCCCACCACGTGTACCGGCCGGGCTGCGGATGGTGACGGTGGTAGGCATCGAGCAGCCCCCACTCGCAGAGCCGGCTGAACGCCGCGCGCTCGGCGTCGGAGACGTGCGTCCCCCCGTGACAGGCGGCGGGATCCCACACGTCGTCGTCGGTGGGAGCGACGTTGAAGTCGCCGCCGAGCACGAGGGGCTGCTTGGCATCCGCGGCGTCGGCCAGCCAGCGGGCGAGCCGCTCGAACCACGCGAGCTTGGCCAGATAGAACGGCGAGCCGACGACGCGGCCGTTCGGCGCGTAGAGGCTCACGACGCGCACGCCGCCGCACACCGCGGACACCATGCGGGCCTCGGCGAGTGGCTCGTCGTCGCCGACGTCCTCCGTCTTCGGCGGCCGGAGCGGCTCACCGAAGTTGGCCACGACGTCGCCGACGCCGACCCGGCTCGCGATGGCCACGCCGTTCCAGCGCCCCTCGCCGTGGTGGGCGAGCTCGTAGCCGACGTTCTTGAAGACGTCGGCCGGCGCGTCGGCGTCGGTCAGCTTGGTCTCCTGCATGAGCAGGACGTCGGGCTTGGCGCGGTCCAGCCACCACGTCACCTTCTCGAGCCTCGCCTTCAGCGAGTTGACGTTCCAGGTCGCGATTCGCATGGTCTACAGCGCCGACTTCACGATCCGGCCGTTCGCCTCCACGTACCACTTCTCGCTCGCGAACGTCTTGCCCTGGAGCGTCGCCGCCATCCAGTCGGCGATCAGGATCGGCGGGAAGGGCCCGAAGTTGGCGGAGGGCACGTTACCGACCGAGTGACGCGAGTCCTGATAGACGACGAGGCGCTTCGGTCCCTTGAGCGCCTTCAGCAGGCGCTCGGTGTGGATGAGTGGCGACAGCTCCTCGTGCTCGCCGGCCACACAGAGGTAGGGGGAGTGGATGAGCTCGGCACGGCCCTCCCACGTCATCGTCTTGCGGAGCTCGTCGAACTTCGCCTCGTCGCTGATGCCCGACATGTACATGAAGCGCAGCTTGAAGGTCGGCGATGCCTCCTCGAAGATCGTGTGAAAGCCGGGCTCGTGACAGACGGCGGAGACGGCGATGGCGCGCAGCCGCGGCTCGTGGGCGGCCGCGATCGTGCCGAAGAACGAGCCGAACGAGTTCCCGGCGACGCCGATGCGCGCCCCGTCGATCTCGGGCCGCTTCGACAGCCACTCGACCGACGCGGTGCCGGTGGCGGCCCACGCCTCCATGCTGAAGTAGATGTCGAGGACCGGGCTCTCGTACTGGCCGGGGCCGTCGATGGCCAGCACCGCCAGGCCGCGTGAGAGCCAGCGGTCACCGTACATCGCGACGCCGATCTCCTTGAACGAATCCATCCCCGGGATCGAGACGACGGCGGGGATGCGGCCGCCCGTGTAACCGGGCGGCAGGTGGAACCAGGCGGGCAGCGACGCCCCGCCGGGCAGCGGGATCCACGCCGCCTCGACGCGGTGGTCGGCGAGCTGCGCGTACTTCGTGTAGCACTCGCGCTTCCTGCCGTTGTAGAAGCGGTTCAGGTCGTTGTTCTCGTCGATCGGCCACTGCGCGGCCGCCCAGTGGACGGCGGCCATGAAGTAGTTCTCGCGCGCCGTCACCAGGCTCTGCTCCTGCTCGGCGGCCAGCGCCTTGCTCTCGCGCCGGCGCGCCACGGCCTCGAACGCCGGCGAGGCGTCGGCCAGCTTGGTGATGCGCTGGCGCAGCCCCGCGAAGTCGGCGCTGGCCTCGACGCCGCACGGCGCCGACAGATAGATCGAGCGCGGCTGGTCCCAGTCCATGCCGACCGCGCGGATGGTGTTGTCGAGGAGCCAGCGCTGCTCGGTGAACCGCCGGGTCGTCGGTCCCTGTCCGCTCATGATGTTCCTCCAGGCCCACCGAGACATGCCCGATTCTCCGCCCGATCGCAAGGGGGCCGCGCTGGACGGATTGTCCGACTGTCCGATTGTTGACAAGCGGACGCTGATGTAAAGTACCGCCCACACCGCGGGGATCATTCCACTCGCGGCCATCAGTTCTTTCCGGTCTGGCTCGCTCGGCAAGGGAGAAGACGTCATGCGTCTACGACGCCTCCGCACCGGTCTCTTCGTCACGCTGACAGCGCTCGCCGGAATCGTCCTCACGCTCGCGGCGTCCGCCGACGCCCAGACGCCGAAGCGCGGGGGCACGCTCCGCGTGTCCTATGGCAACGAGATCGCTCACCTCGATTTCCACACCGCCCCCGGCTACGAAATGATGTGGGTCGCGATGAACATCGGGTGTGGGCTCTTGAACATCACGCCCGACGGAAAGTTCGTCGGCGACGCGGCGGAGTCGTGGCAGGTCTCGCCCGACGGCCTCCTCTACACCTTCAAGCTCCGGAACAACGTGCTCTTCCACGACGGAACGAAGGTGGACGCGACAGCCGTCAAGTTCAGCATCGACCGGCTGATGGACCCGGCCACCAAGTCGGGCATGCGCGCCTTTTACGAGCCGGTGAACAGCGTGGAGGCGCTCGACCCTTCCACCGTGCAGGTACGCCTCAAGCATCCCTACGGATTCTTCCTGCACATGCTGGCCGCGTACCGCACCGGCCTCGTGCTCTATTCCCCGGCCGCCACGCAGAAGTACAGCCTCGACGACCGCAAGCAGGGGAAGCCCGGCGCCGTGGTCGGATGCGGGCCCTTCAAGCTCGTGGAGTGGGTGAAGGGGAGCCATCTGGTCATGGACCGCTTCGACAAATACTTCGTGCCCGGGCTGCCCTACCTCGACCGTGTGGTGATCCGCGTGATCAAGGACCCCGTGACCGAGATGGCGGCCTTCAAGGCGGGCGAGATCGACTTCATCGCCTCCTTCTCCCCCGAGCACGTCGACACGCTGAAGGCGCAGAGCCCGCAGGCCCAGATCATGACCGGCAAGGAAACGACGCCGATGATGGCGGCGATGAAGGTCACCGTGCCCAAGGATGGCAAGCCGATGTCGACGGAGCGCGCGCCCCACCCGATCTTCGGCGATCTCCGCGTCCGCAAGGCCATCGGCTGTTACGGCATCGACCGGCAGGAGATCGTGAAGATCGCCTTCAAGGGCCAGGCGACACCCTGGGTGGGCATGGCGCCACCGGGCACGCTCGAGTCGGTGAACGTCAACCATCTCTGCCCCTACGACCCGGCCAAGGCCAAGGCGATGCTCGCCGAAGCCGGGTATGGCTCGGCGAAGCCACTCACGTTCGAGCTGATGACCAACACGGAGAAGTCGGTCTTCAGCGTCATCGCCACCGTCATCAAGGAGCAGATGGCCCGTATCGGCGTGACCGCGAACATTCGCCTGGTGGACAAGGTCACGTGGATGAACGCCACGCTCCAGGACGGGCCGTGGGACATGTACGTCGAGGATCTGCTGTCGCTGATCACCATCGACAGCAACGGCTATCTGTCGACGGCGTACGTCTCGACGAAGTCGTCGGCGTGGAGCCACCCACGCCACACCGACACCAGGGTCGACGATTACTACGCCCGCTACGCGCGGGAGCTCGACCCGACCAAGCGCAAGGCGCTCGCGAAAGAGTTGCTCGAATACATGGCCGACAAGATGTACTGGAACACCATCTCGGGCTCGCCGTTCTACATGGTCGCCCAGCCGTGGATGAAGGGTTACACGTACAACGCCGAGTTCGAGGTGCATTACGACAAAGTGTGGCTCGACAAGTAGCATGAGGTCCTTCGCGGCCGCCCTCGCCCTCGCCATCGTGTTCGCCGGCGTCGTCACGACGGCCGGCGCACAGAAACGCGGCGGCATCCTGCGCGTCGCCTATGGCAACGAGATCGCGGGGCTCGACTTCCACGTCACGCCCGGCTACGAGATGGTCTGGGTCGCGACGAACATCGGCTGCGGGCTCATCGGCATCACCCCGGACGGCAAGTTCGTCCCGGATGCCGCCGAGTCGTGGACGATCTCTCCCGACGGCCTGCTCTACACGTTCAAGCTCAAGCAGAACGTCCTCTTCCACGACGGCACCAGGGTCGACGCCGCGGCCGTCAAGTTCACCGTCGAGCGCATCGTCGATCCCGCGACCCGGTCGAGCATGCGGTCGTTCATGGAGGCCGTGCACTCGGTCGAGGTGCTCGATCCCCACACGGTGCAGATCAGGCTCAAGCAACCCTACGCGTTCATGCTGCACATGCTCGCCGCCTACCGCATGGGGCTCGTCCTCGCCTCGCCCGCCGCCACGCAGAAGTTCTCTCCGGAAGAGCGGAGGGCGGGGAAGCCCGAGGCGGTGGTCGGATGCGGGCCCTTCAAGCTCGTCGAGTGGGTGAAGGGAAGCCATCTGGTCATGGACCGCTTCGACAAGTACTTCGTGCCCGGGTTGCCGTACCTCGACCGGGTGGTGATCCGCGCGATCAAGGACCCGGTCACGCAGATGGCCGCGTTCAAGGCCGGCGAGATCGACTTCATCGCCGACTTCTCGGCCGATCACGTCGACACGCTCCGGGCGCAGAATCCGCGCGCCCAGATCATGACCGGGAAAGAAACGACGCCGATGGTCGCCATGATGAAGGTCACCGTGCCCGCGGATGGCAAGCCCATGTCGAAGGAGCGCGGGCCGCATGCGATCTTCAACGACATCCGGGTCCGCAAGGCCATCGGCTGCTACGGCATCGACCGGAAGGAGATCGTCAAGATCGCGTTCAAGGGCCAGGCCACGCCGTGGCTCGGGATCATCCCGCCCGGGACGCTGGACAGCGTCGACGTCACCCACCTCTGTCCCTACGACCCGGCCCGCGCCAGAGCGTTGCTGGCCGAGGCCGGCTACGGCCCGCAGAAGCCGCTAGTCTTCGAGCTCATGACCAACACCGAAAAATCCGTGTTCAGCGTGATCGCCACGGTGATCAAAGAACAGGTGACGCGGATCGGCGTGACCGCGAACATCCGGCTCGTCGACAAGGTGAGCTGGATGAACACGGCCACGCAGGACGGGCCGTTCGACATGTACGTCGAAGACCTGGCGTCGCTGATGGTCCTCGACCAGAACACCTTCCTGTCGGCCAGCACGGCGTCCTGGAACAGCGCGCGCCACACCGATCCGAAGGTCGACGAGTATTACGCCCGCTACGCGCGGGAGATGGATCCCGTGAAGCGCAAGGTCATTGCCCGGGAGTTCCAGGAATTCTCGGCCGACAAGCTGTACTGGAACACGATCTCGGGCTCGCCCTTCTATCAGGTCGCGCAGCCGTGGATGAAGGACTACGTCTACCAGGCCGAGTTCAAGGTCCTCTACAAGAAGGTCTGGCTGGACAAGTAGCCCATGCGCACCTACATCCTGAAGCGCATTCTCGGCGTGGTGCCGACGGTCCTCATGATCACCCTCGTGGTGTTCGTGATGATGCGGTCGGTGCCCGGCGACCCGGTCGTCCCGCTGCTCGGCGATGCCTACACCGAGGAAGACGCGATCAAGGTGCGCGAAGCCTACGGACTGAATAAGCCGGTCCTGGTCCAGTACGCGATCTGGCTCGGCAAGCTCGTCCAGGGAGACTGGGGCACGTCGATCCTGAGCGGGCGGCCGGTGCTCCAGGACGTGCTGGTCCGCCTGCCGGTCACGCTCGAGCTGGTCGTGCTGTCGATGGGGGTGGCGCTCGTCATCGCCATCCCCGCCGCGATCATCGGCGCGCTGCGACGCAACACCTGGGCCGACTACACGGCGACCTCGGTGGCCATGATCGGTGTCTCCATCCCCGAGTTCTTCACCGGCGTCCTGCTGCTCCTGTTCTTCTCTGTCGGGCTCGGCGGGCTGCTCCCCAGCTCGGGCTGGGTATATCTGCCGGGAACCTGCCCGATGATGGTGTGCGGCGTGAGCCTCTGGGGCAACCTGCAGCACGTCCTGATGCCCGCCATCGCGCTCGGCATCGGGCGGGCCGCCCTTCTGACGCGACTTCTCCGCACCAGCATGCTCGAGGTCATCCGCACCGAGTACGTCACCACCGCGCGCGCCAAGGGCCTGGCCGAGCGGCCGGTCGTGCTCAAGCACGCACTGAAGAATGCATTGATCCCGACCGTGACCGTGATGGGACTGCAGGTGGGCTTCCTGATCGGGGGCGCGATCGTGGTGGAGACGCTGTTCGCGATGCCGGGGCTCGGCACCTTCGGCATCGATGCGATCATCGGCCGCGACTACCAGCAGGTGCAGGGCTTCGCCCTGGTCACGGCGCTCGCCTTCGTCGCGATCAACCTGATCGTCGACCTGACCTACACGTTCCTCGATCCACGGATCCGCTACGCCTGAGGTGAACATGGCGGACAGTGGCGAGTCGCTCCGGATGACACCGCGGCCGATCAGCGGGGGAAGTACGACTGAGGCCGAGCTTCCGGTCCCGGGGGTTGCCTGGCCCGCGCGCGTCGCGCGCTCGGAATCGCCGCTGGCCCAGGGGCTGCGCCGGTTCCGGCGCAGCACGACCGCGCTCGTGGGCGCGGCCATCGTGGTCGGCCTCGTCCTGGTCGCGCTCTTCGCGGATGCGCTCGCGCCGCGCAGTCCGATCGCCAGCGACCAGACCCGCACCTTCGCGCGGCCGAGCTGGGACTACCCGCTCGGAACGGACCAGCTCGGGCGCGACATGCTGAGCCGGGTCATTCACGGTTCTCGGATCTCGCTCGCCGTGGGCGTGTCGTCGGTGCTGCTGGCGCTCTTCGTCGGGGTGCCGTTCGGGATGATCGCCGGCTATTACGGGGGTCGCGTCGATGCGGTGGTGATGAGGGCGATGGACCTGATCCTCGCCTTCCCGATTTACCTGCTCGCCATCATCCTGATGGTCATCTTCACGCCGACGGCCGGGCTGATCGGCACGATGAAGGTGACGGCCGCCATCGCCATCGTGCGGATCCCGATCTATGCCCGTCTGGTCCGCGGCAGCGTGCTCTCGATCAAGGAGAAGGAGTACATCGAGGCGTGTCACGCCCTCGGCGTGCGCGACCCCCTCATCCTCCTGCGCCACGTCCTGCCCAACTGCCTGGCGCCGATCATCGTGACCACCACCCTCGGCATCGCGACCTCCATCATCGTCGAGGCCACGCTGTCCTTCCTCGGGCTGGGTACGCAGCCGCCGACGCCGAGCTGGGGGTGGGATCTGAAGGCCAACGTCGCGTTCATCCAGGCCACGCCCTGGCTGTCGCTCTTTCCCGGCCTCGCCATCTTCGTCACCGTGCTGGGCTTCAACCTCTTCGGCGACGGCCTGCGCGACGCGCTCGACCCGCGGCTCAAGTAGCGCCGGCGGCGCGAGCACCTTCCAGCGCCAGGCGGCGTGAGGCGGCCTCGGTCGCCTCGTCGGCGGGAAAGAACGACTCGACGCGCAGCTCCTGGAGCGTGATGTCGTGCGGCGTCCCCAGCGTGGTCAGCGTGGTGAAGTAGCGCAGCGAGAGTCCGTCCTTGCTGAACTCGATGGGCAGGAACGGCGCGGTGGACGCATCGAGGTCGAGCGTTCGCCAGTGGCGCGGCACATCCGGATAGGCCAGTAGCTCGTTCAGGAGCTGCCGCGTCTCCGCGCCGCCGAAGCCGCTGGCCACGTCGCGATGGAGCCACTGGACGAGCGACGCGGCCGTCGGTTCCCAGTTGACGATGAACGGCCGGAACCCGGCCGGATGGAACATGAGCCGCATGGCGTTCGGCGGCCCAAGCTCGGCCACCTTCTTCGCGTCGAGGAACAAGTCCTGCACGCGGGCGCTGCCCTCGTTGACCTTGAGCACGTCCCAGTGGCGGTCGAGCACGAGCGCGGGATACGGCTCTTGTCCTTTCAGGATGAAGTCGAGCGCGCGGCGGGCCAGGGTGAGCGCCGGCGCATCCAGATCGGTCGTGCGGTAGATCGGCGCGAAGCCGGCCGCCGTCAGC
>WNFT01001001.1_pt1 | contig 24090 bp, 25 predicted proteins | sample 5400191 | NCBI WGS metagenome assembly WNFT01 (sample SAMN13153359, study PRJNA577476) | soil metagenome | isolation source: 80 cm saprolite under Madrone tree | place: USA:California | collected 2016-06-14 | reverse complement strand
CGGGATGAAGGTTGTCCGCGATTTGCAGGCCGATGGACACGGGATGCGGCGGGCTTTCGTGGCCGGACGTGGCCACCCGCACCACGCCGCCGTTCGCCCCTTCCGGAACGCGCGCCACCAGGCGATTCTCGCTGGCCAGAGCCACGCTGGCTTCCGCTTCACCGAACCGCACCACCGGACGCGGTTGTACACGCGAAACGAAGCCGCGCCCGAGAATCGTCATCTCGCCGCCCGGAATCGCAGCGGCGGGCGCAACTCTCTCAATGTGCGGAATGCCGTTCTTCTCTGCCGACGAGCCGAACCCGAATTTCATACCCAACCAATGTGAAACGTGAGCAGACCAAAGTGTAACGCCACACGCAGCAGAATTGCCGCGTAGACGCCCGCCATCCAGTCATCGGCCATGATTCCCCAGCCGCCGGGCAGCTTTTCCAGCCGGCGGACCGGCCATGGCTTCCAGATGTCAAACACCCGGAAAAGTATAAAACCGAGCAAAAGATATTTCCAATTCACCAGGCTGAGAGCGAAGAAAATCGCGAATAGCGAGAAGTCCATGTGCGTCGAAAAATGGGGCAGCGCAATGGGAATCAGCGGCAGGAGCAGCGCGAGGTGTTGTCCCGCGACCTCATCGATGACCACGAATTGCGGATCTTCAATTCCCGCGTGCTTAGCGGCACGAGATGCGCTCCAAACACCGATGGCCCCCAGAACGACGAGCAGGAGCAAAGCGCAAAAGACGGGCAGAGCCAGGATAGCGTTGTGAATGTCGCTCCCGGGAACGAGGAAATGCTTATCCGCCAGGACTGCATCTGAATCGGGATGTAAGCGGAACATCCCGCCGAAGGTTGCGGGCCGAAGGAAAAAGACGGCCGAAAGATACGCAGTAGCAACTCCCACGAGTGAACCGAATGTTCCAGGCGACTTGGGAATGTAGCCCACTCCCAATGCCGTAGCGATTGCGAGAGCGAGCCGCGGTTTCTTGGGCAGTGCTTCGGGTGAGGCGGTTGCGTCAACGTTCGGGGTCATTCGGGCTGTCCAAATCGTCGTCCAAGCGTAGGACGATACTGTCTCCCTTGCCTTTAGCAAGCTCTTCTTCATCGAAGACGGGTTCGGAAACCACGTACTTCTCACTGGCCCAATTGCCCAGATCGCGGTCCCGGCATCGCTCACTGCAAAAAGGGAAGTCCGCATGGACCGCCGAGTCAGTCTCCGCTTTGCAAGTGGGGCATTTGTGTTTCATCGCGTCTTTTTCTTCTCGGTGAACTCTGCCTTCGGCACCTGCCCCGACCCTGCCCTTGTGATCTCGGTGTTAAGAGATTTTATGCGGCCAATGGAAAGACCGCAAAAGCCGAAGTAGCGCTATTTTCGAGAGAAGAGTATATCTCACCCGAGGACGCGGAGGGGCGCTCCGGTGGCGATGCGATGAAGCTTTTCAGCCGCAGCAACGGGGGGCATCGGCGCGACACTTGCGCCATTCCGCGCAGCAGGCCGAGGCAGGATTTCCACGACGCGCCCGATCAAATCGTAAGCATCTGTCTTGGTGATTTCTACGCGGGCGACGTCCCCAGCCTCCGCGACTTCTCCGTTCGCCAATTCAATGTCCGTGAGGTACAGCTTCCCGTCGATCTCCGGAGCCATGCCTTCGAGCCGCGCTTCCCAGACGAGTGGATTATCCTTCGACGGGCCTTCGACCAGCGCCCTGAAAGTGCGGTCCTTCGCCGCGCGCGAATTTGCGCGTAAATACTTCGCGCGCAGATTCTCCCGCGAAATTTTCTTTTGAATAGCCATCAAGCGATCGCGGCGCTCGCGGATCGTTTCCGCATCCACTTTTTCATCCAGCGCGTAGCTTCCCGCGTTGTCCACGTCGGAATACTCGAAAACTCCCATCCAATCGAGCTTTGCGGCCTTCACGAAATCGCAAAGCTCTTCGAAATCGTTTTCCGTCTCGCCGGGGAAGCCCACTATGAATGACGTGCGCAACGAAACTCCCGGAATAGTCCCGCGAATGCGTTCCAGCAATTTCATGAACGCGCCGCCGTTCGAACCGCGCTTCATCCGCGCCAGCACATTGCGGCTGGCGTGTTGCAGCGGCATGTCCATATATTTGGCGAGCCGCGGATGCTCCGCAATCGTATCCAGCAATTTCTGCGTGACGCGATTTGGATACGCGTACAGAAATCGCACCCACAGCAAATCGTCGGTCTGCGCCAGTTTTCCGAGCAGTTGCGCGAGCCCGTCGCGCAAGCCCAGGTCTTCGCCGTAAGAGGTCGTGTCCTGCCCGATCAGGGTGATTTCCCGCGCCCCGGCCTTCGCCAGGTTCTCCGCCTCGCGCACCACCGATTCGAACCGCCGGCTGCGAAACGCGCCGCGGAGCTGCGGAATAATGCAGAACGTGCAGGGATGGTCGCAGCCTTCCGCGATTTTGATGTACGCCGCATGTTTCGGCGTGGTCACAATACGGGGCGTCAGGTCGTGATAGAGAAACGCGGGCGGTTGCGCCGGAAGCACGCGCAGGTCGCCTTCCACTGCTTCCATGATGCGTTCGACATCTCCGGTTCCCACGACCGCATCCACTTCCGGCACCTGTTCCAGAATCTGCGCGCGAAACCGCTCGACCAGGCAGCCAGCCACAATCAGTTTTTTCGCCGCGCCGAATTTTTTGTGCTCCGCCATTTCCAGAATGGCATCCACGGACTCTTTTTGTGCCGCCTCGATGAAGCTGCACGTATTGACGACCAGCACTTCGGCTTCGTCGGCACGCGGCGTCAATTCGTACCCTTCGCGCGCAAGAATACCCATCATCACCTCGCTGTCCACGAGGTTCTTCGGGCATCCCAGGCTGACGAATCCGACCTTAGTCATAAGCGATGAATTTGCGCCTTCGCGCAATTCTAAATTGTAACACGAGCCATTCATGCTTGTATTTGCAGGCGCGCAGCACTGGTGCGCCTATCTTCTTTCGGCAGGTGTGGCCTGTTTCAGCGTGCCCGCATAGCCGCGCGGACCTGATCGAGCAATTGCTTCAAGCGGGATGTATCGCAAGGCACGCCGCCGAAGCGAGCTTGCGCGTAGAGGTCCGTGAATTCCCGGATCGGAAGCGCGAGAATTGGCGAATCCACGGCAGCCGCGAATTCGAACGGTGTCTGCGACACTTCTCGCATAAACCCCCGGCGAGCGAGGATACGAAGCAATTCCGCATAGAGCCGCGACGCAAGCTGCGGATCGCTCCGCGCAACTTTGGATCCGCGCAACTGAAAAAACAGCCTGAGGCGGCGGATCAGTTCGGCAAGCAGATTGAAACGCACGGCCACCAAAAAAAGTACCAGCGCAACCGGCGACAAATACCCTAGTACGCCGCGCTGAAGTTGCCAGGACTGCATCCATTTCTTACCTGCGCGTTGCTTGTGATCGAACCAATCGCGCGCGGATTCGCCCCAATTCCGCGAGCCGCGCTGCAAATTCTGCGCCAGCGCCATCTGATGCCCGAAATCGTAACCGATTACCCATTCGCTCCAGGTGATCGCCATCCAGTCCGCATATTTTCCCAGGCGCGTGAGAACGCTGGTCTCCGTTTCCGGAGCCGCTGGCGTGGGGTCAAATGTTTGCCAATCCACGCCTGGAAAATAAACCTCTACCCAACTGTGCGCGTCACTTGCGCGGACAATGTAATCGCCGCCCAGTTCGTTGTATTCGCCCGGCAGGAAGCCATTGACTTCGCGCGAAGGGATGCCGAGTGTTCGCAGCATGATGATCATCGCCGACGCAAAGTATTCGCAATGGCCGGCGCGGGTCTCGAAAAGAAAATGGGCGAGCGGATCGGCCCCCGGTTTTCCGGTCAGGTTCAAGGTGTACGCGAAGCGATTGCGCAAGTGATTTTCGATAGCCACGGCCTTGTCAAAAGGAGTAGGGGCGTTTCTGGTGATCTCTTTGGCAAGCTCCGTGATGCGCGGGTCTAGCTTCGGCGGGAGTTGAAGGTACGTCGAACTGAAATCCCCGGAATATTCCGTTGATGTCGCCCGAAGCTTCCCGGCATTCATCGGCGGCAAGAGCGAAACGCCCGCATACCGAATGCCCGTGTAATTATGGAAAGGATTCAGCAGGGTATCCGTGAAATCGCGGAGAATAAAGTTGCGGCGAATCGCGCCGAACGAGCCGCTGTTTTCGCCGTTGAAATTTCCTCTGAGACGCATCACTTTGCCGGGCACGAAAATGGCGTCCGTGGCCAGCGGCTCAAGGTAAACGGTATAAAGAATTCCCGCTTCTGGAGCATCTGATTTCTTGGGTGAACCGGTGGCGTGAATCCAGCCGTCTTCGCCGGTCAGCAATCTTTCCGGATCGCGCTCCGGGGCCGTCCACCGTCTGCCGTCGAAAGTGGTAAGGGCGATGCCCCTCCAGCGCAGACGCTCGTATCCAATCTGCCTCCCGGTTTGCACGCGCATGACCACAGTGGAATTCTTTTTGATCTCGCCGATCTGGCCAAGCTCCACGTTTTCCGTGAAACCGGACATCAGCGACGGGCTGAAGCTGGCCCGGCCCAAGTACCCGGCGGTGAACCGCGGAAAAAAGAAAAACAACACGCCGCCCAGAAGGATGGATCCAGCGGACACGCCGAGAGCGGAAAGACTCAGCGCGCGATTCAATTTTCGATCGCGCGACGTATGCGTGTGGAGCGCGGGCGAGACTGCGCCGACAGCTCCGCGGCGCAATTCCATTCCCACGAAAGTGGAAACACCGAAAAGGACAAAAATGAAAAAAAGAATCAAAAAGGTCGTATCGACGGTAAGAACGGCCGCGGCGAGAATCCCTGCAAAGGACAGCATCGCGAGGAAAAACGCGTCGCGGTCCGTGACCACGCTATAGAAACGAATGATGCTGACGAAAATCAGAAAATGCACCGATGCCAGAAGCGCGGAGAAGAGTGGCGGATTGGCCGAGCTTCCAACAGAAAGGCGGGAGAGAAACAATGCATCCACGGGGAAGAACGCCAAGTACGCGATTACGCAGAAGGTTGCGGCGCGGTGAGAAAGTTCGGCGGGGCGTCCGTGCCACCAGCGAAAGCCCCTGTAAAGAACGATGAGCGGAGCGGCAAAGCTGGTGAAGACGTCAAGCTCCCCGGTGCTGACGAGCGTGACCGTCGACGTGAGGATGAGCAGCGAGAGCGACGTGCGGAAGAAACGCTCGGCGGGCAGCGCGGCGTCACTCGGAGTTGCAAGGGAAGCGGCCATGGTGGACTTTTCAATCGTAGCATCCGCAGGGCGCGGCAGGAACGAGGCTGGTCGAAAGGATAACTCTCAGCGTTCGGCTGCGGCGGAAACTGCCGCTGCCAGAGCGGCACGGGCGGCTTTCCTGGTCAAGTTGGAAACCGGCAGGTTGGAAATATCATTCAGTGGAATTTGCCTCGAACCTTGAAGGAAAGGGAGATTTCTTGTTTCGATGAGGAAGGGCAAGAGGGTGATGGCGCGGTACGTTACCGCGTGACGGACCTTGCCGGCCGGGACCAATTGCCATTTGCGGCTTTGAGCGCGCGGCATGATTTTTCGGAGAAGTGCGACCAAGGCCGCGACTGGTTCGCTGGTCACGGAGACTGTCGGGAAATGCCACATTCTTGAAACCAGCGTCGGAACGTGATCGGCGGCGGCTTTCTCTTTTGTATCTTTCGGCGGAGGCAACAAGAGAGTTTGACCTTTCCCATCCGCGAATACCGCCGCAGCCAGGATAATTTGAACCGTGGCGCGCTGCTTTCGTTTTTCCGGCAAGGTTTCGGCGATGCCCAGTTTGCGGCCTTTACAAAATTGCGCCACGGGGCAGAGCAGGCATTGCGGCGACTTCGGAGTACACAGTGTGGCGCCCAGCTCCATCATGGCTTGATTCCAATCGCCGGGCGATTTCGGTTCGAGCAAGCCGTCTGCGATTTTTTGCAACTCCTTCCAACGCTGCGGTCCACGGATGTCGCCGCGAATGGCGCCGAGGCGCGCGAGAACGCGGACGACGTTGCCGTCGAGAACGGCATATGTTTCACCGTACGCGATGCTCAAAACCGCAGCGGCCGTGTAATTCCCGATACCGGGCAAGGCGAGTGCATCTTCCAAGCGCGTTGGAAATGTTCCGCCGTGTTTTGCAACGATTTGCCGCGCGGCTTGCTGCAGATTACGCGCGCGGCTGTAATAGCCTAGTCCGGACCAGAAGCGCAGCACTTCTTCCTGGGGCGCAGCGGCGAGGGTATGAACGTCCGGGAAGCGCTGCAAAAACATTTCGTAGTACGGAATGGCAGCAGCAACGCGCGTCTGCTGCAGCATAATTTCCGAGAGCCAGATGCGATAGGGATCTTTAGTCCTTCGCCAAGGCAGGTCACGCTGAAATTGGCGGAACCAAGCCAAAAGTGGTTTGCGAAATGCGGCGAGTTCGCGGCCGTTCAGCATCGTGCTGGCACATTCTCGCACAGCTGAGTAGGACAGACATTCTTGTCTGTCAGGCTTCCCCTTAATATTTGCCGCAAAAGCGGACAGGCAAGAATGCCTGTCCCGCCTACACCATCTGCTCGTCGAGGAAGACGACGTAGGAGGAGCTCCAAACAGAGGCGGGGACGGAGCCGTGGGGCCGCGTAGTCACGATGATCTTGAAAAGTTCGGGCGAAGTCGCGAGATCGGCCATAAGCGACTGCTGGGGATCGGGCGGGAGGGGCTGCGTGATCGCCAGATGCTCCAGGATGGAGAAAATGATTTGATCGGCGGGACCGAGGGGAGTTTGCACGCCAGCGCTCCGGAATTGCAGCAAGGAATTATTCTCGTAAAAATGCCAGGCCAGGCTGGCGCAGATGTTGACGGCACGCTCGAAGCGCTCATTCGCAGCGGACACTCCAGGCTGCAGGTTCGTGGCTTCTTCCGCGGGCAGGTGAGGATCGAGAACCAGCAGGATGCGGCAGTCGTCTTCGCGGGTGAATTCGCGGACCATCAGAGAACCAGAGCGGGCGGAAGCTTTCCAGTGAACATGGCGCGCGCTGTCGGTAGGGATATAGTCGCGCAGCGCGTAAAGATCCTGGCCGCGGCCCTTGGTCAGGCTTTCGAGCGCTCCCTCCAGCCCGGGAAGAATTTCCAGGTATTCCGCGGTCGGCTCGACGGAGGGATAGACGAGCGCCTCGGTTTTCAAATTCAACTGGCGCGCTTTCCGAAGAAAACCAAACGGAAAACGCGTGACGATGCGGAAAGCTTCCTGGCGATAGACGCCACGCCGCGGAAAAGTCACAGGGATCACTTGCTGCACGCGGTCATGTTTTGGGAGGTAGGGAAAATAGACCGGTGTTTCAAGCATTGCGTTGGCTTGAGCCCGTTTTGTCTTGGCGGCTTCCACGCGCAGCGAGAACGAGGGCAGCGTCAGCTTTTCATTTTCAAGCTCGACCATGGCGCGAACCGGCTGTCCCGCGAAAATATGTTCGGGCAATACGAGCCGCAATTCGATGCCCGAGAGGGTGATGGATGAAAGAACGCCGGACAATAAGACCATGGCGATGAGGCTGGCGAGAATCAGGAAAAGAAGATTGTTTCCGGTGTTCAACGCCGCGAGCGCGACAAGAATGATCCCGCCGATATAGATCCAACCTTCCAGAGTGATGCGGTATTCAATCTTGTATCCAATCCAGCGGAGCGGTGTGCGCTTCGCGAGGATGGGAACAAGCGTTACGCCGACCCAGCCGGCAATGGCGAGTGCGGCGAGCGCCGTGGTGCTTGCGAGCGTGCGCTGGCCGAGCTCAGCGGCAGCGCCGGAATACAGCGCGAGCAGCAGAGCGGCGGTGAGCGCGGTGATGGAGAGAAAAAATGCCCGCACGGCGGGGCGGTCAGCCTTGGCCCAGAGTCGCGCGATCGTGGACTTTACAGCGCTCATTTTAGTGGCAATAGAAGATAGAAGCAGATTCCTCCCGATAAGACTCGGGACTCGCGCCGCTTGTCGGGCGCTCGTCGCCGCGCGCGGGATGACCATGCTTTTTGTGTTCGTTCAAGCATTGATGAAATGCCGCCTTGTCACGCGGACTCGCTCACAGGGGAACGGGAACGGATTCCACGATATCGCGAAGAACGGAATCGGTGGTTTCCGATTTTTTCTGCAGCGAAGCGTGGCGCGAACTGGCGACAACGCGGTGAGAGAAGACGGAAACGGCCAGCTGCTTAAAATCGTCGGGGAGGCAATAGTCCCGCCCATCGAGATAGGCGCGGGCTTGCGCGGCGCGCTGGAGCATCAGGGTGCCGCGGGGGCTGACCCCGAGTGCCAGCTGCTCGCTCTTGCGCGTGCGGTTGACGATCTCGAGGGCGTAATCATGCAGGCTGGAGTCAACCTTGACGTGGGCGACGGCGTCCTGCATGGCGAGAACATCGCGGACATCCGCGACCGGATCGAGCGAATCGAGAGGATTATCGCCGACGCGCTTGCGGAGAATTTCTTTTTCGGTTTCGTGCGAGGGATAGCCCATTTTGATGCGCATCAAGAACCGGTCAAGCTGTGACTCCGGCAGCGGATAGGTACCGTGGTGCTCGACGGGATTCTGCGTGGCGATGACGAGAAACGGCTGTGGCAACGGGAGCGTCTTGCCGTCCACGGTGACTTGCGCCTCGTTCATGGCTTCGAGCAGAGCCGATTGCGTGCGCGGCGTAGTGCGGTTGATTTCGTCGGCGAGAACGACGTTGGCGAAAATCGGACCGGAACGAAATTCAAATTCGCGCGATTCTGGATTGTAGACGCTCACGCCGAGAACGTCGCTGGGAAGCAAATCCGAAGTGAACTGGATCCGCTGAAAGCTGCAATGAAAAGATTTTGCCAGCGCTTGCGCGAGGGTGGTCTTGCCGACTCCGGGGACGTCTTCGATGAGCAAGTGGCCGCGCGCAAGCAGGGTGATGAGCGCGAGCTGGATAGCGTCTTCTTTGCCGTAGATGGCGCGCGCAATGGAACGTTGGAGCTGCGAGACGACTTGGGACGTGGCAGTCGGCATCGGTTGAAAACCCGGGTCCTTCCTGTTACAAATAGATGGCGGTACCGGCTGTCGCGGTTACTGACAATGGGCGACTAGCTCAGTTGGTTAGAGCGCTCCCCTCACACGGGAGAGGTCAAAGGTTCAAGTCCTTTGTCGCCCACCATTTCTCCACATTCTCCCATTATCAGTCTGGAACGTGCAGTCCTCGTGCGAACCTTGTGCTGAATTTGCTATTTAGAAGCGGGAGCACGCATGGTTTGATGCCGGTTTAGGTCTGCGAACCGGAAAGCGACGCGGTGGCCGTAAGGGGAGCGGTCTTGTATAGTGCACCCATGATGAATTTTCTTCGCACTCTTGAATTCCTCGGATTGAGCTTGTGGCTGGGGAGCGACGTGTTTTTGAGTTTTGTTGTGGCGCCGGGGGCGTTCCGGATTCTGGCAAGCCGGGACCAGGCGGGGGCGGTGGTGGGGTTCGGGCTTTGGTGGATGCACATGATCGGGGTGGTTTGCGGAATCGTGATTCTGCTGGCACGGCTGGCGCGAACTCGGACGTTTGCGAGCCTAGCAACGCCAGCGGCGCTGTCTGTCGTGCTGATGATTTTGCTCACGGTTGTGTCGCAGCACGCCGTTAGCCCGAAGATGGCGGCGTTGCGAGTACAGATGGGATCGATTCAGGCGACGGCTCCAGACAATCTTTTGCTCGTGGAGTTCGGCAAACTGCATCGGATCTCAGTTTCACTCGAAAGTGGAGTGCTGCTGGCCGGTTTTGCGTGCATATATTTGATGGTGAAAGAGTTAGTTTCTGTAGGGTAGTAAATTCTGAAACCCTCAACAAGTGACCGCCTACCCCCGTTTTTTCATGAGTGTTCATTCTAACGAAAGCGTCGAAATGCAGCCAAAACTAAATAGTTATTGACAGTATTACCGGCAGCGTCGTCGTTTTTTGCCAAAGAGCCAGTCGAACATGCGAGCGGAATCTCTGTCACTACGGCCTTACTCCTGTTTTTCGAGTGTGGCATTTACCGTCGCGGTTGCTCCCGCACTCACGGTCATGGTTCTTTCCCAAGTTTTGAAACCTAACTTTCCCAACCTAATCCTGTGTTCGCCCACTGCAAGTCGCAGTGATGAAGTGGTGCTGCCCATGAACTTCTCGTCCACCGTGATCTCTGCCCCATCGGGCGTGGACTTGATATCTACTGTCGAGAGTGCTGGGTCCATTCCGCTTCCATTTTGCGGGGCCGTCGCGCCTGCTGTCGCCTGACCTGCTGCTGTTTCAGGATTGGACGTTGCTTGAATGGCAAATCTCTTCGGGTCGAGTGTGATATCCCCATTGATGTAAGCAGTGATCTCGGTTCCCTTTGGAATCGTGATGTCCTTCCCGTGCATGAAGAGAAATAGCGGGGCAGCAGGGAAAAATACTATGGCGGTCCCGATGATCGCACCTGTCATTGCTCCAGTATGACCACCGCCTTTTGCTTCTTTGACGGCACGCAACGGTGCCTTCTCTCCATCTGAGAGACGTACATCGTCAATGTTTACGTTCAGTTTGCCGCCGCGAGCCATTCGACGCTTGTGTTCAGCCTCAGTTATTGTCGCCAGAGCGAGACCACCACGCGGAACAACGATCACGTCCTTTACTTTGATATCTTCAAGCACTTCGAAATCTACTCGGTCGCCTGTGGTCGCATCCGCCGACGATAGATTCCTCGTGAGACGGAGTTTAATTGGAGTTCCATCCTCCAAACCGAACGCAAGTGGCTGTTTGAGGGACACGGTTTCAGGCTTCTGAGCTGGCGGCTGATCCTTGGTTTGCTGTGTCGGCTGCGCAGTAGACTGCCCAAAACTCAGATAAACCATTAGGGATGACAGAAAAATTGAACAGGCGACTCTCATGGGCTGGTGCCTCCATCGACGGCCTGGTTGGAGATTAACTGCATTTACATTCTACCCGAGGTGGAACGGTGTCAAGGATGAACGTACCGTATCTTGCATATAAGTAATCTTGACGGACGCTGAGAATCGGCCCATGCTACGCGCATATTTCGCGTTCCCAATTCTCATCTGGAGGACATCCGAATGCTGAAATCACGATTCCTCTTCGTTCTGGCTCACATCATGTTGTGGATTCTTCTCCTGAGCCAAGTACCATTGGGCACTTCCGCAGCGACCTGCACAGGTGCCGACCCTTGTCATGCGTGCAAGAATTGTAAGTATTGCAAGCACTGCGCCAAGGAAGGCGGGACGTGCGGCGTGTGCAAAAAGCGAAGTGGAATGAAACCCGCAATTTAGACGACTTCAGCGAGACGCAGTGAAGGTTGGCTTCTAAGCCCGCCATCCGTATTTCTTCCGGTGAATCTGCATCCGTAGTCCATAATTCAACACCGGAAAAGGCTTCGTCTCAGGCGGCAGGATTTCGACAATCTCTCCCTGCTTGTACGCGGTGGGATCGCAGTTGTGAATCACCTGGTATCCCCGCATCACGACCTCGATCACGTTTCCGCATTCTGGACAACGCACCATGACGCGCCAGCGGAAAGCAAGATTTCTGATCTTTTCGTAATCGAATGCGAAGTTATCGATGCAATGGGGGCAGTCGAACAGCGCAATACTTTTGGTTTCGGTAGGAGGGATTCAGAATGCGCCGAAATTGTGCAAGACGGCATTCCGCAACCGCCAGTAGAAAGAGCCCAAGGATGGCTGGAAGGAAGCACACGCAAATAAAAAATGCGGCAGAGAAGCCACCGCAATCCAAACAGATGATTTCCTGAAACTTATTTTACTCCGACTGGCCGGGTGGTCCAGGAAAAATACGGTTGGGTTAAGCGAAAAGTCGGAGTGTTCCGATGGTGTTCGCGCTAAAGGCGTTAGCGGCGAGGGCGCTTGGACGCGGCTCGACCACGCTCGGCGTGTTGGCGAGGTTTGCGAACACGGGCGGGGCGGATTTTGCGCATGGCGGCGTTCCCGGCGCGCTGGCAGGCGCGCCACATGTACCAACTGGCGATGGTGCGGTAGGGGCGCCAACGCTCGCCAAAAGCGAGAAGTTCCTTGGGCTTGGGCATATGCTTCTTGCCGTAGGTGATGGACCAGCCTTTCTTGACGCCGAGGTCGTGGATGGGGAGAACGTCCGGACGGCCGAGGCGGAAGATCAAAAACATTTCGACGGTCCAGGCGCCGATGCCGCGGACGGAAACTAGACGCTTGACGAGCTCCTCGTCGGAGAGCTTCAGGGCTTCTTCGAGCGTCGGGACGACTCCGTCGATGGTTTTTTGCGCGAGGTCCTTCATGGCCAGGATTTTTGCGCCGGAGAGGCCGGCTTTGCGGAGCGCGGGCTTTCTGAGTTTCAGCATTTCTGGGGGAGTGGGGATGCCGCCGGCGGAGCTGAGAGCTTTGACGCGGGCGAAAATGGTGGCGGCGGCTTTGCCGGAGATGGATTGGTGGGTGACGGCTTCGAGAAGAGTTTCGTAAGGAGATTGTGCGGCTTCGATCTTGAGTTGGAACGGGACGGTTTCTTCGATCAGGCGCTTGAGGTGCTCGTCGCGTTCAGCAAGGTGCCTGGTGGCTTCAGCAACGTCAAATGCGGGGACGGCGGGTGCCTCGGTCACAATGGCTCCATTTCGGAAACGGAGCAATAGAGTAACAAGCTCTATCCCGGGGACAATCTTTTTTTGACGGTTATTCAGACATGGCTATCTGCTGAGCGATTTGGCGGGCGTGAAACGCTTTCTTGCGGGCATGCCGCATGCGCAACAAGCTGATGGCGACGACGAGGAGGAAACAAGATTCGACGAAGAGTTTGCCGCCGTCGAACCAATTTACAGGGTCATTTTTCAAGCCGGGATCGGTGAATAGACTGTGCCAGAAGAGCGCGGCGGCGGCGAAATAAACGGAGAAATGAAAGGACTTCCAGAGATGGCGGCCGAGACGGATGCGCAAGTAGGAAGTGACAACAACAAATGCGATGAGATACAGCGCGATAGCGCCGATGGTGTTGTCAAGGGGCTGGGCCGGTGAATGTACGGGGTAGACCAGGTCGAAGATGAGGAAGCGTGGATTCTTGTTGAACAGTGGAATCACCGGATGAAGGACCGATAGAGCGAGCGCGATGTAGCCCGTCCAGTTGTGAAACCGGAAATAATTGAATCGATGATGCGGCCAGGAGCGGTCAGGACTGTAGCGGAAGGCCATGAGCAGGCCCAGAAGGACATTGAAGGTTATGGCGCCAACGGCGAGTAGTCCGACGTACGCCGAGAGGTCCAGGATGGTGATGCCCACTGGCAGCATGAATTAGGAATCTCGTCCCCGGCTCAAGTCCCCTAGTTTGACGCGAGGACGTGTGATGGCGTTTACACGAGTGAATTCGGGAGCGCGTTTTGAGGTTAAACGTAAGGTGCGGGCGGATAAGTCAGGTGAGCTGGCCGCCCAAACGGCTCATGTTGCAATGAGGACATCTCCAGAGGCGGAAGTTGGGTTGTTCCGGCTGCACTTCGAGCAGGTACATCGGATAGCGGTCATGCACGCAATACTGATGGGGAGGAATCGGGCAACGTTTGATAATGAATTGATTTTGCGTATTCAGGAAATAGCCATCTGACCTGCTGTAGCTCACGAAACAATCAGGTTCTTGGCAGGCGTAGGACACTCCATCTTCGCTCGAGGATAACTCTCGAGCCGTCATCTCCGAATGGTGTTCGTAACAGAGCGGATGGATTCTGCTTGATCGCGCTGTGGCAGGCATGAGAACTACCTCCTCTCAATACCTGAAATAGGGGGCCGCCGGTCACAATATCCAGAGAAAGGGCTCCAGGTAAATACCCTAAGGGGAGTGCCGGGAAGGAAACCGTAACGCGAAGGAATGCTTGTGTCAACAGTAAATTCCCAAAATGGGAAAATAGTATAGAAGACCCAAGGGAGGGACTAGGAATTGGGCCAAACGCATGACGGCAGCACAACGGGCGGCCACGACCGGGTGTGCTAGGATGATGGGTTTGTGCAGGCGGCAAATAGCGTGTTGAAGGGGCAGTAGTGCAGACAGGAATCATTGGACTACCGCAGGTAGGGAAGACGACGCTGTTCCGGATATTGACGAAGGCGCACGTCGAGGGCAAAGGTGGGGCATCGGCCACGCACGTAGGAGTGGCGAAAGTGCCGGAGCCACGGCTGGTGGAACTGGCGAAGCTGTATAACCCGAAGAAGATTACGTACGCGACGGTGAATTACGTCGATTTGGGGGGGATGCAGAAGGAGCGCATGCGGGATGCGCTGGCGCAACTGCGTGAAGTGGACGTGATTGCGCATGTCATTCGCGTGTTTGAGGATCCGTCCGTGCCGCATTCGGAGGGGAGCATTGATCCGTTGCGCGACGCGACGAATCTGGATTTGGAGCTGATGCTTTCCGACCACGACCAGATTACGCGGCGGCTGGAGCGCTTGGAGAAGGATTTGAAGAAGAAGCGCGATCCGGCGCTAGAGATTGAGAAAACGGCGCTTGAGAAATGCAAGACGCATCTGGAGGCGGAGAAAGCGCTGCGGGAATTGGAGTTGACGGCCGAGGAGCGGAAGGCGATCGGAGGATTCTTGTTTTTGTCGGCGCGGTCGGTGCTGTACGTGCTGAATCTGGGAGACCAAGAAGCGGACAAGCTGGACACCGCGGTGGAACGGCACAAGTTGAGCGCGTTGCAAGGACGGCCGAACGCGGCAGTGGTGGCGATTTGCGGACGGCTGGAGGCGGAACTTTCAGAAATGGAAGAGAAAGAGGCGGCGGAGCTGTTGGCGTCCTATGGATTGAAGGAGCCGGGGCTTAACCGGCTGATTCGCGCGACGTATGACTTGATGGGATTGATCCAGTTTTTCACGGCCGGGGAGCCGGAAGTGCGGGCGTGGACGATTCGAAAGGGAGCCTCGGCCGTGAAGGCGGCGGGAGCGATTCACAGTGACATCGAGAAGGGATTCATTCGTGCAGAAGTGGTGCGATGGAATGATTTGCTGGCGGCGGGGAGTCTGGGGGCGGCGCGAGAGAAGGCCCAGGTGCGGTTGGAGGGGAAAGAATACGTGGTGCAGGAAGGGGATGTGATTTTGTTTCGGCATTCTGGATGAATGAAGAGGGCACAGAGAACGCAGAGACGAATGGGACATGATCTGACATTTCGAACGGCGTTAGCGGCGGGGCTGGGGCTGGTGGCTGCGGCAGGGAATTTGGTTGGCGGGTATTTCGTAGTTCGCAGGGAGTGGCCGCGGAAATATCTGCAATATTTTCTGGCGCTGGGCGCCGGGTACATGCTGGCAGTGGCGTTTGTGGAGGTGATTCCGGAGTCGGTACGGCTGTCGGGCGAAAGCGCGCTGCTGTTTGTGCTGATCGGATACTTTATTGTGCACCTGTTTGAGCACACTCTGGCGCCGCATTTTCACTTCGGTGAGGAAACCCACCTCGAAGAGATGAGCCATCAGCACGCGCGGACAAGCGTGCTGGTGGGGCTGACGATCCATACCTTTTTTGACGGCGTGGCGATTGCGGCGGGGTTCCTGGTTTCGACGTGGCTGGGCGCGGTGATGTTCTTCGCCGTATTCCTGCACAAGCTGCCGGAGGGGTTCACTGTGGCTTCGGTAGTGCTGGCGAGCGGGCAAGGAAAGCGCAACGCCATTCTGGCGGCGGGGTTATTAGGAGTGGCGACGGTGGTGGGCGTGGCGCTAACGACTTCGCTGGAAGGGCAATTGAAGTACGCGCTGCCGCTTTCGGGCGGTGTGACATTGTACGTGGCGGCCACGGATTTGCTGCCGGAAGTGAACCGCGAGCCGAATTGGCGAATGGCGTTGCTGGTGTTCGTGGGCGTCGTCACTTTGTTGATAATGCAGCACTTATTCCACGTATAGTTTCGTCGTACCTTCGCCTTCGAGCATCCCTGCCATTTGCAACTTTCTGAGACAACTTGGGTTTGATACAGTGTGGCGGCTATGGCCAGGTCGGACGTCCAACTGATGCTGGACGTGAAGGCGGGCGATGAACAGTCGTTCGCGCTTCTACTCCATCGCTACAGGAGTCCACTGATCAATTTTCTGTACCGGATGGTTCGGAACCGGGAACAGGCGGAAGACCTGGCGCAGGAAGTTTTCATACGAGTGTACCGCGCACGGGAAGAGTATGTGCCGAGCGCGAAGTTCACCACCTGGCTCTTCCGCATCGCGACAAACCTGGCGTTGAATTCGCTGCGCGACAATCGTTACCAGCGCATGGAGATTTCACTAGATGCGCCGGTGACGGTGGATGCCGAGGACGGGGAAGAGAAGACGATCGATGTCGCCGAGAAGCATCCGAACATCGAGCAGCACCTGGTTGAGCAAACGCGGAAGAAAATGATCCGCCGCGCGATTGACAAATTGCCGGAGAAACAGCGCGCGGCAGTGCTGCTGCACAAGTACCAGGAGCTGGATTACGGAGAGATTTCGAAGATTTTGCAGTGCTCGGAGAGCGCGCTGAAATCGCTGCTCTTCCGAGCATACGAAACGCTGCGAGTGGAACTAGCCCCCCTCGTAGCGCAGCAGGCAAGGCAGTAGAGGTTGGGCCAGGAAGGGAAGGACATCATGGGTTGTGGGCGGATGGAAAATCGAATTTTGCCGTACGTGGACGAGCGCCTGAAGGAAGGCGAACGGCGGGAGGTGGAGAAGCATCTCGCGACGTGTGCGGCGTGCCGGTTGCGCGTGAACGAATTTCGCGCGGTGAGCGGTTTGCTGGATGAACTGCCGGTGATCGAGCCGTCGGCGGCGTTTGATGTTCGCATGCAGGCACGTGTGGCGGCAGAGCCAGTGAAGCAAAGCTGGTGGACATGGTTCGCGCCATCGCCGCGAGCGGTGCTGGCGGCGTCGATGCTGTTGCTGGCAACGGTGTGGCTGGGTTCGCGGCCTCCGGATAGTTCGTTGAGCGCGGCGGACATCGACAAGATCGATCAGAACATGCAGGCGCTGGAAAATTACGACGTGATTTCGGATTTCGCGCCGTTGAGTGAGTTGCCGCAGCCGGCACAGAACGACGACGCGAACGATAGCAATCAGAATCAACTGATGTAACTGGAATGAGATGGAAACTCCAATTCGCGGGATGGTTGATAGCGCTGGGACTGAGCGCGGCGCCGAGTTTCGCGCAGGGACCGCGCGCGAATTGGGCGCAGAATCGGCAAGACAATAAGCCGCCTAAGCAGCAGAGCCAGCCGAGACAGCAACCGCCGAAACAACCGCGGAGACAAGAACAAAAGCGAGACAATCGACAGCAGCGGCAAGAAATGCGGAGAACGCAAAACGAGCGGCAAAACTCTGGCGCGAATCGTCCTCCGAGTTCGAACCCCAATCGGGCTGACCTGATGGGGACTCCAAACATCAATCCGAACCGGCCGCCGTCGGCGTATACTCCGCCACCACAAAAGAAATTTAACCAACTAAGCCCGCAGGAACAGAGAAAAGTCGTCGAGAACTATAACAAGCAAAGAAATCTTTCTCCCGGCGACAGACAAGAAATCAAAAAGCGCGAGGAAATATTTGGCAGGTTGACGCCGGAACAGAAAGATCACGTCCGGAATGATTTGGCGCCGAAGTGGAAGCAGCTTCCTCCGAACCGGCAGCGGGCGATTCAGCAGCGGCTGGGCGTATTGCAGAATATGCCGGAGTCGGCGCGCAACCAGCACTTGAATGACCCGAATTTCACGCGGGGTATGAGCGAAGAAGACAAGGCCATGCTGCGCGATTTGAGCCACCTGCACGTGGGCGCGCCGGACCCTCCGAACGAATAGCGCAGCCTTTTCTCCAAGAGACAATCTGGATCGTTTCCTCCTTGCGGCTGCATTGACAACGCGTCGCGTCTCACGGCATCGTGACTAGTTCACGACGTTGGCATCCAACGAGTGGAGGAAGATTCATTTGAAGAGTGACCGCACCGCGGTCAGCCCGGCAGTGCCTGCGCGCTTCCGCGCGATGCAGCACCGCAATTTCCAGCTTTTCATCGCAGGACAACTCGTTTCGCTGATCGGCACGTGGATGCAAACCACGGCGCAGCTCTGGCTGGTCTATAAGCTGACGGGGTCCGCGGCGTTGCTCGGAGTATTCGGTTTCGCAAGCCAAGTGCCGATGCTGTTTCTGTCCTCGATTGGGGGTTATGTTGGCGACCGCTACGACCGGCATCGCGGCGTGATCGCGACGCAGACAGTTTCGATGGTTCTGGCGTTTGTGCTGGCGGGGCTGACGCTGACGCATTTGATTAACGAGTGGGAGTTGATTGTCATCGCGTTCCTGGTGGGCATGGTGAACGCGTTTGACGTGCCCATCCGGCAGGCGTTTCTGGTGGAGATGGTGGGGAAGGAGGACCTGCCGAATGCGATTGCGTTGAATTCCTCGATCTTCAATGGGGCCCGAGTGGTAGGGCCGGCGATTGCGGGATTTGCAATTGCCTGGGTGGGAGAAGGCTGGTGTTTCTTTCTGAATGGCTTGAGTTTTGTGGCCGTGATCGTGGCGCTACTGATGATGCGAATTGAGCGGAGGGAAATCAAACCGAGCACGGATTCGCCGCTGCGGAGTTTTGTAGAGGGATTTCGATATGCGATGAGCGATCTGCCAATGCGATCGGCGTTGCTGCTGCTGAGCGTGCTCAGCCTCTTTGGATTGCAATACTCGGTGTTCATGCCGATTTACGCGCAGGATATTTTGAAAGGGAATGCGCGGACACTGGGATGGCTGATGAGTTCGGCGGGAATCGGAGCGGTGCTGGGCGCGCTGCATTTCGCGGCGCGAACGCATTACAAGGGGCTGGCGCGCTGGATTGCGGCTACTTCGACGACCTGCTCGGTGTGCCTGATACTCTTTTCACAAGCGAGAGTGTTCTGGCTGTGCGTTGCGGTGCTTTTCGTGGTGGGATTTGCGGCGACGTCGCAGATGGCGGCGACAAATACTTTGATTCAAAATCGCGTGCCGGATGAGCTGCGCAGCCGCGTGATGGCAGTGTACGCGACGATGTTCATGGGCGTTCAGCCGATCGGGGCGTTGATCGCAGGCGGGGTGGCGAAGCGCTTCGGGGCGCAGAATGCGCTGACCGTGTTTGGATCGCTGGTGCTGCTGGGCAGCCTGATTTTCATCGTTCGTGTGGTGATGAGGCTGGGAGAAACGCAGACCGCGCCAGCTGATTAGCTAGGATTCGGGCGATAGAGCCAGGAAGGGCGAATGAGCGACTCGCTGGGAGGCGGGGCCCCGACAGAGTCGGGACGGACAGGACTCGCATCCACGGAAACGGGAGCAAGGTTTACGGCTGCGAGGATGGCATCGACTTTGGGGCGCAGCGGCGCGAGCGAGCAGACCGGGTCGGTGGCAGTGGCATCGCCTGCAAGAAGCAGTGCCTGGCAGCGGCACCCGCCGAAATCTTGCTCGCGGCGGTCGCAAGTCTTGCAAGGCTCCTGCATCCAATTTTCACCGCGGAATTTCCGGAATGCGGCAGAGCGTTCCCAAATATCACGCAGACTGCGCTTTTTCACGTTCTCGAAAGAGAGGCCGGGGATCACTGGCGCGGCGTGACAGGGAAGCGCGTCGCCGCTTGGCGTGATGAGCATCAACTTGCGGCCCCAGCCACCCATGCAGGGCTTGGGATATTTTGCGTAATAGTCGGGGACCACGTATTCGACGCGAATCCTGCCTTCCAGGCGCTGCTGTTCGCGTTTGATGATGGCCAGGGAGCGATCCAACTGCTGGCGCGTAGGCAATAGACTTTCGCGGTTCGCGAAAGCCCAGCCGTAATATTGGACGTTGGCGAATTCTATGCGCGTCGCGCTGGAAGTTTCAGCGAGAGCCATCATCTCTTCAAGTTGATCGATGTTGCGGCGATGAATGACGAAATTCAAAGTTACCGCAACGCGATGCTTGTTGACCCATTCGAGGACGCGGAGCTTTTGCGCATGGGACCTGGCGCCGGAGATTTCGTTGGAGATTTCTTCACGCGCGCCCTGGAAGCTCAGCTGGATGTGGTCGAGGCCGGCCGCGACCAAAGCAGCAAGCTTTGATTCATCGAGAGGCAGCCCTGAAGTGATCAGATTGACGTAGAGGCTGGCGGCGCGAGCTGCGCGCACGAGATCGACAATGTCCGCGCGGGCGAGGGGTTCGCCACCGGTGAAATCGGCTTGGAGGACGCCAAGTTGGGCGGCTTCCTGGAAGACGCGGGACCATGCTTCGGTGGAGAGCTCGTTGGAGCGGGACTGCAATTCCAGCGGATTGGAACAGTAGACACAATGGAGCGGGCAGCGGTGCGTGAGTTCCGCGATGAGAGCCAGGGGGTTGGTCACGGGTCCGTCCATTGGAACTGAGTCCAAGCGCTTGAGATCTAGCCAAGTAGGGGCGCAGGGTGCTGCGCCCCTACAAACCTTTTGCCGCTACGCTTCGGCTGCGCTCGCGGGGATGAAATCTAGCGCCCGCTCCTTTTGCAAAAGAGCGAGATAGCCGAGGATGTCCTCTTCCACTTTTGTCGGTTGTGCCTTGGAATAAATCTGCTGCAACTCGGAAACGATTTGCTGGACAGTGTGCTTACCGTCACAGCGCGTCACGATTTCGAGGCTGGGGCCGTTCAGGCGCAGGGCGCGTTCAGGCATTTGCAGGATGCGCTGCTGATTATTTTCGCCTAGACGGCAACCAGAAGCGAGGCGCGGACGGCTGCTCAGTTCCAGGGTCATCCCAAATCCTTCACGATTCTTTGGCCGGCTGAAAAGCGCCCGGGGGCGGCCAGCCGGGATTCACATACGCAAAATAGAGCGCATCGAGTTGAGCCCAAAGAATGTCGCATTTGGCGCGGAGGGCGGCGTGGGCCAGATCCTGCTCTTCGCGGGTGCGCGCGCGTTTGACGACCCAGGCAAGAGCGAAATCAGCGTCTTCGGGAGCTTGTGTGAGTCGGCCGGTAAAATAGTCCAAGCCGCCGGAGAGCCAGGGATAATGTTCACGCAGACGATCCATGCGCAGAACAATTAATTTTTTCGAGAATAATTCGGTGAGGGAAGAAGCGACAGCTTCGAGGTGCGAGCGAGTAGATACGAAGTCAACGTAGGCTTGAACGGCGAAACGCGTCGCGGGAAGAATGCCGTCGCCGAGGAGCGCGTGTTCGCGGGACAGGCCGGCAGCTTCGACAAGACGCAGCCACTTTTCAATGCCGCCCGGCTTGGTACCGTCGCCATCCTGATCGAGGATGCGTTTGCGCCAGGCGAGGCGAAAACCAGGATCTTCGCTGCGCGCCAGAATGGCCGCGTCTTTGATGGGTATTCGGCTTTGATAATAGTAGCGATTCAGAGCCCATGCTTGAAGCTGCCCGCGCGTGAGCTTGCCTTCGTGCATGAGCAGGTGAAACGGATGTCTGTGGTGATAGCGCTCTTCGCCAATGGCATGAAAGCCGGCGATGAACTCGGCTTCCGAGAGCAGAGGGTTCTCTTGCGAAGTTTGGATGGATGGAGTCACAGGTTGAACTCCATCCCATCATAGGCGATTTCCCATCCGGCTTCACGCACGGCGCGATGTTCGGGGCTCTCTTCATTCAACACCGGATTTGTATTGTTGATGTGGATGAGGACGCGCTTGGTTTTTCCAAGGCGGAAAGGCAGCTTGAGCATGCCGCGTTCGCCCCACAGCGGAAGATGCCCCATATCGCGCGCAGTTTTGCGGCTCCGCTGGGCCTGAATCAGCTCATCATCTTTCCAGAATGTGCCGTCGAGAAGAGCCAAGTCACTCTCATCCGCCGAGTGCCGGGAGCTTTCTCCGAGGCCGGGAACGCTTGGAGCGTAGAAGAATCTTTTGTCCTTTTGGACGAGTTGGAGGCCAATGACTGCTTCTTCGGAAGGAAAATTGCGCTTCAGCGAATCACTCACATAGTCCGGGAATCCGCCGAGAAGAGGCACAGCTTTGCAAAAGAGGCCGTCCTTTGCTCCGGGCGAAGAGGGCGGGGCGAGCGGAATGACGCGATCGAGCGACAGTGTTTCCCATTGCGCGGGCGGATTCGAGCGGCTGAGCACGCGGAAGAGGCTATTCTCTTCCGTGATGGCGCGGCGCACGGACAACGTTGAATAGATGCGCAACGGATGAAATTCGCGAAGGTGGAGCAAGCCCATAACGCAATCCACGTCGGCGCTGGTGAGAAGGATAGTGGAGATGGGTGAGCCCGCGGACGAGGAGGTGACCAATAACTCAGGAGTCGCAAGGATTTGCTGGCGGAGATCGGGAGAAGCGTTGAGAAGAAACCAGTGTGACGAGCCGGGAGAGACTGCGACCTGAGCTTGCGTGCGCGGACGCACCTTGACGCTACCGTTGCGAAGGCCGCTACAGTTTGGACAGCCGCAATTCCACTGGGGAAAACCGCCCCCGGCTGCGGAGCCGAGGACTTTTACGCGCATTCCTGCTCGTTTGCCACTGACCGCTTTCGGCGGTCAGACAGATTAGAGCTCAGCGTTGGCGTACGAGCTTACTTCGCAGTTGAGGTTGATCTCTTCGTGCTGAGGGGCTACCCATTCCATGGTTGAGGCTCCTTGGCGGATCTGAAACGCGACGGCTTCGATAGATTAGCACGAGTCATTTTCAATTTAAACAGGGATTTCATCACCCCCCGTCTGACGGGGGAACACGGCAGAAATACCAACCACCAAATGTAGCGAGAAGAATCCTGCGGAACCACAACGAATAGCGCCAGAATTGAGCTAATCTAACATGATCTGTTTACACAACTTTTTTTGAAAAAACTTTGAGAAAACGAATGTTTCCCCTTGACAAGTGGGAAAAGCAGGGTAGGATGTGGCCAAAAGTGGTAAGAAGTGGGCAGATGTAGGGTGAGGTAGAGGGCAGTAGGGCACTTTAGAATAAATTAGACAGGTTCCCAGATCTGTGGCGAAAGTGGGCATTTTTGGCCATTCTAGACCACATTTTGGTGTCTGGCACCGCGAAAAACGGCGTCAGGAGCATCTTGGGCAGCCGCAAGACGGTCAAGGTCTTAGGCGGCCGTAAAACGGCCAACAACGGGGCGCATGAAGCTGCGGGGCAACTGTCCGGCGAAGGTGGACGAGAAGGGTCGGTTGAAGATACCCGCCGTGTTTCTGGACGAATTGAAGGAGTACGGAAACCAGTTTTACATCACCAGCACGACCGGTGAGACGGCCAGGATTTACCCCATGAAGGTTTGGTCGGAGATCGAAGACAAGCTGGCGCAGATGCCAAGCACGAATCGGGCGAAGAGAAAGTTTCTGATGCGGACTAGCTACTACGGGCAGACGGTGGAGCTGGATGGGCAGGGAAGGCTCTTGGTCCCGACGGTGTTACGCGAAGCGGCACAAACCAAGGGTGACGTGGACGTCTTGGGAAACCTGGACTACCTGGAAGTGATGAACCATACGAGAGTCCTGGATCAATTGAAGAACGAGCCGTACACGGACGAAGACGACAAAGCGCTCGAAGACTTGGGAATTTAGGGTTTTGCAAGATTGGCTGCGCCGCACACGCCGGTGCTGTTGGAAGAGGTGCTCGAATGGCTGCAAATAGAGCTGGACGGAACGTACATCGACGCCACGCTGGGAGCGGGCGGACACTCGGAAGCAATCGCGGAGAGATTGACCTCTGGGCGGTTGATCAGTCTGGACCGGGACGCACAGGCGCTGGAGCTGGCGCGGGAGCGGCTCAGGATCTTTGGGGCGAAAGTGAAGCTGGTACACGCCCCGTTCTCGAGGATTGCGGAGGTCGTGCAAGAGTTGGCGATTCCCGGGGTGGACGGGGTCTTGGCCGACTTGGGGGTTTCGAGCATGCAGCTTGATCAAGCCGCGCGCGGATTTTCGTTTCGCGAGGCTGCTCCGCTGGATATGCGGATGGATACTGCCAACGACGAACTGACGGCAGACGAAATTGTGAATCGATGGCCGGAGAAGGAAATAGCCGACCTGCTCTACCGCGAAGCGGATGAGCACGATTCCAGAAGAATCGCCAAGGCGATCGTACGGGCGCGACCCCTAAGGGACACCGCGCACTTGGCAACGACTGTGGCAGGGGCCCGAAAGCAATGGGGAAGGCAGAGACTGCATCCCGCAACAAAAACGTTTCTGGCGCTGCGGATAGCGGTGAATCGAGAGATGGAGGAACTCGGGCAGTTTCTTTCTC
>WNFT01002726.1_pt1 | contig 24092 bp, 13 predicted proteins | sample 5400191 | NCBI WGS metagenome assembly WNFT01 (sample SAMN13153359, study PRJNA577476) | soil metagenome | isolation source: 80 cm saprolite under Madrone tree | place: USA:California | collected 2016-06-14 | reverse complement strand
CGTCGGCCGACCCTGAAGTCGCCGTAGATGAGCTCCCCAACGACTGTCCGGAGGAGGCGGGCGTCTTGGCCAGGAACGATGACAGCGTTGCGGAGCAAGGCGACAGTGTCTGCACAAACGCCACAGTGTTGAGTAGAATCAGCAGCGAGCAGACAATGACTCGGAGAAAGGACTTGACCTTGCTTTTCACCGTGTTTCGCATGGCCGGTCACTTTGCTTCATCAACGAACATTATAGAGACTCCGCCAGCGGCTCACAATCCCACCAAGAAAGGGCGGCTTGAGGCCGAACGAGCTAGGGACTGGAATTTGACCAGCGAACGCAGACTGCTTCTACCCTCGACAATCTTAATCCTCTGGCCTGCAGGAATATTCTGAAACGATTGCCGAAGTCCGCTGGGCCATTCGATTTGCAGCTCATTCACTTGCTGTTCACCGCCTAGACCGAGATGAACAATCCGAGAGTTATTGCAGCCGAAACCATTGCCGCCATTCACCCACTTGGAGACTCTGTGTTTGCCTGCCAGCGCCGAAACTCTTGTGCCAATGGCATCGCGGTTTGAGCGTGTCCCGATGAGCCGAATCTCGAGGGAGAGGTTCCCGGAGCCCAAGTTCCGGTACAGGCGGCTCGTTTCGCGGGAGCCCCAGTAAAATCCGCCAAACGATCCGAAGAGACTCAAGTTGCCGCTGTTGTCGAAGTCGGCGAATGTGGTGCCGTGCAGCATGCCAAAATGCACTAGTCCGGAGGACTCACCGACATCGGTGAAGCGGCCTTTGCCGTCGTTGTGGAACAACGGTTTGGGCTCAGCCCAGTCCAGCGCGGGATTTCCCGTGCCGATGGTGATTTCGTCGAAGCCGTGGTTATCGAAGTCGCCGACCTGCGTGGACATGCCACCATACCAGCCGGTAATGCCCGCTTCCTCAGTGACATTGCGAAACGTTCCGTCCCCGTTATTGTGGAACAATAGTTGGCGTGGTGTGCGGGGGACCGTAGCACCACTAATCTTCGCTTCGATCATGTCTTTGACTGTCAAGTCCCCGCCGGGGTAGGTGCAGACAATGAGATCCATCTTGCCGTCGTTGTCGTAGTCAAAGAATGCAGGAGTATACGCAGCTGGCTGCGCGCGCATGCCCGCTTGCACGCTGACGTCTTCAAAATGGCCGTCACCGAGATTCCGGAATAAGAAAGGCCCGGCAGCAAAATCATTTTGCCTAGCTGTTCCAGAATCTTCGGCGCTGCGCGGTTGGTCGGGTCGTCGAGGAATGTTTTAGGAACGGAATCACAGGGCGGGGCCCTGGTTATCTACCATTTTTTGAGGCTCGAAACTGATGCGCAAGTTGGTACCTTCAAGCTTGCAGTTGAACTCGACACTCTTTTCTTCGCTGCCAACTGTCGGTTCGCCAGAGGCAGTTTTCCTGGGGAAAAAGAAGACGGCGGCCGCGATCTGGCTTTTTTCATCGCGCTCGTAAACGACGTGGCTCGGCGCGATTTTCTGCTTGGATTTTTTGGGTTCCAGGAAAGAGTTGGCCTCGAAGAACTTTTCGTCGTGGCGAACGAAGGGAGCCATGTCCTCGGACTGTATGATGACCTGGTACTCCTCCTGCGGCTGGCTTGCGTACTTATCGACATCCATGTCTGCCTTTCGTCCGTGGAGGACCGCCCTGCGCGCCGTGGCAGCCCGCATCACTCGAGAAGATGCCCAATAAACATCATATGTCGATTCGCCGCCTGCATCGTTCGGCCCCTGAGCGCCCCCACGTCCCTGGGCGCCAGGCATGCCTCTGCCGCCACCGGGGAGCTGTGGATTCTGGGCATCCTTTTGCGAAACCGCGCTCCAAGTGCGAGTGATGGTGGTTTTGCGCGCCCAGGGGGAGTCGGAGAAGACGCGCTGGATGTCCTTGTCGTCCCATTGCTGATAGGGTTTGCCCTTCCAAGGTGGGTCACTACCCAAGACGGCCGATGCAACCATCAAGAAGGTAAAGAATGATGCGATGGCTTTCGGGAAGGCATTTTTCATAGGAAGACTCCTTTGCCGAACATTCTCAGTTTAATGGACTGAGCCAAATCTATTGTCCCCGCGCCAACTGAGTCGCAGCATGCCTGCCCGCCGCAGGCAGACTTCGCCCCTACAATTGCCTTGCGACCCACGCGCTGAGATCCTTCGCCTATCCTCGCCGGATAGGCTCAGGATGACAAGCACCAACAAAGCGCCGCCAGGGCCCAGCCAGCCTCAGTTTGAAGCTTCCATGGCAGCACGGACCTTCTGCTCTATTTGATACCAATACTTTTCCTTTTTTCTCGGCGGGTAGACTTCCCTAGCTGTTTTGCATCTCATCTGGCAATAGCTCAACGCCCATTGAAGTTCCGTTTGCTTCTGGTTCTCAATGGCCTCTTGAATGCGTTGTAGTTCTTTGACGCGTGTCATCACCATCCCAAGGAGCGCAATTTCTTCCAGGCTGAGGGCCGAGGCACGCTCCTAAGGACGATTCATCACCGCTTCAACCATGTCGCCCAACTGCTTCGCCGTGTATTCGTTTCCCTCTAGGTTCGCGGCGATTCGTCCCTGCCTGTCTACGATCACGGTATGCAGGGAATGAGTCAAGAAGCCCTCATCCTGCCAGGAATTCACACCAAATTCCAGGCAGATATTCTTCACGTCAGCGGCGGGCCCGGTCAGGAAGTGCCAACCCTTGTCGTCCTTCGCCCAAGTGCGGGCGTAGTCGGCCAAAGTCTCGGGTTGATCATGCTCGGGATCGAAGGTGATGCTGAGCAAGACGAGGTCTTTGTCCATCCGATCGGCAAAACGCTGATGGAGAACTCCGAAATTGTTTGACATGCGAAAACAAAAATTCGGAAGGGGACACCTGGTGTAGATAAATGTGATCGCCACGACTTTGCCCTTGAAGGCGGAAACCGGGATGCTCTTTCGCCGTTGGTCGGTCAGAGTGAAATCCGGCACGGCCTGCCCGACGAGCAAAACTGGGCCCGTACGCGAAGACGGAGCCGTGGCGGCATCCAGAATCTCCAACTGGCGGGCGGCCATGGGCTCCTGTGCGGTGTTTTCGTAAGCATGAACACGAATCTGTTCGGCGTATGCCGCGTCTTTCCGCACGTCCAGCTTGAAATCGATCATCATGCCGGGTTTCAGGCCATCGAGAGCCCCGGCATTGTGCACCGGGAAGGTCATCACCACCGCATCCATGTAGCCGGGGATCGCCTGGCAGGAAACCTCAAGAGAAAGATGCTCGCGGTCAGCGCGGAGCACCAAGCCCGATGCCGAGTAAGTTTCTCCCGCAAGAAGAGGAGCTGCCCAGAGCAGCGAAAGCAGGAGGCAGGAGCGGCACTTCATCGTTGTATTCCCGTTTCTTCTCGCTGATCCCTGTCATTTTAACGCGGATTCGGGCTGGGTGATTGCGCATCTCCCCTTTTAGCGGGATTCACAGACCCGAGGCGAAACTGTTTCCGCGAAAGTTTCGTGTAATCCTTCGCAAACTCTTTGATCTCGATGAACTGGTTCTTGTCCACATTGGTGAAGTTCTCGCGCGAATTGGAGGCGGGCCACCAGACTTCCAATCGCACAATCTTCGCCGATTTTCCCAAACCGATGTGCTGTTGGATAGGACTGGCGCCAAAGGAACCTCCACTGCCGACGGTGCGGTAAATCGAGCGGGTGCCGTCTCCTTCATTTTCTACGGTCACGTGGATGCGCGCTCCGATTCCCGCGCGATTCGACTTCACGCCGGCCAATTTGACCGTGATCCAGTCGTTGGCGGTTCCGGGATTCGCAAACACGCGGAACTGATGCGCGTCCCCCGGCGTGGGTCCGCCGATCGATACCAACAGGTCTTCTAGTCCGTTGTTGCCCAGATCGGCAAAAGCAACGGCATGCCCCTTGTGCAGATCCCCAGTGCCCGAAGATGCCGTTATGTCCGTGAAGTATTTCCCTGCGTCGTTGTGAAGGAGCATTTTGGGCGCCAGCGCGCCATATTCAGGCCCTCCGGTGGCCAAATAAATGTCCGGATAGCCATCATTGTCAATATCACCAAAATTGGCACCCATTGGCATATTGATTTTGTTCAGGCCGACTTCTGCAGTCACATCTTTGAAAGTACCATTGCCCAGATTGCGGTATAGCTTGAGGGTCTCGGCGTTCGTAGGAAGCCCCAGGTAATTTCGGAGGGTTTCGTCTGCGGAAAAAAAGTAAGTGGTCACGAAAATATCGGGCCAGCCGTCGTTGTCGTAATCGAAGAACCAGGTCGCAAAACTCTGGGACTGCGGCTGATGCACGCCGGCCTGCTCGGAAACCTCCGTAAAAGTGTTGTTATGATTGTTGTGGTAAAGGAAGTTGCCGCCGTAGAGGTTGGAAACGTAGAAATCGACGTAACCGTCGTTGTCGTAATCAGCAGCGGCGACGCCTTTGGTGAAGGCGATTTTGTTGACGCCGGAAGCCGCGGAAATCTCCTGAAAGGTCCCGTCTCCCTTATTGAGGAAGAGCTGGCTCGGCCCGCTCTCGTTGCCGACAAAAAGATCGAGGAAACCGTCGCTGTTGATGTCCGCCCAAACAGCGGCTTGTGTGCGAATGGCGGGCGCGGCCAAGCCCGCTTCGCGGGTGACGTCCGTAAAGGTTCCGTCGCAATTGTTCCGCAAAAGCGATTTGCGCACGGGGAATTCCCAGGCGCCGCGCAGGACGAGGATGTCCATACAGCCGTCGTTGTTGTAATCGGCCTGAACCATGTTCAGGCCGCCGAGCTGGCGGGAGAGACCGGCTTGCGCCGCGCGGTCGGTAAATGTGCCGTCGCCATTATTGTGAAAAAATCGCAGCGGCTGGCAGACGTCGTAGCTGGAAACGGCGACATCCAGAAGACCGTTGTTTTCGAAATCATCCGCAACCACGCCGCCGGCCATGGAAATGAAATTCAAGCCTGCTGCGGGCGCCGCATCCATGAATCTTCCGAAATTCTCCTTTGAGGCAAAGACAGACGGCGAAATCAAGTATTTTTGCGGCACGCCGTCGGGATACTTTCCCAGGGTCATATAAGCCAGATTTAGCAGCCACTTCACCTGGACGGCATCCGGCCGTTCGGGTACCAGTTCGAGATATTTGGTGAAGTAGTCGATAGCCTTTTCCGAATCTCCGGTCTGCTGGTAACAGAGGTTCGCGCGCGGCGGAAGAGTGCATCGGTCGACCGGGTTGCGATAAACGTCGTTTGCCATTTCCGATTTGTGCAAGTAAGCGACGCCGAGTGCTTCCGTCAATTGCGGAACCCCTCCCGGCACATCCGTGACTGCGAGTTTGTAAGCGGCTTGCCACTCCCTGATGGCTGCATCCATGTTGCCTCGATAGGCCTCGAGTTGCGCTAATCCGTAGTGCGTTTGAATTGCTCCGAAAGGCGTCGTAGCCGCCATCTTCGCCGTATCGGCCAGCGTTTTCTCGAGCGCTTCAATCCCGTCAGCAAGCGACTGTTTTCTAACCGTGCACACTACTTGCAGATCCTGTTCCCACCCAGACGCCTTGGGAGACTTCTGGAAAAGCATGTCGGCCAAGACTTGCCCCGCCACATCCACGGGGTATTGAATCGCGCCTTTCCCGGCCAGATGAAGATCGCGGTTCGGACCCATGCCCTGCCCTGTCGCGCCCTGGTCCGCAGAAGCGGGCGCAAGGGTTTTGCTTTGCGCCTTCGGTTCCTGTTTCCTGCTCAGCAGCTTCAAGATGACAAACCCCGTCGGCACCCTTACGATGCCGCTGACTTGTTCCGGCTGGAGCGATTCGACCGCGGCGCGCAATTCCGGGCGCAACGACGCAACTTCCGCTTCGCCGACGTAGCCGCCGTTGCCCGCGTTTGGATCGATGGACATTTGTGCCGCGACAGTAGAGAACTTTTCTCCTTTCTTTAGGCGTTCGAGAGCCTCCAGGGCCTTCGATTCGGTGTCCACCACGATGACTTCGAGGTTCACTACTGTACGGGGAGCCGTTTCTTGCGCCGGCAAAGAGCGAAGCCCAAGATAGGAAAGAAACAGAACACTGAGACAGGTGATCAGCCGGGCCAATCCTGCTGGTTTTCGCTTGGGCAATTCCGCCTGTCGCGTGAGTGGAGGTGCAGGTCTGGTTGATTTCGTCATTGCCTCACAGGCAGAAAACGCATAGGAGCAAGAACTATAACATCCACGGAAGGGTTTTCGCAGGGTGCGCCAAAGCATCATCTTGGCCAATTGCCTGCCTCAGCGCCCAAAAATGGACTGCGAATCCCGCTGGCCGCCCAAGCCAGTTTGCGACATAATGCGCGCGGGGACCCCATCGCACAGGGAAGGGGAATTCTCATGGGCCGATTGCTTTTGAGGGCCGGTGAGCTCGCGCTGCTGCTAATCCTGTCGCCGCCGTTCTCCGGCCAGGTGCTGGAGCTCACGGGGCAAGAGACCGACATCAAAACAGCGAAGAAGACACAGGAAGAAGCGATCAAGGGCTCCAATTTGACGAAACCGCATTTCGCGAACGGCAATCGGGCGATGCAGGATGCTCAAGCGATCCGGCAACAACTCCAGGCGGGCACGAACGATCAAAAGACTGCGCTGCTTACCAAGATGAAGGCGGATTATCAAACGGCGATTACGGAATATGAGCAGGCGCTTCAAGAAACCGGAGTGAAGGATGAAAACGGCGTCCACGTGATCGGGCTAATCGGAGTGATCCGCAATAGCTTAATGAGCCGGCAGAAAGCCGTGGACATGCTCGTGCAAGACAAGGATCTGCCGGTGATTTTGAGCAACCTCGGCCTAGCCTACGGCGGAGTGGGGGAATACCAAGAGGCGATAACGATGCTCCAGCAAGCCGCCATCCTGAAGCCGGCGGCGGGGACATATATGGAGCTTGGAACGGACCTGGCGCAGGTCGGCAAGGTGCCAGAAGCGACCGCGGCGTGCGACAAGGTTCTGACCGTGGATCCTGCGGCCAAGAACATGCAGTCGGGCTGCTACAAGAACGTCGCCATTGTGCTCACAAACAAAGGGGACTTGGCTGACGCCATCACCCCTCTTCAGAAAGCCACACAACTTAACCCCCAGGATGCGCTGCCCTGGAAGCTCTTGGGCGATGCGCTGACCAACTCCATCACCTCCAAATCGGAGGACGGCAAGAGGGTCTACGTTATCCATCCGGGGACCATCGAGGCCTACCAAAGATACTTGCGCTTAGAGCCGAATGGGCCGTACGCGGGGCAGGTGCAGGCGGCTGTGGAAGGGCTTACCAGGTTGACGAAGGCGCCGACGGAAGCGAAAGAGAAGAACTGATGTGATCCATGCGTTGCGGGCAATGAAGGTCAGCAAAACGGGTATAGGGAATCCTGCGCGCGCGATACTCTTGGCAGTCGCCGTGTTGCTCTATGTAGTGGCTCCTGCCACGGTGGCACAGACCCAAGACTCGCCTGCTGCATCCACCCAGGCCACTGCGCCCCAGAGACACCTCACGGTCCAGACCAATCTGGTTCTGGTTCCCGTGTTCGTTTACGACCCAGGGCGGATGGCGCAAGCTCCCAAGGAAGAAATGCCGTGCGCTCGCGCCGCGGTGGTTACTTTCTTCAAGCTGGCTCGCACAGAACCCTATTTGCCGAAGGACTGCGATGTGACGGAAGTTCAAGACCTCTCAGGCAAGGATTTTCGCCTCTTTGAGGATGGTGTTGAGCAGCACATTGAGAGTTTCGAGGCGGCTGCCTGGCGAACTGTGGTTCGCGATAATCTGGGGTGGCACCTGCAAGCCTCGGCCACGCCGAGGGGGATATGGAGTTTGAGTGAACTGAGCACTCTCAAAAAAGTTCCGTTCGTGACCACGGGTTTCCACGTCCTGGGATATGTGCCGCGCGACGCCAAGGAAGGGTGTCACCGCATTCGAGTGGAGGTGAATCGTCCGAATTTGCTTGTTTTCGCCCGCGATGAATATTGCGGAGGGCGGTCTCCCTCCGATCCTTTGGTGGGAACCGGTCAAGGAAAGGAATTGGAGCGGATTTTGGCTTCGGAAAAGCGCGGGAAGATTCCGCTCTCGCTTCAGGGAGCGACCTTCTACACTGGCGGAGACCATTCCCTCGTGGACCTTAGTCTTCGTTTCTCGTCGAACGATCTATACCGTAAGTGGGACGCGTCCAACTGGACGCTCTACGCCAGGATTGGGGTGATGGGTGTCATTCGCAGGGAAGACGGAACTGTAGCAGCGCGCTTCAGCGATCTCCTCTATCCCTCTTACTGGCCTACCTTGGATCAAGGCGGAGCCAAGTATATCGAGTGGGCAAAGGGTACGACGAACCTTTCGACCGCTGTCCCACGATTGCTCACGCCAGGTACCGCCGGGAAGGTAGCAGTCAGCGATAGCGGCACGGGAAATAGCACTCTAGCCCTATCCTTCCCTAATGTAGCAAATGAAATTGCTCCGGATGAAGCGGCCATCAAAACGGCTTTAAACAGTTCAGACCCGTTCTGGCTCCCAACTCGCTATGAGACGCAGGTTGACCTTCGCGTGGGCGATTACGATCTTGAAATCGTTCTCAACGACGGGTGGAATTTCGGCCGAGCTAAGATTCGACTCACCGTTGAACCCTATGATGGCAAGCAACTGGCGCTGAGTTCGGCGGCTTTGTGCAAGAGCCTTCGGAGCGCAGCCGTCGCCGCCAAAGAGAATGCGCAAGCAAATTTTGCTCCACAGTATGTTCCGTTGGTGAGCAAGGACATTTTGTTTAGCCCCTCCGGCGACACAAGCTTCGCAAAAGGCGAACCACTGTTCGCCTACTTTGAAGTGTACGAGCCGCAGCTCGCGGAAAACCCAGCCGCGCCCGTGTCGGTGCATATGAGAATTCTCGATTCGAACACAGGCAACACCAAAGAGGATTTCGCGCCTATCGACGCCGCGTCCTACAAGCAAGCGGGAAGTTCCGTGCTTCGTATTGGACGGAAGATCCCGATCGACCGACTCCTCAGAAAGTAAAACACTCTCACGCAAAACGAAAAACGGATCTGCTACACAACAACACCCCGCGAAAATAACTCGCAACTCCCCGTTCGAACACACTTCATTCCTCTTATGCCAGGCTGTGAGAGATGTGGGCTAGAACGACTTAGGCTGCAGCGCGCAGCCCCCCGGCTGGATACCAGATTCCCAAAAGCAAAGCCGAGACGAGGGGACTACGACGTAGAGTGGGTGCCGGAGAGGGCGGCGCAACGGTCGGATTCGGCTTTTGCTTTTTCCTCGAGTCCCTGTTTGCTATAGACAGGAGCAAGCAAGCAATGGAGATGGGGAGCTTGCGGCGTAAGCTCAATCGCTTTTTCCAGTTCCGCCTGCGCCTCGGATAGCCGATGCAGCAGAGAGTAAGCTTTTCCGAGCTCTTCGTGCGCTTTAGATACGTTCGGAGAAATAGCAATGGACTGCGAGAGGTAGGGCACGGCTTTTTCCGGCTGATTCTCGTTCAGGTAAAGGTGCGCGAGCTCAATGAACGGCTCGGGATCTTTGGCCGAGCTTTCCGTTTGCCAGGCAATGGCGTTCTCGAAGGCCTGGATGGCTTCATCGGGCCGCTGGAGGGCCTCATAGGACAATCCCACGTTATTTTCCGCTTCCACATTCCGGGGCTCGAGTTTTAGGCACTGCTCAAAGGCCTCAATCGCCTCGCGAAACTGGCCAGTACTATATTTCGTCCGCCCCAGGTAGTACCAGGCTTGCGCGTCGCGGGAATTCAGTTGCACGGACTGCGTGAGCCACCGATCTGCGTCCATGTTGTGCTTGAGCAGAAGGTAATCGAGTGCCACGATCTTCAAGTCAAAGGCACTGGCAGCATGGTAGCGCGCGCCGGCGGTGAATTCCGCAAGCGATTCTCTAGCTTTCGCATCGCGGAACTCGGCCAGAGAGCCGGTACCGCTGCCGTCGCTGTAGGGCAGAGTCGCTTCTTGCCCTTTTCCCGCCTCGCGCCATTTCTCACCGATCTCCCGGAACAGAATGAAGCCTAACAAAAAGTGTGCTTGCGCGGAATCGGCGTGGGCCAGCAAAAAGTTTCTTGTGGCTGCTTCAGCTTCGCTCAGCTTGCCTTGCTGCAAGAGCAATCTCGCCGGAGCGAGCGCGGGATCTGGGGCGAGAGGTTCGCCAGGCTCGGCTGCATCTTTGGCAGAAGCTGAACTGGCGTTGGCTTGAACCGCGCTGACCGGCGTTGTAAAGGATGGGCTTTGTTGCGCTTTGACCGGGGAATCTTGCGTTCTTGCGGCTGCACGCTGCGCGAGCCAGAGAAAGCACAGGAGGCAGGGGAGGCAAAGAGAAGCGCCAATCCGTGAGACCGTATCCGGCAGGGGACGGGAGGCCACAGAGGAAAGAGCAATCCTAGGAAGTCCCTTGCGATTTACGACTGGGAGCGTGGAAGACACTGAGAATTCTCCACTTACAATTATAGGACGATCGCTATTTAGTCCTCAAAACCAAAATGGGGCGTCCTGGAACGAATCTTCCTCCCGCTCCAAAAGGCAAGCCGGGACCCGAAGGACCCGGCTTTGGAATGTCCGCGCTGTGGCAAGCAGCGCCGAGAAGGAAAATCCGAAGTTCAGAGTCTTCGGCCCCAGACCGCCCCATCAAAAGATGAATTTGAACTCTGCCTGCCCTCTCCTTGCGGAGTTGCCCTGGCACGGAATTCCTGGCTGGGTGTTCCGCCCGAAATTCGTATCGCCGACGTTAAAATTCGTACAAGCGCCGGCAAGCATGCGGTTGAGCACGTTGAAGAACTGCATGGTCAGTTCGCCGCTGAACCGCTCGCCAAAGAAAAACCTCTTAGTGAGCGAGAGGTCTTCATCGTAGTACCCCGGGAATCGAAGGCCGTTATACAGCGGAGCGGCATTCCCGATCGTCCACGCCCCAGGGAATTGGAATTTATTGGGGTTAAACGCCGGCGTGGTCGACGGGTGGTAATCAGCGCCGGACCAGTTCACATTGAAACCACCCGCGGCTACGAAGTTCGGGGTGTTGGACTGCGGGGTATAGGCCAGCGGGGTGCCGTTGAACGTGCCATTTTTAGATGTGATGTTGATTGGCGGACCACTTTCATACCAGTTGACCATGGAAAGCTTCCAGCCGCCGACCAGATTCCTCATCACCGTACCACCGTGGTTCAAGAATTTCCTACCAGGGCCAATGGGCAGTTCATAAACACCGGCCATGGTGAGCACGTGCGTCTGGTCATTATTGCCCACGGACCATTCTGCCCCCTGGTTAGCCGGGTTAAGGCCCTTGAAATTAAAGGTCGAAAAGCCGCTATCCGTATTCGATAAATACCGCGACAGCGTGTAAGAAACCAAAAATGTAAGTCCGTTGCCCGTGCGTTTCTGGAAACTCATCTGCAGGGCGTTGTACTTGTCGGCGCCATTGGTCTCGAAGTTGTTCGTTATGCCACGGAACATGGGAAAGGGCAAAAAGCCACGGAGTGCCAAACCACTTGCGCCGTAGTCACATCCGAAATTTGTGTACGGGGCGAAGAACTTGCCGGAGAACCCGGGCCGGGAGGAATTCGCAGGACATCCGCCCGGCGCCACCGTAGCCTGGCCAAAGCCGGCCGCCTGATAAAGCGCCTGAGCCGCCGTGCTGGTCCACGACTGCCCGAGGACACATTGTTGAAAGAAAACCTCGCTGGGGCCCTGCGTGCAGGTTTTTTGCACGAAGCTGTAATTGAGCGCGTTGGTCGGGCCTATAGCAGAGGGGAGGTGCAGGTCGTGCGTGTGCACGCCGGAAACGGAAAGGAACATGTTCCAGGGCAGTTCCCTCTGGACGCCCACCACGAATAGCTCGTCGTAGCCCTGTTTCACGTGCTGGACCAACTGGTGAGGAAACTGTGTGTTCAGAAAGCCTGGCGTAAGAGGAGGCTTCGCCGGCGCAGCGAGGGGGTTTCCATCCCATTGGCCATAGCCGGGAACCTGGTTTGGGAGAGCATCAAACCCAACTGTGCCCAGCAAATTGTTTCCGAAGTTCACAGCCGTCTTATTGACCCCATATTCGAAGGCGCCGGTGTCCAGCCAATACCAAGAAGCGCCGCCCAACACGACCGTCTTCTTGGTCAACTGATAAGTGAATCCGGCGCGGGGGCTGAAATGAGTCCAGATCATATCCATGCGGTTCCACCCCACGCAAAGAGGGCATTCTGCGCCAGCCGTGCCAATCTCTGTCATGCCGCCCAAAAGTGGCTGGCCGGATTTGGGGTTGATTGCGGAAGTATTGGGGACGTTGGCATCGAAAAAGGAAAGCTGGTTGAATTTGTTGTCGTTCTTGAAGGGAAATGCCAGGTCCCAGCGCACTCCCCAATTCACGGTGAGCCGCGGGGTAATCTTGGTATCGTCCTGGAAATAGGGAGCCACATAGCTGTTGCTCAGCCTCGTGTCGCCGGCAAACTGCCGGTTGGCGGAGTCCGCATTACCCAACAGAAAGGCAGCAAATCCATTCCCGGTGTTCGTGCCGGGCGCAGTCCCAAAGGGACCTGTAGCTTCATTGGGGTCTGCTGTCGTTTCCGAATTAAAGCTGAAGTTCCCCGCGCACTGCTGGCATTCATAATCCCGCTGCCAGCTTTTCCGTATGTCGACACCAAAGTTTATGGTGTGGCGGCCATGTTGCCACAGCCAGTTATTCAAGATGGAGAGCCCATACTTATGATTGATCGAGTACTGCCAGCCGCCGGTACCCCAACTGAGTGGTTCCCAAGGACCACCACCAAAATTAATGCCCGGCAAGAAAGATCCGCCATAGGGACCAGGTTGGGCAGCGTTAAAGGTACCGCTGGGTGGAGGAGGGGCCGTCTGGTAAAAGTCGTTGTTCTGGTGGACCCAGAGCACGCCGGCGGTCATCACCAGTCTCGGCGAAATCGCGTAGGAATACGTGGGCTCTAATCCATATGCCGGCTCGAAGTTCCATGTAGAGTTGTTCAGCGCATTGTTCGTCCAACCAGCCGGGAGGTAGTGATATTGTCGCCAGTAGAGAAAGTGCAGGGCCTGCTTTGAAGTCAAGTTATGGTCGACGTTGAACATCCAGTCCCTGTCCGTCTGCACGGGAATATACGACGGGCTGTAGTTTAAGTTTTCAGATCCTGGCGTGGTAAAAGGAACGCTCGGTTTCGGAATAAAGCTCAGCAGCGCCTTCGAGTTAGCACTGAAACAGCTTTGCGGAATCTTGTTCCCGGGCCATTGCGTCCCTGGGCTGCCAAGGCCGCTTGCTGGGACAGTGCATCCCGAAGGTATAAGCGACGGGTTGGACCCCCAGGCAACAGGAACGAAAATGGGTACCGGGGCGCCCGTGGTGGGATTAACCAAGCCACTGAAATCGCCTCCAATTTCGGCCGGTGTAGGAATGGTGACGGGACTTTGTCCTTGAGCAAAGCGATACTTATCTATGCTGAAGAACCAGAAAGTTTTATTTCGTCCGTTATAGATTTTGGGCAACACTACCGGTCCGCCGAGAGAAAATCCCCAGTCGGTTTCGTGGTCCGTGTTGGGTGCGTCCAGAACCCCGTTATTGTTCGGATTTATATCATTGAAAGCGCCTGGAGCATCGAAATAGGCATCTCTGTAAAAGAAAAAAGCATTGCCGTGAAACGCGTTAGTCCCCGATTTGGTGTGATATTGCTCGACGCCTTGCCCCAGACCGTATTGCGCGGAAAACGAACCCGTCAGTATGTCCACGTCTTTGATCGAGTCGTAAGGCGGCTGGTTCCAAGTCGTAAAGCCCGCGGTCTCTGAAAACGCTTCGGGAACTCCATTAAACATGACTTCGGTCTGCTGGTCCACGCCTCCATTAATCCGGTGGCTGAATCCATTGCCCGTAACGCCCGGCGTCAAAAAGATAAAACTGTCAATCTGGCGAAAGTCCCCGCTGATGAGGTTCGGCAACTCTTCCGTAAGTTTCTGACTGATCGTCGTACCAATCTCAGGCTGCTCCGTCTGCAGCGCAACCGATGGAGCTGTAACTTCAATTGTTTCCGCGACAGTCCGCGGCGCCAACGTGGCGTTGGCCGCCGATGTTTCTCCGCCCCCAACGACAACACCCCGGGTAACGTACGTATTGAAACCAGTCTTTTCGACCTTCACCGTATATGCCCCGGGGATGAGGTCGGTGACCAGGTACGTGCCAGCCGACGTCGTATCGGTCGTCTTCGACACGTTAGTGTCAACGTTCGTCACTGTAACCTTCGCATCGGGAATCGCCGCGCCGGCTTGGTCCGTCACTGTGCCGTTGATTCTGCTGACTGCCTGGGCATGGATATTCGCAGGGAGTAGAAGGAGTAGAAGGGCAACACCTAGCGCTAGTGCGAGACAATCGCGGGAAGTCGAATTGCAAATAAGATTGCGGAACTTCGAGAAACTCTTCATCACTCGCCCCCTCAATGAGTTCAATAACTCGATGCTACAGACCCAAGCCGACACAAGCACCCGAATCCAATACGAACGACTGAGCGGACACCCCGCGCAGTATCCAAACGTTGGCGGGAGTTTTGGACAGGTCACGGCGGGAGTCAACACACCGGTGTGTCATCTTCACCTTCCCACCTAATTCGCTGAAAAGAGGGGGGATGGCCGGGAGTGTTCCCTTCTCCAAGCAACAGCTACAGGAGTGTTACAAGGGGCGGACCGAAAGAAGACTTAGCGAATGATGCTGGGCACGGGGCCTTTACCTTCAACGAGTTGGACGATGCAGTCGATGCAGGGGAGGGTGACTTCTTCGCGGAGGCCACTGGGCCAGAGGATTTCGAGCTTGTCGACTTTGGAAGCAGAGCCGAGACCGAAGTGGAGGCGCGGATCGGACGAGGAAGCGTAGCTGGCGCCGCTGAAGACGTCCGCGCGCTCGCGGACGCCGCCCGCGGTGAGGAAGACTTTTGCGCCGATGGCATCGCGTGGGGTCTTGCCAGTGGGAGCAGGATTCTTCGAGGGAGATGAAGAGGAGACAGACAAGGATGTCTGTCCTACGAGTTTGAGAGTGATCCAGTGGTTGGAGTTGCGGACGAGGTTGCGGAGAAGCGTGGGCGGCGCATCGATGTTGTTGAGCACGACATCGATGTGGCCGTCGTTGAATAAATCGCCGAAAGCGGCTCCGCGCGCCGAGGCTACCACGGCCAAGCCGCTGCCAGTGGCGGGAGGGACTTCCTGGAATTTTGCACCGTCGAAATTGCGGAAGAGCTGCGGGCGCTCCGCCCAGGTAGTGCCCCACTCGGCGCGGTCCGCGACGGGATAGACGTGGCCATTGGCGATGAAAATGTCGAGAAGGCCATCGTTGTCAAAGTCCAGGAAACCACAGCCCCAGGCGAGGAACGGAATCGTCGGATTGCCCAGGCCGGCGCGAAAAGAAACGTCGGTGAAATTCGCGTCACCATCGTTGCGATAGAGAGTTTTGTAGTCGTCGGAAAACGTGGTGATAAAGAGGTCGAGCTTGCCATCACGATGGTAATCGCCGACACCGATGCCCATGGAAGCCTGCGCGCGGCCCTCTTCATTGACGGCGAAGCCGCTGAGGTAGCTGACATCCTCGAACGTGCCGTCGTGGCGATTGCGATAGAAGTAGTTGGGAGTGGAATCGTTGGCGACGACGAGGTCGAGCCAGCCGTCGTCATCCAGGTCAACGAAGACGGAAGCGAAGCCGTAGCGGCCTTCGCGGTCGGCGACGCCGGCCTTGACGCTGACGTCGGTGAACGTGCCGTCACCGTTGTTGTGGAAAAGGTGATCGCTTTCGCCGAGGAGTCCCACCGGACCGCAAAAAACGTTGACGCCGCGGTATTGGCATGCCCCTTCGGGAACGCCGTTCTTTCCGGCGAAGACCGGGCGATCGAGATCGTACTTGACGTAGCCGGGAACGAATAGATCGAGCAGGCCGTCGTGATCGTAATCGCCCCACGTGGGCCCGGTGGACCATCCGCCCAGCGCGACGCCGGCTTTTTCGGCAACGTCGGTGAATGTGCCGTCATGATTGTTGTGATAGAGGCGATTCTTGCCGTAGTTGGCGACGTAGATGTCCGGCCAGCCGTCGTTGTCATAATCGGCCACCGCGACACCGAAACCCCAGCGGTCGTTGGAGACACCGGCTTTGTTGGTAACGTCGGTGAAAGTGCCATCATGATTGTTGTGGAAGAGCATGGCGCGAGGCGGCGCTTCCTTCCCTCTCATCGCGGCGGCGGTGGAACCGTTGAGGAGATAAATGTCCAGCCAGCCATCGTTGTCGTAATCGATGAGGGCAACGCCGGAGCCGGGAGCGTCGAGGATAGTGGATTTTTCGGGAGAGCCGGAACGATGGTGGAACTTGTCAAGGCCGGATTGCTTGGTGATATCGAGGAAAACGACAGGAGCGCCGTCCACGAAGCCGCCGGCGGTGATGGGGCGAGACTTTCGATCCTTCACCGGAGCATGGGCGCCTCCGGTGGACATGCCGGAGGGTTTCACAGGAGCAGGAGATTGCGGCGTTTGCGGATTCGGTGGCGCGGACTGCTGTTCGAACGCTCGAGGGGCGAAGAGCAAAAGCAGGAGTGGCAATACAAATAAACCGGCGAGCCAATTCGAACGGTACCTGGAATGAGCGTTCATTTGCCGGCCGCAGGTGGGAGAGGTTCGTCAACTTGCAGGATTTGGCCGGCGCGGACGTTCTTCAATGTTTGGAGAATGCCGCTGGGCCAGCGGATTTCGATGGATTCGGCGGAAGCTTCGGCGCCGAGGCCGAAGTGCACGCGCTTGTCGCTCGAAGAAAGATAGCTGCCCGCCGTGGAGACGGTAGCGAACTGCGCGCTGTTCGCAGTGATGAGTTTGACTTCGGCGCCGATCGCGTCACGGTTGCTCTTGTGGCCGACGAGCTTAAGCGTCAGCCAATGATTTTGCGTCGGCGTTTCGTTGTGAAGAATGTAGACGTGACCGTCGTTGGAAGTGACGACGGCGTCGAGGCGGCCGTCATTGTCAATGTCGCCGATGGCCATGCCGCGGCCGAGCCAGGACTGATGAAAGACGGCGCCGGAGTCCGCGGAGACGTCCACGAACTCTTTGCCGGTGTTTCGAAGAAGAAGCATCGGTTCGCGATAGTGAAGGTTGGGATAGTTTAGCTCGACGGTGTCAAGGTCATGGCCCTGAGCGACGAGAAGATCTTTCCAGCCGTCGTTGTCGTAATCCAGAAAGCGAACACCCCATCCGGAGTGCAGCATGGTGGCGCGGGTGATGCCGGTGCTGAAGCTGGCATAAGTAAAAGTGGAATCGCCATTGTTCTGGTAGAGCGCGTAGCGCTGATTGGCAAGATCGGTGATGATCAGGTCAGGCCAACCATCATTGTTGTAGTCGGCGAAGTCGACGCCCATGCCGGCGTAGGTGCGGCCATCGCCGTCAACGGCAGTTTGCGACAGCAGGCCCACTTCTTCAAACGTTCCGTCGCCTTTGTTGTGGTAGAGAAATTCGATCATCGAATCGTTGGCGACGAACAAATCGATATGGCCGTCGCGATCGTAGTCCGCGATGGCGATGCCGAGACCTTTGCCCGGTTTCGCGAGGCCGATTTTCTGCGCGACCTCGGTAAAGTGGCCGTTGCCGTCATTGTGATAGACAAGCGCAGCGATGGGCTGAAAAATGTCGGGATGACAGTAGGAACGGAAACCTTCCTTGTGCTCCCCGCACCAGATGTCGTCGAAATCCCATTGAACGTAGCGAAGGACCACAAGATCGAGTAAGCCGTCATTGTCCAGGTCCACCCAGGCGGCGCTGGTGGACCAACCGCCGCCGCCGACTCCGGCTTTTTCCGTGACGTCAGTGAATGTGCCATCGCCATTGTTGTGATAGAGGTTGTTGCCGCCGTAGGCGGTCACGTAGAGATCTTCAAAGCCGTCATTATCGTAGTCTCCGACGGCGACACCCATGCCATATCCGGCGCCTTCGAGTCCGGCCTTCTCGGTTACATCCTCGAACGTGCCGTCCTGTTTCTGGTGGAACAGGCGGTTCCAATACTTCGGTCCGGTCTTTTGAGGGATGCTTCCTTTGGGCGTGGGATCCGTTAGAGGCGCGCCATTGACGAAAAAAATATCGAGGCGCCCGTCGTTGTCGTAATCAAAGAGGGCGACGCCCGCGCCCATAGTCTCAGGCAGGTAATGCTTGGGAGTGTGCGAAGAGAGGTATTGAAACCGAACGCCAAGGTCGCGGGTGACATCGGTGAACTTGCCTGGGAGCGGCTTCGGTTGGTCCGGAGGCTTCGCCGATTGATGCGCCGAAAGGGGCCCGACAACGAGGGCGAGAAGGAATCCCGGGAGAATTCGCATAAGCAATTCATAGTACAGCATGGGCGAAGACTCGGCATCGCCGGGTGCAACCTCGAGGCTCGGAACCGGGGAAGGATTGCAGATATCTGTATGCCCATGAACTGCTTAGGCGGGAACCTCCAAATGACACCAAAGTGGATTGACAGTGGCGCCGCTGCTCGTCAAGAGTGAACAGTCATTTCCAGTGCTTCCCTAGAGCGACCATTTCTAGAATGGACGGAGACACCCATGAAAAAGCTGGTTGCTGGGGTTTTGCTCGCTCCTTTCCTGTCGGCCGGAGTTTGCTTCGCGCAGAGGGACAAAGCGCCGGATCCGTACCAGCCAATTCTTGACCGGTTGGAATCACTGCAAAAGGTATCACTGCCGGAATGGCGCTACCACGAGGACCTTGCACATCCCGAAGATCCCAGCTTGAATGACGCGGATTGGCCGGTAGTGAAGACCACAGAGGAATGGAAGACCGGGGCGCGTGTACTGCGTCGCTTGATCGAAATCCCGGAGAAACTGAATGGCTACGCGGTTCGCGGAATGCGTGTCAAGCTGGAAGTCTTGTTTACGAGCAATGACTCCATGACCATCACGGTTTTCTCAAATGGCTCGCTGGTGGGACGTAGCGACGAGGACACGCAACAGCCCGTCTTGCTCACGGAAAACGCGCAGCCGGGGCAGAGATTCCTGATTGCCGTGCGCGTGGATAACGCGCCCGTCGGGACGCAAATGTACCGCAGCGGACTGAACCTGGAGGCTGCCTCCACGCGGCCGGACCCCAATATTCTGCGGGAAGAAATAATGTCTGTGCGGCCGATCGCGGCAGCGTTTCCCGAAGGCGAGGCGGAACGCGAGGCCCAGATGGATGCGAGCGTAAAGGCGATTGACTTCGCCGCGCTGGATCGTGGCGATCAATCGGCGTTTGATGAGTCACTGCGCCAGGCGCAAGCAAAACTAAAGGTGCTCGATCCCTGGCTGAAGCAATTCACCATTCGCGCAGCGGGCAACTCGCACATCGATATGGCGTGGCTATGGCCTTGGACGGAGACCGTGGAAGTGGTGCGGAATACTTTCCGCAGCGTACTCGACCTGATGCGCGAGTATCCGGACTTCAAATTCACGATGTCTTCGGCGCGCACGTACGTCTGGATGGAAGAGAAATATCCAGACTTGTTCAAAGAAATCGAACAGCGGGTTCGCGAGGGGCGCTGGGAAGTCATCGGGGGCATGTGGGTCGAGCCGGATTTGAATATGCCAGGCGGCGAGTCTCTGGTGCGGCAAATCCTCGTCGGCAAACACTATTTTCACGACAAATTCGGGATCGACGTGAAGATTGGATGGAATCCGGATTCGTTCGGTTACAGCTGGCAACTGCCGCAGATTTACAAAAAATCAGGGATCGATTATTTCGTGACGCAAAAACTGATGTGGGCGCACGAATTCACCACTTTCCCCCACAAACTCTTTTGGTGGGAGTCGCCAGATGGCAGCCGCATCCTGACTTATTTTCCGCATGACTACGCAGCGGGAATCGATCCCGCGCAGATGGCCAAAGACCTTTCAACCTGGATTCCGTCACTGTACGGGACAGACCCGAAGCAACAATCCGAGATGTTGCATCTCTACGGCGTTGGCGACCATGGTGGCGGACCAACTCGGACGATGCTGGACAATGCGGTGCGGTGGATGAAGCCGGATGTTGTCTATCCCAACATCCGCTTCAGCACGGCCAAATCCTTCTTTGACGACCTGGAGAAAAAACTCCCCGCGATGAAGGTGCCGACGTGGCGCGATGAGCTGTATTTTGAGTATCACCGCGGCGTGCAAACCACACAGGCGGAAACCAAGAAGCGTGTTCGCACCACCGAAGAATTGCTCCTGAATGCCGAAAAGTTCTCGGCGCTCGCCACGCTGTATGGGCGCGCGTATCCTTTCGAAGACTTTAGCCGGGCCTGGAGGGACCTGCTCTTCGACGATTTCCACGACATCCTGCCGGGATCGGGCATCGCCGTAAATTATGTGGACGCCAAGCGCAACCTTGAGGATGTCAGCCGCGTGGGGCGCGGAATCCTTGATGGTTCCCTGTCGGAAATTGCCGCACGCATCAATACGGCCGGGCCAGGTGTTCCCGTCGTGGTGTTCAATTCGATGTCCTGGCCGCGAGATGAAGTTGTTGAAGCGGAAGTTCAACTGCCCAGTGCCGCGCCGGCGATTCAGGTTGTAAATGGCGAGGGAAAAGCGGTGCTGTCACAAATGCTTGCAATCTCCAAATCGACGCATCAGGCAAGGCTCTTGCTGAAAGTCAGGGTACCGGGACTAGGCTACCGAACGTATTACGTTCACGGGGCCGCGAAACAAGCGGCGATGCCGCCGGAAATAAAGGCGTCCCGAGAAACGCTCGAAAACGATCTTGTGCGGCTCAAACTGGACCCGCAAACCGGATGCATGACCAGCCTCTACGACAAGCGCAGCAAGACCGAGGCTCTGGCGGCTTCGGAAACGGACACCGGGGGCCCGAGGCAGTCCGTCTGCGGGAATCTCTTGCAGACCTTCCGCGACAAACCCAAACAATGGGACGCCTGGAACATCGACGCTGATTTTGAGAAAGAGCATTGGGACCTTGACCGTGCCGACGAGGTCAGGCTTGTGGAGAACGGGCCCTTGCGCGCGGTCCTGCGCGTGAAGAATCATTTCCAGAATTCCACGTTCGTGCGCGACATCACGATTACCGTAGGGTCCCCGCGCGTGGACGTAAAGATGACGGCCGACTGGCACGAGAAGCACATCCTGCTGAAAGTGGCGGTGCCATCCAGCGCGCACAGCGAGAAAGCGACGTTTGAAATTCCCTATGGCTCCATTGAACGGCCGACCACGCGCAATACGCCTGCGGAAAAAGCAAAGTTCGAAGTGCCGGCACTGCATTGGGCTGATCTTTCGGATGCCACGCACGGCGTCAGCCTGTTGAACGATTGCAAGTACGGCTACGACGCAAAAGGAAACGTCCTGCGGCTTTCTCTTCTGCGCTCGCCCGAATGGCCTGATCCGCACGCGGACGAGGGCCATCATGAATTCACTTATTCGCTCTATCCGCATGGCGGAAGCTGGCGCAATGCGTTGACGGTTCGGCGGGGTTACGAGCTCAATTATCCGTTGCTGGTGCGGCAAATCGAAAAGCACGAAGGCGAACTTAAGGACGATTTCTCTTTCATGCAAATTCAGTCTGACAACGTAGTCTTGACCGCGGCGAAAAAAGCCGAGGACGAAGACGCGCTCATCCTGCGGTTCTATGAGTGGGCGGGAAAAGAGACGGACGTAGGGCTGCGATTACCGGCAGGGGCCAACATGGTTTCAGAGACGGACCTGATGGAGAGACCTACGGCGGACCTCACCTTAAGCGACGGCAGCGTCACCGTGCACACCAAGCCGTACGAGATCAAGACGATTCGAATACAGTTCGCGGCGAAATCGTCTTCCCAAACGACACGGAGCCGCTAAGAGTGAACGTCAATCTTGTAAGAGGCACGGCCGTTGGCGCCGTGCCCTGCATACGTGGCAAGAACGGGCTCCTTTGCACATCTGCCAAAGCCTAAGTGTATCTATTCTAGGGGCTTAGGAGAGTTCGTTTCGCAATTTTGCTCCTGTGGGTACCGATGACTGGACCCTTAGGACGTCGAATGGTGCACTTCGAGTTTGGGCGGGACCGGTTGGCCCAACCGCATCCGTTGCCTGCGTTCGAGCTGGCTTAGCGTTAGCCAACATGTTCCCAACATTCGCGGGGCTCACGGAGGATTCCAAAAATCACTCTCGGATCACTCTCGTTTTTTCTGGGTTAGCTGCCCACAGTCGAACGGTCTGCCCTTTACGCAAGTTTAGACATGAAAGCCACACCAGTGGGTCTCCAACCTCCTCCAATACCCGACGGCGAGGAACCAAGGGCTTCCGTCACTGGCGGACAAACGTTCTCACGGGGCAATAACACATTTTTGAGCGATCCCGCGGGCCAAGAGGAAGCTCTTCCGAAACCGACCACCATCTACACTGATTTTTCTCATCGATTGGACGCCGGATCACGACAGACGCGTGATTCCAGGGAATCCATCAAACCCAGAATCAAAACTCAAGATTCGCTCGATTCCGTTGTGTTCCATGACAGCCAGATGCACAGCATCACGCGCAGACATTTGTCGATGCCCCATGACAATTTCCTTTGCGCGCTCTGCTGCGGCAAGATCAACGGCCAGCACTTGGTCGGCAATACCGAGCAAAGCGTCGAACGCAGGTTGGATGGCGTCCCGCCGACTGATAGCGACGTAGCGGTGTAGTATCTCTTGCAGGACCTCGGCATCCGTAACCAGGCGTTGTCGATCGCCAACCAGCCTTTCGAGCAGTCGCTGCGCGTCGGCCTTGTGAGGATGAGGCGCGCCAACGAGATACATCGGAATGTTCGAATCGACCAGAATCATGGCCGGGTACCGACACCGTATCCGCTCTCGATCTCCGCCAAGATGCGGTCGATATCACCCGAGGGGTAATCATGTCGTGCTGCCACGCGGATCACTTCGAGCTTCTTGCCGACATCACCTAAGGGTTCACGCCGACGTGCTAGGTCGAGTGCTTGTCGGACCCACTCGGCTATCGACAAATGACGCGAGCGCGCCATGCGCTGAATTTCGCGGTATTCGGGATCTTTCACAATCACTTGCAGTCGTTTAGCCATGACATGAGTCTATCTGACTCATCGACATGAGTCAAACCGACCACGGAGATAGGACCGCTCAGACCGAAGCGGCTGACCCCCTGCACCGCTTAGCGGAAGGGCGAGCATTTATCGTCCCGCAGGTATATAGCCCCCGAGACCTAAGTACCTATAGTTAAAAGACTTGTCGAAGTTCGTTTTTGCAATTTTGTCCTTCTGGGGCCGATGACCGAGTCCGACCCTCCTCCCGGGGTTTTGGACACCTGCAACATTGTTATATGCGTAGTTCTGGCGGCCATCTTATTCATATCCCCTCATCCTCAGGACATTAAATGGCTCACTTCGAGTTTGGGCAGTACCGGTTGGCCCAACCGCATCCGTTGCAGTCGTTCGAGCTGACTTAGCGTTCGGTCGAAGGATCGCTCGAGACTCGTCTCGTAGCGGAGCAGACGATCTAGTGTCGGGGCATCAGCTACATTGTGACACAGAACTTCAGGCGGAGTTTCCATGGGCGCGAGAGAAGCGCGTGCTTGTTGGTACCTCCTCAGGCGACCAGATTCCTGGTCGATCTCACACAAGACGTTCAATCGGCACTGCTGGAGGGGTGCATGTCCTCCACGTGGCTGTTCTTCTCCCGAACTCTTTGAAGTACACACCCATTCGCGATAGCGATTGTGGAGATTCCCGCGCGAATGCTTTCCCATGTCACCAATGCAATAGATTTTCGCTAGAATCGGATTATCGAATTTTCGACGACTATAAGTGTCTTTGACGAAACAAACCCCGTCCTGCGGAGGTATTCGATATTAAGGAGGAGCGAACTTGCGCAGTATCTCGTCAAATTTTTGACGAGTGGCCTTGTTTAGTCTTCGCACTTGAGACACACTTACGAAATCGGGTCTGGGGAAGAAATCTGGGGTGATCAAAATGCGCGATGAAAAACGCGGGTCTCTTTTCTTCTGGTTTTGCACTTCGAGTTTTGTGACTTCACTCGCCTTATTCTTCCTAACCTGCGTACCAGCCACTTGGGCGCAATCAGAATCGATCAACGGCAGCATTCGCGGTCGCATCAGCGACCCCAGCGACCAGCCTGTGGCCAGCGCTAGAGTCACGGCCCTTAATAACGCAACGGGGTATTCGCGCAACGT
>WNFT01000997.1_pt1 | contig 24116 bp, 20 predicted proteins | sample 5400191 | NCBI WGS metagenome assembly WNFT01 (sample SAMN13153359, study PRJNA577476) | soil metagenome | isolation source: 80 cm saprolite under Madrone tree | place: USA:California | collected 2016-06-14 | reverse complement strand
CTCCATGCATAAGATGTCCTTGAGGGCCACGGGGACGCCGTCGAGCGGACCCAGCGGCTTCTTGCTCTTGCGGCGTTGCGCGGACGCCTTCGCCGCGGACCGCGCTTCCACTTCCGTCAGGCGGAGGAACGCGTGCAGCCGCGCGTCGAGCGCCCGGATCCGTTCCAGCGAGGCCTCGAGCAAGGCTTCGGGCGACACCTGTCCGGACGCGAGCGCGTCGGAGATGCCGGAGAGCGGGAGCAAGTCGGCTTTCACTCGATGATCCTCGGCACCAGGAAGGCCTCGCCGTCGTGCTCGGGCGCCTGCGACAGCACCAGCTCCCGCGGAAGGCAGGGGGCCGGCTCGTCGGCGCGCAAGGGCAGCCCCGCGTTGGCGTCGCCGGCGAAGCTCAGCGGCTCGACTCCCGAGACGTCCACTCCCTGCAGCCGCTCGATGTACTCGAGGACGTGCGCCAGCTGCGCCGCGAAGCGGTCTTCCTCTTCCGGCGACAACGCCAGTCTGGCGAGGCGCGCCACGTGCCTCACCTGGGCGCGATCGATGGGCACCGCGAGCTCCTCTACGGCTTGTTCGCCGCCTTGAACCAATTGAGGACCGCCTCGACGATCTTGTGCGAGTCCTCGTGCGACTGGACGTGCGCCCACTGCTCCTTGGGGACGAAGGCGCCCCCGCACGCGGGGCAATGGAGGAAGCGCACCATCCCGGCCTGCTCGGGAACCATCAGGGCGCCGCAATTGGCGCACCGGCCGGCGTGCAGCTTGCGCAAGGCCTCCCGCTCGCCTTCCCGCAACCGCTTCATCTCCTCGAAGTGCAGCTTGCGCAGGTGCTCGGCGTCCTCGCGTGCGAAATACTCGTCCTCGGTGTTGCTCGGTTTGTTCTCGAAGGTCATCTGCCGTCCCTTGTAACTACTTCTGCCCCGCGGTGCTCGCCGGGCCGAGCTGTTCGGCGAGGGCGCGGGCGCGCTCGTGCTGGGGGGAGAGACGCAAGGTCTCCTGGATCTCGGCACGGGCAGAGGCCTCGTCCTTCGCGAGCAGGTACGCGAGGGCGAGCCGGTAGTGCGCGCGTGCGCTCCGCGGCGTGCCCGCCACCGCGGCCTGGAGCTTGGGGACGGCTTTCTCCGCGGCCTCCTCCTCGCGCGAGGATGCCATCCCCTGGATCAGGTTGGCCCGGGGATCGTCCTTCACGTTCGCCAGGTAGCGATTCATGCTCGAGGTCAGGCGCTGCGCCCGGTAGTAGTCGGCGAACGCGAGCTGCAGATCGGGCGATTCCTTGTTCACCTTCAGCGCCGGCGAGAGGAGGTCGAACGCCGACTTCAGCCTGGCCTTCGCCTGGGTCTGGAGCTGCGGCACCCTGGGATCGCCGGCGTTCTTGTCGCCGAGCTGCGTGGCCTCGTCGGCGAGCGCGTCCGCCCATTGGATCTGGATGCGGGCTAGCGTCGCGGTCGCTTGCGGGAATCGCGCGCGCGGGCCCGCCACCTCGAGAGCTTCGCGCACCTTCGCCTCCGCGCTGGCGATCGATGCGAGGGTGTCCTTGTCCGCGTCGGCTTGCGCCAGCGCCAGCGTCTCGACGGCCACCGCGGGCGGCGGACGCTTGCCGAGCTTTCGCCAGGCGACGAGACCGGTGCCGACCAGGAGGAGCGCCGCGAGCCCCGCCGCCACGCCGATCAGCAATGCCCGAGGCGGCGCCTTGTCGAACGTGCCCGGCTCGGGCGCGGGTGGCTCGCCGGCAGTCCGTTGCTGCCTCGCCGTGCTCGCCGCCATCGGAGATGCCGGCGGCTGCGCGGCCGCCGGCTCTTCCGCGGCGCTCTGAGGAGCGGGAGGCTCGGGAAGAGGTTCCTCGAGAGCGGGCGGCGCCGGCTCCTCGCTCAGGTCCGCCATCGTCCGCATCGGCGCGGCTGGCGGAGGCGGAGGCGTCTCGACCGGAGGAGTGACGGACGGCGCAGGAGGTGCGCCCTGCGCGGCGCGCGGCGCCATGAACGGCGTCGTCGATCGGACCTCCGCCGCGCCGGCTGGCTTGGCCACGGGAGCCGGCGGAGGCTTCACCACCGCTGGAGCGGGCGGCGGCCTTGCCGCCGGCGGCTGGCTGAAGACCATCGTGCCGCTCGGCATCGCCGCCGGCGGCGGCTTGGGCGGGACCGCGGGGGCTTTCAAGCTGCCGGTCTGGAACATCATCGTCCGGCCCGCCGCTTCGCCGGTCGCGGGCGATGCCGTTGGCCCGGGCGCCGGCGCGGGCGGCGGAGGCGGCGCGGGCTTCGCGGCGGAAATCGGTGCGGGAGCCGCCGGCGCGGCGAACATCATCGTCTGCTGCGTGGACGGCGGTCGGGCGGGCGCAGCGGGCGCGACTTTCGGCGCGGCGGTCTCCGGCGCGCGTGTCACCTTGAACGTGTTCTGGCACTTGCCGCAGCGCATGTTGAGACCTTGCGGTCCGATGCGCGCGTCATCGACTCGATAGCGGGCCTGGCACTTCTCGCAGCGGACTTCCATCGACGCAGCTCCCCCAGGATGTGCGAGGCGTGAGCTATAAGATGGGGCGCACTGTCCTGTAAAGCGCCGGTGCCGCAGGTCCTTGCAGCGAAATGTTGACGGAACAGGGTTGGCTCTTACAGTCGCGCGCAGGCGCGTCCGCCCGGGGGGCGGTGTGCCCGGGAGGTGTCGATGCCGCGCAAGGGGAAGACCGGAGCGGCGCCGGACGGCGCCAGTTGGAGCAAACCGGTCGCGGGGATCCTGACGGCGGGAGTCGCGTTGCTGTCCTTGCTCGCGCTGCTCTCGTATCGCCCCCGCGGCCTGGCGGAGAACTGGGCGGGTCCGGTCGGTCACTCCCTGGCCGGTGCGCTGCTGGAGATGGCCGGGGCCGGCGGATACGTCCTGGCCGGTGTGCTGCTCGCGGTGGGTACCGCGCTGATCGCCGGCCGGCCGCGCCTCTCCTTCGCCCGCGCGGGCTCTTGGATCCTGTTCTCGCTCTGCGCGATGGGCCTCGTCGACCTCTTCGTCCACTCGCGGGTGCAGGGCCATCCGGCCGGCGGCGCCATCGGAGAGATCCTCGCTGGAGCGTCGCGCGCGGCCCTCTCCGTCCCCGGCGCGGCCGTGCTGATGATCGCCGTCGGCGGCGCGGCCCTGGTGGTGGCCACCGACCTCTGGGCGCTCCACGCGGCGCGCGGCGCGGCGCGGTTGGGCGTCGCCAGTGGCGCGCTTGCCGTTCGGGGAGCCGCCGCGGCCCTGGCCAAGGCCCGAAACGTTTCTCTCTCCGGAGAAGAAGATCTCTACGCGGGCGACGACGCCCGCATCGTCGAGGCTCCCCGGTCTGGAGCGAGGGACGCCGCGCTCCGCCTCGCCGCCGAGGCGGCCGCGGAGCCGCCTCAGGACCCGCGCGAGCCGCTGCCCTCCGGGGACAAGGGCCGCAAGAAGAAGCCATCCCTGTCGCAGCCGGACGCGGTCGTCGCCGCGGAACCGGCGGACGGCCCCGGGGAGCGGCTCGACAGCGCGCCGCCTCCGCAGATCGTCGAGGCCCGTCCTCCCTCGCGGCCCCGGGCGGCGGCGGAGCAGAAGCCCGCGGAGCCCAGCGGCGGCTTCACCATGGCGCCGGGGCACAGCGCGTTCGTCACCCCGCCCATCACCATCCTCACCGGCGAAGCCTCCCCGGCCGCTCCCCTCGATCGCGAGGGCCTGACCGCCACGGCGGACAAGCTCCGCCAGAAGCTCGCCTCCTTCGGCATCCAGGGCCAGGTCACCCAGATCCGGCCCGGACCGGTGGTCACGATGTTCGAGTTCCTGCCGGCGGCGGGAATCAAGGTGAGCCGCATCGCCGGGCTCGCGGACGATCTGGCCATGGCCATGGAAGCGCTGCGCGTCCGCATCGTCGCGCCCATCCCAGGCAAAGGCGTCGTCGGCATCGAGATCCCCAACAGGCAGCGGGAGACGGTGGTGCTGCGCGAGCTCGTCGAGCAGGACGCGTTCCAGAAATCGCACAGCAAGCTCGCCATGTGCCTGGGCAAGGACATCGAGGGCATGCCGTACGTGGCGGATCTTGGAAAGATGCCGCACCTGCTCATCGCCGGGACCACCGGCTCGGGCAAGTCGGTGGCGGTCAACTCGATGATCGTCTCCATGCTGTTGCGGGCGACGCCGGAGGAAGTCCGCTTCCTGATGGTCGATCCCAAGATGCTGGAGCTCTCCGTGTACGAGGGCATCCCGCACCTGCTCCTGCCGGTGGTCACCGACGCGAAGAAGGCGGCCCTGGCGCTGCGCTGGGGCGTGGAGGAGATGGAGCGCCGCTACCAGCTGCTCGCCGAGTGCGGGGTCCGCAACATCGCCAGCTACAACAAGAAGGTGGAGAAGGAAGGCGACGGGGCCCGGCGTCCGCAGAAGGCGCTCAAGGAGCGGCGCGTCGTCGACCTGTCCGATCCGAAGCTCGACGCGCATGAGCTGCAGGCAGCGGCCGCCTCCTACGAGCTCGCGCGGAGCGAGCCCGACAACGCCGCTGTCGCGCTGCTCCGCGAGAACGAGCGCAAGATCGCGGAGGGCAACGTCACGCCCCCCGCCGCTCCTCCGCCCGAGCCGCTGAAGAAGCTGCCGTACCTGGTCATCATCATCGACGAACTGGCGGACCTCATGATGGTGGCCTCGCGCGAAGTGGAGACGTACATCGCCCGCCTGGCGCAGATGGCGCGGGCGGCCGGCATCCACCTGATGGTCGCCACGCAGCGGCCCTCGACCGACGTGGTCACCGGCGTGATCAAGGCCAACTTCCCCTCCCGGATCTCCTTCCAGGTCGCCTCGCGCCACGACTCGGCGACCATCATCAACTCCAACGGAGCGGAGAATCTGCTGGGGATGGGCGACATGCTGATCCTGCCCCCGGGCACCTCGACCTTGACCCGGGTGCATGGCCCCTACGTGGACGAGAAGGAGATCCACGCCGTGGTCGAGCACTGGAAGGCGCAGGGCGCGCCCGTCTACGACCCCAACATCCTGCGCGCGCGCGCCGAGGACGGCGAAGGGGCGGCGCTGGACGACGAAGGCCCAGACGAGCTGTACGATCAAGCGGTTGCGGCGCTCGCCGACATGCGGTTCATCTCCATCTCGCTGCTGCAGCGCAAGCTGCGGGTGGGATACAACCGGGCCGCCCGGATGATCGAGCGCATGGAACGCGAGGGGATCGTCGGTCCCGCCGACGGCGCCAAGCCGCGCGAGGTGCTCATCCGGCCGTTGGGAGAGATGCCCGGCGCGGGCGCCTGAAGTTGACACGGCAAAGGTTCCTTGGATAGGAAGCTGCGCGCGTCGGACGGCAAACGCCGGCGCCGGACCCGGCAATTTCAGCCGGCCCGTTTTACCGAAGGAAGACGTCTCAAATGGCAACTGGAACTGTGAAGTGGTTCAACGACACGAAGGGGTTCGGCTTCATCACGCAGGACGGCGGTGGTGAGGACGTGTTCTGCCACCATACGGCCATCAAGGCCGATGGCTTCCGCACTCTCGCGGAAGGTCAGAAAGTGGAGTTCGACGTGGTGAAGGGGCCGAAGGGCCTGCAGGCGCAGAACGTCCGCAAGCTCGCGTAACGACGGTTCCAGACGAGCCGTTTTGGAGGCCCGGTTCCGGAAAGGGACCGGGCCTCGTCGTGTCTGGAACAAGATCTCATCACCTACGTGGCAATGTTCGCGCTCAGGCGTAGCCCCTATCCGGCCTTCGGCCGGCGGGGCTAGGCGGGCGGTGGCTCGGCCGCGTAGGCCGGGGCGAGGGGCTCCCGCTGCTCGACGTGGACGACTTCCAGGAGGCGGTGGGCGTGGTCGATGGCGAACTGCATGACGCAGCCGTCGACGTGCAGCTCGCCGGGACCGGGATCTTCTCCGGCGGCCAGGGACTCGGCCAGCTGGGCGAGCGCCCGGCCGAGCCGCAGCACGACGTAGGGAGCGAGCGTGCGCAGCAGTGAGCCGGCCTCGGGGCGGACCTGGATGCGATAGCTCATGGTTTGACGAATGTTCTCGCCTGCGGGCCCCCTGACGGAAGGCCCGGCCAACCAGTTTTCCATCGGACTGTCCGGGATCGCGCGAAACGGCGCCGGCCAGCCCGTCGACCGCCCGACACGGCTTGCGGGATCACCCTGACCTGCGGCGCGGCTGGGGCAGCGGGGCCTTGGGCGGGGGGGGATCGACGAAGCTGCTGGGCAGCAAGTTGAAGGGGAGCAGCTTGAAGACGATAGGCAGGATCAGCATCCCGCCGGGGGCGGCGAAGATCGCGAGCGCCGGGATGGTCTTGGCCAGGTCGATCAGCTGCTCGCGGACCTTCGCCTTCTCCGCCTTGCTCAGGGTCATGCCCGCCGCCGCCTTGGCGAGGAGCTCGGCCAGCTCGCGCGTCTCCCGGATCTCTTGAAGGAGGCGGTCCAGGTTGTCCAGCACCGCGGCCTCCAGGCGGGTGGTGATCGCGTGCGGCAATCCCTCCGGCGTCTCCGCCAGCCGCAGCGCCGCCAGCGCCTCGTTGTGGTCGCGGTAGAACTGCATCACCTCGTCCTCGAGCTTTCCCAGGGCCTCGCCGTCGACGCCGATGGCCTGCGAGAGCCGCTCGACGAAGGCGACCTCGCCGGTCTCCAGGCGCCCGTCCATCAGCGACGCGAGCAGCACCTGGGTGAGCATGAACCGGCGCTGCGCCTCGCTGTGCAGGTCTTTCGCGATCAGCTCGATCTCGCGGGGATGCGTGAGCACGCGGCGCAGGGTCCTCGCCTCACGCACCGGGAGCCGCTGCGACCGGATCACCTGCTCGAATCCCCTGAGCGACTGCTTCCCGTTTTCTTGTAGCCGCGAGAGGCTGGCCAGGGTTTCCACCAGCAGCGCGCGCCAGCGCAGAGCGGCCCTGCAGGTCAGCGCGACGGCGCCCGGACTGATGCGCCCGTGCTCGAAGGAGGCGAGGGCCAGCGTCGCGCAGGTGCGGACCTCGATGGCGCAGAGCCCGTTGTGCAGCGGAAGGCCCGCGAACGGGCCGCCGGCGGCGAGAAACCTCCGGGAGAGCCGCGCCGCGATCCGGTCGGCGAGCTTCTCCAGCGGGTTGGGGGTCTTCACCGGGTCCGCGAAGAGGCGCGCGGCGGCCTCGGTTTCGCCGGCCGCGGCGGCCAGGATGGCCACCAGCTGGGCCCGGCGCCCGCGCACCGCCTGTTCGTGCGAGACGTCCGGCAGCACGAACCATTCGTCGTGGGAGAGCGCCGCGGCCTGGGCGCAGAGGCGGACGAGCCCGCCGACGAAGTAGGCGAAGGCGCGCACCCCGGGCGCGGCGCTGGGGTCCACGTGGACCGCCGGATCCTGCGCCCCGGTTCCGTAGGCCATGCCGCTGGCGCGCAGCTTGACCTCGAGCCCCCAGCGGCGCTGCTCGACGGGGAGCCGTTTGACCGGGGCCGTAGGCCGCTCGGCCGCGACCGCTCCGATCACCGCCAGCAGCCACTCACCGCTGCCGACGGGCAGCTCGGCCTGGCGACTCTGGTGCGAAAGGCGAGCGATGGCGCACTCCTCCAGCCGCAATTCTAACAGGGGCGCGCTCGGCCGCGTCAGCCCTACTTGGCCGCCTTGGCTCGCCTCTTTTCCTCCAGGGAAGCGGGTTGCGCCAGGTCGGTGGGGACGCCGGCGGGCTGGTCGGGCCGCGCCACCCCGAACTTCTCGTACAGCTTGTTCTCCACCTCGGCGAGCATCTCCGGGTGCAGCTTGAGGAAGTCGCGCGCGTTCTCGCGGCCCTGGCCGATGCGCTCGCCGCCGTAGCTGAACCAGGCGCCGCTCTTCTCGACGATGTTGTTCTCCACCGCCAGGTCGAGCAGGTCGCCCTCGCGGGAGATCCCCTGTCCGTAGAGGATGTCGAACTCGACCTCGCGGAACGGCGGGGCCACCTTGTTCTTCACCACCTTCACCCGGGTGCGGTTGCCGATCACCGTCTCGCCGTCCTTGATCGCGCCCACCCTGCGGATGTCCAGGCGCTGCGAGGCGTAGAACTTGAGCGCGTTGCCGCCGGTGGTGGTCTCCGGGTTCCCGAACATGACCCCGATCTTCATCCGGATCTGGTTGATGAAGATCACCGAGCAGTGGGCCTTGGAGATGGTGGCGGTCAGCTTGCGCAGCGCCTGCGACATGAGCCTTGCTTGAAGACCCATCTGCGGCTCGCCCATCTCGCCTTCCAGCTCGGCGCGGGGCACCAGCGCCGCCACCGAGTCGATCACGATCACGTCCACCGCTCCCGACCGCACCAGCATCTCGCAGATCTCCAGCGCCTGCTCTCCGGTGTCGGGCTGGGAGATGAGCAGATCCTCGGTGCGCACGCCGAGCTTGCGCGCGTAGCCGACGTCCAGCGCGTGCTCGGCGTCGATGAACGCCGCGACGCCGCCCGTCTTCTGCGCCTCGGCGACGATGTGCAGGGCCAGCGTGGTCTTGCCGCTCGACTCCGGCCCGTAGATCTCGACGATGCGCCCGCGCGGGATGCCCCCGACCCCCAGGGCGAGGTCGAGCGAGACGCTCCCGGTCGAGATGGCCGAGATGTCCTGCACCAGCGGTTCATCGCTGCCGAGGCGCATGACCGCGCCCTTGCCGAACTGCTTCTCGATGGCCGAGACGGCCAGCTCGATCGCCTTCTCTTTTTCCGGGTTTGCCACTCGTTCCCTCCGTTGGGGGCTACTGTACGCTTGTACAGAAGCGCGATACGGAGCGCAAGATGGCAGAGGGGTCTGACAACGACCCTCTGGCGAGGGATCACTTCCCTTCGATCCCGAGCAACTCGACCTCGAAGACCAGCGTGGCGCCGCCCGGGATCGTGGGCGGGTGGCCATGGTCCCCGTACGCGATGTCGGAGGGGCAGACGAGGCGCGCTTTCTCCCCCACCTTCATCTTCTGCACGCCCTCGGTCCAGCACTTGATCACCTGGTTGAGCCCGAACTCGGCGGGCTGGCCGCGCTTGTAGGACGAGTCGAACACCGTGCCGTTGGTGAGGCGGCCCTCGTAGTTCACCTTCACCTTGTCGGTGGCCGCGGGGCTGGGCCCGTTTCCGGGAGTCAGCGTCTTGTAGACCAGCCCGCTGGGGAGCTTCGTCGCGCCCTGCTCTTTCGCCGCCTTCTCCGCGTAGTCGTGGCCCGCGGTCTTTTCCTTGTCCGATCCCACCGAGGCGCGCGCCGTGGCGAACGCGTTGATCTTGTCCATCATCGCCTCCGGCTCGACCTGCGGCTTCTTGCCCGTGGCGCCGTCCGTCAGCCCTCGCTTGACGATCTCGAGCTCGCCCGGCTTGAGCGAGAGCGACTGGAGGTTCCGGCTGCCGACCAGGTACCCGATGGCGTAGAGCGACTTCTCGTCGTCGGTCTTCAGGGCCTGTGCGGAAGCGGAGAGCGAAAGCAGGACCGCGAAGGCGAATGCGAGGCGCATGGACACCCTTTCGGCGGAGGGGCGCGCACTCTACCTAATTCTCCATCTCCTGGGTGATGGCGATCAGCAGCTTGCCGGCTCTCTCGTTCCCGGGATCGACGTGGATTCCGCCCACCAGGATCGTCCCGCCGCGCTGGATGGCGTAGTCGGTGTGCAGCTTGCGCGAATGCGCCGGATGCTCGCCGAGCAGCTCCAGGTGGACCTTGATGCGGCCGTCGGGATCGAGCTGGCGGGGCGCGACCTCCAGGCTGCGGCTGCCGGGCAGCTCCATCTGCGCGGTGCTCTTCCAATCCAGGTCGAAGGTCTGCTCGGAGAGCAGCGTGTAGCTGCGGAAGCGGAACTCCTGGCTGAAGCCCTGGATCTGCGCCGCGATCGGCTTCAGCTTCGGGTCCATCCCCGGCGCCGCCGCGGGATCGTTCGAGGCGGCGATGGCGCGCACCGTGATCTTCACCCGGCGCAGGGGCCCCGCGTCCGCCTGCGCGAGCAGGAGGGCCGCGGAGAGCAGGAGAGCCCTCACTGCTGCACTTCCCGTTCGTCGGACATCCAGATCACCGTGGTCTGCGGGAGCTGTAGCACGGCTCCCTCGCGGGTGCCGAAGTCCACCGCTTCCACCTGCGGCGAGTTGTCGGCCAGGAGCGCGGGATCGTCCTTGGCGGGCGGGGAAGAGAAGACGACGGCCAGGGCGGCGCAAGCCGCCAGCGCGAACCCGCCCGCCGCGGTGAGCGCGCGGCGATGCGACCACCACATCTCGCGCCCCCACACCGGGGCGCGTTCCGCGGTGCTCCCGCGCTGGTCGCGCGCGCGGGCGAGCACCCGATCGGAGAACCCATCCAGGTCCAGCGCCGCGGCCCTCTTGCCCAGGACTTCGCGGATGGCCTCCCCCTGCGCGGCGATCAGCGCCAGCCGATCGCGGCAGGAAGTGCAGCCGCACAGGTGATCCTCCACCCAGGCGCGGTCGTCCTCGGCGAGCGCGCCGTCGAGCAGCGCGCCGAGGAGGGGAACGACGTCCGCGCAGCTCTTCATTCGTCCTCCTCCCGCTCTTCAGGGGCGGGGGCCTCGGCCCCGAGGTACTCGCGCAGCCTGTTCTGCATCTTCAGGCGCGCATGGAAGAGGCGGCTCATCACCGTGCCCTTGCGGATGCCGAGGACTTTGGACAGCTCTTCATAGCTCAGCCCTTCCAGCTCGCGCAGCAGCAGGATCGCCCGGTGGTTCTCGGACAAGCTCGCCAGCGCCTCCTGGATCTTTCCTCGCAGCTCGGCGTTCAACGCCTGCCGCTGGGGGCCGGCGAGGGCCGCCGAGGGCGGATCCATCGCCGCCTCGATCTCCGCCTCGTCTCCCTGCTCGAGGTCGACCCGCTCGGAGCGGCCCCGGCGGCGCTGGGCGTCCAGGCAAAGATTCATTGCGATCCGGTAGGTCCAGGTGAAGAACGAAGAGTCGCCCTTGAAGGAAGGAAGGTACCGGTGGACCTTCACGAATGTCTCCTGCGCGATGTCCATGGCCTCGTCCGGGTCCTTCGTCATGCCGAGGGCGAGCTGCACCACTCGGCGCTGGTAGCGCTCCACCAGCTTCCGGAATGCCTGCTCGTCGCCTCTCTGCGCTGCCCTGACCAGCGCCCGATCGTCGCCCGCCTCCTTCGGAACTTCACTCATCGGACGCCTTTGAGGGGGGCAAATTCACGGGAGGTTCCGGGTAGGACCGAAACGTACCAAAACGGGACGATCGGGAGGGCGAGGGCTCGGCGGGAATCCTCGAACTGGCATCCTTGTCTAGTTTGGGAGATGCAGTTGTAACGCGCCCGAACTAAAGGAAGCTTCACCCATGCAGCTGCGGCAGGACATCCCGACCCTGGGCGGACTTGGCGAGTCCCCCCAGCGGTCACGGCGGGAGCTGCTGGCCGCCGAAGGGGAGCGGGCGCGCCGGGACATCGCCGCCGTGCTGGGGCGGGCGCGGTGGAGGGCGACCTGTCTGGCCCTGGCGCGGGCCGCGGCCCTTCTCCTGGCGGGGCTTGCCCTGGCCCTGCTCGCCGGCGCCCTGCTCGCGGCGGTGAACGGCGCCCTGGTGGCGCAAGTCGCCACCCTGGTCTTGGCGGTCTCGGCGTTTGCCGCCGTCGCCTGGTTCTGCCTGCGCTCTCCCTTGCAGCGCGCCGCGGTCCAGGCCCGGGATCCGCGGGGTCTGGCGCGGCTCCTCGGAGGGCCGTCCGAGCTGCTCAGCAGCGTCGAGCTCTCCCGGGAAGACCCGCGCGGGGTCTCGACCGAGCTGCTCTCGCTGCTCGATCTGCGCGCGGCCGATTCGGCGAGAAAGCTCGATCTCTCCCGCGCCCTTCCCACCTCCTCGCTGCGGGGACCCCTGCTGCTGCTGGCGGCGGCCCTGGTGACCTGGGCGATCGTCGGATCCTGGGCGCCCCTCTACCTCAAGCGCGGCGTCCTCCGCCTCTGGGCGGGCGACAGCGGGGCGCCCGCGGTGGAGCTGTCGCCGATCGCGGGCGACCTGTCGATCACGTACCTGTACCCGGCCTATACGGGGCTGCCGCCCCGCACCGAGGAGGGAACGGCGGGTGACCTGCGCGCCCCTCGCGGCACCGAGGTGCGCATCGCGGCCCGCGCCGATCGGGATCTCGCGCAGGCCTTCGCCGTGGTCAACGGCGCGCCGGTGAAGCTGGAGGCGGCGGGTCCGGGGCGCCGCCAGCTGGCGGGCACCTTCCAGCTCACGCAGGCGGGTCAGTGGAGCCTCCGGTTCACCGATGCGCGCGGGCGCACCATCGCCCAGGGGCCGTCGAGGCCCATCGAGATCATCGCCGACCAGGGCCCGCAGGTCAGCATCGACGCGCCCAAGCAGGCGGTGCTGGAAGTGGATCCGCAGGGGCAGGTCCAGATCGGCTGGTCCGCGGCGGACGATTACGGCCTGACGCAGATCTCGCTGGTCTGGCAGCGCGCGGGCGGCAAGGAAGAGCGGGCGGTGCTGCAGACGCCGGCGGCGCCCGCCAAGCGGCTGCGCGGCACGTACGTGTGGGAGCTGGCGCCGCTGCGGCTCCGGCCGGGCGACCGCATCAGCTACCACCTGGAGGCCAAGGACAACGACGCGGTCGACGGGCCGCAACGCGGCGTCTCCGCCTCGCAGGCGCTCAAGGTCTTCTCCGCCGCCGAGCACACCCGCGAGTCGCTGCTCCGCGCCCAGGCCTTGTGGGAGCGGCTGGTCGCGCTGCTCGGCGACCGGCTGGAGGAGAAGCCCGCGCCGGGCGACGCCGAGGCGGCGGCGCAATGGTACGCGCAGACGGGCCAGAAGGACCGGGACGCGCGCGCCCTCTCCCAGGAGCTGTACGCGGCGGGGAGCGAGCTGCTCAAGGACAAGCTCGCGCCCAAGGCGGTGGGCAGGGCGCTGCGGTACGCCTCGACGGGACTGGGCCCGGCGGTGCACCGCACGAGCCTCGCCCGGGCGCCGCTCTCGCGGGGAGCGTCCGGACGCGACGGATCGGTCCGCCAGTTCACCACCGCGCTGCAGGCGGAGATCCGGGAGGAGGAGAAGGACGTCCTCTACCTGGAGGACCTGCTCGATCGGGCGCGCCTCGATGCCATGCAGGAGCTGGGCAAGGAGGTGGCTGCCTCCCGGCGCGAGCTGGCGCGCCTCGCCGAGAAGCTGCGCAAGGCGCAGGACGAGGAGACCAAGAAGGAGCTGCTCGCGGAAGTGGATCGGCTGCGCGAGCGGATCCAGGATCTGATGCAGCGCATGTCCGAGCTGGCGAAGGGGATCCAGGACGAGCACCTGAACCGCGAGGCCGCCGAAGCGATGCAGAAGGAGCAGGACTTGCTCGGACAGCTCTCCGACATCCAGCGCAAGCTGCAGAGCGGCAAGATCGACGATGCGCTCAAGCAGCTGGACAAGCTCTCGCAACAGCTGGAGCGGCTGGAGAAGGACCTGCAGCAGAAAGCCGGCCAGCAGCAGTCCAGCCAGTACGCGCAGGAAGCGAGGGCGCTGCGCGAGGCCGCCGACCAGCTCAAGGAGCTGCAGGCGAAGGAGCAGGATCTGGAGAAGCGCACCGCCCAGCTCCGCCGCGAGCTGCAGTCGCAGGCGCAGAAGCGATTCGAGCAGCGCGGCGGCAAGCAGCTGGCGAAGGATCTGAAGGCGAAGGCGGAGGCGGCGCAGAAAGCCATCGCGCAGATCGATCCCAAGGTGGCCGAGCACCTGGGCCTCGAGGACACCCTGGACATGGCCCAGGGCCGCGCCTCCGATCTCTCGCGGGCGCTGGACATCAACGACTTCGACGAGGCGCTCGACCTGGCGGAACGCGCCGAGCGCGCGGTGGAGACGCTGCAGGGCCGGCTGGCGATGGAGGACCACGTCGCCCAGCGCTATCCCGGGTTCTCCCGGGACCCGGCCGGCGTGCGCAAGAGCCTGCGCGGCGCCGGCGACGCGCAGCAGCCGCTCCGCGAGATCGTCCAGCAGCTCCAGGACGCGCTGCCGCGCGAGGGGCAGGGGATGTCGCAGGAGCAGCTGCAGCGGCTGCGGCAGCAGGGCCAGGAGCAGGGCCGCCTCAAGGATCAGCTGGGCAGGGTGCGCGACCAGCTCAACGACGTGGGCAAGAAGCTGCCCATCTTCGGGCCGCAGCACGAGCAGATGCTGCAGCAGGCGCAGGAAGGCATGAGCGGCGCGGAGCAGCGACTCCATCGCGGCGAGCCCCGCGCCGCGCAGGCCGGCGAGCAGCAGGCCATCGAGAAGCTCTCCCAGTTCCAGGACGCGATGGAGAAGCTGGCCAAGCAGGCCGGGCAAGGCGGCGGCCAGGGCGGGATGCCCATGCCCTGGGGCGAGCCCCAAGGGGAAGGCACCGAGGAGGAAGGCCCCGAGTCCGACGGCGTGCGCCACGACAAGGTGGAGATCCCGGACGCGGAGTCTTCCCGGGCGCCGGCCGAGTTCCGCAAGGAGCTGCTCGACGCGATGAAGCAGGCGCCGCCGGAGAAATACAAGGAGCGGGTGAAGCAGTACTACGAGGAGCTGGTCAAGTGATCGCCTTGCTGCTGGCGCTGACGTTGGCGACGCCGCTCCGCGCCCTGGGAGAGAAGGTCGAGGAGCAGCTGGAAGCGTGGGACCTCTCGGGCACGGGCAAGGCGCTCGACGAGCTGGTCCAGGAGCATCCCCACTCGGCGGAGGCGAGCTACTTCCGCGGGCGGCTGCTCTTCGAGCAGGGAAAATACGACGAGGCGGTGAAGGCGTACGCCGAGGCCGAGCAGCGTGGCGCCTCCAAGGGAGCGGTGGAGAACGACGCCAGGCTGGCGCGGGCGGCGGCCGAGGAGACCAAAGGCGCCGAGGTCTTCGAGAGCGCGCACTTCATCGTGCGGGCGCGGTCCGGCAAGGACACGCTGCTCGCGCCCTATGCGCTGGACGCCCTGGAGAAAGCGTACGCGGGGCTGACCAAGGACCTGGGCGTGGAGCCGCCGCACAAGGTGCGGGTGGAGATCTACGACTCGGCGCGGTCGCTGGCGCACGTCTCGCCGCTCACGGTCGAGCAGATCAAGAACTCCGGCACCATCGCGCTCTGCAAGTACAGCCGCCTGATGTTGACGAGCCCCAAGGCGCTGCTCCGCGGATATCCCTGGCTGGACACCATCTCGCACGAGTTCGTCCATTACCTGGTCACGCAGAAGGGGCGGAACAACGTCCCCATCTGGCTGCAGGAGGGACTGGCCAAGTTCCTCGAGACCCGCTGGCGCGGCGCTCCGGGGATGGCCGTCGACGACATGTCCCTCTCGCTGCTCCAGGACGCGGCGAAGAAGGGGAAGCTGATCCCGTTCGCGCGGATGCATCCTTCCATCGCCATGCTGCCGACGCAGGAGCAGGCGGCGCTCGCCTTCGCGGAGGTGGAAGCGGCGATCCGGCTTCTCCACCAGCGCGGAGGGCAGGCGGCGCTCACCGAGCTGGTCGCCGCCATGGCGGGGGGAATGAGCGACGAGCAGGCGGTGGCGCAGGCGTACGGGAAGAGCTTCGCGGAGTTCGAGGCGGACTGGCAAGCGGAGGTGAAGAAGCCGCGCAGCAAGGTCGCCTCGCAGAAGAACGTCCGTCCGGCGCTGGCCAAGAAGCTGGTCTTCAAGGAAGACGCGAAGGGACGCGCCGAGCCGCCGGCGCTGGAGCCGGGTGCGGAGGCGCCGCAGGAAGGCGAGGCCAAGCGCGCCGCGCGTCTGGGGGAGATCTTCTATGCGCGGCGGCGTTGGGGGCCGGCGGCGAAGGAGTACGCCCGGGCGCGGCAGCGGCTGCCGCGGGAGGTGCCGCAGATCGCCCGGCGCTACGCGTTCTCCGAGATGCAGCTGGGGCGGTTCGCCGAGGCGGAGGAGGCGCTGCGCTCCGCGGTGGAGCGCGATCCCGACGACGAGGCGGCGCAGGCGCTCTACGCGCGGGTCCTGCTCAAGCGCGGCGCGCTGGAGAAGGCAAAGGCCGCCCTCGACAACGGGATCGCGGTCGACCCCTTCGACCCCGACCTGCACGCGCTCTACGTGGAGGTCGCGCGCGGCCTCAAGGATCCGGCGCTGGAGGAGCGGGAGAGGAAAGCGCTCGCTCTTTCCACGGGGATGACGGAGAAGGAGAAACATGAGTGAGCTGGCCGTGAACGGGTCTTTGGGCGCGCCGTCGGACGCCGAGCTGATCGAGGATCTCGCCCGGGCGCGCGCGCGCATCGCCCAGGAGATCGGCAAGCGGGTGGTCGGGCAGGAAGGCGTGATCGAGCAGCTGCTGATCGCGCTGTTCTCCCGCGGCCATTGCCTGTTCGTCGGGGTGCCGGGATTGGCGAAGACGCTGCTCATCTCCACCCTGGCCGAAGCGCTCTCGCTCAGCTTCAACCGCATCCAGTTCACCCCGGATCTCATGCCCAGCGACATCACCGGGACCGACGTGCTGGAGGAGGACCACACCACCGGCCGGCGCACCTTCCGGTTCGTGCCCGGGCCGGTGTTCGCCAACGTGCTCCTCGCGGACGAGATCAACCGCACTCCTCCCAAGACGCAGGCGGCGCTCTTGCAGGCGATGCAGGAGCACCGGGTGACGGCGGGCGGGCGCACCTATCCGCTCGACGAGCCGTTCCTGGTGTTCGCCACCCAGAACCCGATCGAGCAGGAAGGGACCTATCCGCTGCCCGAGGCCCAGCTCGACCGCTTCATGTTCATGGTGGACGTGGGCTACCCCAGCGCCGAAGAGGAGGTGCAGATCGTGCGCGCTACCACCTCGGGCGCGCAGCCGCAGGTGGAGAAGGTGCTCTCGCCGCAGCAGATCCGCGACCTTCAAGAATTGGTCTTGCGGGTCCCGGCCGCGGAGCACGTCATCCGCCACGCGGTCGACCTGGTGCGCCGCACCCGGCCGCACGAGAGCGCCGGGAAGCACGTGAAGGACCACGTGAGCTGGGGCGCCGGACCGCGCGCATCGCAGGCGCTGATCCTCGCGGCCAAGGCGCGGGCGGCGCTGCAGGGGCGCCCCGCGGCCGACGTGCAGGACGTGCGGGCGCTGGTCGAGCCGGTCCTGCGCCATCGCGTGCTCACGAACTTCCATGCGGAAGCGGAAGGAGTGGATTCGCGGCGGGTGATCGCGGAGCTGCTCCGCGAGACCAAGGCGTGACGCTCGACCCTGCCCTCCTCGCCCGCCTCGGTCCGCTGCAAGTGGTGGCGCGCAAGGTGATGGAGGGCGTGCTGACCGGCTTGCACAAGAGCCCGCACCACGGGCAGTCGGTCGAATTCTCCGAGCACAAGGAGTACGCGCCCGGCGACGAGATCCGCCACATCGACTGGCGGGCCTTCGCCAAGCTCGACAAGTACTACGTCAAGCGGTTCGAGATGGAGACCAACCTGCGCGCGCTCCTGGTCGTCGACGCCAGCGGCAGCATGGCGTACGGGCGGGGGGCGATGACCAAGCTGCAGTACGCTTCCGTCTGCGCCGGCGCGCTCGCGTACCTGCTCTCGCGCCAGGGCGACCAGGTGGGGCTCTGCATCGCCGGCGACGCGGGCATCTCGCCCGGGGTCCGCGACTTCCTGCCGTTCGCCTCCTCGGCGACGCACGTGCAGGAGCTCTTGCGCATGCTGGAGGGATCGCAGGGTCGTGGAACCACGCTCCTGCCCGCGGCGCTCGATTTCGCTGCGGAGAAGGCGGGCCGGCGGGCGTTGGTCGTCGTGCTCACCGACCTGTTCGACGCCACCGGGGAGGCCGTCCGGGCGCTGAAGATGCTGCGCTCGCGTCGGCACGACGTGCTGCTCTTGCAGACCCATGATCGCGAGGAGCTGGACTTCCCCTTCGACGATCCGACGCGGTTCCTCTCCATGGAAGACGAGCGGCAGATCGAGGCGCAGCCCCGGCAGATCCGCGAGAGCTACCTGCGGGAGATGCGCCTGTTCTTGGAAACCACGCGCAAGGAGCTGGCCCGTGCCGACGTCGAGGTGGAGCAGATCGCCACCGACGCGCCGCCGGATCGCGTGCTGCTGCGGCTGCTCGCCCGCAGGGAAGCGGCCTGATGCTCCAGTTCGCCCATCCGGCCTACCTCTGGGGCTTGCTCGGGATCGCCCTGCCCATCCTGGTGCATCTCTTCAACCAGCGGCGCCCGCGCCCGCTCAGCTTCGGGGCCATCGAGTTCGTGCTTCGCTCGCAGCGGCAGAAGGCGCGCCGGCTCCGGCTGCGGCAGATCCTCCTGCTCGCCATGCGCTGCCTGCTGATCGGCGCGGTTGCGCTGGCGCTGGCGCGGCCATCGCTCAAGCCGCACGGCGTCCAGGCGGCAGCGGCCAGCGGGCCCCAGGCCACCGCGCTGGTGGTGGATGCGTCGTTCTCCATGCGGTACCGGCTCGGCTCGCGGACCTTGTTCGAGAGGGCGCGGGCGGAAGCGCTGGCGACGCTCGACAGGCTCGGGCCGGACGAGCCCGCGACCGTCGGCCTCTGCGCGGGGCCAGCCGGATTCAGCGGCGGCATGGGAGCGCCCTCCTTCGACCGGCTCGCCGCCCGCCGCCTGCTGCAGTCCGCGCAGCCGACGTATCTGGGCAGCGACATGACCGGCTGCCTGGCGGCCGCCGCCAAGGCGCTGGGAGAGAGCCCCGTGGCGGGGAAGCGGATCATCGCCTTCAGCGATCTGGCCGCCCACTCCATCCGGCTGGACGCGCCGCCCCCGCTGGTGCCGCCTCCCCCGGAGGCGCCGGCGGGAACGCCGGGTATCCGCCCCAACGTCGTGCTGGTGGACGCGGCGCGCGGGAGCGACCTGTCCAACGCCGCGGTCGTGGGCACCGTGGTGCGGCCCTCGGCGACGCTGGGGCCGCGCGGCTACGAGGTGGTCGCCACCATCGCCAACTCGGGGGCGCAGCCCGTGAGCGGTCTTCAAGTGTCGCTCAAGCTGGGGCCGCAGACGGTGGCGAAGGGATTCGTCGACGTGCCGGCGCGGGGAACGGCGCGCAAGACGCTGGGCGCCGTGCTGCCTCCCGGCGTGGTGAGCGGCCGCGTGGAGCTCGCCCGCTCCGAGCTCCAGGGGTTGGACGAAGACGACGCGCAGGACTTCGTCGTTCACGTGCCGCGCGACCTCAAGGCGCTGATCGTCGACGGCGCGCCCTCCAGCTTGCGCGCGCGCGACGAGGCGTTCTTCGTCGAGGCAGCTCTCGCGCCCGCCCGCACCGGCGGCCGCATCCATGCGCAGACGTTGGACGCGGACGCGGCGGCCAATGTGCCGCTCGACGGCTACGACGTGATCGTCCTGCTGAACGTGCCCGCGCCGCCCAAGGCCTTCAGCGAGAAGCTGCGCCAGGCGGCCCAGCAGCGGGGCGCCGGGATCTTCATCGCCCTGGGCGATCATGTCGACCCGGACGCCTACAACGACTCGCTCGGCGAGCTCTTGCCCCGGCCGCTCCACCTGATCAAGACGGCGGCGGAGCCGGGGACGTCCGGCGCCGAGGATCATGCCGCGAGGTTCGGCGTCCTGGAGTGGACGCATCCCCTCTTCCGCGTCTTCGGTCCGGCGGAGCGCGAAGGGCTGGAGAGCGCGCGCACCTTCCGCTATGCGCTGCTGAAGCCCGAGGGGCAGGCGCACACCCTCGCCTCCTACGACGACGGCGCCCCCGCCTTGATCGAGAAGGCGTTCGGCGCCGGCCGCGTGCTCCTCTACACCAGCTCGGCCTCGCGGGCCTGGACGGACTGGCCCATCCGGGTGTCCTTCCTTCCCGTGCTCCAGCAGGCGGTGAGCTGGCTCGCGGACGCCCTGGAGCAGCGGCAGCCGGCGGTGGCGATGGTCGGCGAGGAGCGCACGCTCTCGGCGGCGGGAGGGGCGCGGGTGGAGAAAGTGCTCGGCCCGGACGGGCAGCCGGTGACGCTCCGGCGGGAGACGTCGCATCCCGACGACGCCGTGGTGCCGATCGGCGCGCCGGGGCAGTACCGGGCGCTGATCGGGCTGCGCGGCGTCGAGCCGAGGGAGGAGCCTGCGCTGACCTTCGTGGCCGCGCTCGACCCGCGCGAGAGCGATCTGCGGCGGGTCGACGAGGCGGAGCTGAAGGCGCAGCTCGGCGGAGCGGGATCGGCGCAAGTGGCCGCTTCGGCCGCGGCGGCGCAAGGGGCGCACGGGACGCCGCTCTGGAGCGGGCTCTTGCTCCTCGGCGCGCTCGCCCTGCTCGGCGAGGGAGCGCTCACCCGGCGCTAGCCGTCCTCCGGACCGCGCCGTTCAGGCGCGCTGCTCGGTCGGATCCGCCCCGCTCTCGCTCCGGGCGATCGCATCGGTCAGCGAGGTCGCGAAACGCCGGTGCTCCTCGGTGTTGCAGGCCTTCGGCGCCGCTCTGGGATCGACGGCGCTCGCCGGGCGGGCGAACTTCTGCAGGGTCTGGACGCGGCTGCTGGCGGCTTCCAGGCGCCCGCGCGGCATCGGTCCCGAGCGCGCGCCCCGGGAGATGGCGTCGAGGGAGTCGTGCTGGTGCTGCAGGGTGTGACAGACCAGCACCGCGTCGCAGCCGGCGTCGATGGCCAGCCCGGCCGCGTCGGGAACGCCCCAGCTCTCGGAGATGGCGCGCATCTCCAGGTCGTCGGAGATGCAGCAGCCGCGGAAGCCCACGTCCTTGCGCAGCATCCCCAGCGTGACCGGAGAGAGGGTGGCCGGCAGCTGGTCGAAGGCCTCGAAGCGGATGTGCGCGGTCATCACTGAAGCGATGCCGGCGCGCGCGGCCGCGACGAAGGGGACCAGCTCCACCTCCCAGAGTCGCACGGTGTCGAACGCCAGGCGCGGCAGGGTGACGTGCGAGTCCTGCGAAGTGTCGCCATGGCCGGGGTAGTGCTTCCCGCAGCTGGCGACGCCGCCGCGCTCGAGGGCCTGGGCCAGCGCGACGCCGAGACGCGCCACCCGCCGGGGGTCGCGAGAGAATGACCGGTCGCCGATCACCGGATTGGCCGGATTGGTGTCCACGTCGAGCACCGGCGCGAAGTCCAGGTCGATGCCGCAGGCGGACAGCTCGCGGGCCATCAGCTCACCGACCTTCTCGGCGACGGCGGTCCCGTTCAACCCGTCGATCCCGCCGTGCCGATCGATGTCGCCGATGCGGCGCATGCTCGGCCACGCCGTCCAGTGGGGCGGCCGCAGGCGCTGGACCCGGCCCCCTTCCTGATCCACGCAGATCAGCAAGGGCCCCGGGGCCGCCGCTTTGAGCGTCCTGGACAGCTCGGCGACCTGGGCAGGGTCCTCGATGTTGCGCTTGAAGAGGATCACGCCGCCGACGCCGCGGCGGACCAGGTCGAGCTCGGCGCTCGTGGGGGTGGTCCCCTGGATGCCGACGAACACGCAGCGGGCGGCCTGGCGGTCGAACTCGTCCATTTGAACACCTCGATCCGGGAAAACGGCGCGCACTCTTGCACGGCGGGATGCGGCAGCAAAGTCCGGTTGTTGTGCCGGCGTGCTACCAACCGGGGCTGGGCACCTACCCCTGCCGATGGCGCAAGCGTTTGATTAAGCGGCAGTTTTGTTGCTGGACAGACGAACGACCGGTAGTATCCCGGGCAAAGCGCGCACCCGAGGGTTCCCACGTGAGACGGTTCTTTCCGATCCTGTTGCTCGCGCTGTCGCCTCTCGCCGCGGAGGCGGGTCAAGCCGACCGGGATGCGCTGCGCAAAGCGGTCGAGCAGCTCCTGACCCAGCCCCCGCTGTCCAACGCGCGGGTGGCGATGCAGGTCGAGTCGCTCGACGATGGGCAGGTCATCTACTCGCGCAACCCGGACGAGCTGCTCAACCCGGCCTCGAACACCAAGCTGGTCACGGCGGCGGCGGGGCTCCTGCGCCTGGGCCCCGAGTATCGGTTCACCACCGACTACCTCGCCGACAAGCCGTTGTCCCGGGGCCGCATCGGGATCCTCTACGTCAAAGGCCGCGGCGATCCTTCGGTGACCACCGAGCGGCTGGAGGGGCTGGTCGCCGACCTCTGGCACCGAGGCATCCGCAGCATCGGCGACATCGTCCTCGACGATTCGTTCTTCGACCGCGAGGAGTTCGGGCCGGGATGGGAGCAGGAGACCAGCGACAAGGCCTGGGCGGCGGGCGTCGGCGCGCTCTCGCTCAACCACAACGCGGCGGCCATCTACATCACTCCGGCCGACCGCGTCGGAACCCGCGCCCACGTCGAGGTGGAGCCCGACGCGCGCGATTACTTCCTGGTCGACAACCGCGTGGTGACCATCCGGGCGAACGGCCGCCGCAAGCTGCGGCCGCGCACCATCGCCGAGGGTGATCACACCCGGGTGGTGGTCGACGGGCGCATTCCCCTGCACGCCGAGTCCATGGTCACGTACCGGCGCGTCGGCGACCCGGCGTTCTACTACGGGCAGACGCTGCGGATGCTCCTGAAGAAGCACGGCATCAAGGTGACCGGCCGGACGCGCAGGGGCGTGGCGCCGCAGGCGGCGGTGCTGATCCAGGGATACGACTCGCCCGAGCTGGCGGAGATCATCCGCGACATGAACAAGGTCTCCTCCAACTTCATCGCCGAGATGATCGTGAAGACGCTCGGCGCCGAGCTGAAGGGGACGCCCGGGTCGTGGCCCAAGGGCCTGGAGGTGGCCGAGGATCTTCTGGCGGAGCTGGGGATTCCGCGCGGCACCTACGTGCTCAAGAACGGCAGCGGCCTGAACGACACCAATCGCTTCACCGCCCGGCAGCTGGCGACGCTGCTGCAGGCGGTGTGGAAGCGCTTCCCGGTGGCCTCCGAGTTCGTCTCTTCGCTAGGCATCGCGGCCCGCGACGGAACCATGCGGCTGCGGATGGAAGGGACCGATGCCGCCGGACGGCTGCGGGCGAAGACCGGCACGCTGGAGCGGGTGACGGCGCTGTCGGGATACGTGCAGAGCCTGGGCGGCGAGCGATTCGTCTTCTCGGTGCTGGTGAACGACTGGGCGGGAAAGAGCGCTCCGGTGATCTCGTCGATCGACCGCCTCGGGAGCCTGCTGGCGGCGCTGGGAGCGCCGGAGGCGGGGATGCGCGAGGCGGCCCTGGCCGCCGCCGCCACCACGCCGCAGGACGCGGCGCCGGCCGAGCTGAGGGCGCGCATCGCCACCTATTCGGCCCTGGCCGCCTCCGGGGACAAGAAGAACCTGCCCTTCCTCCGCTCGGCGCTGCGCACCGAGCGCGATCCGCTGCTGCGCATCGTGCTGGCGGACGCCGTGTACCGCAGCGATCCCGAGCAGGGGGGCGGTCCGCTCCTGGAAGCGATGCCGGCCTCGGCGGACGTGTTCCTCCGCCTCCGCAGCGTCGGCCGCGAGCTCTCGCTGCCCATTCCGGCGGTCTCTTCCCTGTTGGACCTGGCGGTGGACGGCAGCGCCGAGGCGCTGGCGCGCCTGTTGGCCATCGCTCCGCTGGCGCGCGGGCAGGATCGGGACGAGCAACTCGCCGCCATGCTCTCCGACGGCCTGCTCGAGGTGGGCGACGCCTCGCCCGACGAATTGTTCGCCGCGCTGCGCGCCGCTCCCGCCTCGCAGGCGCAGGCGGCCATCGAGCTGGTCTCCAATGGCCTGGAGCAGTCGGGCACCGACCAGGCCAAGTATCCGCTCTGTCTCGCCCTGCGCAGGGCGTCGCCCGAGGGCGGACCGCCTTCGCCGCGCTTCGACGGCTGGCTGGCGGTCCTCGAGCGCCGTCCCGTCCACGCGCCCGAGCCGGTGGTGCAGTCCCCGGCTCCAGCCCAGGCGCCGGCCGCTCCCGTTCCGGGGCCGGCCGCGGCGCCGACCCCCACCCCCGCCAGCGCCCCGGGCAATCCGCCGGTGGTTCCGGCGCCGTTGCCCGAGCCGGCCGGCCTGCACACCACGCCCCCCGCGCGCGCCAATCCCGCCTCGACCAAGGGCACGTCGGCGGACGCGAAGCCGGCGGCCGCGACTTGCACCGGCCCCTCTCCTTCCTGTCCCAACGGCGGGTAGCGGCGGCCGCGAAGTCCGGGGTCCGATGTCAGGCCCGTGTGTTAGGGTGCGTGCCTCACTTTGAAGCGAGGCAAAGCATGGCGGGCAGCGTCAACAAGGTCATCCTGATCGGCAATCTCGGCCGCGACCCCGAGGTGCGGTACACGCCCAGCGGCCAGGCAGTGGCGAACTTCACCGTCGCCACCAACGAAGCCTGGACCGACAAGGCGGGCCAGAAGCAGGAACGGACCGAGTGGCACCGCGTCGTCGTGTGGGGCAAGGCCGCCGAGAACTGCGGCGAGTACCTCTCCAAGGGCCGCCAGGTCTTCGTCGAGGGCCGCCTGCAGACCCGCGAGTGGACCAACAAGGAAGGCGCCAAGCAGTACACCACCGA
>WNFT01001339.1_pt1 | contig 24125 bp, 27 predicted proteins | sample 5400191 | NCBI WGS metagenome assembly WNFT01 (sample SAMN13153359, study PRJNA577476) | soil metagenome | isolation source: 80 cm saprolite under Madrone tree | place: USA:California | collected 2016-06-14 | reverse complement strand
ACGAACGGCCGGGAGTCACGCTCGGGCTGCCACCGTCCCCCATGGGTGCTGCGCAGCGCCAGGTCGTAAGCGCCGCCGTTCACGCTCAAGTATTCGTCGATGCTCGCGAAGGGCGGGGCCACGATCCCGCCCTGCATCAAGACGAGGGAGTGCAGCGCGCGGGCCAGGCGGCCGTTGCCATCGAGAAAGGGATGGATGGCCGACAGGTTGAAGTGCACGACCGCGGCGCGCACCACCAGCGGAACGTCGGAGCGCGCGTTGATCGTGGCCACTAGCTCGGCCATCAGCGCGGGAATCAGCCTGGGGTCGGGGCCCTGATAGACGACGTCACCACCTTCCTCTTTGCGCACGAAGATGCGGCTGCGCCGCCAGCAGCCGGGGTGCTTGGCAGGATCGTGGCCGACGATCAGGTGATGCAGGCCGCGGATGATGCCTTCGTCGCAGGTGAACGTCGGATCCTCGACGAGCTGGAGCAACCACGTCAACGCCGTGCGATAGCCGGCGATGCTCGGGCTGTCGGTACCGGCGGCACTGGCGCCCGCCGACGGCCCTATCGCTCGCCAGGGTAAGCCTGTCCACTCGCGAGAGATCCGGACGCCGCCGATCAGCTCTTTGCGGATCGCATCGATCTCGTCGATGACCTCCGCTTCTCGCTCGCTGACCGACGGCGCCTGGTACAGCATGCTACGCGGGCTTGGGCACGACCCAGAGGATCGAGTCGGCGATGTACCTGGGCGTCGCCTGCCCCTGGCACATGGCCCACTGCATCAGCGGCTCGTTGCCGTAGCGGACGTTGCCGCTGTGTCGTGATGGGTCCTTGTCGATCTCTGGATCGACGTCGGTGAAGCGCAGCTTCCGTCGGAGGAACTCGATGTCATCCGGCGGACCAGTCAGAAACTGCCAGCCCGGCCCGACGTTGTAGGCGCCGGCATACCGCTTCAGCACCCTGGGCGTGTCGTGCCGGGGATTGAGGGTGATCGAGTACATGAAGATGTCGCGCCCGACCCGCTTCCCGAGCAGACGCTGAACCTGCACGAGGTTCGCCGTGATGAGCGGGCACGTACCGTCGGCACACGTCGAGTAGATGAAGTTGATCGTGACGATCTTGTCCTTGATGAGATCGTCGTAGAAGCGCACTTCCTTGTCGTCCTGGGTACGCAGAACGACGTTGGGCAGGTAGCGCGCCTGGATCGTTTCCCGCGGTGAGGGCCCGGCCGATGTCGACGTCACGTCGGCGGCCCGCGCGATCAGCGCACCGGCGACCGGGGTGAGCGCGGCTGCCGTGAGCCAGCGTCTGCGGTTCAAGGTTGGCATGTTCGACGCTCCTCTCTCGCGCCGCTCAGGGCCGCGTGGTGGTGTCGCCGGTGGTGGCGATGTCCCAGCGCAGCATCATCGCGTGGTCTTCGTGGATGACGTTGTGGCAGTGCATCGGGTACCGTCCCAGGAAGTCCCGGAAGCGGAAGAAGAGCAGCACGTTGCCGCGCGGGATCAGGCGCACGACGTCCTTGCGCGCGAGGTTCACGCCCGTGGATGGATTCGAGGAGCTGAACGAGCGGCTGCTGCCACTGCTGCCGAAGAGCCCGGGGGCTCCGCTCAGGATCTGGAACTCCTCGAAGTGGATGTGGACGGGATGGCTCCAGCCAAAGCCGCCGTCGAGCTCCCACTGCTCCACCGAGTTCTGCTGAACGGTGAAGCGCACGGTGTCGCAGTTGAAGAACTGGTCGTTGATCACCCACTGGCCGTTGCGCGTCCGGTCGAAGTTGAACGAGCGTCGGACTCTCGGCTGCGCCGCCGTGCTCGGCAGCGAGTAGAAGAGGGGGCCGGTGGCCGGATTGACGCTGTTGTCGGCCACCGTGGGGCCGTCGACCACGATCCTCAAATAGAGGTTGCCCGTCCCCGCGGCCAGCACGTTGCCGCTCGGGCCCTGCCCGTTCGTCTGCTCGAGACGATTCTCGATGTGAAGCGTCCGGCCGGCGAACGGCGCGAAGTCGATGATCACGTCGGTGCGCTCGGCGACGCCGAGGGCGACGGCGGGCACCTGAACCGGGGTGGGCAGCAGGTTTCCATCGTTGGAGATCTGCCAGAACATGTTCGTGATGGACGGGTTGCCGAGGTCGGTCAGGTACATCTGTACGAAGCGCGACGGCCCCGTGTTGAGCCAGCGGAAGCGGTAGCGCCGCGGGCTGACGTGCAGCACCGGCTGGATCACGCCGTTGACGAGGAACTTGTCGCCCAGGATCCCGTCGAGGTTGAAAAGGTCGAAGGCGAGCAGCTTGCTGGTCGGATCGAAGCACTTGTCGGCGAACATCATCGGGATGTCATAGGTGGGGAAGGTGGGCAGGCGGAAGCCCGTCGTCTCGTTGCCGGTGTCGAACTCGTTGAAGAGCAGGTAGAAGCCGGCGAGGCCCTTGTAGACGTTCTGGGAGGTGAAGTCCACGCGGTGGTCGTGGTACCAGAGCGTGCTCATGGCCTCGTTGATGTCGCCGTTCGGCCGATGGGTCGAATTGAATCCGGCGTACTTGTTCGGATAGTACTGGTCGTAGAACGAGACCGGACTCGACTCGAAGAAGTCACACGGGAACCCGTCGCTCTCCGAGGGCGTGTGACCGTTGTGCAGATGCGTGCTCACCGAGTTCTTGCCGAACCCGCCGTTGTCGGCGGGCAGGTTGTTGAAGTTCCGAACCAGGATCGGCGTGTTGTAGTACGCGACATACGTCGGGCCGGGGCTGATGCCGTCGAAACCCCAGATCGTCTGGGCTGGAAGCTGGTTCGACATGATCACACTGCCGTCACGCTGCGTCACCTGATACAGCTTGGGCGGCGGAAACGGCAGGCCGACATCGGGAGCCTGATGGGGGCGGGTCCGTCCTTCGCCTGCTCCAGTGTTTGGCGCTACCGTCGGTGCGGGAGTCAACGAGCCCACCGTCTGTTTGACCGGCGGGATTGGCATCGCCATCGTGAAGGGCGTGGTGGGAGGGCTCGCGCACTGGCCCGTCGTCGTGCCGGCGGCACTGACGGCCCGCGCGCTCAACCCGTCTTTCGCGATGAGCATGCCTGTCCCCGTCAGCAGCCCCATCTTGAAGAGATCGCGGCGGCTGAGGCCGGCCTTGATGATCTCCTGTCGATTGAGGAACGCCCGATACTGCGCGCGCTGCCTGGCAGGGTCCGGACGGGACTTGGGAAGATAGGCCATGAGCATCTCTCCTTGGCTACGGTGAACGGCTCGAAAACGAGGCTTAAGCGAACGACGACGAGTGTAGGAACGCCTTGTAGTCCTTACATCAGAAAGTAATGTTTTTCTCGCCGACGATCAAAGGCGAGGAGACGCCCTGACCAGATTCAGTACACTCTGGACACTTTTCGTTCAATTGCACCCGACGCGTGTAAACCCAGATGGCCGACATTCCGTCAATCTCGACGTGGTACTGGATTTGCCACAAGGCCCGCCATGATATGGAGAAGATCAGGACGGCCGCTGATCGGCAGTGGCGGCACCGTAACGGGCGTCTTCACGCTCACGACGATCCACCAGGCCATGATCACGGCATGGCGCGCGAGGCACGGCTGTGCGAGCGCTTCCGAGGCGATCCGTCAGATGATCGAGATCGCTGAACAGACGGATGCCGCAGCGACGCAGGGCCGCGAATCGAGCGCCAGTCCGAGCTGAGCGCTGTCAGGCCTGCTTCTTGGGCTGCCAGAGCCCGAGCATCGCCCCCGTCGGGTCGGTGATGATGCTCAGCGAGCCGGCGCCCGGCACCTCGGTGACGTCCTTCATCACGGTCGCGCCGAGCGACCGGGCCTTGGCGGTCGCTGATTTGATGTCGCTGACCAGGACGTAGGCGAGCCATGCCGAGGACGCGCCGGGGATCGGATTCTTCATCAATCCGCCGCCGGTGCCCTCACCGACCTTGATCATCGTGTAGTTGCCGTCGCTCATCGGCATCTCTTCGAACGTCCAGTCGAACAGCGTCCCGTAGAACGCTTTGGCCTTGCCGACGTCGTTCGACATCAGCTCGACGTGCACGAACGGATTCCCCATGACGGACCTCCTGTGATGATCGACTACGACACGCTCGGACTCGGCAGCGCCGCGCCGAGCTGCCGCGGTGCTTTGAACGTGAGCGCGATGGCCACGGCTCCCAGCCCGATGCCGGCCGAGCCGAGGAACAGCCAGACGTAGCTGCCGAACACGTCGTACAGCCGCCCGCCGGCCCATGGTCCCAGCGCCATGCCCAGCGTGGACACGAACGCCACCGCACCGAACACGGCTCCCATGATGCGCTGGCCGAAGTACTCGCGCACGAGAATGGCGTAGAGCGGCATGATGCCGCCGTAGGCGAAGCCGAACAGCAGCGCGAGCGCGTAGAAGCCCGTGAGGTCGCGCACCATCAGATAGAGGCTCACGGCCACGGCCTGGATGGCGAGGCCGACGACCAGCACGCGCTTGGCGCCGACGCGGTCGGCCAGGACGCCGCAGATGAGCTTGCCGCCCAGCGAGGCGAGGCTGGCTGCGCTGAGCACGGTGGCGGCGGCCATCGCCGGCACGCCGTGGTCGATCGCGTTGGTGACCATGTGGAAGATCGGTCCCGAGTGGGCCGCGCAGCACGCCAGATAGGTGAGCGCGATGGCGGCGAACTGCGGCGTGCGCACCGCCTGCGCCACCGTGAGGCCAGCGGGGCGGGGGGTGGCGCCGGGAACAACGGTGGTCGTGGACGCCGGGTCGCGCACGAGGAGGGCGGCGGGGATGATGACGAGCCACACGACGTCGCCGATGATCAGCATCGCGAAGCGCCAGTCGTGGGTGGTGATGAGCCAGCGCGCGACCGGGCCCATGATCGCCGAGCCGACGCTGAGGCCGGCCGAGACGAGGGCGACGGCGAGACTGCGATGCCGGGTGAACCAGCGGGTGGTCGTCGCGGTCAAGGGCGTGTAGAAGCTGCCGGCGGCCAGGCCGACGACGACACCGAAGACGAGCTGGAACTGGAGGAGGCTGGTCGTCTGGCTCGCCGTCACCAGACCGAGACCGAGCAGGACACCGCCGGCCAGCACGACGGCACGCGTGCCGAACCGGTCGGACAGCGCGCCCCAGAGAAAGCCGCCGAGGCCCATACAGAGCCAGTTGATGAGCGCGGCCGTCGAGATCCCGGTGCGCGACCATCCCATGGCCTCGGCGATCGGCGCGAGGAACACGGTGAGCGAGACCATCGCTCCGAAGCCGACGCAGGTCACGACCATCCCGACTCCGACGATCGTCCAGCCGTAGAACGGTGTGCTCATGGACTCTTCACCTGTTTTCTGGCCCGAACGACCAGACAGAAAGGGCGCCGCCGCTCGTGGATCCATTCCGGATGCCGCGCGATCTGCTGCTCGTCGGGGACGGGCTCCACCACGCGCTCGATCGCGAGTCCCGCGTCGATCAGCCCGTTGAGCAGGCTCGACAGCGTGCGGTGGTACTTCTGCACGCCGTCCGTGAACCAGCGTTCCTCGCGCAGGCCCTCGTCGGCGTAGGCGTTCACCGGCCAGTGCAGTGGTTGTCCGGCGGCGTCGCGGATCCAGCCCTCGGAGCAGGCTCGGGTCAGATAGACCGGATGCTCGGTCGAGTAGACGAGGATGCCACCCGGGCTCAGCCAGCAAGCGATGCGCTGGACGAGGCCGTGATAGTCCGCGACGTAGTGGATCGCGAGCGAGCTCACGACCAGGTCGAAGCGGCGCGGTTCGAATGCTGCCTGCTCGATGGCCATGCGCAGATAGCTCAGTCGCGGATGGCTCCGCTCGGCGCTGGCCAGTGCGAGCATGCGCTCGGAGATGTCGACGCCGATCACCTCGGCGGCGCCGCGTTCCGCGAGGTGATGGGCGAGCTGACCGACGCCGCAGCCGAGGTCGAGGACGCGGCGGCCCGCGACGTCGGGGAGCAGCGCCATGAAGCTCGGATGCTCGAGCGCCCTGGTCCAGCCCGGGCCGAACCGCTCGAGCCGCGAGTAGCCCGCGAAGAACGCGGGATCGTCGTAGATGTTCTGCGGCGATGGCTCCGCGGTCATGGGCCTTCGTCGTACCGATCGTGGTGACGCACCCACGCCATCGTGAACGGCAGGGCGTCCTCGTCGCGGCCCTTCGGCGTGAGGTCGAGGTAGTTGTACGCGCCGACCAGCAGATCGAGCCCGCGCGCATAGGTGGAGTACGTGTGGAAGACGTCGCCGTGCTCGTCCTTGTAGAAGACGCTGAGGCCAGGGGCTTCCTCGCTCGGGAACTCGCGGCGGGCGAAGTTGTAGTCCACCGCGCCCTTCGCCATCTGCTCCTTCGTGAACGAGACGTGAAAATCGACGTTGAAGTCGGTTCCGGACGACGACACCCACGTGAAGCGCCAGCCCATGCGCTTCTTGAACGCGTCGATCTGGCGGAGCGGCGCGCGAGACACGGCCACCAGCGTCACGTCGCGGTGTGCGAGGTGCACGACGGCGCCGTCGATGTGGTCGGACAGGAACGAGCAGCTCGGACAACCCTGCTCCCACCCTGGACCGAACATGAAGTGATAGACGATCAACTGTCTCCGGCCGCCGAAAAGCTCACCGAGCGTGACCTTGCCCGTCGGCGCCTCGAACACGTACGTCTTGTCGACCTTCACCCACGGCATCGCGCGCCGCTCGGCGCTCAGCTGATCGCGCAGCCGCGTGAACTCCTTTTCGCGCGCCAGGTGCGCCGTGCGCGCTTCGAGCCATTGCTCTCTCGACACGACCGCGTGATGTGGCATCGTCATCTCCTTCGCCTGGCTCAATCGTCGATCGCCTGGTAGGCCGAGGTCAGAAGTCGCAAGAGCCGATCCACGGCCTCGTGCAGGCAGCCAAGCCGCGCCTTGGACAGTCCTCCGCGGCTCATCGCGCCGCCTCCGCCGCCGTTTTCAGTGCCGCCAGCCCCTTCTCGAACATGCCGCCGATCATCGTGTCCATGTTCATGAAGAGGTGCACGGCCTTGGCGATGAAATTGTTCTCGCCGGTCATGCTCCACGTCACCACGGTCTGCTCGCCTTGGGGCTTGAACGTGAACTCCGCGGTGCTCGTGGCGGCGAAGGGCTTCAGGAACTCGAGCGTGATCCTGATCACCTCGTTCGGACGGCTCTCCGCCATCGTCATGCGCCCTTCGCCCACCTCTCTGTTCCCGGCCCACGTGTAGATGGCGCCGGCTCCGGCCGGCGTCCCCGCGTACGCCTGCTTCATCGCCGGATCGAGCTTCGCCCACGGGTTCCAGGCCTCCCACTTGTGGAAATCGTTCACCTGGGCGAAGACCACGGGCGCCGGCGCGGCGATCGTGGCGGTCCGCGCGACGCGGTACTCGGAGGGCCGCGTGGCGATGATGGCGACGAACGCGATGACGATCACCGCGAGCACGGCGAGGATCTTCGTCATCATGCTGGGCCACCATGCGGCAGGACCTCGGGAGGGAAGTCCGCCGCCTCGAACACCTGGCGAATCTCGATCACCGCGCCGTCCGTGAAGGGGACGCGCTTGGCCCATTCGATCGCTTCGTTCTTCGACTTCGCCTGGATCATCCAGAACCCGGCGACCAGCTCCTTGTCGGGAAACGGCCCGTCGGTCACGGTGGGGGCTCCCCGCGAGAACGTGACGCGCGCGCCCTTCGAGCTCGGGTGGATCCCCTCGGCCGCGAGCAGCACGCCGGCCTTCATCATTTCCTCGTTGAACCGTCCCATCGCGGCGACGAGCTCCTTGCTGGGGAGCACGCCCGCCTCGGTGTTCTTGTCAGCGCGGACGAACATCATGAATCGCATCGTGGTCTCCTCGTTCGTGCCTCATCTCGGCGGGCCCTCGCGCACCGGCCGGATTTCGACGGTGCTCGTGCGTGCTAGCGGGATGCGGGCGGCGATGGCGATGGCCTCGTCGAGGTCCTTGACGTCGATGATCATGTAGCCGCCGAGCTGCTCGCGCGTCTCCGCGAACGGGCCGTCGGTCACGACCCGCTTGCCGTCGCGCACCCGGACGGTGGTCGCCGATGACGACGGCTGCAGCGGGTGCCCGGCCAGGTACTGCCCGCGTGACGTGAGCTCGTCCGAGAGCTCGACCATTTCGGCGTAGAGCCGCTGTCGCTCGGTCACGTTGAGCGTCTCCCAGGCCGGCTCGTCGCGGCAGATCAGCAGCATGTATTTCACGGAGGCCTCCATCGGTGAGTCGAACGGCGGGAGCCTGAATCGACACCCGGCGGAAAATTATCTAACGTGGAGTATGCGCCCAGATGCAAACGCGGCCGTCGACGCGGTCTATCGGTCCGATTGGGGCCGGATCGTCGCCACCCTGATCCGGCTGGTTCGCGACTTCGACGTCGCGGAAGAGGCGGCCCAGGAAGCCTTTGCCGCCGCGGTCGACCAGTGGCGGGTCTCCGGCGTCCCCGAGTTCCCGCGCGCCTGGATCATCCAGACGGCCCGGCACAAGGCCATCGACCGCATCCGCCGCCGGACGCGGTTCGCGGAGAAGCTGGACGCCTATACCGCGGCGGGGGCGAGCCTGACCGTCGAGGCGCCGGAGTTCGACCCGGGCGACATCCCCGACGATCGCCTTCGCCTGATCTTCACGTGCTGTCATCCGGCGCTGGCGCTCGAGGCCCAGGTCGCGCTCACGCTCCGCACGCTGGGCGGCCTCGAGACGGACGAGATCGCGCGCGCCTTCCTGGTGCCGACCACGACGATGGCGCAGCGGCTCGTGCGCGCGAAGAGCAAGATTCGCGACGCGGGCATTCCGTACGCGGTGCCCGACACGAAGGACATGCCCGTGCGGCTCGACGCCGTGCTGACCGTGATCTATCTCGTGTTCAACGAGGGCTACGCGGCCACGCGCGGCGCGGCGCTCGTCAGGACCGATCTGTGCGCCGAGGCGATCCGACTCGCGCGTCTCGTGAGAGCGTTGATGACGTCGCCGCCGCCGGAAGCGACGGCCCTCCTCGCCCTCATGCTCTTGCACGACTCGCGGCGGGACACGCGGCTCGACGAGGCCGGCGACCTCGTCCTCCTCGAGGAGCAGGACCGTCGTCGCTGGCATCACGATCAGATCGCGGAAGCGCTGCCGCTCGTCGACGAGGCCTTGCGCGACGGCCCCGGTCCCTTCGGGCTCCAGGCGGCGATCGCGGCGTTACACTGTCAGGCCGCGCGGGCGGAAGATACGGACTGGCCTCAGATCGTCAGGCTGTACGACCTCCTCGAGCGCCTGCAGCCCTCCCCCATCGTCTCCCTGAACCGCGCCGCGGCGGTGGCCATGGCCGACAGCCCGAAGTCGGCGCTCGTCCTGATCGACGCGCTCGCCGCGGCCGGCGATCTCGACCGCTATTACCTGCTGCATTCCGCGCGCGCCGATCTGCTGCGGCGGCTGGGCTCGCGCGCGGAAGCGGCGAGGAGCTATACGCGGGCGATCGAGCTCTGCACCAACGACGCCGAGCGCCGATTTCTCGCGCGGCGGCTCCGCGAGGTCCAGCGACCCTAGCGGGCCGGGCGGAGCACCGACGGCCGAGACGAGTCGCGATGCGGCGCCACGCGCCAGCGGCCGTAGGCGACGAATGCCGCGAGAGCGCCCACCACCAGCGAGATCAGGGCCGGCACGATCGCACCCGCCACCAGGGTGATCACCGTGGCACCGATCATGATGATCACCAGCCCCGCGGCGGCCAGTGGTGTCAGGCCCGGCCGGATGCGCAGGAGTCCGGGCAGGATCAGGCCGAGCGCACCGAGCACCTCGCAGACACCGATGAACCGCAACAAGAGGCCGGGCAACGCCACCGGCCCCGTCAGCTGGTCGAGCGGCAGCACGAGCTTCGCGCCGCCAGCGAACAGGAAGACGGCGGCGAGCAAGCCCTGAACGATCCAGAGTGCCGTGCTCATGATCGGTCTCCTCCGTGATCAGCTTGACGCCGGTCCATCGCGTTGCGGTCGCACGGGGAGCTCGACGTGGAGCGTGAGCCCCAGGTCGTCGTTCCGGGTGGCCCAGATACGTCCGTGATGGGCCTCCACGATCGACCGACTGATGGCCAGCCCCATCCCCAGCCCTTGCGGTTTGGTGCTCACGAAGCGCTCGAAGATTCGCTCCACCTCGGGTTCCTTGACACCGACTCCGCTGTCGCGGACCGCGATGGCGACGCGTCCCACCTCGGGCTGGCTGGTGTCGATCCGGATCTCACGCGGGCCGCTCGCAGCGAGCGCAATGGCCTCCCCGGCGTTGACGATCAGGTTCAGGACGACCTGTCTGAGCTGGACGGGGTCTCCGAGCACGGTTGGCAGCGCCTGCCCGCGGGTAAAGCGCACCACGATGTTCTTGCCCTGTGTGTCGTTCCTCAGCAGCCCCAGCACGTCCTCGATCAGCGCGTTGATGTCGATCGCGGCGTGCTCCGCGTGCTCCTTGCGGAACAGGGCCCGCAGTCGGCGGATCGTCTGCGAAGCCCGGTTGGCGTCCCCGGTGATGTCGATGAGCGCATCCTCGATGTCCCGTGGCTTCGCCTGCTCGATCGCCAGGAGCCGGCGCGCCGCCTGGGCGTTCGTCATGATCGCGCTCAAGGGCTGGTTGATCTCGTGGGCAAACGATGCCGTCAGCTCCCCCAGGGTCGAGACCCGCAGCGCATGGGCGAGCTCGTCACGCTGTCGCTGAGCCTCCTCCTCGGCCCGTCGACGGCGCTCCTCGCTCTCCCGCACGGCGCCGTCCGCCCGGCGGCGCGCCTGAACGTTCGCAAAGACGTCCGCCAGGAGCTGTAATCGGGCCATGAGCTCGTCGGGCCACGGCCGCTCTCCGCGCAGCCGGCTGAACCCGAGCGCTCCAACGACCGCACCACCCACGAGGAGGGGCACCGCGGCCAGGGAGCGGATGCCGCGCGCGGCGAGACTCCGCCGGTCGGTCGCCGCCTCCTCCGGAAGCTCGTCGAGTCGCGAGACCCGGACGGGATCGCCCTGAGCCAGACGCTTTCCGAGCCATGGGAGGGCCTCGTCCTCGAACACCATCGGGACGGGCGCGACACCGGCGCGCGTCCAGGAGTGCGTGACGTGCATGGTGTTCGTTCCGTCCTGTCGTTCGGCCAGGGCCACCCGGTCGAAATCGAGCGTTTCCACCACCCGCTGCAGCATGCGCTCGATCCTGTCGTCGACTGCGCTCGCCGGGAGGGTCAGGAACTCGGCGGACACCTCGGACAGCAGCGTTTCGAACCGGAGGCGCTCAGCCAGGCTGCGCTGCGCCCGCCGGCGCTGGGCGCGGCTCGCGAGCAGGCGGATGATGAGGGTGCTCTGCACGACGAGCAGCGTGGCGCCGCCCGCGACGTACCACTTGTAGAGGTCCCAGGCCGACGGCGTCCGGAAACTGACGATGCTGCCCGCGGGCAGCCGTCGCTCGTCGAGTCCCCAGCGCCGGAGCTCCCGCCAGTCGAACATGTTCCTGTGGTCTGCGGGCTCGACGACGGAAATGGTCTCGGGAGCTTCCCCGCCGAGGATTCGTAGCCCGACCTCGGCGGCGTGGCGCCCGTGCGCATCGAGACTGTAGACGTGACCGCCCACCGCGCCCCGCCCCACGTACTGGTCCAGCGACACATAGACCGGAGCATTGGCCGCCGCGGTGATCAACGACAGGGCCTCGTGAGGAACGAACGCGCGGCCGGCGCCGTCGGTGAAGAGGGTCAAGTAGAGCACCACGCTGTTCGGCGGGAGACTCGACACCGCTTTCAGGAGCTCGTCCATGGGCAGGGTGGTGAGGTAGGTGATGACGACACGGCTCTCGAACGGTTTGAAGTCGCGGCGCGCGATGGACTGCATCTGCCGATCGAAGCTTGAGGTGCCGCCCACGACGAAGACGCTGCGAATGTCCGGCTGGAGCTGGAGGGCGATGTCGAGCGTCGGCGCGAACGTGCGCTTGACCAGAGCGCCGGTGACGTTGGCCCTCAAGGTCTTGCCCTCGAGGTCGGACAGGTCGGCTCCACAGAACACGATCGGAATTCCGGGAAACAAAGCTTCTCCGTGCCGCAGCAGAAAGTCCAGGGACGGCCCCATGACGGCGACGATGAGATCGAGTCGCGTGCCGGCATATTTGCGGCGCAGGTGGTCGTGGAACACGCCGTCGTAGCCGGTCTCCGGGAACTGTGAGAGGTTCATCGACTCGCTGTAGAACTCGACGTCGGCCCCCAGCTCTGACCTGAAGGCTTCGCGCAGACTCCCATTGACGACGGCCAGGCCCGGGAACTCCTTGTCCTCGTCGAACACGAGCAGGATGCTCTTGCGCTCTTCCGCCATCAGCGGCGGTACGGCCAGGAGCAGAACGAGAACCAAAAGTACGAATCTGACGGCTCTGGCGGTCAGGGGGCGCCTCCAATCCAATCTGGCTCCTATACCCCAATAAGAGCCAGGATGGTATTGGATCTTCGGCCTATGCGGTGGTCAGTGACCGCTCTTGTCCTTGGCTGACAAGACGTGCGCACGCGACTCGGGCATGCCGGGGATCTCGAGGACCGGCCGCACTTCGACGGTGCCCCGGCCCCGGCGGGCCGTCGGGAGCCGGGCGGCGATGGAGATGGCCTCCTCGACGTCCGCGGCCTCGACGAGGAAGAAGCCGCCCAGCTGTTCCCGCGTTTCGGCAAACGGACCGTCGGTCACCAGTCGCTTGCCCTCGCGGATGCGGACACTGGCGGCCGACGACGTCGGCTGGAGCGGGGCTGCCGCGAGATACTGGCCCGCCGCATCGATCTGGTGGGCGAGATCGGCAGATTCCTGATAGCATTCCTGCCGCTCGGTCTCGTTCAGGGCCCGCTCGTCACTGTAGATCAACAGCATGTATCTCACGAGTCTTCTCCTTCTTGCGGCGGCTAGCCGCCCGCCATGGCGCCCACGACCAGAAATGGCTCCGCGCCCTTCGCGACGGCGTCGGGTAGCGGAGCGTCGGGTGATTCGTGGGACAGATCCTGCTCGCAGGCGAAGAATCTCACGAACGCCCGGCGCTCCTGGGTCACCTGGTCGCGGATCGTCCCGCGCAGCATCGGATAGGTGGCCTCGAGCGCATCGAGGATCGACCGCTGCGTCGCGATGCCGTCGACGTCGAGCTTCACCTCGCCGTTGACGCGCGCGAGCGTCCGCAGATGCGCCGGGAGGACAACGCGGATGATCACGACAGCGTTTGGACCTCGACGGAGACTACGGAGGGGAGATCCCGAACGATGGGCTCCCAGCTATCGCCCGCGTCGGCCGAGGCGTACACCTGCCCACCGGTGGTGCCGAAGTACACGCCGCACGGATCGAGCGAGTCCACGGCCATCGCGTCGCGCAGCACGTTGACGTAGCAGTGGCTCTGGGGCAGCCCCTTCGTGAGCGCCTCCCACTCCTTTCCACCGTTGCGGCTGCGGTACACGCGCAGCTTCCCGTCGGGCAGGTAGTGCTCGGAGTCGCTCTTGATCGGCACGACGTAGATCGTCTCCGGCTCGTGCGCGTGCACGTCGATCACGAACCCGAAATCGGTCGGCAGGCTCCCGCTGATCTCACGCCAGGACTCCCCGCCGTCGTCGGTGCGCATGACGTCCCAGTGCTTCTGCATGAACAGCACGTTCGGACGCGAGCGGTGCATGGCGATGCGGTGAACGCAGTGACCCACCTCGGCCGTCGGGTTCGGGATCTGCTCGGACCGGAGGCCGCGGTTCATCGGCCGCCACGTCTTCGCCCCGTCGTCCGACCGGAACACTCCGGCCGCCGAGATGGCGATGAAGATCCGTTCGGGATGGGCCGGGTCCAGCAGGATCGTGTGCAAGCACAACCCGCCGGCGCCGGGCTGCCAGGAGGACGCGGAGGCGTGATTGCGCAGGCCGGGGAGCTCCTGCCACGTCTGCCCGCCGTCGCCCGTACGGAACAGCGCGGCGTCCTGAATGCCGGCGTACACCGTGTCGGGATCGGTCAGCGACGGCTCGAGATGCCACACGCGCGTGAACTCCCACGGGCGCGGTGTGCCATCGTACCAGAGATGCGTGCCGGGAGTCCCCTCGTAGGCGAACTTGTTGCCCACGGCCTCCCACGTCTTGCCGCCGTCGCTCGAGCGCTGGATCAGTTGGCCGAACCAGGCGCTGGACTGCGAGGCATACAGCCGATTCGGATCGGCGGGAGATCCCTTGAGGTGGTAGATCTCCCAGCCCCCGAAGTGGGGGCCGCTGACGTCCCAGCGTTTGCGCTTTCCGTCTGACGCCAGAATGAACGCGCCTTTGCGCGTGCCGACGAGTACCCGCACTTGACTCATGCTCGCCTCCTTTCGGACTCTTCTCGCTGTATAGTCGAACGGGCCGGCTGGAGATCGACAGCGCCCCCCCGAAAGATGCCGTGGAGGCTGTCGTCGATTCCGGGCCCAGGAGACGACGATGGACTTCGCCCCCGAGCACGACGTCCCGATCCCGTACATGCAGCGTACACGCGACTACTACCTGGCGCTCGGCTACGGCAACCCGTATCGCTGGGCTCACTTCACCGACGTTTCCTTCACCCCGTTGACGAAGCCACTCGCCCAGGCGCGCGTGGCGCTGATCACGACGGCGGCACCGTACCAGCCGGGCGTGGGCGACCAGGGACCGGGCGCGCCGTACAACGCCGCGGCGAAATTCTACAAGGTCTACTCCGATTCGACAGATACGATACCGGATCTCCGCATCTCTCACGTTGGGTACGATCGCAAGCACACCCGGGCCGAGGATCCGAACACGTGGTTTCCCCTGGCGCAGCTTCAGGAGGCCTTCAAGTCCGGGAGGATTGGTGAGCTCGCGCCGCGGTTCCACGGCGCGCCGACGAACCGCAGCCACCGCACGACGGTCGAGACCGACGCGCCCGAGCTGCTCCGGCGGTGCAGGGAAGACAGCGCGGATGCGGCGATTCTCGTTCCGACCTGACCGGTGTGTCACCAGACCGTGAGTCTGGTCGCCCGGCATCTCGAGGCCAACGGCATCCCGACGGTGATCATGGGGTGCGCCAGGGACATCGTCGAGCACTGCGGCGTTCCGCGCTTTCTCTTCAGCGACTTCCCGCTCGGTAACTCCGCCGGGCGTCCGTTCGACCCCGAGTCTCAGGCAGCGACCCTGGAGCTGGCGCTGCGCGTGCTGGAGGCCGCGCCCGCGGCCCGCACCACGGTGCAGTCGCCGCAGCGCTGGCGCGACGACGCGTCGTGGAAGCTCGACTATTCGAACCTCAGCACGATGACGCCCGAGGAGATCGCCGAGAAGCGCCGGGAGTTCGACGTCGTGAAGGCCGTCGCCAAGAGCAAGCGCGCCGACGCGTGAGCAAGCCGTTCGCCGGCGTCCGCATCCTCGACTTCACGCGCTATCTCGCCGGGCCGTACGGGACCTACCAGCTCGCGCTGCTCGGCGCCGACGTCGTGAAGATCGAGTCGCGTGACGGTGACGAGACGCGCAGCCAGCTCGTCGGCAAGGAGTGGGCGGCGCGGAAGATGCCGCCGGGCTTTTTGGCGGTGAACGGCAACAAGCGCAGCCTGACGCTCGACCTCCGGCGTCCGGAGGCGGTCGAGATCGTCAAGCGGCTCGTCACGCGCGCCGACGTCGTGTGGGAGAACTTCCGACCCGGCGTGATGGACAAGCTCGGCGTCGGCTACGACACGCTCTCGGCGATCAATCCGCGGCTCATCTACTGCGCGGTCTCGGGCTTCGGCCACACGGGGCCGGAGCGAACGACGGCCGCGTTCGACGGCAAGCTTCAGGCGATGTCCGGCATCATGTCGATCACCGGCGAGCCGGCTGGCGGCCCGATGCGCGCCGGGTTCGCGATCTGCGACACGATCGGCGGAATGACGGCGGCGCTGGCGGTGTCGAGCGCGCTCTACCAGCGCACGCACACCGGCCGCGGCCAGTTCGTCGACGTCGCCATGCTCGACGCCGCGCTGGCCTTCATCCCGGGCCCGGTGTCCGAGTACACGGTGGCCGGCATCGAGCAGCGGCAGATCGGCAACGGCTCCGTGAGCCGCAAGCCGACGGCCAGCCGCTTCCGCGCCGGCCAGGGCTTCATCGTGCTCGCGGTGCTGACCGAGAAGCAGTTCGCGAGCCTCATGCGCACGATCGGCCGCGCCGACGCGCTCGACGATCCACGGTTCAAGGACTGGGCGGCGCGCACCGACCACGAGCCGGCGCTGCGCCAGGTCATCGAAGGCGCGCTGGCCACGGACGATCCCAAGACCTGGGAGGCCAAGCTGACCGCGGCCGACGTGCCGTGCGCCTGCATCTGGAAGATCAACGAGATCGTGGAGCATCCGCAGCTCGAGCACCGCGACGTGCTGCAGATGGTCGACTCACGCTTCGGCCCGATGAAGCTCGTGGGCTCGGGCTTCCGGCTCGCGCACGGCAGCCCCAGCATCGACCGTGCGCCGCCGACACTCGGCGAGCACACGGACGAGATCCTGGGCGAGGCCGGTTACACGCCGGCCGACATCGAGCGGCTGCGCCGCGACGGCGTTATCTGAGCATCGACGATCGCGTCGTGATCGCCCGCGATGTGAGGCCTGGCGCTGCTTCGGACATTACGCTGGGTGGCCTTCTCCTCGTCGCCGGCATCGTGGCGACCCTGGACCAGAGGGGCATGGACACCGGCGTCTTTCCGCTCGTTACCGGCGGATTGCTCGTCGTGGTGGGTACCGTCCTGCTCGTTCGCGGCGGCATCTTCGGTGGCGCTCCTGCTGCATGCTGGAGGCTCAGGGATCTCGTCATCGTGACGGGCGTCATCGTCGCCATCGAGATCATCATCGCCGGCGGGCGCGCCACAGGAGAATGGGTCGATCAGCTGGCGCTTCGGTTTGGACCTCCAGAGTTCGCCGCCCTCATTGCCTTCGAGCTCGCGATTGCCATCACGCTTGCGCGTATGTCGCGAATCCGGGCCGTCGGCATAGCATTGCTCGGTCTCTTGCTCGCGATGGTGGGACTCGACACGATCACCGGCGTCTCGCGTCTGACCATGGGCGTGGACGAGTTGTTGACCGGATTCGATCCGGTCATTGCGCTGCTCGGCCTCTTCATCGTCGCCGATGGCGCGACGGGTCTCGTCTCGCCGTCGCGACTCCTAGTGACCTATGGGCGCCAGGTGACGGGCTGGCGCAATCCCAGGATTCCGATGATCGCCGGCCTCGGGATGCGCGTCGCTGCTGGACTTGCCATCGTGGCGGCGTGCCTGGTCGCGTTCGCTCTCAACGCCAGGGCCTGGGACATCGGTGTCGTCCTGGGGTTCGGGGTGCTCGGCATCGCCTCCAAGAGCTTCGGCTGGAACCGACTGGTGCTGCTCCTCGCCTTGTCTCTCGGCAATGGCCTGGAGCAAAGCATCCGACAGACCATGCTGCTGTCGAATGGCGATCCCATGATCTTCCTTCGACGGCCGCTGAGCGGGACGCTTCTCATTCTTTCCGGCGCCATCGTGGGAGGGGTGATTCTGCTTCCTATTCGACGGTGGATCTCTCGACCGCGCGGCGAGGCCGTTACGTGAGCGTGACGATCGGCGTTGCGGCGCCGTACTGCAGGGTCGGAATCAGCTTGCGCTGAACGGGATCGACCCCAAGGCCAAAGCCCTCCAGAGTGTATGCACCCAGCACGTCGAGATCGCCGTCAGCGCCGAAGAGACAGATCGTGTGGAGGGTTCGTCCCTCCAGCGTGATGAGAACTTCCGCGGCGTCGCGCTCGGCGACCTGGCCCTCGATCGTCACAACGCGCCGCCGCTCCGTGGGGACGACCGACAGCGAGCGGAGGCGGACGGCCGCAACCCACGTGTAGGTGGAACCGCTGTCGACGAGCAGCGTGACCGGCTCCCGACGCTCAGGTCTCTGTGGGGCAGCGAGCATTGCCTCCGCGAAAAACGTTCCCATCGATGACATCCTCCTCGAGCGCAGGGTACGGCGCTGGGCTCTGGCGGCGCAAGAGTATCAACCGTTAGACATGCGGTCTCTCTGGACGCCGCGTACGCGCGAGCCGAGCGCCCATGCGCGCTCCGGCAGTCGCGAGCAGGTCGGCCAGGCGCGCGAGCGCAGGTTGACGGCGGGCCGCGGTCCGCCAGACGAGCGTGACGGGAAGCGCCGGCACTCGCGCGGGCGTGCTGACGACGCGATCCGCGGGCGCCTCGGCGAGCGCGAGGGCGGGGACCAACCCGATGCCGAGGCCACCCGACACGTACGAGAGCAGTAGTGAGACGCTCGGCACGTCGATGGTCGACACCGGGCGGACACGCGCGTCGGCGAGATACTGTTCGAGCACGGCGCGGCCTCGGCTTTCGGCGGCCAGACGCAAGATCGGCTCGCGACGCAGCCGCTCCGTCAGCGGCATCCGGTCGCCGCGCTTGCGCCGCGGACCCACCCAGGCGAAGGGCTGGTCGAAGAGGTGCCGGTCCTCGAGACCGCGTGGAGTCTCCTGCCCGGTGACCACGGCCAGATCGACGTCGCCGCTGGCCACCAGTCGAACGCCCTCGCGCGAGTGCGTGGTGACGATCTCGAAGCGCACCGGCGGCTCCGCGTCGAGCAAGTCGCGCAAGACCGGCGCCAGCAGCCCCTTGCCGAGGTAGTCGCTGGCCGCCACGCGGAGCGTGGTGGCGGGATGGCCGGCCAGCTCGGCGAGCTGACCGAACGCGGACTCGGCGCCGATCCACAGCTCGCGCACGACGGGCAGCGCCGCCTCGCCGGTGGCGGTGAGACGGACGCCGCGGCCGGCGCGCTCGAAGAGCCTGATGCCGAAGTGGGACTCGATCTTCCTGATCTGCTGGCTCACCGCCGACGAGGTGATGTGACGCTGGCGCGCCGCCGCCCCCACCGAGCCCGTGCGCGCCACCGCGAGCAGCGTCTCGAGCGCGGGGAACAACGCGGCGTCGATCATGAAGCTGATCTTAACATTCAGCTCAGAACGTTTCACTGGACTACACAGTAGCGGTAGGGCAGCATACGCGGGCTAGGAGGATTCCATGGCACGCACGCTGCTCGACAAGGTGTGGGACGCTCACACGGTCCGGATCCTGCCCTCGGGCCAGACCCAGCTCCTGATCGGCCTGCACCTCATCCACGAGGTGACGACGCCGCAGGCCTTCCAGATGCTGAAGGAGCTGAAGCTCAAGGTGCGTATGCCCGAGCGGACCTTCGGCACCCTCGACCACATCATCCCGACGACCGATCAGACCCGCCCCTACGCCGATCCGCTGGCGGAGGAGATGGCGGTTCACATGATCCGCAACATGAAGGACTTCGGCCTGCCGCTCTTCGACATGTCGACGGGCAAGCAGGGGATCGTGCACGTGATCGGGCCGGAGCTCGGCCTCAGCCAGCCGGGCATGACGATCGCGTGCGGTGACAGCCACACGTCCACGCACGGCGCCGTCGGTGCCATCGCCTTCGGCATCGGGACGACCCAGGTGCGCGACGTGCTCGCCACGCAGTGTCTCTCCATGGCCAAGCCGAAGCTGCGGCAGGTCAGGGTGGACGGCGCGCTGGCGAAAGGCGTCTACGCCAAGGACGTGATCCTCGCCATCATCAACCAGCTCGGCGTGAAGGGCGGCGTCGGGTACGCGTACGAGTACGCGGGATCCGTGATCGAGCGCATGACGATGGAGGAGCGGCTCACCGTCTGCAACATGTCGATCGAGGGCGGGGCTCGCTGCGGCTACGTCAACCCCGACGCGACGACCATCGACTATCTCCGCGGCCGGCCCTACGCGCCGCAGGGCGCGGCATTCGATCGCGCGGCCACGTGGTGGAAGTCGACGGCGACCGAGGCGGGCGCGAAGTTCGACGACGTCGCGCGCCTGGACGGTGCGGCCATCGAGCCGGTGGTGACGTGGGGCATCAACCCGGGCATGTCGGTCGGTGTCAGCCAGCGGATCCCGAAGCCCGAGTCGGCGCCCGAGGCCGATCGGCCGACGTTCCGCGAGGCGCTCGCTCACATGGGCTTCGAGGCGGGCCAGCCGATCAAGGGCGCGAAGATCGACGTGGCGTTCGTGGGCTCGTGCACCAACGGGCGCCTGTCCGATCTCCGCATCGCGGCCGAGGTGGCGAAGAAGGGCAAGGTGGCCAAGCACGTGCGCGCGCTCATCGTCCCCGGCTCTCAGCAGGTCGAAAAAGCCGCCGAGGCCGAGGGCCTGCACGAGATCTTCAAGGCCGCGGGTTTCCAGTGGCGCAAGGCCGGCTGCTCGATGTGCCTCGGCATGAATCCCGACCAGCTCGTGGGCCGCGAGATGAGCGCCTCGTCGAGCAATAGAAACTTCATTGGTCGACAAGGTAGTCCGACGGGCCGAACGCTGCTGATGAGTCCAGCGATGGTCGCCGCCGCCGCTATTACAGGCGCCGTCGCCGACGTGAGGGAGATCTTGAAATGAGCACGATGGACTACAAGCGCCGTCAGGTCGCGGGGCGCGGCATCCCGTTGCCCGGCAACGACATCGACACCGATCGCATCATCCCCGCGCGCTTCCTGAAGGAAGTGACCTTCGAGACCATGGGCGAGCACGCCTTCGAGGACGCCAAGAAGCAGAACCCCGAGCATCCGTTCAACTCGCCCGTCTACAAGGGCGCCTCGGTGCTCGTCGTCGGCCAGAACTTCGGCTGCGGGTCATCCCGGGAGCACGCCCCGCAGGCGCTGATGCGCTGGGGCATCCACGCCATCGTCGGCGGCTCCTTCGGCGAGATCTTCTTCGGCAACTGCGTGATGCTGGGGATTCCGTGCCTGGTCGCGGCGCAAGACGATCTCGAGTGGCTCCAGAAGGCGATCAGCCGCGCGCCGCGCGAGGCCGTGACCGTGGACGTGGAGAAGCAGGAGGTGCGCTTCGGCGACCGCGTGATCAAGGCGACCGTGCCCGACGGGCCACGGAATCAGCTCGTGGCCGGCACGTGGGACTCGACGGCGGTGCTGTTGGAAGCCGGCCAGGCGATCGAGGCGACGGCGGGGAAGCTGCCGTATGTGAAGGGGTGGTAAGCCATCTGGGGGCCCCTGAGCGTCAGACCTCCGACCAGGTCTGACGCTTGACGGCGAGGGGCGACTCTCACGCGTACGATTGCGCGTTCTGCGGCGAAGAAAACTCGCTCCTCATCGATCCGCACGGCGGACGTCGATACACACTGACCGAGGACTGTCAGGTGTGTTGTAGGCCGAACCTCATTGCGATCTCCTGCGACGCTGACGGCGCCATGACGCTCGATGTGACGCCGGAATACGAGGCCTGAGGCGCGTCGAGGGCCCCAGGGTCATTTCTTGACGAGAAGGTCGAGCCCCTCGGCGCAGGCGCGGGCGACCTCCGAGTTGGCCGTTTCTTGCCCGGGCATCTTATCCCAGCCGCCCTTCTCGATGTATTCACCCCTCGACCAGCTACTGACCTCGGCGAATTCCTTGAGCTTCTTTTCATGATTGGGTTGCTTCACGAATTGGGCGACGCAGATTGCTGCCTGGCTCGCCACGACCGCTTTCTGGGTGTTCCCGTGGGCAGTGCCGGCGGTCGTCCAGCCACCCCACACGAAGCCGAGGATCATTGCAATGACGGCCCCACCAATCAGGCCCCAGATGCCGTACTTGATCTTTGCCGCGCTTTCTACTTTCATTGCAAACCCTCCTCAGGGTTCAGGTACGCTTGTGAGTCTCCACCCGCTTGGTCCAGCCGCGCGCCGTACTCTGGATCGGCCCGGCGGAAGTGGCCGATGCTTCGGTCGATGATCTCCTTGCGGGTCACCTGCGCGAGGTTGCCCGCAATGCTGGCGATCAGCCGCGCCCTCTCTGACTCGGTGATCAGCCGATAGAGTGTGCCCGCCTGCACGAAGTCGTCGTCCTCGGCATGTCGTTCCGGCGCGTGGCTCCCCGCGATACCGCGCACCTCGATCGGGGCGTAGAGCGGCCGGTCGGTCTGGGCGGGGCCGTCGGAGCTGTTGGGCTCGAAGACCTCGAAGTGGCCGTAGGCCCCCGAGCCCTTCGCGTGCACGACCCGCTCGGGGATGCGCTCGCGGTTGAAGTGGGCGAGCTTCTCCAGCAGATGCTGATCCTGGACGAGCACGGGGCCGCCGGCGCCCGCGGTCTGGGAATGCTGGTTGTCGGCCACTGGCGCGCCGGACTCCGGTCGTGAGCGGCCTGGGCCGTCGCGCTTTGTCATCGCTCATGGACTGCCTCTACGGCCGAGCCTAGCGGCGCCGCCGGCACACCGCTATTGGACCTTGGTCCACCCGGATCCGACGCTACGCCGACCCCTGGCGGTGGAGATGGCGGTGCACATGCGATGGCCACGGAGCCGGGCGCCACGTTCGACGACGTCGCGCGCATTGACGCCATCGAGCCGGTGGTGACGTGGGGCATCAATCCGAGTACGTCGGTGGGCGCGAGATGAGCGCGTCGTCGAGCAATCGCAACTTCAACGGGCGGCAGGGGCGCCGCCAGGTCGCAGGGCGGGGCATCCCGTTGCCCGGCAACGACATCGACACCGACCGCATCATCCCCGCGCGCTTCCTGAAGGAAGTGACCTTCGAGACCATGGGCGAGCACGCCTTCGAGGACGCGAAGAAGCAGAACCCCGAGCATCCGTTCAACTCGCCCGTCTACAAGGGCGCCTCGGTGCTCGTCGTCGGCCAGAACTTCGGCTGCGGGTCATCGCGGGAGCACGCCCCGCAAGCGCTCATGCGCTGGGGCATCCACGCCATCGTCGGCGGCTCGTTCGGCGAGATCTTCTTCGGCAACTGCGTGATGCTGGGGATTCCGTGCCTGGTCTGCGTCGCAAGACGATCTCGAGTGGCTGCAGAAGGCGATCAGCCGCGCGCCGCGCGAGGCCGTGACCGTGGACGTGGAGAAGCAGGAGGTGCGCTTCGGCGACCGCGTGATCAAGGCGACCGTCCCCGCCGGCCCGCGCAATCAGCTCGTGGGCGGCACCTGGGATTCGACGGCCGTGCTGCTCGAAGCTGGCGCAGCGATCGAAGCCACGGCGGGGAAGCTGCCGTATGTGAAGGGGTGGTGAGCGCCGCGCCCTACCCGGCCGCAAGCGGATGCAACACGCTGATCGCCCACCCGACGTCCAGGCGCTCTCCCAGCCAGCCCGGCATCGACGTCCGCGGGTGAATGTGAAGCCCGTGCTCCTCCTGTCGTGCACGGAGAACCTCGACGGGATGGGCGGGAACTGACGCCGGAGGCGGGACCGCAGGTAAAAGCTGGCCGTCCGGTCGCCGGAAGCTGAGCGCGCCATCGGCATCTCGATCGACCTGATATCCCTCCTCGTGGACCGCGCGGTGGTGGCGACGACAAAGCAACGTGAGATTCGACAGCGTTGTCGGGCCGCCATGCGCCCAGTGGCGGATGTGATGGCCCTGACCGAATCGCGTCGCGCAGCCTGGAAAGCGGCAACCTCGGTCGCGATGGTCGAGCGCGCGTCGTAACGCGGGCGGAATGGTGCGCGTGCGCGCGCCGATCTCGACGACGTGGCCCTGGGCGTCGTGGCGCATCACCACGCGGCTCGCGTCGCACGCCAGGCGTCGGGACGTTTCCGCAGAAACGTGCGTGTCGTCGTCGAGGATGGACTGGCCGGGTGCGTCGGAGTCCGCGAAGACGGGAGCATCCACGTGGACGACGACCTGGTACCGGTCTCCTGCGTTGCCGGGGTCGATTCCGCGGTGAAGCGCGGTCTCCGCAACGAGCGCGAGCGCGTCAGCCTGCTGTTGGGCGATCGTGGGCGTCACCTCGGGAAGAGACGTTTCCGCGGAAACGTCGCGCGAGGACTGATACAGCGTCTCCCGCGCCGCCTCCAGCGCCTTCATGACCACGGCGCCCACCTCGGGTGTCAGGCGGCCACGGATGACGACCATGCCGTCCTCATCCTTATATATGTGCAGTGCTCGGCTCTTGTGCCGCCGGGCGGTGTCCCGCGCTTCTGCGATCTGGTCGAGCCGCCGCCAGCCTCGCACGATGCTCTCGACGTGCTCGGCGGTGCCGGCTTTGCCGACCTTGAGCAGGCGCTCCTCGGTTTCCGGAGTCGCAACTCGCGTGAGAGCGCGGACCTTCGCGTACGACAGCTCACCGCGGGCGAGGGCGTGCGCCAGGCGCGGCAGGGTGCCGAGGGCGCGCGCCACGCGGACGCGCTCGCGGGCGGCACCGGGGTCGAGCCCGACGCGCCACGACAGCCACGCGGCGCACGAGCGAAAGCCGGTGTTCCA